>Ga0302320_10022235_pt1 | contig 12535 bp, 7 predicted proteins | sample Bog_T0_3_FD_202130 | JGI IMG/M metagenome (GOLD analysis project Ga0302320, IMG submission 202130) | Peat permafrost microbial communities from Stordalen Mire near Abisko, Sweden - Bog_T0_3 | ecosystem: Environmental > Terrestrial > Soil > Wetlands > Peat | place: Sweden: Abisko, Stordalen Mire...
AAAGCTCTTCATCCATAACTATCAACATTTTCCAAGGGTGTCCTATTCCTTAGACTCTTTCCCCTTGCTCGAGCCAATAGAAGTCATCGTCTTCCGTGGGATGGCTTGAGGGGCATCTTCCGAAAGGAAAGCTCGTAGACCGCCTTTGGAATTGCTTGAGAGGGTCCTAAGTTTTTCACCAACGGGGGTGGGATATGAGTGGCTAGAATGGCTCAAAGCCCTGGGCGCGATGAAAGCTATCTTTGGTAGAATCTCGAATCGAAGCCCTTTTGGTAGTTTTCCGTAGAAGAGTTATCCTTTCCCTAGCTATATAGGTGAGTGCCCTACTCTTGCCATTGCCTAGCTGTACTGTACTAATACTCTTTCCTATGTTTGCTAATGTGCCAATACGTCAAACTCAAGAAACTCAGTAGGTTACTCCTATTTCACCTATATTCCCTACAGCCCAGGTACCTATCGTACAGGAAGAAGTCATAGAACTCATAGACATCTTATCACTCAACAACAGTAGGTGACCTCCTTTACACAACTACTACATATTTCCTATTTTATGCATTTCCTCCTCATATATGCTTTGGTGACCTAGTGACGTTATCCTTTAGACAATACAAACACTTTTCTTATGCACGAGAGTAGTAGTCAGTCCCTGTACCTGCATCGAACTCCTATTCAAAGACAGGAAAAACATATCATAAATAAAGTCATATACCAAAGGCAATATAAAGCAGAAATGACCTACCTATGTATCCCAGCCAATACCCTATCTTTGTTCCTTACTTGCCCTACGTCCGGCGCCCAAGCGCTATACTGCTACTAATGCCAATGCTAGTCCTAATAAAAGAACAGAAAGAAAGTAATCTTCTAGTAGATCCCTACCTAGTGACAAGAAAAGAACTGAACATATATGATTCGAGTGAGCTCCCTATTGCTACTCTTACCTGCTTTCCTAAGCTTGCTTCTCCCGGCGCCAATAAAAGCAATTTCAGTATATATTCAACATATGCATATTTGACTAATCCGTCACTTATTTCTTGCATTCCTCACTAGCGCTGGGAGTAATAAAGTTGCGTAAGTCCCTCGGCAGGCATCATCTAACTCTAATAGAAAGAAGGACTTCTCCCAATCAATGCAGAAAGGAATTACACTCCTCATCTAAAGGTTAGTTAGACTCAAGAAACTCTTTCCTGACGTAATATTCTTACTCATCATTAGCCACAAGAAATGACCTACCTATTTGTGATTTGGGCTAAGAACTACTCTTTGCTTGGGGAGATCCCCCTATACCGATCTAGGCATGGGTCTTGCTTCGTCTGCTCCTTCGCCCTCTCTTCTATCCCTATTGGTCCAGCCTAACGGCTTCCTTCGTTGGCTTCTGCCATAGGTCCTTGGTTCGACCTCCTTCAAGATCAGACTTTGAGTTGGAATTTCTTCTTATCTATATTCCTCAACTGGTACTTGATGGTCATTATGTGAGCATTCAGTAGATAGGGCAATGGCCGCCGATTCGCTTCAATCCACGCTATATTAGTCTCTTAGCACTTTGTTCATCCTGCCTAGTTCTTTCCTCATCCGTGGGTAATGGGACTGCCTAGCTCGCATAGTAGTCTTCTCGGTTAGTAAATCAGTCGTTTACCTAAAACGTCATTTAGTCAGTTCAAAAGCAGCCCCTTTCTACTGACCTCTAGTTTGGGGGAGGGCTAGCTTCTTTCATAACCTCTCTCTGGTCTAATTCTCGTCTATGCTCTTATGCTACTAGTAAGCGCTGCTTTACGTTTGATCCTATGTTAACGGATCCTATCATCTATTTGGGTGCAATTCTATCTACTCTACCAGTTTGATGAATCGCCTTCACCCCCTGTTGGCTAGTCCCAGCCACCTCCTCTCATTCTCTCTCTGCGAATGAGCTAATGCCCTTATTTCGATCCCTGCCACACCCTATCGGGCATCGTGTTACCATTTGATGACTTATTAAGGGCGCTGACAGTTTAAGTCAGAGTAGGGATAGTTGCAAGAGTAGTTAGATGAGTCCTGACTCCTTCGTATTTATACGAGATACCTTATAGCTTCAAAGTGACAAAGTCCGGTGTGAGGCCAACCCTCCGGTTAATTAAACTAGATCGAAGTTTTCTGTCTTTCTTACCTGCCAAAGCGCCGGGCGTAGTGAAGAACTCGAATCCGTGCCCTAACTCCCCAGCTCAAAGAAAAGTGACGATGTGAATAAAGTGACGGTCCCCCTACCCCCCCAAGTAAGAAATTACCACTGCGTCTGATTCGACTGTCTACGTCATCCATTACGCTGATGAGGATGCCATATCCGCTCAGGTTTCGAAGAAGAAAGGCTTACCAAGGTCTAAGCTGGCGTCTAATGTCTACGTTTCCGTTACAGACAGAGAAAGAAAGAGAACGCCATAGAGAAGAGACCTATTAGGATAGTGTTCAGTTTCTTTTCTTTATTATATGATTTGCTAGCTATAAGATCGCGCATCTCCTATGAAACATCGTTGTTTTGGCACGAAAAAGCAGGACTTTAACGACTATGAGATGGCTTGAAGAACGACCAATAACTAAGCGCACTAGAGTCCTTCCGCCTCTGACTGAATCCAGGTTCCTGGGATCTCTCTTTTTCTATTCTACGCCGTACTTTAGGCAAGGCTGCGCCCGGAAGAGGCGCCGGACGTTTCACTCACTTCAGCCTTCTTAGAGCCATAGGCAGGATGGAACGGAAGAGGACTAGAGAAGCTGCTGTTGGTTCCGGTGATGGAGCCTGCCGGAAGTGAAGATTGAATTTCTCACAAGGACAAGGTAGTCTTTGCCATCTTTCAACTCATTCGACATCCTGGCGCATTCGATGTGTTCCCATCCTAAGACCTAAATTAGGAGATTATTCCTAATAAATAATTTCTTTCAGACACCAGAAAAAGAATCAGAGAAAAGAATAGGAAAGGCAAGGGCAAAGCAAGCTCAGTTCAGATTCAATTGACCGAGACTGGCGAGAGAGGACTTCTGACTCCTAAAGAGGGAGGATTCCCGGGTTTCAGTGAGTGACGGGCTTAGGGGTGGTGCTTACCATGTTTAATAAATAGAAGGCCAGCCTAGCCACGCCAGTAGTCAGAGAGCTTACCAACTACACTAAGAAAGACCCAGGGCGGGGCTCGTTGAAGAAACTCGATGGTCGCATTCTTCTCTTTTATTAAAGTGGTCTCTTCCAAATATCGTATTGGATTGGAGTCCAGTGGGGAAATATCTATTTTGTATCACTCTTGCCAGCCGATAGTATTTAGGCCAGGATGTCTCATTCTCGGAGTGGTATCGTTCGCCGGTTTCACTCCCCCTTTCGTCATAAGGCGTGGGATGTATAGCACCCTTCTTCAAACCAAGAAATATAGGCCTTAATGGCTGTGATTCAATATGAAAAGGCCAACACTCACTCTTCAGATAATATCTCTATCTGCCGTCAAGGCCAAAATTGAATAACTAAGGTTTTTTGACCAGAGTCAGATTGGGGAGGACAACTCCTGAAAGGCTTTGACTTACATTCCGAGGAAGACTTTCAATCCTCGAAAGCAGGGAAAAGAATAAAAATTTCAAAGAAATGGGATGACTTATCGAAATGACACGCTGCTGCTATCTATTAGATAAGAAAAAAGAATCTCAAAAATCCAACATTTTGAGGGGTTTAATCTTCAAAGAAGAGGAGCTAAGATGCTGGTGAAAACACAATTTGCTACTAGCATAAGGGCTGTTCGTAGTGACAATGGGCAGGAATTTGGAAATCATGAAATCAACTTAATTTTGCAAAACTAAAGGTGTGATTCATCAACATAGTTGTGTTGACACTCCACAAAAAAATGTGGTAGTTGAAAGAAAGCACCGACAATTGCTAAACATTGCTAGAGCTCTTCGTTTTCAATCAAACTTTCCTTCCCTGTAAAAAGACAAGCAATTACCTAGCTGACACCTATCCCAGGTATCTTTATTCCGTACAAGCAGGTAGTTTACCATTCCCTTGCCCCAACTGCTACTCGAACTAGCCTTACTTGCCCTAAGAACTCCTCTTTCCTGCTTTCCTCATTACATGCATTGGTTGACGTTGACAAGCAAATACATTCATTTTATAACTGTTTTCTACTATGCCAGGTAGCAGCTATATTCGGTAGAAGAGTTTAAGGTAGCTAGCTATGGTAGAAATAATACATTTTCTAACTGACTTGATGCTTTACAAAAGCTATGAAAAATCCATGTCCTAATTCATTCCTAGGCATTTGAGAATAGATAGTAGAGTGATACTATTCCAAGCAAGAAACTCTTACCTAGTAGAATATTAAATGCACTAAGTACATGATGGCAACTTACGAATCAAGAGACATAATAATAAAAATTGACTCTTCTCAACCAATCAAGGGGGCCACGTGGTACATAAATTCGGTCTACAAACATCTCTTATACATCCCGAGATACTATTCAAAACCACTGTAGCATAAGAGTTCCAAAATGACAACATTTATCTTATTCTGAATTTTAGATGACCGGATGGAACATAAAATTCTCAGATATAATATGTGCAAAACCATAACTCAAAATGATCCGATAACCTGGGTTACCAGAACCGAAATGATCCAAACCCGATTTGCTGTACCCAACTCATAGATCTCAAATTCACACCTGACCTTGAATACTGAGAAGTCTAAATAGGAAAGCCCTTCAGTCAATGCGAGTAATCACAAAGTTGGTAGCGTGTCGCTCTCCCAGGAAATTTTCTCTTCAAAAACAGTAGTACCTTATGTTCTTCTCCATTATAACCTAAGGCGGAAGGACTGGCAAAGTGGCAAGTGGAACCAAAAGACCCAGTGCGCTGGTAGTTTTAGTTAACAAATATTGAATAAGAAAGCAGCTTTTATTACACAAATAACTGGAAAATAAAATGTTCAATTTGCCAAATTGGGTACTCAACATTGTTAGTGAAAAACAAATTCTAAGGCATTTCACTTATTTTTACTACGGTAGTAGACATGAGACTTAGAAGTTAGAACACATGCAAGTAATTTGGTACAAGTTTGATTGAAAATGAATACCAGCCAATCTGAAGAGTTGTTCTTCTGCTGTATATGAAATTATGCTTTATGGTTATTTTCTATATGAATTTATGATTTTGGAAATTTGAAACATACAAAGTTGAGATTAAAGTATAAAGTAGTGAAAGAAAATGTTGCACCAATCGAGATGCAAATCAAATTCTTGCCTGGTGGAATATAAGCAATGTAGGCCTGCATACTATGGAGGTTATTATTTATTAGAAAAAAATAAAAAAATAATAAGTCTTTAAAGTGACCAAAAATTAAGGCTTATATCACCTGATCGAAGCAGAAACTCTTCAAATATGAATCATACCTTTTCCATTCATCATGTAAGTAGAATATATTTATTTTGCTATCATTAAATCATTTTGGTACCAAGTTGTCAAAATTCAAATCAAATTGACATATTATTTTAGATCTGTAGGAGGGGGTATACAACATATATAATTGAAGAACCTCTTTTAGTAATTTAATCTTCACAGTTATGCTAGGTTTTAGCTTATCTACAAGTTGATTGTATAGCTTACTAAAGGAAAGAACATTTGTTGGTCTAAAAAAGACCGGAGATGAAAGGGGATAGAAAAAGTAAAGGGCATCAAATCTCGCATGCATGTCTATCCAGCTGTCTCCCCATCGGCACCAATCTCATCTAGGTCATACAAGCATGCTAATACATCATAGTCGTCTAAGCATAGGGTATAACGTGTACACTAATAGCTAAAATGAAGTGAGGAGCACAAGTTTGAATTTGGAGCTTCAGTCATTGTTGAAGATTACTCTTAGGTTGATTAATTCAGATTGTTAAAATATGCATTACATTGAGGTTGGGAGCTTGTCAAATTTTCCGTCCTCACATTGAAACATTAGCCAAAAAATTGACTGCCCTTGTATTACATCTTTTTTATGGTTGTAATTTTTATGAGATTTTATGGGTGTTTACGTGTTTTGAAGCTGTAACTTCGTATGTACCCAGCGAGCGAAGGAGCGAGCCAGAAGGCCAGTCTTCTGATTTCTACCTCGAGTACCTTCCCTTGGCTGCTCCTTGACTACCATAAGGATAAAGCATTGGGAAGGAGATTAGGTGGGCTTAGGCAAATGTTGTGGGCGAGGGACTTCGGATACTACTTTACATTTGAAAGAATTCTTCCCCTCGTCGGGCTATAGAACCACACTTGCCTGGGCTACGGAAAGTAATCATTCAATTGAAAGGAGCGTTCCCCTCGGGAAGAGAGTTTATTCAGTACCTTCCCCATTCTGTAGGCATGCGCCTACTGTATTTAGCTGCAAATAGATAGAAAGTGCCCCTCTTAACAACCTAGTGAGTCCCAAAGAGTATAAGCAAGAGTAAGGGAAACCACTACTGGCCTATCGTGGATGATACCAAGTCAAGAATGCTGTGCCAGGCGAGGAGAGTGTAGTATTTTTTTATAATGCCGCACCTTCCGAGCTCTCCCCTCTTTATAGTTAAAGAAGAAGCTTGCCATGCTGGAAAGAAGGGCATTAGCTATCAGTGTCTTGTAGCGCTCTCCTGTCTGTATATACGAGTGAATATGTTGGAGAGAAGTTGACAATTGTCCAGAATTATTTGACTGGCAATGCGATTCCTAATTGCCTTTAGCGGGCGGAGGTAGAACTGATTATTATTATATATCTTATAATATGAAATGAAAAAAAGAAAACGAAGCAAAAGTCACCAAGCGATGTCTGGTTGAATTTTCTATTGGTGGCATATATATACAGAGATGAGGTCTGGTGTGACGTGGTGGCAATGAATGCCTGCCATTTACTCCTAGGCCGGCCGTGGCAATTTGATAGAAAAGCACAATATGACGGCAGGGCAAAGACCTACTCCTTCCGATTTGATCGCTATAACATTAGGCTCATTCCAACAAAAGAGCCGAGTCCCGAACCCCGAAAAGAGGTCAATGTAACGGAGTCGAGTCACAATGTAGTTCCAACAAGTGTGGTGATCGGATCACAAATTCAGAGTGGTGAGGTTAAGGGAAGGGCATCAGTGGGATAACCCCAGTGAAGATGCCACTTGATGAAGGCCATTATTCTGCTCAGTTCAATACACAAGCACTTACTCCCGGCAGGAAGCAACCAATTGGCATATCCTTGTAAGAACTTCGCTCCAAAGTCTGCTTTTGCTCGCTATGCAGTAACCGAACCGAGCTTTCTTAACTCCTACCTAAGAAAACTCCATAGGTACCGCGTATAGTTATACTTCTGTCTTCTCCTTCTCTCTGGTAGCTTCCCTAGTCCGACCCAATCAAAGCTCTACTTGACGTCACTTGCCCATAAGAATAAGACCCAGGTGACCTATACCCAAGAAAAGAAATCAACTTATATCTCATAGTTTCCATTACTTATTTTGCAATTTCCACGAATTCATGCTCATCGCCTTACCAATTCGGCAAATGCTTGGATAAACGCAAATTAATTAATAGGGGGATAGTCGATCCGCCTCGATCCCGGCACTGAAATCACTATATTCGTAGCTTGGCCTCGTTCCACACCTCCGGTTTCTACCTTTATGGCCTGGGAAATAAATAAAAATCTGAATCGAAAGCCAAAGACCAATTGATTGCTTGCTGACAGGCTAGTCTTTATCGTGGACTCGGCGTCATCTTAAGAGTATGAACGTTGAAGGGATAGTGAACCTTCTTTGAAGAGTGGTTACCTCAGAGACAGAGAGAGGTATAATCCCGCGGCGAAGAGTGAAGAAAACCTTGATTCGCTTACTGACCATTCATTACTTGCTTTGGCCTGCTCCAGGAAAAGAAGTTCACGACCCCTACACATAAAGGGATTCTATCTCGTCTCATCGGTCGTCTGGGTCAATCTATTTAGCAGGGTACGAAGCGAAGGTTATTTTCTATTGGTTCTTCTTACTCGATTTTCAACAATTAGACTCCACTCTTTAAAATATTCTTTTTATGTCGTTCTGTCACTACCTCCCCAAGAGTTGTAGACCGGTAACGTACGGGGTGCACGCCTACGAGCAACTTATCTTGCATTCTAGTGAGTTCCCTTCACTTTCCATTTCCCTGGGCGAGCAGTTTTTTGATCACAGCTTCCTATCCGACTGCTAGTGAAGTTGATAGTTCTCCTTAGTAGGGGTCCCGTAAAGCTCATTTCGATCTTGCAGGGCCATACACACCTCAAACTTTATAAGACAGATCGAGTAGGCAGATAGCTTGCTATGATCATTCCTTCGATCGTGTCTGACCTCGTGGGCGGACTCACTCAGAAAGAGCGAAAGAAAGAGCAGAGATTCCAGCTATTCTCGTAATCGTGTGGGGAAGCCTTGAATAAGTCATTTCTGTAGAATAGCACCTTGCGAATACAGATGGAAGATCAAATACAGGATTCGTGTCAACAAATCCTCTCCTTTATAGATGAAGGAGAGTACCTTTGCTACCGCTCTCGACCCAGCTAGATCCCCCGAGCTACAAGTCATTTCTTCAATTTTCTCGTTCTAGGTTGCGGATCAAAAATGGGAGACGGAGGCTTGGATTGGGTAGATCAGATCTAAAGTGGAGTGAAGAGTACCCGAACAAGGTGGGGTTGCTTGGACCAAGAGATTCCAGTAAGCTTCTTCTTTTAGACTTAAGCGGAGTAGTTGCCTACGAACGAATACTCAAAGAATAGCAATTCTAATCGACCAGTACAATTTATTATTTACGCGCATATGGGCCGATATATTTGTTGTACTCCCTTTACCCGGGTAAAACTATCTACATAATTCGGGGCTATGATCGTTCTAATTCAGGTTGGGCAGGGCTCTTTTCTTCGGTATAACATCAAGGAGATACCAACCCACCCCAGCCCGTGTTACCTGGATAGGATTTCTTTTTTTGGCAGTCAGGGCGGGGCATTAATGAACGGTATAGGTAGGCCCAGGCATCCCAATATTCATTCGCCCGGCAACATGTGAAAATTTCATGACCCTAGGTAAATTGGAGAGTGAAAAGGGGGAGCGAGGTACGAGCGAGTGCTCTATTCAGGGGTAGGGGCAAAAAAAGAGAGGAAGGAGCCGCTTGCCCATAAGATACAAAAGGGAGGAAAGGGAAGGTGGGGGAAGCTGGGAATGAGGAAGAAGTGGGGCTCCCTGGCTGCACTATAGCCCTAGTTTGGAGTTATTGAAATTAGAAATAAAATGTTATTTTTTTTAAAGAATTATGCAAAATGCAACCTCATTATGTCCTTTTCCTCATTTATGGTTCTATGAACATGTGAGGTTAAGGGATGCTTCATTTGCTGATGGTCAAATTCCTAGATAAAAAAATGGGAATTTGGTAAAAAGATATACGCGCGTCAGTTTTGGTAGAGAATTTAATGCCATACCACCGGGAGTCGTAAGAGACAAGCCGTTCAAGTTAACTGATCCAGAGAAACAAAAAACCTTATTACGGGAAGGGGTTCATTGCAGAGGAATACGTTGAAAAGATCTCTCAGGGTTCCAATTTAAGGTCTGTCTCCATTTTTCATGAAAATTATATCATTTAACAATTAATTGATTCCGGTTTTTCGGAATTTTGGGTTTGAAGTGGCGGAATTGTTGGATAAACCTGTTGGTTAGAATAACCCTCCAATAGCTGGTAGAAAGAAAACGAGGAAGGCTATAGGAGCTGGACTTCCAGTAATAACGGCTTCGACTGAGGCAGAGACATCTCGGGTTGAGAGGGAGAAAAAGATACATCGTGATCAACTTGGTGACAAGGGTGATGGTATGCAAACAAGCAGCAGGTTTAAAAAGGTAGTTTCAAAGAGCCGGTTTGGAAAGAAAGTGGAGGAAGAAGCATGTCCCTTCTGACACATATTTTCAATCCATAATTTCTTGGAGCTCACTCAGAGGTTTTAAGAGCACAAGTTAATCCAAGGGAGTTCCAGAAGGTTCTTCTCTCTGACGTACATCATCAGAGAAGGAAAGAGGTTCAGCTCCTGAGGGATGTTCCAGACTTGATGAGGCTGCTCAATAATGTAGGATACCCCCGGATATGGGGGAGAGATCTCACTATACTCGAATCAATTTTAAAAATTTCCACCCCCCATTCAAGAATTCCGAGAACCGTTCCCCATAAACCACAATGAGAGGCCTTTTAAATATAGTCTTTCTCCATACCCTTCCATAGATACGAGCTGGATGGATGATTAGCAGACCAAGCAAGCACCGTCCTTGTTCTCGATTGCTGCCCAGAAGGGCACTCTGGAGCAACATTTGAACGCGCTCGGCCTTGTCCACCCTTTCAGCTAAGTATCCCGCTCTTCCCTTGAGTAGACAACACAAACCTGGTAGCCATTCCCTTTGATTTAGCAATTTAGCCTCTAATTCTTCCAAAAATGTGTTCATTCAAACTACATAAGTGAGGTTCAGATGGAGCAAATGGAATATCGTAAAAAGTCAAGTAGTCCTTCAACTTTCGCCAAGCGTGTCCCAAAGACGAGGACCAATGGCTGCTGCTGGATTTGTTGCGACTTCTTTAGGCTCTGCTACTGAAGTAGAAAGATCAAGATCAGAAACGACTGAAGCTTAGACTGCTACTGTAGGCTATGACTCAGAATATGCCGCTGTCTCCACTACATATGCTTTGGGTGCTGCTAGCTATGGCTATTGATCTTGAACAGCATATGGATCATCTGGAACTGGATGAGCACCAAGTAAAAGCTTACCCTTAAAAGCGAGCCTTAGAACCTCTTCTTCCTCCGACTGAATGCACGTCCATCTCTCTTCGTTCACAAAACCTCAACACACCATGCTACGCAAAAGCGCGAACTCTGAGGTGAGATACCTATACCTATAGGAGTAGGAAATTCCAAATGAGAACTTGTAAACTACAAGAGGGACAAAGTAAAGAGATTCGGTTGCCAACTAGTAGTTATGACCAGATAGGATGATCTTAACCTTTTCGAATCCCTCCCTACAATCCTGCAGAGACTTCACCACTAGATGGAATTCTTCATCATGTGTAGAGAATTTGATCTCAATTCTCTTGAGTTGTTTGCACTGAAATGGTGCAATTTGCTTTTTTTCAAGAATAGAATATATAGTGACGTTTGTGTTATCGTAAATAGTGAGTGACGTTTTCTCTTTTCATTAGGTTTTTGATTTTCTTCTTTGTACGAGTATCTAAGGACTTTTCCTTTGAAAGAAGAAGGTGCTTTGGCCCTTTGGAATCTCTGTCTCTATTTCATCTCTGCTTTTGTAAGCTCTCTCGGCATTACCACTCTTTGGACTACCATCAGACCAAGAGTCTAAGGTAGAGGCATACGCCAGAACAGTAGGACAAGGTTCTATAACCCTTAGGACCAGTTCAGAGAAATTGCAAAAAGAGGCTTTGACCCGGGTGGGACTACTAGGGGTATAAATAGGAAGAAGCTTCGCTGATGAAATGCCTGAGGCTAGGCTCCTGAATGCCATTGTCGGCGTAAACGCTCTTGTCTTGGATTCTCTTTGATGGACATATCTCACTAATGCGGTAAAGAAGAAGAATGGTAGGAGTTTCAGCTAGCTCATTTCCCTTTGCTATTGAATTCCGTGCTGTTTTCGGGTGCAGATGAATGGAATCAGCATACCTTTCATCCAGTGCTATGTTTGCAAGAGAAGGTGTGATGGTAGGAGCTCAACCTGTTGCCGGTGGTTTGAGACATAACCGCTGCTAGGGGAAGAAAAGGTTTGGTCCTATCTGCTTTTAGAGTGATCGCAGACTGAACTTAAGTAGGTCCCTGAGAGTCCTCGCAAAACATCACTGCATGCTCTTCTAAAATTCCAATGCATTCTTTTCGATCTTGTACCCACTTTTATAGAGAGAGAGTAAGGGGGGGGGTACACTGAAGACCAACCCAATCTCGACGAAACTGCATCAAAAAGCTTTTCCTGTACCACGAATCCATGTAGATCCAGAATGACACCAAACCAATCTCAAAGAAAGAGCAACTATGTATGACCGCCAACTCACTTCTTATATATACGTCACCAGTACCATCTTGTTTAGCACAAGTGTGATTGTAGCCATGTATGTGGACGATTCCTTTGAGGTTGAGGCTCTCTGAAAGCCCAACTCTTATATACGTTACCTAAAGTCCCTCTTGTATCCATATCTATTTAGTCAAGTATCAGCCTCTCCTGTAGTAGGGAGGATAAACGTCGCATTCCCCACCTCTCTCAAGTCGAACTGAAAAAGAAGTTCATCGACAACACCGGTACTAATACTAATAAGGCTCGCTATTTAAGATTTCGTTTGGAATTTTATTTGCAACCACCAGGATGGGAACATCTTCATCTCATTGGATCCACTTCATCGGAGAAATCCAGTTCCTTATTTATTGAATTTAATAGGGCTCATGGTTGGGGCTCAGAAAAGAAAGAAAAGCAGTAAAATCTTATTAGTAAAGGGGGGCATTTAGAAAGAAGGGTCGAAGTCTTCCTCCTCACGCTTTCTACTAGTCGGATAGGT
>Ga0302320_10022239_pt1 | contig 12534 bp, 12 predicted proteins | sample Bog_T0_3_FD_202130 | JGI IMG/M metagenome (GOLD analysis project Ga0302320, IMG submission 202130) | Peat permafrost microbial communities from Stordalen Mire near Abisko, Sweden - Bog_T0_3 | ecosystem: Environmental > Terrestrial > Soil > Wetlands > Peat | place: Sweden: Abisko, Stordalen Mire...
CGGCGCGCCCCCGCCTCGACCTGCGCCTCCCGCTGCGTGACTCGCTCGCATAAGCCGACCCTGCGCTGTCTCGCGGGTTGGCCGCTCCGCTCACTTGACTGCTCGCGCTGGGAGCGGCCGTTTGTGTTCCGCCCTTGCAGCCGGAAAGAGCGCATGCGGCCAATACCAGGAGGGCTACCGGAAGGCACGCAGATTGGAGGGTTCGCGCAACTTGTTGATCGGGATTCACTGTCTTTTCCTTGGTTTCTTGCCGATTCGACGGGATCGGCACGCCCCATGAGCATACCGTACTCGATCCCCGGTTGCCTTTCCATCGACGACGGGCACTTCCGGCAACCCCGCTCTGTTTCCCTTCACTGCCCTTGCTGCATTATGCTTTCAGCCGACCCACAAATTGGCTCCCATGAGGTGCTAAGTGTATCGGGCAGTTAGTCATCTGTTTGTTGTATCTGCTTTCCTGATTTTAGCCGCAACGTCACAAGCGAATAGCAGCATTGAAGCCCAGCAGAAGGCGGGCTTTGTGCGACTGGACCGGGTCACCGCTTCCCGGGCAACCTCCAACGGAATTGAGATTCGGTGTGGGACTGCCATCCTGCAGATCACCGCGCTGCGCGACGATGTGCTGCGCGTGCGCGTCGGGGCGAACGGCCAACTCCCGGAAGACGCCTCCTGGGCCGTTCTGCCTGCCTCGCGAGCCGCTGCCGTTCCCGTCAGTCCACAATCGAGTTCCTCAACCGTGGGATTCAAGACGGCCAGGCTGCAAGTCTCCGTGCGCCGAGATCCGCTTGAGCTCACCGTCACCGACCTGGCCGGCCATATTATTGTCGAAGATCTTCCTTCCAGGCCCATCGAATTCCACGGCGCCTCCTTTCGCGTCTTCCGCAAATCGCCCGCCGACGAGCACTACTTCGGCCTCGGCGACAAGCCTGGGCCGCTTGATCGCCGCAGCGAATCCTTTGTGGATTGGAATACCGATGCGTTCGGCTGGCAGGAGTCGACCGACCCCATCTACAAGTCGATCCCCTTCTTTATCACCTATCGCAAAGGCATTGCGGCCGCAACCTTCCTCGATAACACCTGGCGCGCCAGCTTCGACTTCAACAAGCAATACCGCGACGGCTATTCGTTTGGCTCGGAAGGCGGACCGCTCGACTACTACATCCTCTACGGTCCTGAGCCAAAATCCGTGGTCGAAACCTGGGCATGGCTTGTCGGCACAACTCCGTTGCCGCCGTTGTGGTCCTTGGGCTATCAGCAATCCCGCTATAGCTACTACCCCGAGTCGGAGGTCCGCCGCATCGCTTCGCGCTTGCGCAGCGAGCGGATTCCAGCCGACGTCCTCTGGCTTGACATCGACTACCAGTTGAAGAACCGCCCCTTCACCGTCGACCCGGAGCGCTTCCCGACGTTCGATAAGATGATCCAGGACCTGAAGGCGCAGCATCTGCACACCGTGGTCATCACCGACCTGCACATTGCCGACCTGCCCAACTCCGGATACAAGCCCTACGAGGAAGGCATCGCCGGCGACCACTTCGTCAAGAATCCTGACGGTTCCACCTATGTGGGAGTCGTGTGGCCGGGCAAGGCAGTCTTCCCGGACTTTACGCAGAAGTCCTCCCGCGAGTGGTGGGGGACGCTCTACTCCGATTTTGTCGCCAAGGGTATCGCCGGTTTCTGGAACGACATGAACGAGCCGGCCATCTTTGAAGTTGCTTCGAAGACTATGCCCGATGACACGCAGCATCGCATTGACGAGCCTGGTTTCGCCAAGCGAACGGCAAGCCACCTGGAAATCCACAACATCTTCGGCATGCAGAACAGCCGGGGCACCTTCGAAGGCCTGCTCAAAATCAATCCCAATGCGCGTCCGTTCGTCATGACGCGCGCCAGCTACGCCGGAGGCCAGCGTTACGCTTCCACCTGGTCGGGCGACAACTCCAGCACCTGGAATCATCTTCGCCAAACCACGCCGCAGCTTGTCAATCTTGGACTAAGCGGGTTTGCCATGGCCGGCGCCGATGTAGGCGGCTTCGCCGGGTCGCCGCAGCCTGAACTGCTCACCCGCTGGCTGGAAGTCGCAGCTTTCCATCCGATCGATCGCGACCATACAGCCACCGGAACCAACCCCCAGGAACCTTGGGAAAATGGCTCCCAGGAAGATGTGGACCTGCGCCGCCGCTACATTGAGGAGCGCTACCACCTCTTGCCGTATCTCTACACCACCGCCGAAGAGATGAGCCGCACCGGGCTACCCATCATGCGCCCGCTGTTCCTCAACTTCCCCTCGCCGACAGCAGATGGCAGCCCCATCGACCTCGCCAATGGCAATGTCTTCATGGTCGGCTCCGACCTGCTCGTTGCCCAAAGCCCTTATCCCGACGAGCTCGACAACTACTCCGTTGCCCTGCCGCCGGTCGGCTGGTACGACTACTGGACCGGCGACCTCGTTGAAGGAGTCAGCGGTCGAAAGGCAATCGACAATACCCGCGTCGCCCAACTGGAACTCCAGATCCATCGCAGTCTGGACACACTTCCGGTATTCGTTCGCGCCGGCGCCATCGTGCCCGAACAGCCGCTCGTGCAAAGCACCGACGAAAAGCCGCAGGGCCCCCTCACCTTGCGCGTCTATCCACCCACCCAGGCAGGCCAGGAATGCGGGGGTAGCCTTTACCTCGATGACGGCGAGACATATGCTTTTCAGAAAGGCGACTTCCTCCGCGTGGCTTTCAGCTGCCATTCGACTGCGCAAGGCTTGACCGTCGTTGTCGAACCCCACCGCGGCTCGTTCGATCCATGGTGGAAGCTGCTTTCCGTCGAGGTCTACGGCGCTGCCCGCCCGGCCACCGGCGCGAGCGCAGCTCTGGATGGCCAGAAGGCGACGCCCGTGATGCCCGGTTTCGACCCCGAACATCACCGCATCACAGCCATTCTGCCCGACGACGGCAAGGGATTGGAGCTACAAGTCGCCTACTAGGTCTCTGACCACATGAATTTGTACGATCTCCGTGCCCCATCCTTTCGCCCTTTTTCTGGCGAAAGGGTGGGAAACCTGGAACACCGCATTGCGTGCTCGCGTCCAGCGGCCAAAATCCATTCAGGAATATTCGGCAGAAACTGATAGCCTGAATTCATGAAATTTGGAGTGCTGGTTTTTCCCGGGTCCAACTGCGACCACGATACCTACAATGTGATTGCCGAAGTGGCACAGCAGCCGGTCACGTTTCTCTGGCACGATTCCGAAGACCTTGCTGGGGTAGATGCCGTACTTGTCCCGGGTGGCTTCGCTTATGGCGATTACCTGCGCACCGGCGCTATCGCTCGTTTTTCTCCAGTCATGCAAGCGGTGAAGAAGTTTGCCGCCGACGGAGGCTTGGTGCTCGGCATCTGCAACGGATTCCAGATCCTCACCGAAGCCGGCCTGTTGCCCGGCGCTCTCATGCGCAATGCCGGGCTCAAATACATCTGCAAGCAGGTCCATCTACGCGTGGAAACCACAAACAGTCCCTTCAGCAATCAGCTCGTCAAGGGAGAAGTTCTCGAGATTCCCATCGGCCACATGGAAGGCAACTACTATTGCACGCGCGAAGAGCTGCAGGCGCTCGAAGCCCAAGACCGGGTTGTCTTCCGCTACACCACACCCAAGGGATATGTCACGCTGGAAGCCAATCCGAATGGCTCGCTGAACAACATCGCCGGCATCCTGAACGAAGGCCGGAACGTACTGGGCATGATGCCCCATCCTGACCGCTCCAGCGAGAAACTGCTCGGCTCTGCAGACGGGTGGAAGATCTTCGCCTCGATGATCGAATCCCTGGCTACACAGTAGCTTTCTTACTCACGGCAGGTCCGACCAACCGCCAGCACCGGCAAGTGAGACGCCAGGCAGGCCTTCAAACCAGCCCCAGCCCACCATCCACGGCCAGGATCTGACCCGTGATAAAGCGGGGACCGGCCGCAAAGAACACCACTGCTTCGGCCACATCGCTTGCCGCGCCATTCCGTCTCATGGGCGTTTTGTCAGCGAAATGCATAGTCGTGTCGGCGGCATCGCCGGCCTGCTCAATCCAGCCGGGAGCCACGCAATTCACGCTCACATCCGGAGCAAATCCCTTGGCCATCGCCTGCGTCAGCAGGTGCAGCGCAGCCTTCGATGCGCAATAGTGGGCATGACTGGCCCACGCGCGCACTCCACCCAGCGAGCCGATGTTCACGATGCGCCCGTGCGAAGCTCGGAGCTGTGCCAGACACTCCCGCGCCATCAGAAACGGCCCACGCGTGTTCGTTTCGAACACCGCGTCCCAGTCCACCAGGCTGATCTGATCGATTGGTGAAGATGCGAAGATCGCTGCGTTGTTCACAAGGATGTCCAGTCGTCCGAAGGCTGCGTTTATGCTGCTGACCGTGGCCTGAACCGATGCCTCGGACCGCACGTCGCATTGCGCCGCCAGCGCCCTTCGACCTGTATCCTCGATCTCTTTCGCTGTCCGCAGAGCATCCTCCTGCGACGTGCGATAGGTGATGGCTACGTCCGCGCCCTCGCGCGCGAGGGCCAACGCGATCTCCCGGCCTATGCGCCGGGTTCCGCCTGTCACCACCGCCGTTTTTCCGTCGAGTCGAGTGGGCATCTTGGTTCGGACACCGCGTCACCTGCACTTGCGCATGGTAGCCGCGCTGCTGCAGGCTATGGGCTTTCTCTATGGCTGCGGGGGCGCCTGGGAAGGCTTGGCCGGCGCTGTTTCGGGAGTCTTCTCCACCGGCGCATCCGGCGCGTGGCTCTTGTAGATCGAGTACTGCTCTCCGGGCCGCTTCATGCGAATATCGATGGCCATCTCCGCTTTGTCCACCTGGTAGTCTTCGCCGTAGGTCTGAAAACCCTTCGCAATCACCTGCAAACGCACCGTGTCCCCCATCGGGAGCACGTCGATGATCGTCTTGCCATCCTCATTGGTCTTCAGCTCCATATTGCCCTCATCCTTCTCCCCTTGCATGGGATGAAAGATGACCGCGGCATTCTCGACAGGTTTGCCGTTGGAGTCGCGGACCACGCTTATTTCAATGCGCGCAGTCGGTGGCGGCGCTTTGTATTTGCGGCCGCGTCTGCTGTCACTATCCTGGCCGTTGGCTGAAAACGAGCTGGCCATCAAGCCGAAACCGATGACGAAAACAAGGAGCGCGAGGCGACGAAACATGGACTTATTGTAGCTGGTTGTACTTCCAGCGCGGAACTCGCCCGGCAAAGGAGACAGTCAGCGACCGCGGACCGTCGATTCTCCCATGTCCCCTATTGCGTAATGGTCTGTTCCGAGGTTGACTTCAGGGGAAACGTGAGGGCGGGCGATTTGCTCAAGATGGGAATCAGAAAGTAGCTGTAGGAGACAAGCACCTGCACCATGCAGCCTTTGTTCTGGGGCGTGGTGCATGCCGCGCAGCCTGAAGAGCAATCCGCGGTCGTACCCGGCCAGGAGGTCGTCACCGTCACCTGTAGGGGCTCGATTCCCGGTGGCGCTGTGGCCCGCAAGAAGTTCTGCACATCGGCCGAGGATGCCTGGCAATCGTACTTCATGGTGAAGTTGGGCGGCGCTTGGGTGTTGCAGGCGGTTGTCCAGGTCGCGCCATGAACCATCGCGAAGCGCGTTCCCTCCTGCGCGGCATTGGCGGCATAGATATAGGAATACATGCCGAAGCTAAAGTAAATGACGCAAAAGAAGAGGTTCATGAGAATCAAGATCGATAGAGAGAACTCCACCAACTCCGCACCCTGCTCCTCTCGGGCAAGCCGCAGCAGCCGTGCCCAGGCATCGCTTCTCCTCGTCAACCGTGGTCTCATATCGCTTCCCTTTTGGCCCGGCCCGGCGGGGATCGTCGGCAGCGTCTCCATCAGCTCTTGGCACTCCGCATTTTCGCCGTTGTTGAGATTGAAATGGGGCTCGGTATGCCCGGCCACTTGATCAACGGCGTGTAGGACACCGTTGCCGTAACGCTCACGAGGTATACCGCGTTGCTTCCCGTGCAGGTGGGAGTCGAAGAGCAATTCGCGTTGAAGGAGGAACCGTTTGCGCACTCGCAGCCATAGGTGGGGGTCGCAATTGAGATGCCGGTCAAGTCGGGTGCGGCGGCTAGAGCCGCGGCCTTCATCCCAGCGGTGTCCGTCGGGTTCTGCGCCCCATATGCCGCTCCCGCGTGCGCCGCGCTGGCAAGTTCCTGTCCCAGGTAGAATCCGCGCCCGAAATCGACGGCCCCTAAGATCGGGACCATGAGAATTGGCACAATGAGGGCCATCTCGACCAGAGCGCTTCCACCCTCCCGCCGAAAGAAACATCGCATAGTGGGGATGCGTCGCATGGCTACTCCGTCAGCGCTGCCTGACCACCCGAACCGCCGAGCGGGGAGCCGTTCGGCAGCGAGGAGTAATCGGTTCCGACAGTCAGGTTGGTGCCACTATTGACGATCAAATCATAGACGTCGAAGAGCGCGTAGACCCCCAGATTGGAACCGCCGTTCATCGTCAGTTGCGCCGAGGGAAGATAAAAGGTCCCCTGGCACTTGGACGACGTATTGCTGTCCAGGATGAAAGTCGATGTGTCGCCGCGCGCCTCAAAGAAAAGGATTCCCGCATAGGTACCGGTGGTCGGGGCCGTCAGATTCATGGAGGCAGCACCGTTGGATGTCCAGGAACTGCTCTCAAAGTAGATGGTGACCCCGCTGCCGGTCACCGTATCGCCGCTGCCGACGATGACGGGACCATTGATGATGTAAAGCCCTGGGTTCAACGTAGCGTTCGCACCGGAGTTGAGTGTGATGCCGCCGCAATACACCCCCGGATTCAGCGTGCTGTTGCCGGAATTCAAGGTCAATCCATAGGAAGCGCCCGTGTAGGGACTGGAAGTCGATGTCCCGCAAGCGCCGATGCTGGGAGCGGGAAGGCTTGACAGCGGATCGGGCAGAGCCGATGCCCCCGTTTTGACCGTGGCGTTCAGTCCTGAGCCACCGCCGTTGATCAGATCGCCGCCCACCACGTTCAGGGTAGTCGCAGTGAGCGAACCGCCGTCGTATACGAAGGCATTGCTGGAGGATGAGTCGACATCGATGCCACAGGAAGCTGAGATCGTGGCTCCGCCGTTAAACAAAAGGGCCTGCGAGCCGGAAGGATCGAGTATGACCAGACATACATTGGAGCTTCCTACGGTCGCTTCCGCGCGCGCGCCGAGCTTAAGATGGGGAATCCCAAGCAAACCCCAAAACATAGTCTTCTGTTGGACGGTTGCCGTTACTTCTACGTAGTTGGACGAGCCGTGATTCGGGTCGCTGGTACCCAGAGCGCATGGGCCATTGTCGACCACGAGCGTCATGCCCGTTTGCGAGTTGGCGCTCGTATCGCATTGCGTATACACCGTGGGAGTCGGGAAGTTGTTCTCAACCACCGCTTGAGAAGCTGCGGTTTGCATGGCACTGCAAGCAAGGGTGCCGCCACATTGCTGGATCTCGAGAGCCCCGGCCAAAGCCGCCGCATCCGCCGCTGACTGCAGCTGCCGCTTGGCATAGAACAACTGCCCGGCGTCGATCGCAAATCCCAACGTTCCCAGTAGAAGCGTCCCAAAGAGCGCGAACAGGACCACGACAGTGCCATCTGTGCGCGTCGCAAGACGAACCCCAGCGTCCCGGAGGGCCCTGACCATCAACCTGATTGAAACCGGTCCTTGGGGAATCTTCATGTGCGTGTCCCAATTCCTGCACGTCCAATTACGACTGAGCTATGTGCCGGGCAACGCTGTTTTCGACGTGCCTTGAGACTCGACTGCGAGGGCCCGAATCGCCGTGGAATCCGTTGGCTACGCAAGCCCATTGCGCCCAATGGCAGCCACTTTTAGTACCTTTGACAACTCTATGTACGCATCCGCTCCCGTTCAATCACCCAAAGGTGGGCGGCCATCCCCTGAAAGGTCAAAAGACAGTCGGCCCTTCGGAGGGCGCCACGATGACCGCGCCAGGCTGAGCGAGAGATACCCTCGCCCGAGTCGGTCCGGGAGATCCGGCTGACCTTAGAGCGGGGCTTGAATTGACTCTCCAAGTCTCCACTTTTGCATCCAATGACCGATTGTCGCGGTCGTTTTTGCTGCACGCTTGCCCGGACGCAATGTAATATGAGCGTAAATCACTCACATTTAACGCATCCCCCTTGACAAAATCGGAGCAGGTTCCCTATCGTTAGCAATTGGAAGTAGAGACTGCTAGCATTCCGCTGGTAGAACTGCTTGGCTAGTCAGCTGTTGTTCTTCTTGCTGCCTGGCGATCGCAGCTTCCGAGTCTTTTTTGTGAAACCACTGACATCCCGCGGCTGGGGCTCAACCCTGCCGGGGCCTGAAGGAGAAGCGAAGCAATGGCAACAGCATCTGTAGCAACCACGTTCACTCCGCTCCATGACCGCATCCTCGTCCGCCGTCTGGAAGAGGGCGAGACCGTTCGCGGTGGAATCATCATCCCCGACAGCGCCAAGGAAAAGCCCCAGGAAGGCGAAGTCATCTCCGTGGGCAAGGGCAAGTCCAACGACGAAGGTAAGGTCTTCCCCCTCGACGTCAAGGCGGGCGACAAAGTTCTCTTCGGCAAATACTCCGGCACCGAGATCAAGCTCGATGGCGAAGAGTTCCTCATCATGCGCGAAGAAGAAGTCCTCGGCATCGTCGCCAAGAAGTAGTACGTCAGAGATCAGGGTTCAGGGCTCAGGGATCAGTTTGCAATTGTTCGGAACTGAAGCGCTGAGATTTACCCAACCCCGCTCCCCAACAAGAATTGAAACTGCATGTGGGTCGCCGGGCATGAGGATTTGATCCCTGATCCCTGACCCCAGAAACCTAAGGAGAAACTCGAAATGGCAAAGCAAATCCTACACGGTGAAGATTCCCGTCAGGCGATCCTGCGCGGAGTAAACATCCTCGCGGACGCCGTCAAGGCAACCCTTGGCCCCAAGGGCCGCAACGTTGTGATTGAGAAGAAGTTCGGTTCCCCCACCATCACCAAGGACGGTGTCACGGTCGCCAAGGAAATCGACCTCAAGGATCCGCTTGAGAATGTCGGAGCCCAGCTCGTCCGTGAAGTGGCCTCCAAAACCTCCGACGTGGCCGGCGACGGCACCACGACCGCGACCGTTCTCGCCCAGTCCATCTTCAAGGAAGGCGTCAAGACCGTTGCCGCCGGGGCCAACCCGACCGCTCTGAAGCGCGGCATCGATAAGGCTGTCACGGTCATCATCGGCACCCGCGACAAGGACGGCAAGTGGACCGAGGGCGGCGCTCTCGGAACCCTGTCCAAGCCCGTCGACGAGGGTTCGGTTGCCCAGGTCGGCGCCATCTCCGCCAACGGCGACCAAGAAATCGGTGACATCATCGCTCATGCCGTGAAGGTTGTCGGCAAGGACGGCGTCATCACCATCGAAGAGTCGAAGACCATGCACACCGGCCTCGAGACCGTGGATGGGATGCAGTTCGATCGCGGCTACCTCAGCCCCTACTTCGTCACCGATGCGGAGCGCCTGGAAGTCGTACTCGAAGATCCCTACATCCTGATCTACGAGAAGAAGATCAGCGCCATGAAGGACCTGCTTCCCCTGCTCGAGCAGGTTGCCCGCGGCGGCAAGCCGCTCCTGATCATTGCTGAGGACGTGGAAGGCGAAGCACTGGCCACTCTCGTCGTCAACAAGCTGCGCGGCACACTCAATGTGGCTGCCGTCAAGGCTCCTGGCTTTGGCGATCGCCGCAAGGCCATCCTCGGCGACATTGCCACCCTTACCGGCGGCAAAGCCATCACCGAGGACCTGGGCATCAAGCTGGAAGGCGTGAAGCTTGAGGATCTGGGCAAGGCGAAGCGGATCACCATCGACAAGGACAACACCACCATTGTAGACGGCGCCGGCAAGTCTTCGGATATCGAGGGCCGTGTGCGCGAGATCCGTGCGCAGATCGAGAAGACGACCTCCGACTACGACAAGGAAAAGTTGCAGGAGCGTTTGGCCAAGCTGGTGGGCGGCGTTGCCATCATCAAGGTCGGTGCAGCCACCGAGACCGAGCTGAAGGAAAAGAAGGCTCGCGTCGAAGATGCTCTGCATGCCACCCGTGCAGCGGTCGAGGAAGGCATTGTTCCCGGAGGCGGCGTGGCTCTTGTGCGCGCCATCCCCGCGGTCGACAAGTTGATCGCCACCCTGGAAGGCGATGAGAAGATCGGCGCTCAGATTGTGCGCCGCTCGCTCGAAGAGCCACTCCGCCAGATCGTCGCCAATGCCGGCGAAGAAGGTGCGGTCGTGGTCGCCAAGGTCCTCGAGTCCACGGAGCCGCACTACGGCTACAACGCGGCCACCGGAAAGTTCGAAGACCTGGTCAAGGCCGGCGTCATCGATCCTACCAAGGTGACCCGCACGGCGCTGCAGAATGCGGCCTCGATCGCCGGTCTCCTCCTTACCACGGAAGCCCTGGTTGTCGAGATTCCGGAGCAGAAGCCCGCTCCGGCCGGCGGCGGCCACGGCGGCGGCATGGACGGCATGTACTAGGATTTGCCATCCAGGCAGGCGCGCTTCGCGCAAAAGCCAAAACGAAAAGCCTCCAGCTTCGGCTGGGGGCTTTTCATGGGATTGATAGGTGTATGAATATTAGGTATCATACCTAAGTAGGTATCGAAGGAGGAAAAATGGAGACTGTAGCTTCCGATTTTCGCCTGACCGATCGCATTTGGATTGCCGCCGCAATACTTCACCAAGAGTTCCCGAATCGCGAGGACTTCTCCAAAGACGAAGTACGAAGAAAGCTCGACGAGTTAACTCTCACAACTCCCGAGGAGCGCAAATCTGTGAACCCGCATTTGAATCAACATATGGTCGCAAATCATTCCCCATCCACGACGACCAAGTATCGGATGCTCTTCGAAACGAATTCTGGCAACCTTCGGCTCTATCGCCCGGGCGATGAGGTCGATTCCGGCCGACAATCTCATCGCAGCCCTAAGTATGTTCCGCGCCGCGACCAAATTCCTGCTACGTATCATGCCCTCATTAATTGGTATGAAACATGGAGCAAGAAATCACCTACCAACCCGGCTACCAATTGGGAAGACGATCCCCTCATTCGCCTAATCGGTTCCGGCAAGCACATCTGGGCCGACGAGCATGCTGACGACTATGTGAACCGGCTCAGGGAAGAACCGGCATGAGGAAGATCTTCTTTGATACCAACATCTTCATTTACATGTTCGAGGGGCTTGAACCGAGCAGGAGCAGATTGATTGAAATCAGGCGTCGGATGTTGGAGCGCGGCGATCGGATCGTCACCTCCGCCATGACGCTTGGCGAGTTGCTGGTGAAGCCAACCAAACTCGGGCAAACATCGCTCATTGAACAATACGACCGCGCAATCCGCTCTACGGCGGATGTTATCGCCTTTGACGCGCAAGTCGCGTGGCGATACGCCACGCTTCGTGCTACCCACAGCATCCGCAACGCCGATGCAATCCAGTTGGCCTGTGCAGCACATTTTGGCGTCGACCTGTTTGTCACCAACGATCAGTCTTTGCAAAGGCTCGATGTGCCCGGGATCGGCTTTATCGCGTCCCTCGACAAGGTTCCCTTGTAACGTCGGACCGAATTGGAATCATGCAAGAGAAAAGAGCCTCCAGCTTCGGCTGGGGGATTTTTGTTGAAGTCAGCTTGAACTTCCAGCCTGTAACTCTCAGAAAGCGCAGTCAATTCCTCCGCCGTCTTGAGTGCCTCACGGTTCCATCGGAGCCTAGCGCGACACCGCAACGCTAGTCGACAATGGCTTTTGCAGCGAACGCAGCCAACCGGCCGACAGCCAGGCGTCGGGAATGGAGAACTCGCTCCAGCCGCAATCCAGGCAGACCCGCACATCCGGCGACGGGGTCATCGGCGGATGACTCATCGTGCGAAGCGTATTCCGATAGAGGCGTACCTCCGCCGGGATGACCGATACAGATCCGGACTGGCACTTTGGGCAAATCATGGGGACATGGCCTCGAAATCACTCGCGAACTGGAACACAAGCATTGAATGAAGTGTGCCCACAACTCTAATCGGCTTGTCCACAGGTTTTCAACAGGGCAATTCCGTCCTCGCCAGGAAAAAATGCGTAACACGTTCGCAGGAAGTACGCGACTTTAGCGTCATAGCAGCTCTCTCTGTGCCGTAGAGGTCGAACTCGATCAAAAGAGCCTCCGGCCAAACAGAATGCCGGACGGGTCTGGGCAAAGCCCCCGTCCGGCACAAACGATCCAATCGGCGATGAGCCGGGTTAGTAGTTGAAGTGGATGCCCATGGTGAAGGCCCGGGCTCCGCCGATGGTTCCGGTCACGGAGCCGAAGTTGGCGGCATTGTTGGGGCATCCCTGCGTGTTATTGATGGCGTTCACCGAAGCGCAGCGCACTACGCCGTTGGAATCCGTCGTGTTGAGTGGGATCGTGGTGGGAGCCTGAATTCCCCGGCCCGAGCCGGTGGTGTAGGGCACCTGGTCAAGATTGTGAAGAGCGGATTGCTGG
>Ga0302320_10022241_pt1 | contig 12534 bp, 8 predicted proteins | sample Bog_T0_3_FD_202130 | JGI IMG/M metagenome (GOLD analysis project Ga0302320, IMG submission 202130) | Peat permafrost microbial communities from Stordalen Mire near Abisko, Sweden - Bog_T0_3 | ecosystem: Environmental > Terrestrial > Soil > Wetlands > Peat | place: Sweden: Abisko, Stordalen Mire...
ACGCGCATGATGGGGCTGCTGCTGACCGCCATCGCGGTGCAGTTTATACTCAACGGCCTAAAAGACGCTGGCTTTCCCTGATTACGTCTCTGGGCAGTCCTGACAACCCAAATTTAGTACTAGGATCCGGTCAGGCCTTAGCGTATAATCGTCTGAATTATGACAATCAACATCGCTAGCAGGCTGCGGAAAAAGTAATTTTAGGGCCAGACGAGCAACGTAGAATCAATAACGGCTGTTTTGACGTTTTTTGGGGCTTTTTCCGCAGCCTGCTAGTGTCGCTACACGGTTCATTGCCGCCCTTCTCTGCGCAACCGTGCCATCCTTGGCCTTAGCCGCAGAGAAAGGCAACGTTTACAACATCAAATACGACGGCGGTTCTCTTTCCGATGCCAAAGCCGGTATGGATATGAAGCTCTACATGGACTCCGACAAGATCAGAATCGTCAGGGCCAAGGAAGACGTCATCGTCATACCCGCTGCATCCGTTACTGAACTGAGTTACGGTCAGGACGTGCATCGCAGAGTCGGCGCGGCCATCGGGTTGGCGGTCGTCTCGCTTGGCGTCGGTGCTCTCATGGCACTGAGCAAATCGAAAAAGCACTTCGTTGGCATCACCTGGGCGGACGGCGATAAGAAGGGCGGTATCGCGTTCCAGGCGGATAAGAGCGATTATCGCGTCTGCTGGCCGGCCTTGAGGGCATCACCGGCAAAAAAGCCGTCGATTCAGACGCTCTGAACGTCAAGAACTGAGACGGGTGTTCATCTGCCGATTCCCGCGGCAGAGCCCCTGACCGAACCTCGGGACGGCGTGGAACAATATCCGGACGAGCCGGTGGCTGACCATCCGGACACAATCCGCTCCGTTGAGGTGCGAGTTACAACGGGCCACCAGAATCTTTCCTGCAAGTGAACGTTGACGCCATCGCCTGCTGCATTCCGATACTTCCCGGAGATCCGATTTGACGGGCAGCTGATGGGCGCAGCCCCGGAGGCAAGAACGAGCTGCGGAACGGACGCCCCGGACCGCTGACCGAGTGCCGGGGAATGCAACCGAGTCCGGCACTCTTGATTTCTCCCGATATCCTGTAGTCAGTGAACCAGCGCCGCGAGAATGGTCGCGTCGTCGGTTTGATTATCGCCCGAAAATTCGTCGAGGGCCGCAAATGCAGCTTCGACAATGCTTTCCGGCTGCCGCGTCCGGCAACGCTGCACGGCCGCAAGAAGACCTTCGGCGCCCCACTCCTGGCTGGCCTTGTTCGTAGCTTCGACGAAGCCGTCGGTGTAGACCATTACGAGATCTCCCGGATACAACTGAAGCGCCTGCACTGGGTACACGGTCTCGGCAAAGAGCCCGACGGGGGGCGCGCAGGTTTCGAGCCAGGCGACTCCGCCGCCGGGGCGGATCACCACGGCGTGATTGTGCCCTGCATTTATATACTGCAGGGTTCGCGTATGTTCGTCGAAGACGCCGTAGAATAAGGTGGCGTACCGATCGGCCGGCGAGCATGCGTGCAGCTGACGGTTCACCGCGCTGACGACTGCCGCCGGGTCTTCGGGCGCGAATAAAGCGGCGGTGCGAAGAGAGGACTGGACGTTCGCCGCAATGAGCGCTGCGGGAAGGCCCTTGCCGGACGCGTCGGCGACGGCGAGCCCAATGCGACGGCCGGGCAGGGGTACGAAGTGGAAGCAATCACCGCCAACCGCACGCATCTGCCGGCAGCGGCCATTACTGGTGAGCCTTGGTGACTTAGGAATACCAGGCGAAGCCTGGCTGATCTAGTGAATTGAAAGGAATTCACCATGTAAATTGCTCATTCGTGCATGTAGCGGAACCGGAGCGAGTGGGAGTAATCCTGCTGGTGGAAACCGGGGAAGCAAACCTGCGAGCCGTAACGCAAGTGAACCCGATTCGGCCTCGTGACGCTAAGCGAAGGTGGCCAGTCTGCCTAAGATGATGAAGCCTGATACCGGCGGGGAAGCAATGAGCAAGCACCTGTCGGACCTTCCGGGGTGGTTGGGGACAGCGCGCAGGAATAGATCGGCCGAGGAACCTGGGAGACCCGGCAGGGCGGGGAAAGGGCAACCGGACCCCGACGGCCCGAGGAAATACATAACCGAGGGGTGGCCCTGGCCGGGAGTCGGAGAGGCCCATATGAGCGTGGAAGCGGGGTAACGCCCGCCGAGCAAAGGGGCCTTACTGAAAACATTGCTGATGTAAGAGGAAAGGAGAACCGCTTGGAAGAGATTCCCACTACGGAGCAACGGCTGCATATCGAAGCCCTGAAGAAACAGGTGAGCGGAGACGGACTGCCGGATAAACTCTCTTTGCTGAGACAGAAGCTGAACCAAAAGGCCAGGCAGGAGCCGAAGTTCCGGTTCTACGTGCTGTATGACCGGATCTACCGGCGCGATGTGCTGGAAGCGGCATGGGCGCGGGTGCGAGCCAACAAGGGCGCGCCTGGGGTGGACGGCGTGTCGATCGAACAGATCGAAGCGTCGGAAGCCGGTGTGAAGGGATTCCTGGATGACATTCAGGAATCGCTGCGCAGCAAGACCTATACGCCGAAAGCGGTACGGCGCGTGTACATACCGAAAGCGAATGGGAAGCAGCGGCCGTTGGGCATCCCAACGGTACGCGACCGAGTGGTCCAGATGGCGACCCTGTTGATCCTGGAGCCGATCTTCGAAGCAGATTTTGAAGATTGCTCCTTTGGGTTTCGTCCTGGGCGGTCAGCCCATCAGGCGCTGGAGGAGATACGAGGTCATATCAAGGCCGGGTATCAAGCGGTGTATGACGCAGACCTCAAGGGCTATTTCGATTCGATTCCGCACGACAAACTTCTAGCTTGCGTGCGCATGCGAGTGGTGGACCGGAGTGTGCTCCAGCTGATCCGGATGTGGCTGGAGACTCCAGTCGCAGAACCGGGCGAGGAGGGCAAGCCGGAGCGATGGAGTCGACCGCGTAAGGGCACTCCCCAGGGTGGGGTGATTTCACCGCTGCTCAGTAACTTGTATCTGCATTGGTTCGACAAGCTGTTCCATCGGGCCGATGGGCCAGTCCAGTGGGCGGGGGCCCGGATGGTGCGTTATGCCGATGATTTCGTCGTGCTGGCGCGCTATCAAGGGACTCGTCTGACGGGCTGGATAGAATCGAAACTCGAAGGCTGGCTGGGGTTGGAGATCAATCGGGAGAAAACCCGGGTGGTGAATTTGAAGGAAGAAGGAGCGAGACTGGACTTTCTGGGATTCACGTTCCGCTACTACGACGACCTGAAAGGGCAAGGGTGGCGGTATCTCAATGTGAGTCCGTCGGCGAAAGCCTTGAAGAAGGAGCGGGAGAAGCTGCACGAGATGACGAATCATCGTCAATGCTTTAAGTCGATTCCGCAACTGATTGAGGAGTTGAACCGGCACCTGGAAGGCTGGAAGAACTACTTCGACTTTGGATATCCGCGCGTGGCCTTCGGAGAGATCAACACGTACATTCGGGGCCGTCTCACGCAGCACCTGAGGCGGCGCAGCCAACGGCCCTTCCGACCGCCGGAAGGGGTCAGCTACTATGAGCAGATCCAGCGATTTGGGCTGGTGCGTTTATAAGGCTGGCAGCCGTCAACTGCCTGCGCAAGCCTGCGGTAATACGTTTCAGGAGAGCCGGATGCCGGGAAATCCGCTTGTCCGGTTCGATGAGGGGAGAGTGGGTCGCATCGCAAGATGTCGCCCTCTCTCCTACTCTACCGAGCCCCTCTTTTGCCTTTACGGACGCGATGACGAGTGCGCCTTTGGCAGTCAAGTCCCCCATTTTCCTCCGTCCTGGTGACGGTCCCGCAGGGACCGTGTGGGGGAGTCACAACTATTTTATGGAAAGTTTTCAACAGCCTAAACCATTGACAGAAAAAGGCATAATATGGCGCGATTACTCGCCGCCGTCCCCCGGAATTGTAACGGCTCGTTTTAAACTCCGAATGGGATATATGACCAGGCCACATTCCAGGGCACAGACCGGAGCACCAAGAGCCGGCGTCCCCGGATCCCGGAGATCGCCGTGGCACGGCCGCTCTGCGGCGGGCGCCCCGTCAGCGGCGAAGTACGATCCGCCCCATCGGCACGAACCGCAGACGCCGGATGTGAGATTCTCTGCGCGCCGAAAGTATCGCCACTATCTCAACCCCAAAAGTGTGCGAAATGGGGTCGGGGGGAAGTCGAACAAAGCCTCGTTGCCAAACGAACCCAACGCTGATGAATCATTTATGCTGGCCTTAGTGAAAAATTTCGGAATCGTAGCCGACGAGATCGACCGCGACTTCGCCGCCGCCGTGCGGACCGGCACCGCCCTCGGTCTCCGCCGCTATGAAATCCGCTTTTTAACCACCGGCCGTGCCCCGATGTGCGATCCGTCCGAGCTGCGCGAAGTGGAGCGGATCGCCGCTCACGAAGAAGTCGAAATCACCGCGCTCTCGCCCGGCCTGTTCAAGCTGACCGATACCGAAGGGGCCTTCCGCCGCGACCTCGGCGAGATCTATCCGAAGGCGGCGGAGTGGGCGCACCGCTGGAGACTTCCCGGCCTGATCGTGTTCGGCTTCCACAAGCCGGGCGCGACCGAGGAGAACGCCGGGTCGATAGCGCCGGCCGAGGCGCCGAATCAGGTAATCGACTGGCTCGCCGAAGCTGGTGAGCGCTCCGCGGCGGACGGTCTGCATCTCATGATCGAACCCGAACCCATCTGCTGGGCCGATACGTCCAACGGAACGGCGGCTATGATCGGTCGCGCCGGCGGCTCTCCGGATCAAAGCGGCGGTCTGCGCATCAACTACGATCCCGGCAATGTAGCGTGGCTGCGGCAGCTCGACCCCATCGCGGAATTCGGGGCGGCCGCGCCGTGGATCGCGAATGTCCACGTGAAAGACTTACTGCCGATGGTGCAGGGCGCCACGCGTCCGCGGTTCGTGCCGGCGGGCGAAGGAATGATCGACTACCGCGCGCATTTCGCAGCGCTGCGGCGGGCGGGTTACCGGGGACCGATATCGCTCGAGCCCCATATGGACGGGCGTCCCGAAACCATTCGCAGGTGCAAAGAGGCATTGGAAAAAACTTATGAAATTCACGCGCAGAACAGCGATTGAGCTGCTGGCAACCACGGCCGCATCGGCTATCGCGGAACAGAGCGCCGAAGCTCAGTCGGCGGCGAACGTGTCCGCGGTAACCCTGAACTGGCTCGGCAGCGAAGCCCCGCCGCTTGCGGCCGGCGTTACCTGGGGTGTCCCGTTTGCGCGGGGCACGGTAGCGAAGAATCAGGCGTTTACGCTCGCCTCCGCCGACGGCAGGACCCTGCCTCTTCAGACGTGGCCGCTCGCCTACTGGCCGGATGGTTCGATGAAGTTCGTCGGGTTCGCCGCCGTTGTGGATGCGAATGCCGCGGGTGCAAATACAGCGGGCGCTTTTCGGCTGGCGCCGGGTAACGCCGCGCCTCCCGCCGCGCCGGCAATCCAGGTTACGCAGAGCGCGGCGGACGTCGCGATCGACACCGGCGCGATGCAGTGCAGCATTCCGAAAACCGGCCCGGATTTCATCGGGTCGATAAGGATGCAGGGCCGTGAGCTGGCTCGCCAGGCGCGCCTGCTCTGCACTCTGGAGAACCGCTCCACGCCCAACGCTCTGAGCTTCGACGACTATCTGAGCGACATCCGGAGCGTCTCGGTCGAGCAGAGCGGGCCGGTCCGCGCGGTGGTCAAAATCGAAGGCGTTCACAAGGCGGCGAACGGCACGCGCGAGTGGCTGCCGTTCATCGTGCGGCTCTGTTTCTATGCGGGGCAGGAAAAGATCCGGCTCATCCACACCATCGTTTTCGACGGCGATCAGGAAAAGGACTTCATTAAAGGGTTGGGTGTGGCGTTTCAGGTACCCATGCGCGAGCAGGTGCATAACCGCCACGTGAGATTCTCGGGAGATGGCGAAGGCGTGTGGGCTGAGCCGCTGCAGCCTGCCACAGGCCGGCGCGTTCTGATGCTGCCGGGCGGCGGGCGCACCAACGCTTATCCGGACCAGCTGGCGGGCAAGCGCCTGCCCAACAAAGAAGAATTCAGCGCCGCCGGCCAGAAGCTGCTCACCGACTGGGCGGTCTGGGATTCCTACAAGCTGGCGCAGACCTCGGCCGACGGGTTCACCATTCAGAAGCGGACCAATCCGCAAAGCTGCTGGCTCGACGCGGCATGGGGCCACCGGTCGTCGGGCCTGGTCTTCGCGGGCGACGTCTCCGGCGGCGTTTCGGTCGGGCTCAGGAATATGTGGCAGTCGCACCCGGCATCGCTCGAAGTCCGCAACGCCACGCAGCCGGCGGGCGATGTCCGCGTCTGGCTGTGGTCGCCCGACGCGCCCGCCATGGACCTCCGCCATTACGACACGAGGGCGCACGATCTCGATTCGAGTTATGAAGACGTGCAGCAGGGGTTCAGCACACCGCACGGCGTGGCGCGGACCAGCGAAATCACGCTCTTCCCGAGCCTCGCCGTCCCCGCGAATGAAGAGATCGCCGCGCAGGTGAAGCTCGCCCAGCAGCCTCCGCTCCTGCTGGCGTCGCCGGAATACATCCACTCCGCGAAGGTGTTCGGAATCTGGAGTCTGCCCGACCGCTCCACCCCCGCGCGCACCGCCATAGAGGATCACCTCGATGCCGCGTTTGCGCTCTATCACAAGGAAGTGGAGCAGCGCCACTGGTACGGCTTCTGGAACTACGGCGACGTGATGCATCAGCACGACGGCCCGCGGCATTCCTGGCGCTATGACGTGGGCGGGTTCGCGTGGGACAACACGGAACTGGGCACGGATGTCTGGCTCTGGTACAACTTCCTGCGCACCGGGCGCGCCGACGCGTTCCGGATGGCCGAGGCGATCACGCGACATACGAGCGAAGTGGACGTTTACCATCTCGGACGCTTTGCCGGCCTGGGCTCGCGGCATAACGTGCGGCACTGGGGCGACGGCGCCAAGGAATCGCGCATCAGTCAGGCGGCGTACCGGCGCTTTTACTACTACCTGACCGCCGACGAGCGCACCGGCGACCTGATGCGCGCGGTGGTGGACGTGGATTACAAGCTGCTGGAGATCGATCCGATGCGCCTGGCATCGCCACAGAAAACGCCGATCCCGTTTCCCGCCCGCGTGCGCGGCGGTCCCGACTGGCTGGCGTTCGTTGGCAACTGGATGACCGAATGGGAGCGCACCGGAGACACCAAATACCGCGACAAGATTATCGCGGGCATGGACTCGATTGCGGCAATGCCTTACGGCTTTCTCACCGGTCCGAACCAGTTATACGGGTACGACCCGAAGACCGGGAAGATGGGCGCGATTGTGCCCGACGGCTTCGGCGCATACAATCTGACCACCATCATGGGCGGAGCTGAAGTGGTCTTCGAACTCAACGAACTGATCGACCACCCCGGCTGGCGCAAGGCGTGGCGCGAGTACGGCCTGCTGGTGCGCGCGCCGAAAGAGGTCGTTGCCAAAGACCGCGCCGAGACCGGCGGAACGGAAGGCGCCGACGGCCAGTACGCGCAGTACGGACGGCTCGCGGCTTACGCCTATCGCGATTCGAAGAATCCGGCGCTCGCGAAGAAGGCCTGGAGCCTGGTGCGCGTGCCGAGCTACGCTACGACGCATTTCGATCCGCCCGCGGTTCTGAACGCGCTGGACGAGATTCCGGGGTTAGGGACGAACGGTGTCTCGCAGGGGTGCCTTGAGGCGATTGAGGTGCTCGAAATGTGCGGCGATCAGCTGGGGTGATCAGAAACATATAGGCGGCGCCGCGCAGTGACGCCACCAAACGGCGCAACCGCACACCTCCCAAATCGGGACATATGGACAACATTGCGCTCACATGGGCGGTCGGGCTTTTTCGTCAGGTTGCCCAGCGCGAGGGTAAACGCTGCGCGACCACACAGGGGCTAGCCGAGGGCTAGCCCTGCGCCCGTTCCCAATGCGGACAGCCTCAAGCACTCTCGACGCGCCGTCCGTGGGCGCGCCACAGATTGGCTCCGGATGCGGCGCTCGCGCTTCCGTCTCACAAAGGGTAATTGTTGCCAGGTGGGCGGACAGCGTGCAAACAAGCCACTTGACGCGTGTCAAATATTAGGCTCGACTGGGGCGATGAAAAACGGCATACCCGCGCCTTCAACCGATCGTAATGCCGCGTCTCGACCCACGGCTGACGGCGCAGCGTTTACCGATTCCCTTTGCTCCTATAATTACGGGCTGTGGGAATAGATACGGGCTGTGGGAAATCGCTCCCGTGAAGTCGCACTCCGGGAGACTACCCGCCTCGCCGTCCAGGGATTTGCTAAAGATTAGATAGTGCCTGATTCCCGTTCGCGCGATACCCGCCCCTCCAGACGATGGAACTGGATCGACATCGCCAGCCGCGGCGATCAGATGCTGATCCTGCTGAGCCTCCTGATCGGCGTAATCGTGGGGCTCACCACCGTCGCGTTCCTCCTGCTCACGGGACGGCTCGCCGTCCGGATGTATCCGCCCGACAGCGCGGCATGGCGCAGGGTTCTCGTCCCCACGCTGGGCTCTCTTTTCAGCGGCTATCTGCTCTACCGCTACTTCCCGAATGCGCGCGGCAGCGGCATCCCGCAGGCCAAATTCGCGCTGTTCATCCGCGACGGCTACATCTCCATCCGCACGGTGCTGGGCAAGTTTCTCTGCTGCTCGATCTCGCTTGCGAGCGGCATCGCGCTCGGGCGTGAAGGCCCGTCGGTGCAGATCGGCGCGGGCATCGCTTCGGTGATCGGTCGGCGCTTCGGGCTGAGCCCGAAGAACGTGAAAGCGCTGGTCCCGGTGGGATGTGCCGCCGCGCTGGCGGCCGCGTTCAATACTCCGATCGCGGCTGTATTGTTTTCGCTGGAAGAGATTCTGGGCGATTTCGACGCGCCCGTGCTGGGCTCTATCGTACTGAGTTCGGCAACATCCTGGATGATTCTGCACCTTATTCTGGGAGACGAGCCGCTCTTTCACGCGCCCGCCTACAAGCTGGTGAACCCCCTCGAGTTCGGCTTCTACGCGCTGCTCGGCGTGGCCGGCGGGCTCGGTTCCGTCTGCTTCGTGAAACTGCTGCTCAGTCTGAGGCTCTGGTTCCGGAAGCTGCCGAAGTCGACCGTGTGGTTTCAGCCGGCGATAGGCGGTCTGGCGGTGGGGCTGATGGGCTGGTTCATTCCCGAAGTACTCGGCGTCGGTTACGACTATGTGGACCGCGTGCTCGGCGGCGACTTTCCCGTCAAAACCGTTGCCCTGCTCGGGCCGCTGAAGATCATCGCGACACCCATCTGCTATTCGTCGGGCAACGCGGGCGGCATCTTCGGCCCCAGCCTGTTCATCGGCGCGATGATCGGCGGATCGGTGGGCGGCGTGGCGCACTCCCTCTTTCCGGCACTCACGGCCAATCCGGGCGCCTACGCGCTGGTCGGCATGGGCGCGGCGTTCGCCGGGATCGTGCGCACGCCCATGACATCGGTCATCATGATCTTCGAGATGACGCGCGATTACACCATCATCGTGCCGCTGATGATCGCCAATATGATCAGCTTCGTCATCTCGCGCGTGCTGCAGCCGGAGCCGATATACGAGGCGCTCGCGCTGCAGGAGGGCGTGCATCTTCCGACCTCGGAGTCGCGCCGCGAGGTGGGCAGCGTCCGGGTTGGGGATATCATGGACCGCAACGCCCAGCCGATACCGCCGGACGCCGATATGGAGAAGGCTAAATCGTTCCTCGATGACGCCAATGTCGGTTCATGGCCGGTGGGCGTGGCGCACTTTGTGAGCGGTGTGGTCAGCGTGCAGCAGGTCGATTCAGCGGATCACGTCCTGCTCGTCCGCGATCTGATCGCGGGACAGGACACCTATCCCCACGCACACTCGGATCATCAGGTGAGCTACGTGCTCGACCGTATGCGCGGCGAAGGAATCGACGCGCTGCCCGTGGTGAGCCGCGCTGACGTTCACGAACTGCAGGGAGTCGTGACGCTCGCCCGCATCCTGGCGAGCTACGGCATCACGGGCAGGCGCTCCCCGGCGCTCAAAGGGAAGGACTTCGAATGAGCACGACGGGTCCGGTCGCCGCGCTTCCGGCGGGTACGGGGAGACCGGTACTCGGCCTCATCGCCGTTATTGCGCTGGTGATCGCGGGCCTTACGGCGCTGGACCGGTTTCTCGCCAAGGTCGAGAACGAGGAAGTGCAGGGCTCGGCGCAGCGCTCTTATGAAACCGGCAGGCGTCTGCTCGGCCAGGGTCTCGCCGCGAAGGCGCTCGATCCTCTGCGCCAGGCGCACGCGCTGGAACGCGATAATTCGGGCTACACGCTGGATCTGATCGGGGCTCTGATCGCGCTGGGCAAGACAGGCGAAGCGGACACGCTCATGGACGACATCCTCGCGGCCCGCCCGAACGACGGCGAGGCCAACCTTGTGGCGGCGCGGCTCATGCTGAAAGAGGATAAGCTCGACGATGCCGAGGCGTACTATCACCGGGCCGTTTACGGCTCGTGGCCTGCCGATTCGGAAGCGCACCAGCGCGCCGCGCGGCTGGAGCTGATCAAGCTTCTGGTGGATGAAAATGCGCGCCAGCAGCTGCAGGGCGAACTGATTGTTCTCGAGAGCGAAGCCGACGGCGACATGAAGCTGCAGAAGCAGCTTGCGCATTTGTTTCTGGTGGCGGACGCGCCTGCGCGGGCCGCGGCGGTGTATCGCGAACTGACCGACCGCAATCCCGCGGATTCGGAAGCCTGGGCGGGACTGGGCGAAGCGGAACTGGAGGAGGGTCAGTACCGGGCCGCGCAGTCGGCATTCCTGCGCGCGTCGAATAACCGTCCGGACAGCGCGTTGCAGCCGCGGCTGCAGTTACTCACGCAGCTGACGGAACTCGATCCCACGCCGCGCCGCCTGACTTCGATGGAGAAGTATAACCGGAGTCTGCGGATACTGGGCCTTGCCAAGAGCGATTTCGAGGCGCAGCTGGCGAGCAAACCGGGCATGGCGAATCCGGACGTGGTTCAGCTGCTGAAGGAAGCTTCCGATGAACTGGCCAAAGATCCGCCGCGCGGCGCGACCAACGAGATGGCGGAACATGAGCTCGATCTGGCCGAAAGAATCTGGAAAGCGCGCCTAGCAATGTTCGGCGCTTCGACTTCGACTGAGGAAGAACCGCTGCGGCTGTGCATGGAGAAGCTGCTTCAGGGGTCGCCGGCCGCGTAGCCGGGTTCTAACCCTAGTCTCGATTTTGCTCTGAAGATCGACGGTCTCGACGGCATCGCAGGCAGCGTCACTCCACCGACAGCGGTGCGGTTCGCCCGGCAGAACCGTGGGTTTTGCAAATCAGCGCGCTGCTTTCATCCTCACCTTCGCGGTTTCGCCCATCCGTTCAGGAGCGATCTTCGAGCACCGCGATCTTCTGCCCGTAGGTCTTGAGCGTCTCGTCGATGCGATCAAGCCGCTGACTCACTCCCTTCAGGTCCCCGCGAATATCGTCGAGGCGCCTGTTGTTGGTCGAGATCAGCGCCCAGACGGTCGCAACCATCGCGATGACAATAGGCAGCGTGACCTGGAAGAACGGCTGCTGCAGCAGCGTCGGATTCATCAGCTTTCTCCTGCGTTTCTGTCCGAGCGCGACGCCGCGGGATCTTTCCTGGACATCCACACAATCTTAACATCCAGGCGCTAAGAGAATGCTGCTGTTGGCAGCCGCGGGGCGGGTGAACCGGAATAGCGATGTACGCAAAAGCAGCGGGGCCAAACGCGAAGGCCCGAACAGGAACGCGCGCTAGTCATGGCCGCAGAATCGCGGCTGGACGGGTGGGTTCCTCCGTGTGCGGGAAGGCCCGCGGTCTGTCTTGCCGGCGGTTTCAGAAACGTCGTCTGCGCAACACGACAAGAATGCAAGGAAGTGTTTGCAGCCATGCGCGCCTCAGCGGGTCCCGATCGGACGGGAAGGCCGCAGGCGTTCACTAACCAGCCAGAAGGTCGTTCCGAAGACGAGCCCTGTAAGCAGCAAGCAAACGCCCTGACGCTCAGCGGCGATGACGAATCCTTCAAGAAACGTCTGGTCCTCAATAAACAAAGGCTTTGGGGAGAGAGATGAAGTCCCGCACCCTGTAACGAGTGCAGTTGCGGCACCGACCACGGAGAAGTATATCAGGCCAAAACGTTGCAGCCGACCGTAAGCACGCACAGCCAGATACCAAGGGATAGCCATCAATATCAGGGCTGCACCCATTCCCTCAAACAGCCAAAAGAAGATTGCGAATCCGATACCGAACCACACACCACCACTCTCGTGCTGTGGTCTCAGCTCGAATTCGACTACGAACCAGATCAGATAGACGAGCGAGGCACTTCCGACGCCCGCTACGTATCCAACAGGCGATTCGCGTGACCCATGGCAATCGTAACCATAGCATTTGCCTGCTTGGCGACGCGTGAGGCTTGATCAAACTACACACTGGCCGGTATAAGAAGTAATTATTGAACCGCCGCCGAAAGGCCT
>Ga0302320_10022242_pt1 | contig 12534 bp, 13 predicted proteins | sample Bog_T0_3_FD_202130 | JGI IMG/M metagenome (GOLD analysis project Ga0302320, IMG submission 202130) | Peat permafrost microbial communities from Stordalen Mire near Abisko, Sweden - Bog_T0_3 | ecosystem: Environmental > Terrestrial > Soil > Wetlands > Peat | place: Sweden: Abisko, Stordalen Mire...
CAGTGTGCCGCACATCTTTGCCATCGGCGATATCATTGGCCAGCCAATGCTCGCGCACAAGGCGGTGCATGAAGGCCACGTCGCCGCCGAGGCCGCCGCCGGAAAAAACAGCTATTTCGATGCCAAAGTGATCCCGTCGGTCGCCTATACCGACCCCGAGGTCGCCTGGGTGGGCCTGACGGAAAATGATGCCAAGGCGCAGGGCGTCAAATACGGCAAGGGCGTCTTCCCCTGGGCCGCCTCCGGCCGGTCCCTCTCACTAGGCCGCGACGAAGGCGTCACCAAAATTCTGTTTGACTCCGGAACAGAGCGAGTCATCGGCTGCGGCATCGTCGGCCCCAATGCGGGCGACCTGATTGCCGAGGCGGCTCTGGCCATCGAGATGGGGGCGGACGCCGAGGACATCGGCCACACCATCCACCCGCATCCAACCTTGTCCGAAACGTTCGGCATGGCCGCCGAGATGTTCGCCGGCACGATCACCGACCTGATTCCACCCAGGAGGAAGTAACCGGATGACCGACCGTTTCGCCGGCAAGATCGCGGTGGTCACGGGGGCTGCCTCAGGCATCGGACTTGCCATCACCAAACGCCTGCTGGCCGAGGGTGCCAAGGTGGTCGGCTCCGACCTGCGGCCGATCGACAGCCTCGGTGACGGGTTCATTGGCATTGAGGGCGACGTGACCCAGGAGGCCTCAGCCGAGGCGCTGGTCGCCGCCGCGGTAGACCGTTTCGGTGCCGTCCACGCGGCCTTCAACGTCGCCGGTGGTGCGCGGGCCGGCTACATCGTTGATCTGGCTGAGGCGGACTGGGACTTTACCGTCGATCTGTGCCTGAAGGGCGTGTTCCTCGGCATGAAGCACCAGGCAAGGCAGATGATGCGACAGGGGAACGGGTCCATCGTCAACATCGCCTCATTGAACGCCCACGTGCCGATGCACGACGGCTCGGCCTACGTGGCGGCGAAGGCCGGCGTCGAGATGCTGTCGCGCAACGGCGCGCTGGAATTCGCTGAATTCGGCATCCGCGTGAACGCCATCCTGCCCGGCCTGGTGCAGACTCCGTTGACCCGCCGCCACTTCGACAATCCCGCTGCGCTGGCCGCGTTCGAACAACGCATCCCGATGGGCCGTCCGGCGCAGCCCGAGGAAATCGCCGGGCCCGCACTGTATCTTGCCAGCGACGACGCCAGCTACGTCAACGGCGCCAGCCTGTTGGTCGATGGCGCCTGGGCGGTCAGCGGCTACCCCGACATGAGACCATTCCGCGGCCCGATCGGCTGGAACCAGAGGACAGCATCATGACCGACGTCATCGTTCGCCGCCGGGGCGGCGTCGCCACGCTCTCGATCAACAACGCGGCGCGGCTGAACTGCCTCGGCCATGCCCAGATCACGGAATTCATCGACGCCGTCTCCGCTCTGTCCGACGACCCCGATCTGCGTGTGCTGATTGTCACCGGCGAGGGTGACCGCGCTTTCATGGGCGGCGCGAACCTGAACGAACTGGCCGCGTTGAACCCGCCCCGCGCACGCGATTTCCTCAAACTGATCCACCGCATGTGCAAGGTTCTCCGCGACCTTCCCGTCCCCGTCATCGCCAGGGTCAACGGCTTCTGCCTCGGCGCTGGGTTGGAGGTGATGGCCGCCTGCGACATGCACATCGCCAGCGACAACGCGGTGTTCGGCATGCCGGAGGTCAAAATCGGCCTGCCATCGGTCGTTGAAGCCGCCCTGCTGCCGCAACTGATTGGCTGGGGGCGGACGAAAGTCCTGCTTTACACCGGCGATAACATCGATGCCCGAACCGCGCTCGAATGGGGTCTGGTCGAAAAGGTCGTTCGTCAAGCCGATCTTGATGCGGCCTTGGACCGTTGGGTGCAATCGATCGTCGAATCCGGCCCGAAAGCGATTCGGCTACAGAAGGAACTCATCCGGGAGTGGGAAGCCATGCCGGTGAACGAAGCGATCGAGGCGGGCATTCGTTGCATATACCGCGCCTACGAGTCGGATGAACCGTCACTGATGGTCGGCGAAGCAATCGCCAGGTTGCAGACCCGAAAAAAGAACTGAGGCCACCATCAAGCCAAACGCCAGTGCACCAAAGTGAACGTTTCATGATGCTCGAACACAGCCTCCACGGCCCCGCCGATTGGCACGTCCTGCTTCGGATCACCCAGCAGATTCCCCACCATCCGCACGTTCCCGGCGTCAGGCAGTTCCACCAGCGCGGCAATATACGGACCATGCCCGTTCAGGGCCGGATGCACCGGATGCCAGATCCGCTGATAGCTGTAGATCAGACCGCGCCCCTGAACTTCGCGCCAGTCCAGATCAAAGCTGTTGCAGCGGTGGCAGATCCATTCCGGCCCCCACTGCCAGTGATTGCAGCCGCGGCAGGACTGGATCAACAGTTTCTCACGCCGCGTGCCCTCCCAGTACGGTGCGGACAGATCATCGGCGCCGGCGGACGGGGCAGGCAGGCCCTCGGGTAAATACGACATCAGAGAGTGGCCTCCGAACCCAGGATCAAGGAACTTACCGGTGTAACCATCGGGCCGCCGATGACGATCACCGTGTCATGCTTCGGCGCCTGATTGACCGAGTCACCGCGGATCTGCCGCACCGCCTCGTTGACCAGTTCCAAGCCGTGCATGTAGCACTCGGCAAGGTTCCCGCCGCTGGTGTTCATCGGCATCCTGCCAGACGGGGCGATCAGATTCTCCAGCCGCAACAAATCGTTGGCCTCCTCCGGCGCGCAGAACCCGTGTTCCACCAGGCTCATCAGCACGCCGCCTGAGAAATTCTCATAGCACTGCACTACGTTGATATCTTTCGGTCCCAGCCTCGCCATTTCGTAAAGCCGCGGCGCCACGGTCGCGAAATGACTGCTCGGATAATTCGGCCCGTTATGTACCGGCGCCGCACAGCGATGGTCCGACCCGGAGGCCACACCGAGCAGATAACTGGCAGTGTGGGGCAAGTGTTTTGCTCGATCGGCGGACATGATGATCACAGCGGCGGCGCCGTCATTCTCCAGGCAGCAGTCGAACAGATGAAACGGTTCGACGATCCAGCGTGAGTCGTCATACTTCGCTTCATCCAGCGGCCGTCCGTACATCACGGCCCGCGGATTGGTCTGCGCATGGTAATACGACGCCAGTGAAATCGCCCGCAGCGCCTCCTGCTTCACCCCGTGGTCGTGCATGAAACGAACCACCTTCATGACGAATTTCTGCGCCGGAGACATGATGCCGTAAGGGATGGTGAACGCATCGTCGCCCGAGGCAAGCGGCGCACCGGTGCCGCGCCCGAACCGCGCGAACTGACCCTGCGCCAACGCACGAAATGCCACCACGCAGTCCGCCATCCCGCAGGCCACTGCTGCCGCCGCATTCCCCACCGCGGCAGCAACCCCGCCGCCTCCGCCGCCCCACTGCATGTTTGAAAACCGCAGTTCCTTGATCCCCAGCGCCGCCGACAGCCGCGACGGGTCGTTGCGGTCGTTGGAATAGGACGTGAACCCGTCGATATCCTTCGGGTCAACCCCGGCATCTTTCGCCGCCGCAAGGATCGCCCGCAGCGCCAGCTTGAACTCGCTGTCCGGCGACTGACCGTGCTTGTAGTAGTCCGTCTCGCCGATACCCGCGATCACGACTTTTCCGCGTAGCGTTCGTTCCGACATCCTGTGCCTCCCCTCACAGCACTCTGCACCCGGTTCACCCTCAAGGCCAGCCGCACGCAGATTGGCCTTCCAGTTTCCGCCGAAATCAGGGCTATACTGCAACAGGGAGGCTACAACGATGAACGCACCGGTTCCCAGCGACCCGCAAGAGGACGCCTATTCGACGCCGATCGAACAGATCGACGTCAGCAATCCGCACCTATACCAGGACGATACCTGGCGCCCCTGGTTCGAACGTCTGCGACGGGAGGATCCGGTGCACTGGCAGGAAGGCGGCATGTACGGTGCCTTCTGGTCCGTCACGCGCTACCGCGACATCATGGCCGTCGACACCAACCACAAGGCCTTTTCGTCCGACGCGCTGATGGGCGGCATCGTGCTGCGCGATCTGCCCCTGGATCTCCGCCGCCCCAGCTTCATCTCGATGGACCCGCCAAAGCACGACGAGCAGCGCAAGATCGTGGCCCCCATCGTCGCCCCGATGAACCTCGCCAGGCTGTCCAGCAACATCCGCGAACGCGTCGGACGCATCCTGGACAACCTGCCGCGCGACGAGACCTTCGACTGGGTCGAGCGGGTTTCCGTCGAGCTGACCACGCAGATGCTTGCCACCCTGTTCGACTTCCCGTTCGAGGAACGGACAAAACTCACCTACTGGTCGAACGTCGCCTCGGTGAACACCCGCGCCGGCACCGAAGTCGATTCCGAGGCAAAGCGCAACGAAATACTGGACCAGGCGGTCGCCTGCTTCACCGAACTCTGGCATCAGCGCGCGAAGCAGCCGCCGCGCCCTGACCTGATCTCGATGCTGGCGCATGGGGAGGCGACGCGCGACCTGCCGTCACGTCCGCACGAATTCATGGGCAATCTGCTGCTGCTGATCGTCGGCGGCAACGACACCACCCGCAACTCGATCTCCGGCGGGCTGCTCGCGCTGAACCAGTATCCCGATCAGTTCAGGAAACTGCGCGAAAATCCCGCTCTGGTCACCAGCATGGTGCCGGAGATCATCCGCTGGCAGTCGCCGGTGATCCACATGCGGCGCACCGCGCTGGAGGATACCGACGTCGGCGGCAAAACCGTCCGCAAGGGCGACAAGGTCGCGATGTGGTACCTGTCGGGCAACCGCGACGAGGACGCCATCGAGCAGCCTGATGAGTTCATCATCGACCGCGCCCGGCCGCGCCAGCATTTGTCGTTCGGATTCGGCATCCATCGCTGTGTCGGCAACCGCCTTGCCGAAATGCAGTTGACCATCCTGTGGGAGGAAATTCTGAAGCGCGATTTCCCCGCAATCGAGATCGTTGGGGAACCCACAAGGGGCTATTCCAATATTCTGCGGTCGATCAATTCGTTGCCGGTCCGTATTCCTGCGGCCTGAGGGGAGAGCAGCCATGTCGATTTCCTACTATGACTGTATCGCCCATCACGCGATGCGACAACCGCAATCGCTTGCGGCTGTCGATCTCGCAACCGGCCGGCGGCACACGTACCGCGCGTTCAACGAGCGTATATCGCGAATCGCCGGTTCGTTTCGGACGCACGTGGCGATCGGAGACCGTATTGCCGTGCTCGCACCCAACACCACCGATACGTTCGAGATACAGTTCGCGGCCTGCCGAATCGGCGCAATCTTCGTGCCGCTGAACTGGCGGCTGGCGAACCCGGAACTGCGCGCGATCCTGGCTGACTGCACTCCGTCCATGCTGGTCTACGATCCAGAATTTGCAGACCGAGCGGGGGAACTGGCAGAGGCCTGTGAGATCGGGCAAGTCGTTTCACTCGGTACGGCGTTCGAACGGATCGCGCTGGACGGGCCGCCATTGGAACATCCCGTGCCAGCGACACTCGACGACATCTCGACCATTCTTTACACCTCCGGCACAACCGGGCTGCCCAAGGGTGCGATCATCACCCATGGCATGAACTTCTGGAACACCGTCCACAGCATGAGCCTCGCGGGGATTGCGCGTTCCACCGTGTTTCTCGGGTTGCTGCCGCTGTTTCACACCGGCGGGCTGAACGTGTTCTCTTACCCGGTGTTCCAGGCCGGCGGCACCGTCATAATCATGCGCACTTTCGATGCCGGTGAATCGCTGCGCCTCATCGGTGATCCCGTCGCCGGTATCACGCACCTGTTCGGGGTGCCGGCGAATTTCCAGTTCATGGCGCAGCATCCAAGCTTCGCCGAAACCGACATGACCCGGCTGGTGTTCGCCGGGGTCGGCGGTGCCCCGACGCCGGACGCAATTCTCCGGACATGGCAGGCACAGGGGGCGATTCTGCAGCAGGGCTACGGCATGACCGAGACCAGCCCGCTCGTTCTTGTGCTGGACAAGGAGGATGCGGTGCGCAAAGCCGGTTCGGCCGGCAAACCGGTGCTGAACATGGACGTTCGCGTGGTCGGGGAGGACGGCTGCGACGCGCCGCCGGGAACGATCGGCGAGCTATGGGTGAAAGGCCCGAACATCACCAAAGGCTACTGGCAGCAACCGCAGACGACGGCTGCCGCGTTCACCGACGGCTGGCTGCACACCGGGGACGCGGCACTGGTCGATGATGACGGCTATTACTTCATCGTGGACCGCTGGAAGGACATGTACATTTCCGGCGGCGAGAATGTCTATCCGGCTGAGGTCGAGAACGTGCTCTATCAGCACGCCGCCATTGCCGAGGCGGCGGTGATCGGTGTCTCAGATGTCCGCTGGGGTGAGGTGGGACGTGCGGTCGTCGTGGTGAAACCGGGGCGGACGCTGACCGCGGATGAGGTCGTTTCGCACTGCGCCGCCAATCTGGCTCGCTACAAGCTGCCCCATTCGGTTGTGTTCACCGACGCGCTGCCGCGCAATGCGACGGGCAAGGTGCACAAGCCGACGCTCCGACGGGTCTTTGGGGACGTGTGAAGTCTCAGCCCATCCCCAGCCGCCGCGATGCGATCCGCGCGCCGTCGGCCATGGCCCGGAGCTTCGCCCACACCACGTCTTCGGCCACCCGTCCGCGGCCCGCGGAGGTGTCGAAGCCGCAATCGGTCCCTGCCAGCACCCGTGTCGGATCACCCACCACCTGGACGACCCGTTCCAGCCGGTCCGCCACGACCTGGGGATGTTCCACGAAATTCGTCAGCGGATCGATCACCCCGGCCACCACTACCTGCCCGTCGCCCAGCGGCAAATCCTTCAGGCAGCGATATTCATGCGCGTGCCGAGGGTTGGCGAACGGCAGCACCCACCCACCAACCTCGGCCTGGCTGATCGTCGGCAGGATCTCGTGCAGATCGACATCGCAGTCATGCGGCGCCTCGTAATTCCCCCAGCACGCATGGATACGCACCCGGTCCCGAGGCACCGAAACCAGCGCTTCGTTGATCGTCCCCACCACCCGTTCGGCGAAATCGAGAAAATCGCTCAGCGGGCGGTCCTGGAACGATACATGCCGCTCCAGAGCCAGATCGGGGGCGTCGATCTGCAGCAGAAAACCGGCGCCGACGATCGCCTCGTATTCGACGCGGAGGGCCCGCCCGAGCGCGTGCAGGTAGGCGTCCTCGGTGTCGTAATGCTCATTGAGCAGGGCGGCGGCGATGATCCCCGGCGACGGCGCCGTCATGAACGCCTCGGCAAAGCCGCCCCCCGCTTGAGACATGGCAACCTCCGACAGCGTCGCCAGGAACTCGTCGCATTCCGCCTTCACCAGAGCCGGGTCCAGATACGCCACCGCCCCGATCGCCTTCGGCAGCGCCCCGCGGTTGCTGACCGACCGCCGCACCCCGTCCTGCTCCGCCGCCCAAGCCCTGAACCCAGGATATCTCGAAATATCCGCCATTGTCCGGCGGTTCCAGCTTCCGCCGAACCCGCTCATGCGCCGGCGGACATACAGAAAGAAGGCTTCGCGCTGCTGCTCGCCGTTATTGCCGACGTCCACCCCGGCCGCGATCTGCTGACGCACGACGTGGCGGGTGGCTGCCTTCCCGGCAGCGTCAAGCGCCGCCTCATCGATGGCCTCGTTGTCCGCACGCCGAGCGTACAGTTCGGTCAGTGCGGCTGGCCGCGGGAGACTGCCCGTATGGGTGGTCAGAATGCGATCGCGGCTGGTCAGCATCAGATCGCACTGCCCTGGAACGAGCGCGCCGGATCGGGGCCTTCAAAGAACCGCGTATAGCCAAACAGTCCGACAGCTCCGCCAGTGTGCAGAAAGACGATTGTTTCGCCCTTCGCCAGCACGCCCTTGCGGATCAGATCGATCATCCCGGCCATCGCCTTCCCGGAATAGACAGGATCGAGCAGGATACCTTCTTCCTGAGCCAGCAGACGAACCGCCTCGATCATGCCGTCGGTCGGGATGCCGTATCCGGCGCCGACGTAATCGCAGTTGGCGACCACCGCGTCACGCGGGATGCCGCCCTTCATGCTGACATACTCCGCGGTCGCCAGAGCCAGCCGGTAGACGTTTTCCTCCTGCTTCTCGCGCGGCAGCCGCACGCCGATGCCCAGCACCGGAACCTGCGCATTCATCCCTTCCAGGCCCACCACAAGCCCAGCGTGGGTTCCCGCACTGCCGGTCGCGGTCACGATACGGTCGATGCGCAGCCCCATCTCATCCGCCTGCGGCATCAGTTCCTGGGCGCAGGACACATATCCCAGCGCCCCGACCTTGTTGGAGCCGCCGCCGGGAATGACGTAGACCGATTTCCCTTCAGCCCGCAGTTGGGCACCGGTTTTCTCGGCCTCGGCATTCATGTCCAGGCCGGCCGGCCGGTATTCGATCCGGCAGCCGAACAGCATGTCCAGCAACACGTTGCCGCTTGCCAGGTAGTCGCGGTCGTTGGTGTCGACCCGGTGCTCCAGCAGCGCCGTGCAGGTCATGCCGAACTTGCGCGCCACCGCAGCGGTCTGGCGCACGTGGTTGGACTGCACGGCGCCCTGGGTGACGATATTGCTGGCGCCCTGTGCCTTCGCCTCACCGATCAGCCATTCCAGCTTGCGGACCTTGTTGCCGCCGGTTGCCACCACGGTGCAGTCGTCACGCTTGATCCAGATGTCCGGACCGCCCAGGATGCGGGAAAAATTGTCCAGCCGTTCCAGCGGTGTCGGCGCTGGAAACAGACGAACCCGCGGAAATTGGGCAAGGTGCATGGGTATTCTCCCGGATCGGCGGTTTAATTTTCGTCCATCCCGTGCCTTTCCGCAATCGGAGCACGAATAAGCTCCGACATTGGATGCGAACAGGTAGGAGTAAAGGCATGCACATCGTTCGGCGGCGCGGCTGGGAGGTCACGGAACGTCAGGTGACCCCCGAACATGCGGTGCTGAACCGCCGCTCCCTGCTGGCGGGCGCCGCCGCCACGACCATTCTTCCCGCTTTGGATGCGCGGGCGGAAGTCCCAGTGAACACGGCTTTCACGCCAGGACGCCCGCTCACCAAGGAAAAATACGCGACCACCTACAACAACTATTATGAGTTCAGCGAAAGCAAGACCCTTTGGCGGGACGCGCAGGCGCTGAAGCAGCGCCCCTGGACCATCCGCCTGGACGGGATGCTCAAGCAGCCCCGCACGATCGACATCGACGACCTGCTGAAGCAGGTCTCGCTGGAGGAGCGGATCTACCGCCACCGCTGTGTCGAGGCCTGGGCGATGACCGTCCCGTGGACCGGCTTCCCCCTCACTCAGCTTCTGAAACTCGCCGAACCGCTCGCATCGGCGAAATACGTGGTGTTCGAGACTGCACAGGACAAAGTGATGTCCGGCCTGGATGCCCCTTTCTATCCGTGGCCCTATGTGGAGGGCGTGACGATCGACGAAGCCAGCAGCGACCTCGCGTTCATCTCCACCGGTCTGTACGGCAAGCCGCTGCCGCCGCAGAACGGGGGGCCGATCCGGCTGACTCTGCCATGGAAATACGGCTTCAAATCCGCTAAGGCGACGGTGAAGATCACCTTTACCGACAAGCGCCCATTGACGTTCTGGGAAGCGCTCGGTCCGTCCGAATACGGTTTCTGGGCCAACGTCAACCCCGCCGTCCCGCACCCGCGCTGGAGCCAGGCAACCGAAAGGCTGCTCGGCACCGACGAAAGAGTGCCGACACAGATTTTTAATGGCTATGGTGAGCAGGTTGCTGCTTTATATGCAGACCGAAAGACTGAGAAGCTCTTCATGTGATCGCCCAACGCGTCCTGGCTGTGATCTCCGCCGTCCTGCTGGTTGCCGCCGTCGCCGTCGCGACGTTCGGACCTGAAAGCATATCGCTTGGACAGGCGCTTGATCTTCTGGATCATGATGTCCTCGGCAAGCTGCCCGGCTGGTCGACGCGGATCTTCGGCACCTGGGTGTGGACTTCGGTGATCCAGCCTATGCTCATCCGCCCGGCCTGGCTGGTTCCGGCATCGGCGGGCATCATTTGCGTTGGCCTGTCGCTTTCGTTTGCCAACCGCAAGACAACGCACCGGTCGCACCGCCGAAGCTGACCGTCCCGCATTGTCGGAGAGTCGATTTCGCCGCAAATTGGTCTCATCCCCGTTTCATGGGGCTGAACACCGAAAGGCGATGGGAATGGCAGGACTGAAGACCGATCCAGCTCGTTTCGAGGTCGTCAAGAACACGCTCACCTCCGCCGCGGAGGAGATGAAGATCGTCCTGGCAAAGACCGCCTACTCGCCGTTGCTGAAGGTCGCCGGGGATTATTCGTGCGGCATCTTTGATACAGTGGGGAATATGGTGGCGCAGGGACCGGACCTGCCGATCCACCTGGGATCGATGCCGGATGCGGTGCGCGCGGTGGTGCGGGCGTTTCCCGTCGTGGCGCCCGGCGATGTTTTCATCCACAACGACCCGTACGACGGAGGCTCCCACCTCCCCGACGTCAACGTCGTCGCCCCGGCCTTCCACGACGGCCGCCTGCTCGGTTTCGGCTGCGTCCGCGCGCACTGGCCGGATATCGGCAGCGCCACCCCAGGCAGTTACGGTGCCGTGACGGAAATCTACGGCGAGGGCCTGCGCCTGCCCCCGGTCCGGCTGTACCGCGACGGCAAGCCCGATCCCTCGGTTGAGGCGATCATTTTCGCCAATGTTCGCACGCCGGGGGAGCGACTGGGCGACCTTCGCGCGCAGGTGGCGGCAAATTACCGGGCGGCGCAGCGGCTGTCCGAACTGGCGTCAAAATACGGCACCGACACGCTGCTGGGCATCATGCAGGAGGTGATGGATTACTCCGAAACGATGATGCGGGCGGCGCTGCGTTCGCTGCCGGACGGCGAGGCCGAATTCACCGATATCCTGGACGGTGACGGTGTGATCACGCCCGGCGAAATCGAGGACGAGACCTTCAAAGTCAGCATCAAGGTCACCAAAAGCGGCGAGACGATCACAGCGGACTTCACCGGCTCAGATCCGGCGGTCGCGGGGCCGATGAACGCGCCGCTGACGGTGACTGCGTCGGGCGTGTTCTGTGCACTGAAGATGATCGTGGACCCGAAAAGCCTGATCCCGCCGAACTCCGGCTGCTGGCGTCCGGTGACGGTCACCGCGCCCCCGGGATCGGTGGTGAACGCGCAGCATCCCTCACCGGTGGTCTATGCCAACCACGAGATGTCGCACCGCGTCGCCGACATGGTGATGGCGGCCTTGTTCGCGATCACGCCACGGACGGTGATGGCGGGATCGCAGGGAACATCGGCGGTCATCACCTTTGGCGGGACCGATTACCGGACCGTCGACCGCTACGTCAGTTATGAGTCGGTGAAGGGCGGTTTCGGCGCGCGGCCAGTCAAGGACGGCATCAACGCGGTTGCCAGCTCTATCACCAACATGAGCAACACACCGATCGAAATCCTGGAGATGAGTTTTCCGTTACGGTTGGAGGAATATTCGCTGCTGCCGGACAGCGGCGGCGCCGGGACGTACCGCGGCGGTCTGGGTGTGCGCCGGGTCTGGCGGGTGCTGGAGAATCAGGCCCATGCCGCGGTCTGCTGCGAGCGGACCGTGACGCCGCCATTCGGTCTGGACGGCGGCCTGGCGGGCGCCGCTGGCCGGTTGGAACTGATCGCTCCGCATTCCAAAGCCCGCAAGCTGACCAGCAAAGGCGGGTTCCTGGCGCCGGCGGGTTCGCTGGTGGTTGTGGAGGCGCCGGGTTCGGGCGGCTATGGGCCACCCTCAGGGCGCGATCCGGCGGCTGTCTCGGAAGACCTATTGGACGGCTACATCACACCGGCGGCGGCGCGCGTTGTCTATGGCGCCTTCACTGGTGACTAAGCCGAGCCAGCGTTGGCAGTACAGGTGGGGCGTCATTGCCTCCGCAGGGACCAGTGATACGAGCACAAACGCCCGGTAAAGTCGCGGGTATTCAGGTCGGCTTCAAGCTTGGCGTCCGATATTGTCCCCTTTGTTCGTATAGTGCGGCGATCACCACTTCTTTTGCCCCCCACACCCACAACACTGCGGAAATGCCCGTCATCGTTAACCGCCGACTTCAGTGGGAAATCCCCCAGCCGATACTCAATAGCGTTGCCCTTGACGGTGATAGACACCGCCCCATCAGACCCACACACTGGCTTGGATCCGAATGTTACGGCCTGCGTCCCGCCATAGAGTCCATCATATGAACCGGCATCGGCGAACGCCTGATTGGCGCCCAGGGCACCAATCAGGACCATGCCCAATGCTGCAAATCGAAGAGAGGGTTTGCTCAGACGTATCTCGAACATTCCATTTCTCCACCCAGCGGCAGACCGAGTTCCGTGCCTGAAATGTCCCGGAATGTCAAGCTGACCCCCAGGCTCGGGTGCGATTCGACATTGTGTGGAGTAGCATAGCGATTCGGCAATCGAGGGACCTCGGACACATGGAAACGTTGAAACTCAG
>Ga0302320_10022243_pt1 | contig 12533 bp, 11 predicted proteins | sample Bog_T0_3_FD_202130 | JGI IMG/M metagenome (GOLD analysis project Ga0302320, IMG submission 202130) | Peat permafrost microbial communities from Stordalen Mire near Abisko, Sweden - Bog_T0_3 | ecosystem: Environmental > Terrestrial > Soil > Wetlands > Peat | place: Sweden: Abisko, Stordalen Mire...
GAGAGTTCGGCCACGCGAAAGTACGGCGGCACCGGCCTGGGCCTGGCCATCTCCCGCCAGATTGTCACGGCGCTTGGGGGTGAGCTGACGGTACAGAGCGTACCCGGAAAGGGCGGCACGCTGCCCGTAATCGGGCCATTTAACACTGTCTTTACCGTCACGATTCCCACGGGAGATATTGCCGGGGTACACTTGCTCGAATCGCCGGGGGAGGTGATTTGTGAAAATGAAACCGCTACGCGATGGATGCCTGACGCCGCTGTCCTGGGGGGCGTAAGAATACTGCTGGCTGAGGACAACATCGACAACCAGGTACTCCTGCGCACCGTGCTGGGCACTGCCGGCGCCGAGGTGGAGGTCGTGGCGAACGGCAAGCTGGCCGTCGAACGAGCCCAAACGGGCGCTTTTGACGTGGTGCTCATGGACATGAACATGCCCGAGATGGACGGCTACGAGGCGACACGGAGGCTCCGCGATCGGGGATACTCGCGTTCCATACTGGCCTTGACGGCCAACGCCATGTCGGGCGACTGCGAACGTTGTCTGGTGGCCGGTTGCGACGCGCATCTTGCCAAACCGATCGACCGCAAGCAGCTAATTGAAACGGTCGCGCAATACTCCCAGTCCAAGACCAGCCGGGCCGACACAATTAAGGGTCGAGAGTCGAGAGACGAGAGTCCAGAGGCGAGCCAACTCTCAACACTCAACTCTCAACTCTCATCCCTGTTCGCAAACGATCCCCAGCTTGCCGACATCCTCCCGGGGTTCGTCGAGCGTCTTCCGGACCAGTTGGATGCCTTATGCAAGGCATTGGAAGAAGACAGGTTGGACGACGCCGAGCGGCTTGCTCACCAAATCTCGGGCGCGGGAGGCAGCTACGGCTATCCGACGCTTAGCGAGGTAACTAAGTCTCTGGAACTCGCGGCCAAGGCCCAGGATTTGGGCAAAGCGACTGTGGCAATGGCGGCGGTCAAAGAGGTCTGCGCGGCCATTCAGACGGGTTGGAAAGGTCGCACCTAGTCAGGCCAAGCATGATACGCGGTTTTCCTGCTTGCGGGGCTTGCAATCGCACCTTTCCTCGATTACGACAATAGCATGGACTCGGCAGTGGAGTCCGTAACGTCCGCCCTGGAAAAAGCGAGAGAAGCAACATGCAACCCATCGGAACGCCCAAGTCTGTTTTTCGACTCCATGCGATCGTGCGACGTTTGCCGCACGTCCTCCTCATGCTGATCGCGCAGTGGGCGATTTGTGCCTCGCTGGGCGCTGCGGCCGAAATCTTCGTCGCTCCCACCGGTAACGACCAGAACCCCGGCAGCAGGCAATCGCCCGTGGCAACCTTGCCGAGGGCGCGGGACCTGGCCCGGCAGGCGAAGAAGGCCGACGAACCGCTGACCATCGTTCTCCGCGGGGGAACCTACTATCTCGACGAGACGCTGGTGCTCGGCCCGGAAGATTCCGGCACGGCCGCGGGGCCGGTGATCTATCAGCCGGCGCAAGGCGAGAACGTCGTGCTCAGCGGCGGGCGGCGATTACGCGTGAAGTGGACCGACTACGGTAAGTTGGGAATCAAAATGGCCAGCCTGCCGGAGGTCAAGCAGGGCAAGCTTGATTTCGACCAGCTCTTCGTCGACGGCCGTCGCCAACACATGGCGCGTTATCCCAATTTCAATCCGTCCGCGAGGAATTACGGCGGCACCGCGGCCGATGCCATCAGCCCGGAGCGGGTCAAAAAGTGGACGCATCCCGAAGGCGGCTTCCTGCACGCGCTGCATGCGGCCGAGTGGGGCGACTTCCACTATCGCATCACCGGCGCCGATGCCCAGGGCAATGTGCGGCTGGAAGGCGGCTGGCAGAACAACCGGCCGATGGGCATGCACCGCGATCTCCGCTTCGTGGAAAACATCTTCGAGGAACTCGATGCGCCGGGCGAATGGTATCTCGATCATGCCGCCGGTACGCTCTACCTCATCCCGCCGGCCGGCGTCGATCTGGACAAGGCCCGCATCGAAGTTGCCGGGCTGAAGAGCCTGATCGAGTTCCGCGGCAGCCGCGACAAACCGGTCCGTTACGTGACTTTTCGCGGCCTGACGATGACCCATACGGCCCGCACGTTCATGGAACCGTATGAGCCGCTGCTGCGGAGCGACTGGCGGATTTATCGCGGGGGCGCGGTATTCTTCCAGGGCAGCGAAGATTGCGGGCTGGACGACTGCTTTCTCGACGCGGTGGGCGGGAACGCGGTCTTCGTGAGCAACTACAACCGCCGTGTGAAGATCGCCGGCTGCAAGATCACCGAGGCCGGCGCCAGCGCGATTTGCTTCGTGGGCGACCCCAAGGCGGTCCGCTTCTCGGCCGACGATTACAACCGCCGCGTGCCGCTGGACAGCATCGATACGCGGCCCGGTCCGAAGACCGACGACTATCCGGCCGATTGCCGCGTGGAAGACTGCCTGCTGCACGGCTTCGGCGTTTTCGAGAAGCAGACTGCCGGCGTGGAGATCTCGATGTCCGATTCGATCACCGTCAGCCACGCGAGCATCTACGATTGTCCCCGCGCGGGCATCAATATCGGCGACGGCTGTTGGGGCGGGCACGTCATTGAGTACTGCGATGTCTTCGACACCGTGAAGGAGACCGGCGACCACGGTTCGTTCAACTCCTGGGGCCGCGACCGTCACTGGGGCATGGGTTCGGCGGCCTGGGCCAAGTTTCCCGACATGGCCCTGTGGGACTGCCGCAAGACGATCGTCTTGCACGACAACCGCTGGCGGTGCGACCACGGCTGGGACATCGATCTGGACGACGGATCGAGCAACTTCCGCATCTATAATAATCTCTGCCTCAACGGCGGCCTGAAATTCCGCGAAGGGTTCCAGCGCACGGGCGAAAACAACATCCTCGTAAACAATTCGTTCCATCCGCACGTCTGGTATCCCGAAAGTGGCGACGTTTTCCGCCACAACATCGTCATGGCCAGCTACCGGCCGATCGGCATGCCGGCCGTCTGGGGCCGGCTTGTCGATGAGAACCTGTTGCCCGACGAGCGTTCGCTTGCGCAATCGCGGGCCGGCGAGCGCGATCTGCATTCCGCGGCGGGCGATCCGGGCTTCATCGATCCGGCCAGTGGAGACTTCCGCGTCCGCGACGATTCGCCGGCACTCAAGCTGGGCTTCAAGAATTTTCCCATGGACCGCTTCGGCGTGACCAGCCCCAAGTTGCGGGCGGAAGCCAAGACGCCGGTCTTTTCGCCTGTTGGAACGGGCCGAAGCGCGGCGGCCGAGGAGAAGCCGGTCCTGTGGCTGGGCGCCAAGGTCAAGAGCGTAAGCAATCTGGGCGAGGTTTCCGCCGCGGGCCTGCCTTCGCAGGCGGGCGTGATCCTGCTGGAAGTCCCCGCCGGCAGCCGGGCCGCTCAGGCCGGGCTCCGCGAGGTCGAGGTGATCGTGGGCTGCAATGGCAAGCCGGTCAAGACCTTCAGCGATCTGAAGCGGATTGCGGACGCCGCCCGCGGCAAGCCGCTGAAGCTCGAAATCTATCGGGGCCAGAAGCCGGTGATTGTCGTGGTCAAGCCCGTTGGCCGGTAAGGGTTTGAAAGAATATCTCATCAAGGAGCAAAGACGGAAGAACGGCGTGGACGGCAAGCATTGACGCACGCCATGTATTGTATTATAATACTACAGTCGTGGCGGGAATGACATTGTGTTGTCTTATTCGTTAATTTGGGACTTGGACGATGACTCCGAAGGCAACGTGGTGCATTGCGCCGAGCACGATGTGTCTGTAGACGAGGTGGAGGAGGTCTTTCAAAATGCCGACGACGCCGATGTCAGCCGGTCGTCAGGCCGCCCGGTCATTTTCGGCGATACGAGCACAGGCCGTCATTTGATGGTCGTATTCGAGATCATCGATGCCGACACCGTTTACCCGATCACCGCATACGATGTTCCACGGAGATACCGATCATGACTACAAATCGCATTTATCGTGATCGGCGGCTTACCCTTGAAGAAGCCGCCAAGTATCGTGATATCCGTGAACGGATTGCCGACGAACTGCCCGAACTGGTCGCGCGCCATCACGACCGATTGGCCGCTTACGACCAGTTTGCGGAACTGCTCCGGCAACTTCGCACGGCACGAGAGGAGCAGGGATTGAGTCTTGCCGAATTGACCGAGCTAACGGGCATGGACCGATCGGCGCTGTCGAAACTCGAGACGGGACAAAGGCCAAACCCAACGCTGGAGACGTTGATCCGTTATGCCGAGGCGGTTGGAAAGAGGCTCGTCGTATCGCTGGCGGATGCGTCGTCATAGACGGCGGCCGGCATGGCTTAGCCCGCCTGCCGCGACCGGCCATCGCGTCTTTCCGCAGTGCGGAGCCGCTCGACCAGGGCGTGAATCTGCTGCTCCAGAAAAGGCAACGCCTCGTGGGCCTCGGCACAGTCGAGATCGTCAACGTGCCAGTACTCGATGCGGTCTTTCCAGAGCGGAAACTGCGCGGCCATCATGGCGCGGTGCTCGGCTTCCTTGACGGCCACCACGAGGTCGGCCTCGGTCAGGTCGGCCAGCGTCAGGGCCTTGGGATCGCGCGGCTCCTGCTCCAGGGGAATGCCCCGCTGTTTCAGGGCATCGGCCGTGTGGTGGGAGATCGCACCGATATTGCCCCACGTGCCCACCATCAGCCCGCGCGAATCGGCCCTCCAGCCCAAGTTCTCCCGGCCGGCCAGCCAATTGAAGTAATGCTCGGCGTAGCGGCTGCGATAAAAATTGGCCGAGCAGACGAAAATCACCTTCTTGTGCATGCGTCGATTATAGCCGACGGCTTGACGCCCGGCCAGGGCAGCACTATCCTTGGACGCATGTCGATCGTCGATTTTCTTATCGGCTTCAGTTCCGCTTTGGGCCTGGGGCTGCTGGTCGGCCTGGAGCGGCAATGGGGACAGCATCCCGCCGGTCTACGGACCAACGCGCTGGTCTGCGGCGGGGCGGCGCTGTTCGTGCTCATGGCCCGCGCGCTGGGCCTCAGCACCGACCCCTCGCGGGTGGCAGCCCAGGTCGTCACCGGAATCGGCTTCCTGGGCGGCGGCGTGATCCTCCGCGAAGGAATTACGGTCCGCGGACTCACCACAGCCGCCACGCTGTGGTGTGTTGCCGCGGTAGGCACGCTCTGCGGCGCCGCATCAATCCGCGAGGCGGGCATCGCCGCCGGGGCCATCGTAATCACCAACTGGGCGCTCAATCCGGTCAGCCGTTGGATCGATCACCACGCCGCGCAGCAGGCTTACACGGAGCAAAGCTACCGGGTGAAGGTCATCTGTACGATGTCCGAAGAACGGCGAATCCGCGGCATGCTGGCCCGGCAAGTCGCCGCCCAGCACGACATGATCCTGCGCGGGATCGGCATCCATGCCACCGATCATACCGAGCGGGGGCTGGTGGTGGCCGACGTGGACATGCGCGTCCGCGACGAGCACCTCCTGCAAGACATCGTCGCCCAGCTCAACGCCGATCCGAGCACGATGTCGACGAGTTGGGAACGGCATTCCTGAGACGACTGGAACCTCCGTCACTCCCCTCCGCTTGCTTTCATCGCCGCCGGCAGGAACTTGATGATGTCGCTGGCGATCAGCGACGCGGTCCCCAGTTCACTGGCCGCCAGGTCGCCGGCCAGGCCGTGGAGGTAGACGCCCAGCCGTGCGGCGTCGTAAGGCTCCAGGTGTTGGCAGGCCAGCGCGGTGACCAGCCCGGTGAGCGAGTCGCCCGAGCCGCCGGTGGCCATGCCGGGATTGCCAGTCGAATTGTGCCAGTGGCGGCGGCCGTCGGTCACGAAGGTGCGATGCCCTTTGAGCACGACGACCGCGTGGCAGCGGCCGGCCAACTCCTGCGCGGCCACCGCGCGCTCCTCGGCCGGGTAGTCCTGGCCGACCAGCCGGGCAAATTCGCCCGGATGCGGCGTCAAGATGCGCGGCCCGGCATGCTGCCCGAGCGCTTCGCGAGCGGTCGCCAAGGCGTTCAATGCGTCGGCGTCGCAGACCATCGGCAACGCGATCTCTTTGTAGAGCCGCTGGACGAGCCGGTCCAGATCGGGCGAACGGCCCAGCCCCGGGCCAATCGCCACCACGGTGGCCGAATGGGCCAGTTCCATGATCCGCGTGTGGGCCGCGCCGCTGATGCGGCCGTCGACATCGTCAGGCAAACCGGCCGTCATGTAGGAAGGTTCGTAGCCAGCCACCGTTTCCAGGCAGCGGTCGGCCACCGCCAAGCGTACCAGTCCCGCGCCGCCCCGCAAGGCCGCCATGCCGGCCAGTACCACGGCGCCCGTCATGCCCCGCGAGCCGCCGATGATCAACGCGGTGCCGAAAGTGCCTTTGTGCGCGTCAGGCGGACGAGGAGGAAGTGTCGGGAGGGTGGAATCAAGGGGAGGCATGGAAATCCCCTCTCCTTGCTCGCGCCGCGTTCCTGGCGATCAATCCGGCGACGTAGCCGCCTTTGAACCCGGCGTCGATGTTCACGACCGTGACATTCGAGGCGCAACTGTTGAGCATTCCCAACAGCGCGGCGAGTCCTGCGAAGGCGGCGCCATAGCCGATGCTGGTGGGCACGCCGATCACGGGACAAGAAACGTGCCCACCCACCACGCTGGGCAGCGCGCCCTCCATGCCGGCCACCACGACGATCGCGTCGGCATCGGTCAACAGATGCAGATTGGCGGCGAGCCGATGCGGCCCCGCCACGCCCACGTCCTGCACGAAGTTGACCTCCGCCCCGGTCCAGAGGGCCGTCTCGCGGGCCTCTTCCGCCACGGGCAGGTCGCTCGTGCCGGCGGTGACGATCGTCACGCGGCCGACCGCCACGCTGTCGTCGCTGGCCGGCTGCGACACGCGAAACGTGCGGCCGATCGGATTGTAGTCGGCCGACGGAAACTGCGACAGCAACTCGGCAGCCTGCTCGGGCGACATCCGCGTGGCCAGCACATCCGCGCCCTGCTCAAGTTGGGCTTCGATGATCTTGGCAATCGCCTCGACCGTCTTGCCTTGAGAGAAGATGACTTCGGGAAAACCGCAGCGGCGGCGGCGGTCCGTGTCGATCTGGGCCACGCCGATATCGGCAATGCCCGTGCGTTGGATCTCGCCCGCGAATTCGGCTGCCGAGAGTTCTCCGGCCAGTAGGCGGGCGGCAAGTTCCTGTAATGATTGAGCATTCATTCTGTCATCATAGGCTGCTATTGCGGCAGGGCAAGCGGGGCGGCCAACAAGGCGATGTGACCTATGGGACTTATGGGATTGTGTGTCTCCTCCCATCGGCCTCATAAGTCCCATTCTGTCCCATAGGTCCCATGAAGGCTGCCCTGCTACCCCTTTCCCTCTCTCGCTGAAAGTGTTCCAATACTGATCAAACCCCGAGGGTGGAACATGGATTATGCTGGCCGACGCGAGAAACTGCGAAAACTTCTGAAAAAAACTGGCGCTGAGGCCCTGCTGGTCACCAGCGAGCCCAATGTCACTTATTTGACCGGCTTTACGGGCGATTCGAGCTATTTGCTGCTGACGCCTGAGAGCGAGGTCCTGCTGAGTGACGGGCGTTATGACACCCAGATCTCTGACGAGTGCCCCGGCCTGGAGATGAATATTCGCAAGTCGGGTATTCTTATTCATCAGCAGACAGCCCACGTTCTTCGGGCGGCAAAAATCTCCCGACTCGCGATCGAAGCCGAGTCGATGAGCGTGGCGACGCGGGATCGAATTGCGGAGAAACTGCCGAAATTGGCCATCTTCCAAACCTCGGGAATGGTCGAATTCCTGCGGCAAGTGAAGGACAAGGAGGAATTGGAACTGATCCGCGGGGCGATCCGCATTGCCGAGAAGTCGTTCGCGACAATCCGGGCGAGTGTCAGCCCCGTTCAGACCGAGATTCAAATTGCCGAGGAGTTGGAGCGGCAGATTCGCCAACTTGGGGGTGAAGGACCGGCTTTTCCGACGATTGTCGCCGTTGGGCCCCGTGCGGCGCTGCCGCATGCCCACGCGACCAGCGCGCGGGTCGGCGATGGGGGGCTGATTCTGGTTGATTGGGGGGCTCAGTGGCAGCTCTATAAGAGCGACTTGACGCGGGTGCTGGTGACCGCTAAAATCTCGACCAAACTTCGTCGCGTGTATGAAGTTGTGTTGAACGCACAGGTCCAGGCAATTGCGGCCGTTCGGCCGGGCGTGCCCACCACGGAAATCGATGCCGCCGCCCGGCAGGTGATTGGAGCGGCCGGTTTCGGCCGCCGTTTTAACCACGGGATCGGGCACGGGTTTGGCCTGCAGATTCACGAGGCGCCGCGGATGTCGGGCAAGAATCCCGCACTGCTGAAGCCGGGAATGGTTATCACGGTGGAACCGGGCATATATCTGCCGGGTTGGGGCGGAATTCGCATCGAAGACGACATTCTCGTCACCCGCACCGGGCACGAAGTCTTGACGAGCGCTGCCAAGCAGCTTGAGGAAATGGTGGTTTATTGAGTTCAGGGTGGGTTTTTTGCCCGCCTCACGTGTCGGCGGGTTAAAGCCCGCGCTACTATGAGCGAGACTATGGAAAGGCCTGGCATGTCCGGTCCGACGCCCAATCAAGATATTTTCGACGTGCGGCGGGTCCGTCGTCTGGTCGAGTTGATGAAGGAGCACGACCTCAGCGAGATCGACATTCGCGAGGGCCAGACGCGGATTCAACTCCGCCGCGGGTCGAGTGAGCCGGTGGTGACGCTGGCAGCGCCGCGCGCGGTGGGACCAATGGCGGCGGCCGCGCCTGCGGCTCCCGTGGAACCGGCCAAGGCGGATGAATCCCACATCGCGCTGATCACCAGCCCGATCGTAGGCACCTTTTACATGTCGCCCAATCCGGAATCGCCCCCGTTCGTCAAAGTGGCCGATCACGTCGGGCCGGAGACCACGGTCTGCATCGTCGAGGCAATGAAGGTCTTCAACCAGATTCAGGCCGAGGTGTCGGGCAAGATCCAGGCCGTCCTGGTGGAGAATGGGCAACCGGTCGAGTTTGGTCAACCTCTGTTCAAAGTGGACACTCGGGGCTGAATGTTCAAACGCATACTCGTTGCCAATCGTGGCGAAATCGCCCTGCGAATCTTTCGTGCCTGCCGGGAGATGGGCATTGAAACGGTGGCCGTCTTCAGCGAGGCCGACCGCGGCGCCGCGTACCTGGAAATGGCCAACGAGGCCTACTGCATCGGTCCGCCCAAAGCGGCCGACAGTTACCTGAAGATCGACCGCATCATCAGCGCGGCCGAGGTGGGCAACGTCCAGGCAATCCATCCGGGTTACGGTTTTTTGGCCGAGAATTCCCACTTTGCCGAGGTCTGCCGCGACTGCAACATCGCCTTCATCGGTCCCGAGCCGGAAGCGATGGCCATGTTGGGCGACAAGAACTCGGCCCGCAGCATGGCCCGCCAGGCCGGCGTTCCGACCGTGCCCGGCAGCGAAGGACTGATCGACAGCGAGGCCCAGGCCCTGCAACTGGCGTTGCAACTGGGTTTTCCGGTGCTGATCAAGGCCTCCGCCGGCGGCGGAGGCCGGGGCATGCGCGTGGCCACGAACGAACTGGCGCTGAAGTCGGCCTTGCAACAGGCCCAGGCCGAGGCGGAAGCGGCCTTCGGCAGCACCGAGATTTATCTGGAGAAGTACGTCGAACAACCGCGGCACGTCGAGGTCCAGGTGATCGGCGACCTGCACGGCAACGCGGTGCATCTCTGGGAGCGCGACTGCACCATGCAGCGCCGCCACCAGAAGCTCATCGAGGAGAGCCCCGCGCCGAACCTGCCTGCCGCCACGCGCCAGGCGATGTGCGAGGCGGCCGTGCGGCTGGTGAAATTGGCCAACTACCACAATGCCGGCACCGTCGAGTTCATCGTCGATAAGCAGGGTCATTACTACTTCATCGAAATGAACGCCCGCATCCAGGTCGAACATCCCGTGACGGAAATGGTCACGGGCATCGATCTGATCAAGGCGCAGATCCTGGTGGCGGCGGGCGAGCCGTTGCCGTTCAAGCAGGAAGAGATCGTGCATCGCGGTTGCGCGATGGAGTGCCGCATCAATGCCGAGGACCCGGAGAAGGGTTTCCGTCCCACGCCGGGACTGATCACGCGGATCATGCCACCCGGCGGATTCGGCGTGCGCTTCGATTCGCACGTGCACCCGGGCTATAACGTATCGCCCTATTACGACTCGATGATCGGCAAGCTGATCGTTCATCAGCCGACGCGAGCCGAGGCCATCGCCTGCATGAAGCGGGCCTTGCGCGAACTGCGGATTGAAGGCGTGAAGACCACGGTCTCCATGCAGGAGAAAATCCTCAACCATTCCGCCTTCATCGAGCACCGCGTGGACACCACGTTCATCGAACGGACGTGGAAGACGTAGAACAAATCCCCTCTCCTCCGGGAGAGGGCTAGGGTGAGGGCCTACTGAAGCCGCCCACGCCATGTTGACCATTTTTACCCTTGATCGGAATCTCCCATGACTAGCACACTCTCCCGCCCGCCCTTGTTGGAGTCGAGCATTCGCCGCGTGGCGATCCTTTTTGCCGGCGGACCGGCCCCCGCGGCCAATGCCGTGATCTCGACGGCGGCGGTCTCCTTCCTCCGCAACAACATTGACGTCATCGGCGTCCTGCACGGCTACTCGCACCTCATGGAGTACTCGGCCGACCATCCGCTGACCGAAGGCAAGGACTTCATCCACATCACGCACAGCACGCTGAAGCGGACCCGCAACAGCCAGGGAATCATCATCGGCACCGCGCGGGCCAATCCGGGCAAGCAGATTTCCGATCCGGCCCATTTCCGCGATCCCGAGCGGTCCGCGCCGCTGAAGACCGTTTACGAGGCCCTCTGCTCGCTGGGCGTCGACGCCCTGATCTCCATCGGCGGCGACGACACGCTGAAGACGGCCAACAAGTTCAAGATGTACCAGGAAACGCTGCCGCCGGGCAGCCGGCACATCCCCGTCGTTCACCTGCCCAAGACGATCGACAACGACTACATGGGCATCGACTTCACCTTCGGCTACTTCACCGCGACCGAGTTCCTCGCTTCGGAGGTCCGCAACCTGTTGGCCGACGCCGAGGCCAACCGGGCCTACTTCCTCTGCGAGTGCATGGGCCGCAGCGCGGGCTGGCTGGCCTATGGCGTGGCCATCGCCGGCGAAGCGAGCCTCGTGATCAGCGTGGAGGACATCACCGGCAAGTACGAAACCAGCGAGGAATCGGTCAATCCCAAGACGGGCCGCAAGGAAATCCGCCGCGTGATGGACCTGCCCGAAGTCGTCAAGCGGATCGTGGCCACGATGCGCGTCCGCGAGGAGGCCGAAGGCAAGGAGTTCGGCGTGATCGTGGTGGCCGAGGGCCTGGCCGAACTGCTCCCCTACCAGCACATCGAGGGCGTGCCCCGCGACGAACACGGCCACATCGCCATCTCGCAGATCAGCCTGGGCCGCCTCTTTGCCGAACTCATAGGCAAGGAGTACGCCAAGCAGACCGGGCGCAAGCGCAAGGTCACCGCCGTGCCGTTGGGCTACGAGAGCCGCTGCGCCCGGCCGCACGCCTTCGACGTCATGCTCGGCAGCCAGCTCGGCGTGGGCGCCTATCGGGCCCTCGTCGAGAAGCGGTTGGACGGCGTGATGGTCTCCATCCGCGGCCAGCTCGAACTGAACTACGTGCGTTTCGACCAGCTTGTCGATCCGGCCACGCTCGTGACAGTCGTCCGCTACATCGAGCCGGGGAGTGATTTTCATAGGCTTGCCCGCTTTTTGGAAACGTATGTGAACGAGTAGCAATGAGCCGTGAGCCGTGAGCCGTGAGCAAGCCTGTCCCCTCTCCCTCCGGGAGAGGGTTAGGGTGAGGGCCTCTGACCTCTGACCTCCGCGTACTGATTTCCGTCCTTTCGTGTGTTTCCGGGGTACCCGGTACTCCGGGTCGTTTGTGGTTCCCATGAGCAGGGAGCAATGAGCAACGAGCTTTGAGCTACGAGCCGTGACCCCTGATCTCTGCCATCTGACCTCTGGTCTCTCATCTCTCATCATTCCTCCCACGCCGGCCAAAATTTTTTTCTTTTCTTGATACTCGCGTTTTCCCCGCGAAAATCGCGGTTTCCTGAAGACAGGACCGAGTCAGGAGCCGCTCAGGACCGACCCAGGACCGAGTTACGAGGCACTCAGGAGCCACACACGAGCCACTCAGGTGTCACTCAGGCGCCACTCAGACGTGTCACAATTCGATTCTCCTTGGCGGAATGCAGTGAGCCGCCGATTTCGCGGAGGGCGCGGATCGCGGCCCAGGTGTCTGCGCTATCGGTGTCGTCCGCGGTTCCTCGCCCTCCAGGGGCGGCCGGGGCGCATCCCCATCGGCATCAAGTTAAGGAATTTACCCAATCCCTTGATCCTGGCCCCCTTCTCCCCCGGTACTCCGGGGGAGAAGGGCTGGGGATGAGGGGGCTGAGCACCGTAAAATCAACCCCTCACCCCCGGCCCCTCTCCCCGGAGTACC
>Ga0302320_10022244_pt1 | contig 12532 bp, 10 predicted proteins | sample Bog_T0_3_FD_202130 | JGI IMG/M metagenome (GOLD analysis project Ga0302320, IMG submission 202130) | Peat permafrost microbial communities from Stordalen Mire near Abisko, Sweden - Bog_T0_3 | ecosystem: Environmental > Terrestrial > Soil > Wetlands > Peat | place: Sweden: Abisko, Stordalen Mire...
CCAAGGATCATCTGCCTATGGATCCGGCGCTGGAGGCAGCAGCCCTGGCAGATTATGCCGCGGCGGGCATCCAGTTGCACGCGATGGGTACCGTTTCTTTTAACAAGAACGACGAGGCCGACGTCCGCTCCAAGTTTGAGTATGCCAAACGCGCCGGCGTGCGCGTTATCGTCGCGGGCGATCCCGAGATCGAAACTCTGCCGCTCATCGAAAAGATGGTGAAGGAGTATGACATCCGCTTCGCCATCCACAATCATGGGCCGGAAGACAAAATCTTCCACTCGCCGCTGGACGTGCTAAAGGCTGTTGGACATATGGATCCGCGCATGGGATGCTGCATCGACGTGGGTCACTGCGAGCGCGCCGGTGTCGACCCGATAAGTGCCATCCATGCTGTCGGCCCGCGGCTGTTCGATATGCACGTCAAGGACCTGACGGACTTCACATCACGGGAGAGCCAGGTTGCCGTTGGCAGGGGCAAGATTCCGTTCCGTGGCCTCTTCGCGGCGCTGATCGCGACCGGATACAAGGGCTACGTCGATCTGGAGTATGAGATCCACGGCGACGATCCGATGCCGGGAGTGATTGAGAGCTTCGCCTACATGCGCGGAGTGCTGACGGGGATGGGCTACGCCCATAGCAGTTCATAGAACGTACTTTGCTGAGAAGGGTAATGATCATGAAGAATCTGAATCGTCGTGAACTGGGGATGGCGCTCTCTGCCTTCGCCATGATGAGTAGCCTGAGCGCAGAGGGACAGGCTGGTGCAGGCGCAGGACCGAGTACAGGGCCGCAGCTATTGAAGTCAGAGATCTTTCCGTTCGACTCGCTGCCGGTCAAACAGAGTTCCAACGGCGGTGCGAGCCGCGCCGTACTGCATGGAACGCTGGCGACGGGCGAGGTCGTGGAGGTGCATGAGACGCTGCTGCCTCCGGGTCAGATGCCGCACCAGCCGCACCGGCATACTCACTCGGAGTTTCAACTCATCCGCGAGGGCAAGATCCAGGTGCTGGGCGAGGGGCCGAATGGGGTGATTGGGCCAGGAGGCGTGATCTTCAATGCCTCCGGCGTTCTGCACGGGCTGAAAAATATTGGCGATACGCCGGCGAGCTACTTTGTGGTAGCGATCGGCGTACAAAAGATGCTTCCTAACTAACGACTCACCTGCAACCGGAGTAGACCATGACCAGCAACCTTTCCAGACGCCAGTTCACTACAGGAGCCGCTGCCACCGCTGCGGCGCTCGCTCTGCCGGTGCGCGCCTTTGCCGCGGGCTCCAACTTCAAGATCGGAGTGATCTCCGATGAGATCTCCGGAGACTTCGACCACGCCTGTTACGTAATCGCAAAGGATTTTGGTTTGCAATTTGTGGAGCTGCGCGAGTTGTGGGGCAAGAACCTACAGGCGATCTCGGATGATCAGATCACAGAGGCGCAGAAGATCATTGCGAAGTACGGCCTGCAAGTCACGGACATCAGCAGCCCGCTGTTCAAGGTGAGCTGGCCCGGCGCGCCGCCTACGAAGTACGGCTCGGCGGACGACCTGCACGGAGCGGCAGAGTCGACGCTGGCAAAGCAGGACGACGTGTTGGAACGCTCTGTCTCGCTCGCCAAACAATTCAAGACGAACAAGGTGCGGTGCTTCGACTTCTGGCGGCTCGATGACGTCACTCCTTATCGGGCAGACATCAACGCCACGCTGCAAAAGGCAGCCGAGAAGTGCGCGAAGCAACAGATTCAGCTCGTGCTGGAGAATGAGTTTGAGTGCAACACGGCTACCGGGCGCGAGGCGGCGGCGACACTGGCAGCGGTGCCTTCCACCAACTTCTATCTGAACTGGGACCCAGGCAACGCAGTGATGCGCGGCGAACTCGACGCCTACCCCGGCGGCTGGGATGCGCTGCCCAAGAACCGCATCCACCACTGCCATGTGAAGAACGCCGTGAAGGACGCGACCGGCAAGATCGTTTGGGCGCCGGTGGACATTGGATACGTCGACTGGACGGCACAGTTCAAGGCGCTGAAGGACCTGGGCTACTCGCACGCGACGAACCTGGAGACGCACTGGCGCGGTGGCGGGACGCCGGAGGCGTCATCTCGCATTAGTTGGGCAGGGATGAAGAAGTGCCTGCAACAGGCGGGCGCAATCTAGAGAGCGCGCTCGGGGTGGATGGTCGCCCACAAAATCCCTCCGAGCAGAGACAGGCCGGCGGCGGCGATAAAGGATGCCTGCCATCCGAAGTGCGCGGCGAGCAGCGGCGTGAGCGAGGCGGTGCAAGCGCCGCCGATCTGGCCGCCCATGTTCATAATCCCGGAGACGACGCCGACGTGTTCGCCGGAGACATCCGCCGCAGCAGCCCAGAAGCCGCTCTGCGCGATATAGAGGACGCCGGCGCCGCAGGCGAGTATCCAACCGGCAGCGGCTGCACTGTGTGCACGAGACCCCAGCACCAGCAATACCGCTGTCAGCATGAGTGAAAGCGCAGGCAGCAGGCAGCGGCCCAGGCGCAGGCTGAAACGGCGAGCGATCCAGTCGCTGACCACACCCCCGCCAAGGCAGCCGATGGTCATGGCGATGAACGGCAGCATGGAGTAGAGGGCGCTGGCCTTGAGGTTGAGCCCGCGCACCTGTGCCATGTAGATGTAAAACCACGCGAAGAATATCCACGCGACATAACCAAAGGCGAAGTAGCTGAAGGTGAGGGCCAGCACGGCCCTGCTGCCGAAGACTCGAAGCCAGGGAATCGTGGGCCGGGCCGAAACGTCTGCGTCCGAGGGCAGGTTGCGGGTCTCGCGGATTAGCGTAGCTTCTTCGCTGCCGACCCACGGATGCTGTTCCGGCGCATCGCGGGCAGCAAGGTACCAGACCAAAGCCGCGACTGTTCCCACCAGAGCGCTGAACCAGAAGGAGGCGCGCCAGCCATAGTGCAGGATGATCGCCGTGACGAGCGGCGGCGTGAGTCCCGCGCCGATGCCCACGCCGCCGAAGATCAGGCCGTTGGCTTTGCCTCGCTCGGCGATGGGAAACCAGCGCTCCACGAACTGACTGGTGGCCGGATACATGGTGGCCTCGCCAACGCCGAGCGCGAAGCGGACCGCAATCAGAAGCAGCAGGGCTCCGCGGACGCCCGAAGGCGCCAGCGCTGTGATGGCAGTGAAGACGCTCCACCAAAGCACTCCGAATCCCAGCAGACGGCGCGGGCCGAGCTTCCGCGCCAGCAGTCCGGCAGGAATCTGAAAGCAGGCATACCCGACGAGAAACGAGCTGAAGACCCAGCCGAGGTGGATCTTGTCGATGTGAAAGTCGCGGCCAATCTGCACGCCGGCGATGGAGATGTTCGTGCGGTCGAGATAGGCGACTGCGCTGAGCACGAAGAGCCAGAAGACCAGCACATAGCGAATGGGCAGGCGGGTGCCGCGCGCGGGTTGCTGGAATTCACTCATGATCCAAACCCTTCGCTTTGATTATGGCTTGCCTTTGACGTGGACATCCCACACGCGGGCGAAACGCGAGGCGCCGGCGGGACCTGTGACGTTGAGGATGACGGTGTAGATGCCCTCCTTGCCCGGCTTGTTGGCGTACTGATGGACGGGGTTCTGCTCGGTCGAGGTGCTGCCGTCGCCGAAGTCCCACTTCCACGCTGTCGCGCCGTCAGACTCGTCCTTGAAGGCGACGATGCGCTCATCGACATCAGTGACCTTGAAGCTGAAGTGCGATTCGATGGGCTTGCGGAACTGCGGCTCCAGCGGCATCAGTCGAAATGCCACCAACTGCGATGCGTTCCCGAAGAAGTTGTGCTTATGCGAGAGCGTCCAGAAGGTGTGCTTGTTGGAGTTGACGTCGTCATAGTCGAGCACGGCCCAGCCGAGACCGATGATCTTGTTCTCCGTGAGTACGCTCTCGACGGCGCGTTCGTGTCCCTCGCATCCGGCGTAGTCGAACGGAGTGATGTAGAACTCCAGCGTATAGTTGCCGGATTGGCCTGGGCGGAAGTTGTAGCTCTGCGCGTGATTGGCATAGGGAAGGTTCTTGGTGTACTGCGCGCAGCCCCAGTCCATGGCCCAGTCCTTTCCCTCGGACGGCGTGAAGATGTGGTAGTTCTGCGCGTGGGCGCCCTGCGTCGCAAAGTATGCGTCCGAGCTGGTGATGCGCGGATCAAGCTGCGACATGTCGCCTACCGCCTGCTGCGTCCACACGTCGCGGTGGTAGATATCGATGAGCGGACCACCGGAGGCGTCGCCGTCCACGACGACCTCGAAGATGTCGTTGTGCAGGTCGGGGTGCGAGAAGTCCCAGTAGTTGTCGTGGGCCTGGTAGAGGAAGTAGAGCCGGTTCAGGCCCTTGACCCAACCGACCTTCACCTTAACATCGAGGTTCTTCGGATCGCGCACGGCGGCAGGCTGGCCGGGCAGCTCGTCATCCTCAAGCTGGTCCATGCCAATGGCATAGCTGTCCGGCACCATGTTCCAGTCGTCGGCATTGCCGTCGATACGCGGAATCATGTTGGGTGGAAACTGGAAGACCTTGAAGACCACATCCTGCCGTTCGAGGCCACCGGCGTGCAGTGGCGCAGCGGGCAGGAGGGACAACAGGAAAAACACGGGCAAGGCGCGCAGCGCGGCGCGAAACTTCGTCGGACTCATCGATCGATCCTCTTGGTGGCCTTATCCAGCGCGGCGCGGTCGATGGGATAGCCCATGCCAGGCTCGGTAGGCGCTGGGATGTAGCCGTCCTTGTCCGGGCGGAACTTGTAGTTGAAGTACGGATGGTCGGCGAGTTCGGGAGGATAGGGCACCTCAAACCATGAGGCGTTGGGTAGTGCCAGCTCCAGGTGGAAGTGCAACGCGAGGTCCAGCGTGTTGCCCCAGTTGTGCGGTGTGCATTCAAGGCCGAAGGCATCCGCAAGCAGGCCGACGCGCATGGAGCCGCTGATGCCGCCGACGTTGTCCGCGATGAGGCGAGCGACATCCAGCGCGCCCTTCGAGATGTACTCCGCGAAGTCGGAGATGGAGTAGAGGAACTCGCCGACGTGGAGCGGAAGGCTGAGCTTGGAGCGGAGTTCGATGAGGCCGTCCATGTCTGTGGTACGGATGGGATCCTCAAACCACGCATAGTCGAGTTCGTCGAGCAGGCGGCCGACCTTCAGCGCCTCATAGCGGTTGTAGAGCTGCACAGGATCGTGCGCGAGGATGAACTCGTCGCCGGCGGCGGCGCGGACCTGGCGGATCTCCTCCATGTGGCCCATATAAGCAGGGATGGCTGAGGTCGCTTTGCTGTGCTCGCCGACGCCGGGATGAATCTTGTAGGCCTTGAAGTTCTCTGCCTTAGCTTTAACTACCTCAGGCGCATAGTCCTCGATGGCCGGGTGGTGTGTGGAGCTGGCGTAGGCCATCAGCTTGTCTTTGCTGCCGCCGCAGCCGCCGCTTAATAACTTATAGATAGGGCGATTCACGGCCTTGCCGAGGATGTCCCAGAGACAGACATCCGCGGCCGCCGAGTACCAGTTGGGCCAGTTGCCTCCGGCGTGCGTCAGCAGGCCTCCGCCAACGCCCTCCGAATCGAACGCCGAGCCGGTGGTGCGCGCAGTAGCGCGATGGAAGCTGCTGCCGCCCACGTAGCGCGGGCCATTGCTTCCCGGCGGCGAGTAAAGCTCACCGTTATAGCCGTAGCCGCCGCGCAGGCCGGAGGTGGACGTGAGCGTGGGCAGCAGGTCGATGACGCTCCTGCCCAGCAGGTTCGCCTTCGCCCATTCCAGCCAGTTGGGCGTGGCGTTGCGATTGCCGAGGGTGTAGTTGCCCTCGATGCCGCCGGCGGTGACCACGGAGATCAACTCGCCGCGCTCGCCGTTCAGGCTGCGATAGCTGCCCAGGTCGGTGATGTAGACCTTGACCTCCTTGATGGTGAGGTCGGGCAGATCAGCGGACTTGACTCCGACAGATTGCGCCGCTGCGCCGATAGGGTCCGCAAGCGCTGCAAAGCCCGCAGCAACGGCCATGCCTCCGGATTTGCCGAGAAAGTCTCGTCGTGATGGTTTTTGCTTCATGGTGGCGTTCCCTCTTCCATTTACTTGTCGACGCGCTTGAGCATCTTATCTAATTCGTCGAAGTCGAGCGGATAGCCGAGGCCGGGGGCGGTGGGAGCGCTCACGAAGCCGTCCGCGTCGATGCGGAACTTGTCCTTGTAATAGGGACGATCAGCGTACTCGGCCGGGAACGGCATCTCAAACCAGTAGGAGTTGGGCAGCGCCAGCTCCACGTGGAAGTGCAGTGCCATGTCTGGGACGTTACCCCAGTTGTGCGGTGTGCACTCCAGTCCGTGTGCATCGGCGAGCAGGCCCACGCGCATGGCGCCGGAGATGCCACCCACGTTGTCGGCGATGAGGCGGACGACATCCAGAGCGTCGCGCTTGATGTACTCGGCGAAGTCCGCAATGGAGTAAATGAACTCGCCCACATGGATCGGAAGGTTCAGCGCCGCGCAGATCTCGATCAGGCCCTCCTGATCGGTAGTCCGGACAGGGTCCTCAAACCAGGCGTAGTTCAGCTCATCCAGCAGGCGGCCCACGGTCATTGCCTCCGAACGGTTGTAGCGCTGCACGGGATCGTGCATCAGCACAAACTCGTCGCCCACGGCCTTGCGTACCTCGCGGATCTCCTCCATGTGGCCGATGTAGCTGGGAATCGGCGGACCCGTTGCGTGCTGACCTGCGCCGGGATGAATCTTGTAGGCGCGATAGCCGAGCTGCTTGGCCTTGAGAACATCGGGGACGTAATCTTCCACGGTCGGCAGATGCTGAGAGCTGGCATAGGCCATCATCTTGTCCTTGGTCGGCGTGCCGCCGGAGAGGATCTTATAGATAGGCCGGTTCACGGCCTTGCCGAGGATGTCCCACAGGCAGACGTCGGCTGCGGCGGTGTAGTAATTAGGCCAGGTGCCGCCGCCGCGGGTGGAGAGCCCCGAGCCCTGCAGCGCCGGCCCATCAAATGCACTGTGCGTGCCTGCTCCCCCGGCCTGCGGCGCGAAGCCGGGAGCGACCGCCCGCCGCGCCGAAGCAGAGTCATAACCCGCAGGCCCCTTCATGCCCGTCGTCGAGGTAAGTACTGGCAGCAGGTCGATGACGCTCTTACCGAGCAGTGTCGCCTTGGCCCACTCCAACCAACCGGGAGTGGCGTTACGGTCGCCGATGGTGTAGTTGCCCTCGAAGCCGCTGTTCGTGACGACGGAGAGTATCTCGCCGGTCTCGGGGCTGTTGAGCTTGTGAATCTTGCTGATGTCCGCGACGTAGACCTTGACCTCTTTAATGGTCAGGTCAGGCAGATCGGCGGATTTGACGCCGACCGCCTGCGCGGCAGCGGCAATGGGATTGGCAAGGGAGGCGAAGCCGGCGGCTGCGAATCCGGTGGATGCGGCCAAAAAGTTACGGCGCGATGGGTTGGTCTTCATATCAGGCTCTTTCTCACGGCGTGTGTGATGGTGCGGCTACCTGCGGCAAGGCAAAGGACAGGATGTTAGGGCCCGAGGCGATGGAGATGTACTGCCTTCCTCCGAGGGTGTAGGTCATGGGCGATGCCTTTATCGCATGATTGGTCTCGAAGTGCCATACATATTTGCCGGTGTGGGCGTCCACTGCGGCGAAGCCTCCGCTGTTCTCGCCGAAGAAGACCAGGCCCCCGGCGGTGGAGAGCACGCCGGAGTAGTTCGATTGCACAGGGCCGGTGAGCACGATCTTCCAGACGGCCTTACCCGTCTCAATATTGATGGCGCGCAGAATCTTCTGCGCTGGATGGGCAGGATCGAGGTATCGTCCATAACCGCCGTCGTCGGCCTTGCGATAGATGGTGCAGTCCTCGACCGTCATCACGTAGTACAACCGCGTGGCCGGGCTGTAGGCGGTGGAGTACCAGTTGGTTGCGCCGCGCACCGCGGGGCAGCCGACGCTTCCCTTCACCGTCGTCTCGTTCGCCGGCAGCAGGTTTGGCGCGCCGGTCTGCTGGTCGATGCCACTGGCCCAATTGAGTGTGTCCACCATCCGGGTCGCCATCAGCAGCTTGCCGTTGGTGCGGTCCAGCACATAGAAGAACCCGTTGCGGTTGGCGTGCAACAGCAGCTTGCGATCCTGCCCTTTCCACCGCGTATTGACCAGGACAATGGGCTGGTTGGCGTCCCAGTCGTGCAGGTCGTGCGGTGTGTACTGGAAGTACCAGAGTAGCTTGCCGGTCTTCACATCGAGGGCGAGATCGCTGTTGGTATAGAGGTTGGAGCCGAGCCGGCGATCGCCGTCGGTATCGGGGTGCGGGTTGCCGACTGGCCAGTAGAGAATGCCGGCGTCGGTGTCGGCGCTACCGGTAGTCCATGTGGCGCCACCACCCTCTTCGAGCGCAGTACCCTTCCAGGTGTCGGCAATGGGTCCGGTGTCTCCGGGATTGGGAATGGTGTAGAACTTCCACACCTGTTCGCCGGTGGTGGCCTTGTAGGCAGCGACGTATCCGCGAATTCCCTGATCGCCGCCACTGACGCCAGTGATGACCAGGTCTCCCACCACCAGCGGCGCAGCCGTGCCGCCGTAGAAGCCCTTCGCGCCGGCCTCAGGCGTTGCAACATCCCACAGAAGCGCGCCGGTCAACCGGTGCAGCGCGATGAGGTGGGCGTCGTCAGTGAGATAGAAGATGCGGTCTCCCAGAACAGCAACGCCACGATTCACACCGATGGCCGCATCGCCGGAGATGGTCGAGGCCGGACTCTTGGGACGCTCATAGTGCCAGATCTCGCGGCCGGTACGTCCGCTGATGGCATCGACCTGGTTGTTGCCGGTAACGTACATTACGCCATCAACAACCACGGGCGTGGTCTCCAGCGCGAAGTAGGGAATCGTGTAAGACCATTGGAGTTGCAGCTTCGCGGCATTCGACACGTTCACGAGGTTAAGAGGGCTGTTGCGATTGCCGTCCAGTGTGCCGTTGTAACTCGGCCAATCCCCTGCCCTGGGATGGAGGACCTGCTCGATCTCGGCGGGAATAGGCGGGACCTGCGCGTCCGCGCGAGGCCCAGTCAGCGGGCCCACTCCGGCTCCGTTCAACGTGCTGAGATACGCGACCAGATCATTCTGCTGGTCGGCCTTGCCATAAAAGGGAGGCATCGCGGCGGTCTTCTCCGCGACCAGCGAGCGATAATCTCCCTCCGTGAGGAGATGGAGCTTGCCGTCGTTCGTCTGCAGTACGAGGTCATGGCTGCCCTGGGCGCGCGCGAAGCCATGCAGCTTAGTGCCGTTCTTCAAGGTGACTGTGACCTGGCCGTAGCCCGGCGTGATGTTGTTGTCGGGATCAAGGAGCGCCTGCTGCAGGTCGGCCACCTTGAGCCGCTTGGCGACGTTGGATAGATCCGGGCCAAAACTCGTGCCCCGTCCCAGCGCCATGTGGCAGACCGAACAGTGTCCATCGCCGTAGAAGAGCCGCTCTCCGGCCTTGGGGTCGCCGGTGATCTTGATGTCCGAGGCCGAGCTGTTGAGGATACGGATGTATCGCGTCAGTGCGTCAACATCCGCTGAAGGTAGCGGAAAGCCGGGCATTCTGCCCTTGCCCTTGACAATGATCTGGGAGATGTCCGCATCCGGCATGTCGCGGAGCGCGACGACGCCTGCCAGCGCAGGCGCACGGTCGGTACCCGCCGCATCGCTGCCGTGGCACAGCGCGCAGGTCTGGATGAACTGCGGGGGAGCTTGCGGCGGCGTGCCCTGCGATAACGCTGGAAACGGGACACAGCCCAGCATCAGCGAACCAGCCAGCGTCCTCAGCAGGATTGTCGTCGCAGAGTTTGAATCTCTTCTGCTCAAGGGCCGCTCCTAATTCAGTTCATCCTTCAGTTCATCTAGCGGGAATGTTCAGTGGGAAGGACGAGTGTGACAATGCGGGAGACGCAGAGAACTCCCAGAACGTGGGGCGCGCCTTGGCTGCGCGGCTTAGCCGAGCAGATAGGGCTTGAGGTAGGTGTTAAGGTCGTCTCGGATAGCCTGCTTTTCGGCCTCGGTCAGGGGCGGCTGCTTGGCTCTTCCTTCGCCCATTCCGGGAGTGGGACGGAACTTCACGTCCTCTTTGAAGATTCCCCGCGCTACGGTCAGATACTGGTCAGCGTTCGTGATGGAGTCAAAGGCGAGAATCCTGCCGAACATATCAAAGGCCTCGCGCTTCCTGCCCTGCTGGTAGAGTTCCCATGCCTCCTGATAGACATCCGCGAGCGCGACGACGGGGCAGAACCCCGTGAAGCCGAGCTGCATCTCGTCCACCATTAGGCGGACGCCCTTTCCAGCGAAGACGGCGAGCTTGCCGCTGGTCTTCTCGCGGAGTTCCGTCACACGCTGCAGCGGGTCGCCGGCCTCGTCCTTCACCACGCGCATGGTCGGAATTGACTGGAACATCTGGACGACCAGGTCGACCGACATGTTGCCGATGGTCTGCACAAAGAGCGGAAGGTCCGTCGCCGCGCCGATGGCCTTGTAGTAGGCAAAGATGTCGGCATCGCTGCCGTCCGGAGGCAGCGAGCAGATGGCATCCGCGCCGTTCTTGGCAGCATGTTTGGCGAAGGCAATCGCGCCGGATAGGTCGTTGCCTTTGGTTTGCACACCGATCACGAGCGCCGTCCTGCCGTGTTTGCCGTCGGCGAGGATGGCCTCCGCTCCGCTGAGGCGCTCCTCCGTGGAGAGCGTGGACCAGCCGCTGGCAATCTGGGGCCAGATAAAGCCCGGTACGCGGCCCCGGTTGCAGAACCGGACCTGGGAGGTCAGGGCATCGAGATCGAGCTTGTCGTCCTGCGTAAACGGTGTTTGGCCGATGGGGAACAAGCCGTTCAGCGGCTTGGCGGAAGCCCCGGCTGCCACGGCAGCCCGCAGCGTCGCCGGCAACGCCGTTGCCATGGCCGCGCAGCTCAGAGACTTCAAAACCGTGCGGCGGTCCATCCTTAGAAAGGTGCCTTTGGGCATCATGTTTCTCTCCGTAAATTGTTCCGTAACGTCATACATGCCGGTGTTTTGCTCTGTCAAGCCCTGTATTTTCGCGGGTTTTGACACCACGCAAGACCGTCCTTACAATCCTCCCGTGGCCATCCCAACCGCTCCAGCGATGTTCAGTCTGCAAGGACAAACCGCCATCGTAACCGGTGCCGCGACCGGCATCGGCAAAGCCATTGCCACACGTCTCGCCGCGGCGGGCGCAACGGTTGCTGTCGTCGACCTGAACCTGGCAGAGGCTCAACTGGTAGCTGCCGAGCTGCCAAACCACTCATTCGCCGTGGAAATTGACATCGCTCAGGCTGCCTCCGTTCGCGCGGGGGTGGAGCAAATTCTGAAGCGTACCGGACAGATTGACGTGCTGGTCAACAACGCCGGAATCGCCGGACCTGCTGCCTACGTCTGGGAGCAGACAGACGAAGATTGGCAGCGCAACATCGCCATCAATTTAACCGGAGTCTTTAACTTCTGCCGGGCCGTCGTACCCTCCATGCGCAGCCGTTCCTATGGACGAATTGTGAACATCGCCTCCATCGCGGGCAAGGAGGGCAACCCGCGCATGTCGCCCTACTCGGCGACGAAGGCAGGAGTCATCGGCTTTACCAAGTCTCTGGGCAAGGAGCTCGCCACCGAGGGCATCTGCGTCAACGCCGTTTCACCCGCCGTGGTGCGCACACGCATCCTCGACCAACTCACCCCGGAGCAGGTGAAGTACATGACCGACCGTATTCCGATGCAGCGCGCCGGCAAGCCGGAAGAGGTCGCAGCGGTCGTCCACTTTCTTGCCAGCCCCGATTGCTCCTTCGTTACGGCACAGTGCTATGACGTAAGCGGCGGCCGTGCGACCTACTAACAGACGCATGAGGCAACTATGTTCCGCAAACCACTCCTTACGATAGCGCTCGCCACTGCGAGTCTTGTTTTGCTGCCTAATGGCGGCGTCTCCTTGGCCGCGGCGCAGTCTGCTGCTGCTGGAACACATTCGCCGATGAAGATTGCCACCGGAAGCGGCATCGTGACACTGCCGAGTCCGAAGGGGCCGTTCTTCGACATCACAGCGTACGGAGCCGCGCCGGGCGGGAAGGCCCTTCAAAACCAGGCGGCTATCAACGCAGCGATAGACGCGGCCGCAAAGGCCGGTGGAGGAACCGTCGTCATTCCCCATGGAACCTTTAAGACCTACTCGGTGCGGCTGAAGAGCAACGTCGGCTTGCACTTCACGGCGACGGACTCCGTGCTCCAGGCTGCCATTCCCGGCACGGGCGAGCACGAGGATGGCGGATTCTACGACGCGCCGGAGAAGAACCTCTATGTCGGTATCCAGGACGAAGGCCACTCCCACTGGGCGAACAGCCTGATCTACGGCATCAACGTCAGCAATGTCATGATCTCCGGGCCCGGGCTGATCGACGGCAGTACCATCGACGGCACTGGCCTGACCATCAATGTCCTTCCACGAAATGAACCTCGTGAGGTCACAGTGCGAACCGCTGCAGGCGTGCCGGGAGGCGCGAATAAGGCCATCGGCCTGGA
>Ga0302320_10022245_pt1 | contig 12532 bp, 8 predicted proteins | sample Bog_T0_3_FD_202130 | JGI IMG/M metagenome (GOLD analysis project Ga0302320, IMG submission 202130) | Peat permafrost microbial communities from Stordalen Mire near Abisko, Sweden - Bog_T0_3 | ecosystem: Environmental > Terrestrial > Soil > Wetlands > Peat | place: Sweden: Abisko, Stordalen Mire...
TCGGCGAGTTGCTGTTGAAAATGGATACGCGGCACGCCTGTTTCTCCCTTATAGAGAATTGTGCATCATTCAATGTTACGGCAAGACGAATTTCGGCGTATGCACCACGTTTGTTCTACCCCGAGTCATTACCAAAGGGTCAGAGTTCCAAACGGAGAATCCGTTGTGTTTGACGGGACCGAAGCCGGAAGGATGCTCTAGGCTAACTACATGGCCTCTCGAAACGCTGCCGGGGACGCAATTGTCTCCTTCAACCCCGCCGACTATGAACCGCGCCAGGTCTACAAGCTCATGACCGGCATCATCGTTCCGCGGCCCGTGGCGCTAGTCTCCACCGTTGACCGAGATGGGGTGCCCAACCTGGCCCCGTTCAGCTTCTTTACCGGAGTCGGGTCCAATCCTCCCACAGTCTTGTTCTGCCCCGGCGTTCGGGTACGCGGCGCCTCGGCGGACATCCGCAAGGACACCTTGCGCAATGTGGAGGAGACCGGCGAATTTGTCATCAATGCGGTCAGCGACGAGATTGCCGCCGCGGCCAACTCCACCGCCGCGGAAGTGCCTCCGGAAGTAGATGAATTTGTCTTATCGGGACTCACGCCCCAGGCCAGCGAAGTGGTTCGGCCGCCGCGCGTAGCCGAGTCTCCCGCGCAAATGGAGTGCAAGCTTCTTCAAGTAATCTACACCAGCCGCGAACCGGGCGGCGGCGTGGTTGTGCTGGGCGAGATCGTGCGATTTCACGTGCGCGGAAACCTGGTAGACAATTTCCGCGTCGATCCGGCCGGCCTTGACGCCGTAGGCCGCATGGCCGGCAACACCTGGGCGCGAACCCGCGAGCGCATCGAACTCATTCGGCCCTTGTAAGCAGGATGGGCGGCTCGTTCGGGTCAGGGAATCTGTCCAGGAACTGGAATTTGCCCGCTTCCAACCAGCCAAAAAACGCTCCGTGCCCCATCCATTCGCGTTCCTTGCGAATGGGTGGGAGACCACGAACCTCAACCGTCCCACCTTGAACTCGGCATTTGGACAGATTCTTAAATCTTTTTGTACTGCCCCCGCTTCGAAGGCAGAATCTCCACCCTGTCCGCCGCGGGCCGGCGATCCTGACGCGTCGAAGACTCTCCCACCCGCGCCTCTGCGTTGTCGAACTCGATCACCATGGGCTTGGGCGGCAGAAACTCAGGCGGCGCGGTCACTCGCCGGTGTGACGCTCCGCCCACGTTGGCCGCTTCTCCCGCGGAGTCTTCCTCGACCGTTCGCTCGCTTCGGAAATCGTGGCTCGATCTTCCGCCCGAATGCGGTTCGCTCGACTCTTCTCCGCTCTGCACGTCCTTCACGCCAAGCACAAAAAGCAGGCTTCTCAGTCCGCTGAGCCGCGAAGTCCGATTGGCAGACGCTTCCCCCGCCGCAGGCGCCGCTTCGGCCTCCACGTTCGCCGATTCCTTGGCCGGTGAAACGCGTTCTGGCGAAGGCTCAGCAATCGACGAGGCCTGTTGGGACGCCGGGCTATCCATCGGTGCAACAGGCAGGGTCTCTGCATCGACCGGCGGCGGGCGGCTCGTCCAGACCTTTGCCGGCTGCCAGAACACCGGTGGACGCGCCGGTTCCGCATTGCGCGGCGTGTCGCTGAGCCACCAGGGCATGTCCTGCGCGGTGTTCGGCCCTGGCTGCGCTGACTCCGGTTTTTCGACCGGCCGCGGCGCGCTCGCCGGTTCCAACCCAGCAACGGTTGTAACGGAAGGCTCTTCCTTCACGATTGGTCCGGGCCCAGATACCGCGGGGCCAGATACCGCGGGCGCAACCGCGCGCGGCAAGAATGGATTGGCCGTCTTCGCCGCCGAGGTCGCCGAGAAGTGCTTTGCCGCTTCCGCAAACGGCGCAGAAGACTTTGCCGCCGGGAATGCGGCCGGGATTGCGACCGGATCGGAGGTGACGGGCGATGCGCTGGCGGTTACGGCTGGCTTCGCCGGCACCACAGTTGCTTGCGGTGAATCCGGAGCCACAGCGTCTGCGGCCTTCCCAATTGGCGCAGCATTCGGTGTTTCCGTAACGGCCGCAGCTGCCGGTGGCACTACAATCCTTTTGGCGATTTCGGCCACGGGCGCAGAAGCTATTGGCGAAGCAAGACAATCCGGCGGCGCCGCTGCCGGCTTGGAAACAGGGGGCGGTGAGAACCGCTCCATCGCCGCCGCTGCCGCCGCCAACTCCGGTTCAAACATCGAACGTGCGGAAGGCGCCTGGGGCAGCGTTTCCTTGTCCTTCGACGCCTCCACCGAAATTGAATTGCTTCTCTCCGTGCGCCTTGCAGCCTGGCCGCTCTGCGCGCGCAAATGTTTTTCAACCGCTTCAACGGAGGCGCGGAACGCAGGGTCGGCTTTGCCCAGTCCGACGCGATTCAACACAAACCCCACCGCGCCCACTTTCAGCCGCTGCAATGTTCGAGCCGCCTCGCGCAGTTCCTCGCGCGTAGTCATTCCGGACTCGATCACCACAATGGCGCAGTCCACATACCGCGCCAGGTACTCGGTCTCCGCGGAGACCACCAGCGGCGCCGTGTCGGTCAGAATCAGCGTGTTTTCCTCGGTCTTGGTCTCCTCGGCCATCTTCTGCAACAGCGCCGTCGGACGAATCACACGCTCCGCGGGAACCAGGCTTTGCGAGCTTTCCGGCCGGTTGGCATTCGCGCGCGGAGACGGAGCCTGCGCGCCGGTCGCATCCACCAGCACCGTCGGCCTGCCCATGGCCTCCAGCATCACTCCCACGCGATTCACCAGCGTGGTCACGCCCGTCCCGGCGGCGGTACCGGTAAAGATGCAGTTCTTCAGATTGCTCTCTTTGCGGCCATGCTCAATCGCCGATGCCAGCCGCAGCATGTATTCCTCGGCAGCCCCCGCGGAGACCTCTTTGAAGTCAGGCAACTGCGCCAACGGGGCAAATCCGAGCACCTGCTCCACGTCCGCTGCGATGTAAATCCTGGGATCGCTCTTGTGCGCCAAAACCGCCGCCAGAATGCCAAAGAACAATCCCGCCAACGCGATCAGCACGGCGTTGCGCAACACGCCGGATTTAGTGCGGCCCAGCGGCGGCACCGCCGGCGTCACCTGGTAGGCCGCTGCCGGCGCGCTGTCTTCCAACAGCAGGTTGTGCAACTGCTCGTCCACGGTTGCGTAACGAGCCTGCAGGCGGGTAATGTCGGCGGCCAGATCGCTGGCCCGCTGCATCTTCGGCGTGGCGCTGGTTGCCGCTCCCACCAGTTGCCGCAGTTGCCCGTTCAATTGCGCTTCCACCCCGCCGGTGCGATGCAAATCCGCGTTCAGTTGCAGTTGGATTCGCGCCGCCGCTTTGGCGCGCAAGTCCTTCAACATCGCGTCCAGCGTGCCGTTGATCCTGGTCAGTTCCGCTTCGTCCTGCTTGTATTGCGGATTGAACGGTGTCAGGTTTGCCATCTGCGAAATCAAAACCGCGCGGCGCGCATTCAGCGCCGTCTTCATGCTCACCAGGCCGGCGTCGCTTGCGATCGTCTCGTCGGCCGCCGCATCGATGGCCGCCGATGAAGGCCCGTGTCCCGCGCCCAATGCGGCAAACTTCGCTTCGGCCTGGTCGTGGTCGGTGCGCGCCTTGCCCAGTTCGGTGCGAATCTGCGTGATGTCTTCGTCGTAATGATCCGGGACCGCAGTTCCCACGGCGGCCACGCCAAGTTGCGCGTTGAGCGCGTCCTGTTCCGTGCGCTCCGCCGCCAGCGCACTCTGGATGCGCTCTTTTTCGTCCTTCAGCATCGAGAGCCGCTGCGCATCGCCTGTCTGTTCATCGCGCGATGCGCTCTCAATATAGGCTGCCGTCACCGCGTTGGCAATCTGCGCCGCCATCACCGGATCGCCGGCACGCGCGCTGATCGAGAACTGATATGCCTCGCCGATCCGCGTCACTTCAAGCGCTTTCACCAGCCGCTCGGCCGCAGCCTGATCGTTTTCTCCAGCTTTTTGAAACCCGTCCAGCTTATGCAGCGCCGCAATCAGAACGTCCTGGCGGCTCACGTTTATCATCTGCTGCTGGATATAGGTCTCATAGGTGTTGCTGTCGAAAGGCCAGCGCGGCGCTCCGCCCTGGCTGGGCAGAACCTTCGCGGGCGTGGGCTGTACATAGACCGTGCTCACGGCCATGTACGCCGGCCAGGACTTCAGCCAGAACGCCTCAACCAGAAAATAAACCACAGCCAGCACAACACACGCGATGGCAACTGTCCGCGCCAGCCGCCAATGCAGTTGCAGGCTGCGCTTGATGTCCAGGTTGAAGAAGGCCTGCTCCGCGTTGTGTGTATCCGAAAGATCACGCACACTCGTTGACGGCGTCAGGCCGCCATCGCCTCCGCCATCCGGATCGACCGGCGTCAATTGTCCAAAGATTTGGCTCATGGCAACCCTACCCCGATCAGTGCTCCCGCCGTGATCATCGGGCTAAGCCGCTCCACAACGTAAGTGGCGCGGTAGAAACCGGTCTGGGGCACAAAGACGATCTCGCCTGGCTTCGGAGTGACCTCAAGTGCCTTGTCGGGGTTGAGCAGATCGTTGAAGGAGATGATGCGCGAAGTACCCGTCTCAGGGTCCACGATCTGAATATGCGGCTTGTTGCCCGCCGCCTCGGTAAATCCGCCCGCGCCCGCCAGCACGCTCGCCAGCGTGGAATTGCCGGTCAGCAGAACCGCGCCCGGATGCTGCACCTGGCCCAATACGGAAACGAAGCGCTCGCCTCCATTGGGAACATAGACCACATCGTCGCGGCGCAGGCGGAGATCGGCAAGAGGATTGCCCGAGTCAATCAGCTTCTTGAGATCGACCCAGACTACTTCGTCGTGGCCGCGATAAATGGCGCAGCGCTCGGGAATCTGCGCGGCCTTGTTCGGTCCCGTCTCCAGGCCGCTGCGTGAGAGCGCTTCGAGCAGCGTCGGGGTACCGTCAAACGTCACCACCCCGGGCCTCTCCACCGCGCCCAGCACCAGCACCTTGTTGGCCGTGTACCTGGTCACCGTAACCTGGGCTGAAAGATTGGTGTAATACGAGGAAAGCGCTGTCTCAATCAGTTTGGCTGCTTCTTCGCGGGTTCGTCCCGCCAGCATCAAGTCTCCGGCAAGAGGCATGGTGATGCGGCCATCGGGGCCCACCACGATTTTGGCGGTCAGATCCGGGCGGCCGGCAAACTCCACCATGATCTCGTCGCCTTTTCCCAGACGGTACTCTTCATCCGCCGCCGGCTCAAAGTTGCGCAGCGTCTCGAGCGGGTTCGATTTCAATCTCGGGTCGGGCGGTTCCTGGGCGATTGCCCTCGCCACAAACATGCCGCTCGCGCAGACGATCGCCGCAAGCATGAGAGCAACGCGGGCTGTGCCTCGAGTCTTCATGCCGTCGCCTCCCGGCCGCGGAATGCGCCCAGGCTGCGCCATACAAACTCGTATCCCTTTTGCTTTTCCCTGTCCGTCAATACCCACCGATAGAGCACTGCAGTCAAACCCGCCATGTAAAGGACGCCCACGGCCAGCATAACGCCTGCGCCCTGCCAGCGATTGACCGCAGCCACCAGCGCGGCCGCGGGCCACGCCAGCAAGCCGGCAACCGCGTAGCACGCAAAGCCCGGCAGCACCACCACGCGCAGGAACCGCGCCAGCTTCAAATCCAGAACAAAGAGCACCCTGCCCATCAGCACACACGCAGAGACCGCCGTGGCCACGCTCACCGCCACTCCAATGCCGATCGGTGTCCAGCGGCCTTGCATCCAATGAGCAAGCGGAACGGTGATCGCCAACAGAACGATATTGGGGATCGAATAGTTGAATTCTTCGTAGACGCGGCCCATGCCGCGGAAGATCGACGTGCCCGGCCCTGTAAGCATATGGAACTGCATGGAAATACTGAATATCACAAACAGGGGAATCAAAACATTCCTCATCGGCAACGCCGGACCTAACCATACGTGCATGATCGGTGCCGCCCAAAACGCCATGGCCGAGGCAAATGCCGCGGTGCAGAGGTTCGAGTAGCGCGCGCCGCTCAAGTAAAGCGTCTGCAGATTCCCGAGCCAGGTAGACCGGTCGGAAGCCGCGTCCACGTGCGCGGCCGCGGGCAGCAGCGCCGCAAAAAACGCCGTGGGCACAGACGAAACCGACGTCGGCCATTTCTTCGCCACATCCAGCAGCCCCGCCGCCGACGCGTTGATCAGCGTCAGCGCTGCCAGCCTGTCCACGGAAACCTGAAAGATTCCCAGCATGCTCTGCAACTGAACGAGTCCGCCAAAGTGCACCACGTACTTGAGCGACTCGCGCTGCACGCGCCGCGGCGAGAGACGAAGCCACTTGATGGTGCGATGCGCCCACCACCAGGTGAGGCCGTCGTTGATGACCGTGCGGGCAAGGTATGCTTCCGCCAGCCCGCGGATGCCGCGCCCCGCGCCGACCAGACCCACAATCAGCACGAACTCCACCAGGATGCCGATGGTTTGAAATACCTGCGTCGATGCGATCTGCTGCGTCCCGGTCAGCATGTCGCCAAAGGCATTGAACGCGATGCTGGAAAGAAATACGCCGAGCACAATCAGCACCGCTTCCTTGCCATCGCTTGCGTGCGCGGGCGGCAGATGAAGCCAGGGAGCGAACCGGTTCCAGCCGAAAAAGAAACAAAAGAAAATCACCGCGCACAGCGGGATGGTGACTGCAAGGCCCGTCGACAACAGCGCATTGGCTTTGTCGTACTCGCGTTTCGCATGGAACTCGGCGACGTATTTTATATAGACATTCGAAACGCCCATCGTGGTCAGACCCACATACGTAACCAGGATGAAGATCGTGGTCCAGATGCCGTAGGCTTCCAGGCCAATGCGCGAGAGAAGAAACGGCACCAGGCAAACGCCGCGAGCCATGTTCACCATGCGGGCAAGGATGGTGGCCGCAACGTTACGGCCAAACTGCTTGTTCACCTCCACCAGCGGCTCGCGGGCGGCGTCGGGGCTGCCCAGAGCGACGGCGGCCTCGGGATCCATGGCCCACTCCATCTCCCGCACAGGAGCATTCTCAATCAAGGGAACATTGGTCATTGCTGCGGCGCCTCCCGCCTGGTCCGCGCCCACTCGGCGCGGCTGCGCGACTGGCGCAGCACCAGCGGCGTGATCAGCGCCTTCCAAACCAGGTAGAGCGGAGCGGCGGCCAGCGCGGCCAGGTCCCGCAGGGGCGCGTCGCCCAGCAAGGCAGCCTGCATCACGTAGAGCAGCGCAACGCCCGCGCACACCAGCGCGAACAGGTGCAGCCAAGGTACCGCAAGAAAGAGCGTGAGCAACAAAGCCAGGATTCCGCGCGACAGCGGAAGACTCCACACATCGGCCAGCGTCTCAAACGCGCGCCACTGTCCGCGCAGCATGGCCTTGATCAATCGGCCCGTCGAGCCCCCGGCGACTCTGAATCGTCCGCCCTCCCAGCGCGCTTCCTGCGTGGCTTGCGCTGCGCCATGCACGGGCGAGTGCGAATGAACAAACGCGTCTTCCACCCAATAGACCGGCACGCCCGCCTCGACTAGCCTGGTGTGGTACTCCACATCCTCTGCGATGCCGTTCACGTTGAAAGGCACCCGCTCAAGCGTTGCGGCAGTCACGGCAAAGCCGTTCCCAAAAATTCCAGTCGAAAATCCCAGCCCGGCGCGTCCACGCGCGCGCAGCACATTCATGCCGCGAAAAGCCAACGCCCGCAAGCGCGCCAGCGGATTGCCTATTCGCAACGCCGGTAATTCCAACTCATACCGGCATTGCGTCGCCTCCGCGCCCTGCTCCAGCATTTCGCACGTCGCGGCAATCAGGTTGCTACTCACAATCGTGTCGGCATCCACCACCAGCACCGCATTTGCCCCGCCGGCAAGCGCTGTAGAAAACCCCTGCCGCAGCGCAGCGCCTTTGCCGCGCAGCCTGCGATCATTGAGTTCCACCACCTGTGCACCCGCAGCGGCTGCCGCCTTGGCCGTCCCATCCGAGCAGTTATGCACAACAACATAAATTTCGGTTGCGACATCGGCAGCCTTCAGCGACGTCACCGTCCGCGCAATCAGCCCTTCCTCATCGTGCGCCGGCACCACAACCGCCAATCGGATTGTCCGCTGCACCCCCGGCCGGGGCCGGCGCGCATTGAACAGATTGCCTGCCATGCACAACGCCAAATCCACGAACAGCGGCGTGGCAAACAATGCCATCAGACCCGCCAACACCGAAATTGAGACCCGCTCCATCGATACGCTCTGCCTTCTTTAACTATCCTCGGCTCCGGCCGTCTCGTCCATCGCTTCCACCTGCTGCCGGCATTCAAATCTCCATCCATGCCGCATTACGACAAAAGAAAAATGCCTTCAACTCAACACCGTTTGAAACCGGAACTCCTCTGTCCGCGCATTCTCAAACCCCATGCCCGCGCCTGCCGGCTTCATCCCATGAATCCAGCCAACAATGAAGAAGAGCAACAGCAAAGCCTGCTCGCCCAGGTACACCGTGGTCAGCGCGGTCATCAGTCCCATCAGCACCGTCAAATGCGCAAACACCAGCGCCTTGTCCTCCCTCCCCAACGGTCTGCGAGCCAGCCGGTAGAGCCGCGTGATGCTGCCCAGCAAGATCAGCATGAATAATCCCAGCCCGGTCAATCCCTGCGTCGCCGCCAGCAGCAGATACTCGTTGTCGATCGACCTTTGCCCGTTCAGCGTGGGCAACGTAGTAATGCCCCAGCCAAACGCCGGGCGCTCCTTGATGATCGGGATGAAGTTGCGCACCAGGTCCCTGCGGTAGATCGCATTTCTTTGCTCCTCGCTCCTCGCGTGGTTGATATCGACGTCTGTGTAGCGCATCCCGTAGTAGTACGCGGCCAATGAAAAGACCCCCAGCACCAGCACAAATGCCAGCGTCGCCTTGCCGAGTGGAAGCTTCCACATCAGCAAAGCGAAAACCAGCGCCAGCCCCACGCCGATCCACGGCCCGCGCGACTGCGTCATCAACAGGCCGCCGACGATCGCCCCCAGCACCAGCCCGCGAACTGTCAATGGCAGCCCGCCGAGTATCTTCCTCGTTCCCCACTTGGGAGCAAACGCACGCAGCCAAAGGCAATAAATCAGCCCCATCAGGAAAATCATCCCGGCAAGAATCGCATGCGCGAACGGGCCGGCCGCGCGCCCGAATCCCCACCGCGTCTGCACCGTCCAGCCCACCGGCTGGTCGCGGAAAAAATGCCGGAAGACCATCTGCCAGATGCTTCTACCGGTCAGAAAGTCGAACACGCTCACGCCTGCCACAATGGCCAGCAAAACCACAATCCGCCGTATGACTCGCTTGCGCGCCGGATGTTCTCCCGCCTCTTGCTGTTCAATCAAGAGCTTGCCCAGCATGTAAGGCAGCACCATTGCGCAAATCCCCTGAAAAAGCTGCAACCCTCCATTCGCCAAGTTGCCTTCGAGCGGCGGGGTATTCACTGAGAGCAACTGCTTCCAGGTGCCATCCGCCAATGCGGTGCTCATTCCCTCTGACAACCCAGCGCTCACTGCCAGCAGCAGTACCCACACATCCATCCAGTCAAACCGCCAGCGGCGCATCTGGTTTACCCACAGCGCCGCTCCAAGGGGCAATATCGCAGCGTCGGCAAAGGTCAACGGCGGCAAGTGCGGAAACCGCAAAGTGTAGTACTGCGGCAGCAGAAGAACTGCCGGCAAATAGACGTTCAACAGCGCGCGGCGGATTGGCCCTTTAGCCAGCGCCACCCAGCAGGCCACGGCCGGGAGCAGGATGATCAGGTCCATTCCATCTCCCGAAGATAGCCCCTCCCACGAAAAGCACCCGAACCACAGAATCGGCGGCCAGCCGTTGTGCTATCCACGGGCACGCGTCTCTGCCGGAATCACCTTCTGCTTCCCGTGCATGTCCACGATCCCCGTTTTTCCCAGACTCTTGCCCTTCGAGCGGCTGCGCGCCTCTGCCGACTCCCATTCGTCGAACAGCGGCTGGGCACACCACGCATCGAGCAGAATCCGATGCTTCAGTCTGAGATCCGCCAGCGAAAGCGTGAGCCCCGCGTCCAGCATCTCCCGTCGCACTCCCATCAGCGCCCCCAGCCCTGCCGCGTTGATCTGCCTTACGCCTTGAAGATGGATGACCATCACAGTTCCATCGGCGACCGCCTCGGCCGCGGCCTGCTGCAATTCAGGAGCGATCTTCGAGCCCAGCTTGCCATGCAAATACACATGCAGCACCTGCGGCGACTTCACGATCGTCGCGTGCGAGGCACCGAAATAGGGCCGCTGCAACCATCCGGCAAGCAGAGTCATGGGAAGTTTGCGCCCCAGGCCGGTAAAGTCGCGCAGATAGCGTGGGCCCAGCCGGCTGGGCTCCTGCACCAAGCGCATCGCCCACTCCAGGCCGCACCTCTGAATCCATTTCGGCGCCCGGCGCACATCGCCCACAATAATTTCAAAGCTGCCGCCGACGCCCATGGCCACGGGAACGCCGAGGCGCTTGCGGTGCATCCATATCCATTTTTCCTGCTTGGGATTTCCCAGTGCAACCAGCAGAATCTCCGGCTTCGCGGCCTGCACGCGCTTTACAATTTCGCTTTGATCTGTCTGCTCCACCTCGTCTTCAGTTGGAGCATAGGTGCCGACAATCCGTACGCCGGGAAAACTTGCTTCCAGCAGCCTTCTCGCCCGCTCGGCGACGTCCCCTATGCCACCCAGCAGAAAAATGCCGTATCCCTTTTTCACTGACAGTTCTGCCAGCCGGGGAACCAGGTCCACTCCTGTAATACGCTCTGCAAGCGGGCAGCCCAATAGTTCCGATACCCACACCAGGGGCATTCCATCCGCCAATACCAGGCTGCAGCCGGCGATGATTCTGTGCAAATGGTGGTCTGTGAGCGAGTTGGACCAGAAGTTAAGATTCGCGGTTGCAATCTGATGCGTTCCACCCGACCGAATCAAGCCATCGATCGCCTCAACGGCCCCATCTGCCGTAAGGCTATCCAGAGGCAGCCCCAACACCGCGATCGGGTGCTTCACATTTCTTATCATATTGAGCTTCCATTTCCTGGTTGCACACTTCACCCCGCTGAGCCAATCCGCCTTGCGCACTGCGGTCGCTGTCCGTCCAACCAATCTCTCGATCGTTGACTTCGTGCTTTACGCGTGCCTTCTTGCGCCTACGCTCAACTGGGGAGGAATTGTGTTCGCTCGCGACTCCGCTCAAACGGGAGATCGCCGCCTCACTCAGGAATGAAAATCGCCGCAACCTACTCAACCCGGTGCGTTAAAGGCCAAGAAAACCGGGGCCCCCAGAGTGTTTTGCTGTACCATCGCCCAAGTGGACTTATGCTTGGAAGTTATCTGCACGTCCTGTTTGGAGCAACGGCCCAAAGGTGCGAGCCAGATTCAAATTGCATGCTGCTTTAGATAGATACTACACGGCAATTCGGCACCAAGCATTGAGTAACGTAATTGAGGAATCAGCTATAAGTAACTTAGCTATGTTACTTTCGAACTTCGACTTAGTTACTTCGACTCCGACGCGCAAACAAACCGCTCGCATTTTTTCAGGATTTTCGTCCGCTCGATAGCCTCACTCCGACCACTCCACCGTGGCCATCGAACAAGGCGCCAGGTCCATTTCCGCGCCGTTCAATCGTTCCTCCCTCACCATGACTTGAACTTCCTGCTCGTTGCTCGATCCCGGCCCCGAACTCACGAGCCTCCATACCTTTGCATCCGAATTGGCACTCAGTCCCGCCGCCTCAATTCTGATTCGTCTCGCCGCGTGCAGTCCATAGTTAAAGACGATGAGCCAGAGCGCTTTCCCATCCTGAAATGCATACGCATCGATCTCGTGCATTCCGTTCAAGCGCACGCCATCGTTGCCCTCGGGCTGATCGTGAATTGGGTCTTGCCCGCTCACCTCCACCTTCACCATGTTGCCGCGGATCGCTCGATTCGCAAGGCTCTCCGCCAGAAGTTGCGGGCGCGCCCGGCCGTCCGCGCCCAACTGTACAACGCTGCCCCACAAGCGCACCGCCGTGCCGTCCGCCCGCTTGAAGCGGAACTGCGGCAGGCTGAACAGCATCGCGTCGCGCACACCGTGATCGCGCATCATGCGCAGCATGTGTCCCGTGACCGCCACCCCCGCTGCCGCCGAGGGAGTAAGCTGGTCAAGCACCGCCTGGGTCGCCGATCCTTCGGTGGTGTGCAGGTTTACCTCGTAAACCGCCAGTTGCCGCGCGCCGGCCGCTGCCTGCGCAGCCTGCACAATTCCCGCGCGCGACATCTGCTCCGGCTGCGCCATCAGCGGCCCGTAGAGTTCGTCGTCATTTCCCCAATGAGTCACCGAGTCCATCAGATACGGCGCAATCGCCAGCGAGTTGGCCGCCCGGGCAGTGCGCATCACCTCGCCGCTGCGCCAGGGATTCGCAGCCTGGCTTCCCACCACCAGGTCGAATTGCGAAGCATAAGCGCCCGCCGCCCCGCGCAGCACACGGAAGACCGTGTCTGCC
>Ga0302320_10022246_pt1 | contig 12532 bp, 7 predicted proteins | sample Bog_T0_3_FD_202130 | JGI IMG/M metagenome (GOLD analysis project Ga0302320, IMG submission 202130) | Peat permafrost microbial communities from Stordalen Mire near Abisko, Sweden - Bog_T0_3 | ecosystem: Environmental > Terrestrial > Soil > Wetlands > Peat | place: Sweden: Abisko, Stordalen Mire...
ATTATTCGTTCCCCCATCGGCAGGAAATCGGGCGCGCACTTCAATCCGGCCATCACGCTCACCTACCTTCGACTCGGCAAAATCGCGGTATGGGATGCGGCTTTCTACGTAATCTTCCAGTTCGCCGGAGGGGTGTTCGGAGTTGCCGTTTCGGCGGTCCTGCTGGGCCGCAGGATTGCCGATCCGGAGGTCGATTATGCGGTTACAGTGCCCGGCCGGTACGGAACGGCAGCCGCTTTTCTTGCGGAACTGTTCATGGCGATCGTCCTCATGGGAGTGGTTCTCTGGGCCTCGAATCGGCCTTCCGTGGCGCTCTACACCAGCTACCTGGTCGGAATCCTCATCGCTTTCTACATTCTCTTTTTCGCTCCCGTGTCGGGGTTCAGCATCAATCCTGCGCGAACTGTGGGGTCGGCTGTTTTCGCGAACGTCTGGACCAGCGTATGGCTGTACTTCACAGCCCCTCTGCTGGGTATGTTCGCCGCGGCTGAAATCTACCTGCGAGCCTTCGGCGCGAGCCGAGTCCTTTGTGCAAAACTACATCCCGATCCGAAGTATCCCTGCCCGTTTATCTGCCGCTACCCGTTCCATCGCCACCGCGAAGGTCTGTAATCGCACAACGAACAACTTCAACAGGGCCCGACTTTCGAGCGATGCCCTGCTTCCGGACTGTATGTTAGGAGCATGCCTGATCAGTACGACGCGATTGTCATCGGTACCGGAGCGGGCGGCGGAACACTCGCACTTCACCTGGCTCAGGCGGGTAAAAGAATTCTGATTCTTGAGCGCGGGGCTTTCCTGCCCCAGGAAAAACTGAATTGGGACACTTCAGCCGTTTTCCTTTATAACCGTTACCACACCAAAGAAATCTGGCAGAACAAGGACGGGGAAGACCTCCACCCGCAGCAGGCGTACTGTGTCGGAGGACAAACGAAGGTTTACGGCGCCGCGATGTTTCGTATGCGGGCTGAAGATTTCGGCGTGATCCAACACAAAGGCGGCGTGTCCCCTGCGTGGCCGATTTCCTACGCCGATATGGAGCCTTATTACACTCGCGCCGAAGAACTCTTCCATGTGCACGGCGATCTCGGCGCCGCTCCTTCGATTCCTGGCGGCTTCGGCTCGTCATTCGATCCTACCGAACCTTTCCATTCGAAGAAGTATCCTTTCGCCGCAATCGGCAGCGAAGCCTGCATGCAGACGATCGAAGATGCCGTCCGTAAGCTAGGTATCAACACCTTCCCGATGCCGCTGGGTTTAAAGCGCGACGAGGCCGATCCGTTGGCGTCAAAATGCGTTCGATGCGACACATGCGACGGTTATCCCTGCCTGGTTCACGCCAAGTCCGATGCCGATATCAACTGCATCCGGCAGATTATGCATCTGCCCAACGTCACCCTGATGACGAACTCCAGGGTGACGCACCTCCTGACGAACAGCACCGGCACGGCTGTTACGGGCGTAGAGGTCATCCACTCCGGCGCCGGGGGCAATGCGCCGCCAGCCTCCGAACATGGCTATCCGGCCGTCTATACGGCATCTCTGTTTGCGCTTTGCGCCGGCGCAGTCAACTCCGCGGTCATTCTTCTGGCCTCCGCCAGCGACAAACATCCCACAGGCCTCGCCAACCGGTCCGACCAGGTGGGGCGCAACTTCATGTACCACCAGGCGGATGCGCTGCTCGCCCTCACCACCGAGCGCAACGAGGATAGCTACACCAAGACCTGGGGCACTAATGACTTCTATCTCAGGGATACGGACCCCGCTTTTCCCTTTCCCCTCGGCCAGGTCCAACCCGTCGGAAGCTTTCATTTCGAGATGATGAAGGGCGATGCCCCTTTCTTCACCCCCGACTTTGTTCTTGAAGAACTGAAACACCATGCCGTGCCCTGGTGGCTCACGACCGAGGACCTCCCGGACCCCGACAATCGCGTTACGATACACAACACCACGCCGCTTTCCGTGGTGAATTCGCAGCCCGGCACCTCGGGCGCTCACCCGTCGGGAGACACGGGTACGGCCAATGAGTCGAGCGTTGTCACAGATGCGGCACCAAAACGGATTCGGCTCTCCTACACACCGAATAACGTTGAGGCCTTCGAACGACTGAAAAATCGCTGGGTCGATGTCCTGAATCGGGCCGGACACGCGACGTCTTCAGTCCCGCTGCATGCCTACTTCAAGAAGCGAATTCCCATCGAGGGAGTAGGTCATCAGAACGGCACCTGCCGCATGGGCTCCGATCCCGCAGCCTCTGTGCTTGACTCTCACTGCAAGGCGCATGACCTTGACAATCTCTATGTGGTCGATGCGTCTTTTTTCGTTTCCGCGAGCGCGGTTAATCCCTCTCTGACCATAATTGCCAATGCCATACGAGTTGCCGATCATTTACTGGCGGAACGGCTCAAATGATAACTACCCGTTCTTTTCCGACGGCGCGAATCCTGCCTGCTGAAGACCTCTCGCAACGTACCGACATTTGCGCATCAGGTTCCAGATCAGACCGGATTGATAATTCTCGATCATCAGAATGATCGGCCCCTGGTTCAGACCGAAAATCCACGGCGACACCCAGCCATTCTGATTACCGCTCTTGTCCGGGAACGTCGGATTGAAGCTCGCGTCGAAGCCATACCTGCTGTGCTTTTTCAAATCCAAACGCTCAATAGCATGACGGGCGGTGGGGATAACGATCTCAGGTGCGAACGGGAGCGAAGCGATTACGGCCCACGGCGAAAGCGTGCCGTCATCCGGGCCGAACGGAGCCCCTCGGGCCACGTAGTCGTAAAAAACTCTCTGCACGCCGTTCAACTGGAGGACCGCGGAGCCCGGACCGTCACTGGCCGTCAAGCCCCAGTTGTTTTCCCCGTAATGGGCGAATTGCAGCGGATTCTCAATGGCGTATTGCTTTTGAACATAGGTGGCGCGCCTGCTGTTCTCAAAGTAGTCGATTCCCGTCCTGCGATTGAAGTCATCGCGGATGCCGCGAAAATCCAGCCACTGGTGCGACATCTGGTGGATAAACAGAGGTCCGGCGTACAGGTAATCGTAGCCGTACACGGTCTGGTTCTCAAAGGTCGAAATCCACTGCCTGTATCCTTCCGGTTCAATGCCGAAGGTGGGCGATCCAAGCGCCAGAACATACAGGATGTGTGCCTCGCTGTACCCGTTGTCCCAACGGTAGCGGAGAAAGCCCGACTCCGGTTTCCATCCATGGCGGATGGTGGCGGCGCAGTCGAGAGCCCACCGCCAGTCCACGCGCCGATAGAGGCCGTTGGCGAGTTCGCGGATTTCGTGTTCGTTTTCGTTGTCCAGGTCAAAGTAAGCGGCCGCTGAAAGAATCCCGGCCATCAGGATCGCGGTATCTATAGTCGAAAGCTCGCTCTTCCAGGCCCGCCGGCCCGTGTGCATATCGAGGAAGTGGTAATAGAAGCCCTTGTAGCCTGAGGCGTCCGGCTCCGGCCCCTGATGGCTGGCCTCAAAGAACCTCAGGACCTTCAGGGTTCTTACGATGGCGTTGGCCCGCGAAAGGAGATCGCGTTCCACCGCGACAATGAGAGCGCTCAGACCCAGACCTACAGCGGCTATGCTCGATGGCGCGTGCGGCTGAGTTTTATCCGCCGTTAGACCGGTGCGGGGATTGACCTCATCGCGGAAGTAGAGACAGGTGGCGGTAAGCAGAGAATCGAGCATCTCTTTGTCGGTTCCCTGCGGATTCACAATCGGCAGAGCCGCTTTGGCCCGATGCGGTTTCATAGGCCTTCCGCGAACTCAAGAGTAATCGAAGCGATGCTTTGGGGAGGAAGGTCGACCTTGAAGTCGATATGGCCGTCGTCGCAGCGCAAGGGCTGCGCGTCCCTGGTGAGGATCGAGGCGGCTTCCAGTTGAGAAGCCTGCAGGGGGCTCAGGTATTCGGGCTCTCCCATCTGGCGCCATAGTTTGCGGGGGTTGGCATGATCTTCGTCAATGCGGTCGATAAGGGCAGTTCGTGGCGCCGACGCGCCCGAGAGCCGAAACTTCACCAGTTCCGTTCGAATGGGATGCCGCGGCATCGCGAGGTTGGTCAAGAGGATCGTAATCGTATCGCCTTTTCGGACCGCCCATGCGTCGACCGTTTCATGGACTCCGTGTACCTCCATCCATTCGGTGCCGAGTCTGTGCAACAGCTGGAAGGCGCGGTACGAAGGCTTGGCGATGCCATGCAGATTAAGAATTCCGAAGCCGCCGTGAAAAGGAACGGACGGAAAGTAGTTTTCATTGAAAATGTCGCTGAAAGTCCAGAAGCTGTAACCATCGGCCAGGCCGCGCCCTTCCATGACAACCCTTGTGATGAATGCCGCGGCGAAAGGTTCGTCATGCATCGGGTCGCGCGGGTTTGAGGAGATGTTCCATTCCGTATAGTAGAGCGGCAGGCCGCGCGCTTCGTCGCGGGATTTGGCAACCTCCGCCTTCATGCCGTCGCGCGGGGCATGCTCCAGTTGAGTGACGGTGTCGGCCCCCGGCAGACCGAAGGCATCGGTCGGGTAATGGTGGGTACTGACGAAATCCACGGGGACCGAATTCGTTGCGCAGAAATCGAGAAACTCCTGGATCCACGCGTTGTCCGCAGTGGCTGGTCCGCCAACCCTGAGCGCCGTATCCACGGTCTTGATGGCACCGGCAGTGCGGCGATAGAGTTCGAAGTAGTCATCCTGAGTGCCGGTCCAGAAGGCCTTCAGATTTGGCTCATTCCAGACTTCGAAAAACCATTCGCGGACCTCCGCGGCGCCATAGCGATCGAGCCAGTGTTCCGTAATCCTTTGAATCAGAGCGGCCCACCGATCGTAGTCTCGCGGAGGAGTTACATTGCCGCGGTAACTGAATACCGTAGTGTGGCCCGATGCGAGCGCTTCCGGCATGAATGACAGCTCGATGAATGGCCGCATTCCGATGGAAAGCAGAAAATCAATAATCCTGTCCGCGTTGAAGAAGGAATACAGAAGTTGGCTATCCTGGCAGGTAAGAGTTCCCAGTTCGTCCGAGAGCAATGCGTGAAATCGTACATGCCGAAATCCAAGCTCTTCGTGGCATCGGCGCATTTGTGCCTGCCAGTCTTCGCGCAGCGCGAGGGGAGCGTGCCCGCTGCCAACGGTGTGTTCCCAATAGTGTTCAAAGGGCTTTGAGGGTTGTATCGAACTACAGGTGAATTCCGGCAAATACCCCTCCCTATCGCGGCCATGGCTCGGCGACGTACGAATAAAGAGCACGCTGACGGCCACTGGCAGGCCGCCCTTGCGCGTCGATTTGACCCCGCCGATTTGACAACGTACGGTCACAAGTTTCCGCCGGAAGAGGTAATTGTGCCAACGAGAACATTGCCCTGAGCACGTCTGCTCAGGTGTTGGGGCGGCGCCCACCAGATCCGAATTCGAAGATGTAGCCTTGACTTCGGCGCTCGATTTCCAGTCGGCGGCAACGTCCAATTTTGAACGACGGCGGCCGGAGCCGCAACCAAACCGTCAGCTGCGAAACCGGTCAGCAGGGTAGTATCCTGCCCCTCAAAAACTGCATGCCTCGGGCCACGCCTCTTACCGGTGTAGCCTGAGTGGAAGAGGCGAGAGTCATGAAAGCGAAATGGGTGGTTATGACCGGCGTAGTCTGTCTGGCATGCGTTGCCGGAATTCTACTCGGACAGGAGAAAGAAGACCGAACGCTGTTGTCGCAGCAACAGATGACGTCCATAATTAACGAAGTTTCGGGCGAGCGCGCCATGCATCATGTCCTCGAGCTGGTCCCGTATCAGTTTGTCCGTCCGCCGTCGGAGTATCAGGGCCATTTCCGCGAGTCGGAGGTGATGGCGAAGTTTGCGAAAGAATACGGCTTCAGCAACGTTGCCATCGAAGACTATCCGACCGGCCAGACATACCAGCCTGTGGTGGGTGAACTGTGGACGACGACGCCTAAGAGCGTGAAGATTTACGACATTCACGACATACCGGAATCGCTGGCCTCGACGAATTCAAACGGAGATATTAGCGGCGAACTGGTCAGTGTGGGACAGGGAACGGCGCAGGATTTCGAGGGCAAAGACGTCAAAGGTAAATTCGTGCTGTCGCTTGCGCCCAGCGGTCTGGGAACCAACTATGCACGGGCTGTGGCGGCGGGCGCAATCGGCGTAGTGGGCATCAGCGCGATCGGGGCGGGCGACCGTTCGACGGACTACCCTGACGAGATCGTTTGGACAACCGTGACCGCTCAGCCGAATACCGCCGCGTGGGCCCTGTCCCCGAAGGCTGCTCATGAGCTCGAAACGATGCTCAATCGCGGACAGAAGGTCACGATTCGATCCATCACAAAGAGCGAACAGGTACCCAATAAACAGGAAATCGTTCATGCCGAGATTCCGGGGGATGGCAGCACCACGCAGGAAGTGGCTATCGGCGGGCATCTGTTCGAGTCTTACATCAAGCAGGGCGCCAACGACGACAATTCGGGTTGCGCATTGACCCTTGAGATTGGCCGTGCTTATCTCAAGCTCATCGCCGAAGGGAGACTGCCGCGTCCGAAACGGACGATCAACTTCCAGTGGGTGCAGGAGATCAGCGGCACGAACGCGTGGTTCAATGCGCATCCGGACAAGCAGAAGGTGATCATCGGCGATTTGAATTTCGATATGGAAGCGCTTCGCCTGACGCAGAGCCGCAGCTATTGGGTGCTGCAGCGTACGCCGGATACGTTCCCGTCGTATATCAACGACATTGCGCAGAGCATGATGGAGTATATCGCCGATATTTCACGCGAACGCGTTCGCTACCGCAGGGATGGTTATGGCGCATCGCAGCCGGTCGAATCGCCCAACGGAAGCAAGGATGCGTTTTACATCAAAATCGACAAGCATTACGGCTCAAGCGATCACGTGACGTACATGCAGCACGGCATTCCCGCCGTCATGTTCATCACCTGGCCCGACATGTGGTATCACTCGTCGCAGGACACACCGGACAAGCAGGATCCGACTCAGTACAAGCGCGCGGCGGCTGTCGGGACCGGGGCATTGGCGGCTCTTGCATCGGGCACGGACGAGATGGCGGCGCGGATTCTCAGCGAAAATGTGGGCCGCGGCCTCGCGCGAATGGGCGAGTCGCACACTAAGGGTCTGGGCTATATGGCGGATGCGACGGACGCGGCGACGCTGATGGATGGCTACAAAGAGGCACGAATCGCCATCCTCCATCAGGCGGAAGTCGAGAAGGGCGTAGTGAACTCCGCGGGCATTTTGTGGACGAACGTCGAGAGCGGTAAGCAAAAGGCGGCCGCGTTTACTCCGTTGATCGATCAGCGCGCGTCGGCGCTGTTGAATGAAGCGAAGGCGGCTTATCAGCTGCAGGCCGCGCAGCGCGGACTGCAGGCCCCCGAACCCGTCCTGACTTCTCAGGAACGCGAGGCAGCGAATCTCGTGGTCGAATCCGTTGGCGGCGCGGGGCGCGGCGGTGGGCGGGGAGGCGGCGGAGGAGCCGGTGGCGGCGGGCGCGGCGGGGGTGGTGGACGCGGCGGCGCTAATGCCGGTCCCACGGTTCCGACGGAAATGACGGCCGAATTCACGATCCTGCTCGGTCAGCATAAGACCGCTTTGGAGATTCGCGATTTCTTATCCGGTGAGTTCACGCCGCTTCCGCTTGCCGATTTGATGACGGTTCTGCATGCGCGAGAAGCTGCGGGCACGGTGAAACTGGTACCGAAAACGGGTAAATAAAGAACTAAAGGCCGGTTCGCTAATCCGCTCTTAGGGCCGTGGTGGGTGAAATGGAGGCGGCGCGGCTGGCGGGAACGATCGCGGCGAAAAATGCGCAGACCGCGAGCGAGACGGTCGCGAGCCCGAGGGCGAACGGGTCCCAGGTAGACACGCCGTATAATTCGGATGCGAGCAGTCTTCCCGCCCCGATGGCCAGCGGCACGCCGGCCAGCAACCCGATAAGCACGCGGTTCGAAGCCCCGAGCAGCACCATTCGCACCACCTTGCCGCGGTCCGCGCCGAGAGCCATGCGGATGCCGATTTCCGACGTGCGGCGCGCCACCGAGTAGGCGGTGACGCCATACATACCTACGGCGGCGAGAAGCAAAGCCACCAACCCGAACAGGCCGGCGAGAGTGGCGACGGCGCGCTCGCGGTCGAAGCGCAAAACTACCTGCTCCTGCATGGTCCTTACGTTGTTGATGGTGAGGTTGGGGTCCACTTCCGCCAGAGCTTTTGTGACCATCGGCTCGACAATTCCCGGCGGCAGATCCGTCAGCAGCATGAGGCCGCGAATGAAATGGCTGTTGGCTTCAACTCTGGCCATTACGCTGGTTCCGTAGTCGACGGTCTGGGCAAGCGGCACATAGAACATGGGGCGCGCCGGACGGCTGAGGGCGAAGCCCGCGAACTTTGCGTCCCTGACGATGCCGACAATCCGGTAGGTGCCGGCGAACTCCGGAAGGTCAAGGCCGAAGTGTTGCCCGAGCGGGTCTTCGCTCTTCGCGAAGAAGCGTTTAGCGAAAGCCTCGTTCACGATAGCAACGGGCGCGGTGTTTTCGCTGTCGGCTTCGCTGAAATGGCGCCCGCGCAGAATGGACATGCCGAAGTTGCGCAGGTACGCGGCGCTGACGCGGTCCCAGGAAGCGCCGGAGTTATCGTCCATCCGGCCGGGCGGATGACCGGCGACCATGATGAGTTCGCCCCAGTTGTCGGTCATCGGGTTGTAGAGGGCGAGTCCCGATCCGCGCACGCCGGGCATTTGGTTAAGACGGCTTTCGATCCGGCGGTAGAGCGCTCCCAGGCGCGCCGGGCTGTAGGCGGACGGAGGCGGGTTAAGAGCGACGATGACGCGGCCCTGTAATTGGTAGCCGAAATCCTGGTGTTCCAGATTATTGAGACTGCGCGAGAGCATGGTGGCGCCTGCTACCAGAACGACGGACAGCGCGGCCTGCACGATGAGCAGAACCTTGCTCGCTGAAGACGACCGGTCGGATCCGCCGCGGCCAATGCCGCGCAGGGCTTCGGCGGGGTTGGTACGGGTGGCGAGCCACGCCGGCGCGGCTCCGAATATAAGGGCGGTAAGCAGGGACACGCCGCATGCGAAGCCAAGGACGGGCAGGGAGGGCAGCACGGAGATGGGCAGAAAGCGCGCGGCGCTGAAGGCGAGGGCAAGCAGCAGCCGGGCGGCGGCCATGGCGATTGCGAGTCCCGCGATGCCGCCGCCGAGGGCGAGGAGCACGCTTTCGACGAGGGCTTGCATGACAATTTGCTTTCGGGTGGCGCCGACGGCAAGGCGCAGTGCGGTTTGTCCGCGGCGGCCGATGGCGCGGACGAGCAGCAGGTTGGCGACATTGGCGCAGGCAATCAGCAGTACGAGGGAGCAGACCGAGAGCAGTATCTGCAGGCTGCGCCCGTAAGATTCCTTCATTTCCGCTACGCCTGCGCCGGCGGGTATCACGTCGATGGTCTGTTTCGGAAGGCTCTTAACGATGTCCGGCATCCAGTTGGCGGGATAGCCGGACTCGTACTGGAGCCATTGGCGGAGAACTCCGGTGAGACGCGCGGGCATGGCGGCGGCGCTGGCTCCGGGGCGCAGTCTTCCGATCATGCGAAGCCATGCGGCGCCCTGGGCATTAAGCAGCGAAGTGGTGCCCGCGATCAGAGGCTCCTGGTGGAGTGGGATCCAGATATCGGGCGGGTCGCTGCGCAGCGTCTCGCCGAAGAAACCCGGGGGCGCGATGCCGATGACGGTGAAGGCGTGGCCTTCGACGATGAAGGTGGCGCCGACCAGGGAGGGGTCGCCGCCATAAGATGTCTGCCAGACATGATGGCTGAGTACGGCGACGGGCGGTGCGCCGGGCTTGTCATCGTCGGCGGTGAAGACTCGTCCGCCGAGCGCGCCGACTCCGAAGACTGAGAAGTAATCGCCGGTGACATATTCGGAACGCAGCGGTTTTGCGGGTGCGTCGGAGCCGGATTGGCGTACGCCGACGCGTCCCATGCCAGCCTGGAAAGCGGTGACCTTTTCAAATTCCGGCGTCTGGGCCTTGAGGCGTTCGAAGAGCGCGACGGAATAGAATCCCCATTTCTCCTGCGGGCCACCCTGGACGCAGCAATTGTCGCCGTCGCCGACACGATAGAGGCTGGCGGGGTCGGCGACCGGCAGGGAACGCAGCATGACCGAGTCGATTAACGTGAAGATCGCGGTGGTTCCGCCGATTCCAAGAGCAAGGGTGAGAATTGCGGCCGCGGTGAAGCCGGGCGAGAGGCGGAACTGCCTGAGCGCGTAACGGGCGTTGGCAAGTAGACTGTTCATGTCGGCTGAGAAATCCTCGAAGAAGGTTATACTGGCCGAGCGGCGAGAAGTTACGTTTTTTTCCTCTCAATCGCAAACGAATGGAGGACCCTGTGGATCTAAAAACTCCCGGCGTTTATATCGTCGAGATGGATGCGTTTCCGAATTCGGTGGTGGAGGTAGCCACGGCGGTGCCTGCTTTTATCGGGTATACCGAGAAAGCGGACAACAATGGCAATGGGCTGCGGAACCTGCCCTGGCGCATCAGTTCGCAGGCCGATTTCGAGGCGTACTTCGGAGGCAGGGCGAAGGCTGGTTTTTCGATCGTCGATACGACTCCGGGCTCGCAGCCTTCGGGACCTCTTACCTTCGAGGTGAGCCGAGTCTCGGTCCCCTATGCGCTTTACTCCTGCATGCGGTTGTTTTTCGATAACGGCGGCGGCGCCTGCTATGTGGTGTCGGTGGGAAGCTATGCGGACATGATCGCGGAAGGCGATCTGCTGCGGGGCATCGACGCACTGCTCCTGGAGGAGGAACCGACGATGGTGGTGATTCCGGAGGCGGTGTATCTGCCGGACCAGGCGTCCTGCATACGGGTGCAGCAGGCCGCTCTGCTTCATTGCGGCGATAAGACGAAGAGCCGGGTGGCGATACTCGACATCTACAACGGGTACAGGGACCGCAAGGATCCGGCGGGGGATTGCGTGGCGAATTTCCGGAAGGCTATTGGGGCGAACCAGCTGGATTACGGCGCGGCTTATTATCCGTGGCTCAATACCAGTGTTTTCGGGAATGATGATGCGACCTGGGAGATGGCCTTAGGCAGCGGACTGCAAAAGCTTCTGAAACAAGAAGGTAAGGTTTCGCAGAAGCTGTTGTCGGAAATTCCTTCTCCCGTTGGGCACACTCCCCTGGAGATCCACCGGGCTTTGTGGGCAGTGAGCGATGTGTATAAGCGGGTTATGGCGGAGATTCGCAGGCAGATGAATCTGCTGCCGCCTTCCGCCGCAATGGCTGGAGTCTACAGCTGGGTGGATGCCGAAAGAGGCGTATGGGCAGCGCCGGCCAATGTCGGCGCCGCGTCGGTAGTTTCGCCGGCCGTGAATATTTCCGACCACGATCAGGAGGATCTGAATGTCGATATACAGGGCAAATCGATAAATGCGATTCGGGCGTTTGTGGGCGAGGGAGTTTTGGTGTGGGGCGCGAGAACGCTGGATGGAAACAGCCTCGAGTGGCGTTACATCAGCGTGCGGCGCACTGTAATTTTTCTGGAACAATCGATTCGGCTCGCTGTCAGGGCCTATGTATTCGAGAGAAATGAGGCGGCAACGTGGGCGACGGTCAAGAGCATGATCGGTAACTTTCTGACGAGTGTCTGGAAGCGAGGCGGCCTGCAGGGCGCTCAGCCGGACGATGCTTTCCAGGTCTTATGCGGGCTGGGCGAGACGATGACGGCGGCCGACGTTCTGAATGGAATTCTCAGGGTGACGGTGATGGTTGCGGTGACGCGTCCGGCTGAGTTTATCGAGATGACATTCGAGCAGCAGATGCAGACGTCTTAGCAGAATTGCGGCCGTTCACGGGCATACGGTCAGCTTACGGATCAGTGCGCCGTCGCTGCCGTCTGCGCGGAAGCCTTGCTTCTGAAAGAAGCCGGCCGAGGGCTTCGGCGGATGCGCGAGGACTATGCCCACCGTGCCTTCTTTACCAATTTCGCGGATTCGATACATGAGGAGAAATCGGCCGAGACCCATCCTTTGAGAGCTGTTACGGACCATGCCCCATTGGAGCGTCGCGATGGTTCGGTCCGGCGAGAGCGAATAGCCGCCGCAGCCGACAACGGAGTCCTCTTGCTCCATCACGAAGTACGGGCCGGCGGCGCTGTCGAGCCACGATTCGAACAGCGGCAGGGCGAAGGGTTCGAGCAATGCCGGCGTCAGGGATTGGAAGACGTCGAGGCAGGCGGCGCGGTCGCGAGGCTGGTAGGGTTTGATGTCCATGGGAGTTACTCCTGAATTTTCACCCAGGCCGGAGCATGGTCGCTCGAATTATCTTCGCCGCGCGCCCATCGGTCGACCGCGCCTTCGATAAGGCTGGCGGATAGCTGCGGGGAAAGCAGGATGTGATCGAGGCGCATGCCTTTATCGGCCTGCCAGCGGTTGTACTCGTAGTCCCAAAAGGTCCAGAGCGGGCCTTCGGGCTGCAGGCTTCGCAGAGAGTCCGTCCAGCCCTGCGCGAGC
>Ga0302320_10022247_pt1 | contig 12532 bp, 12 predicted proteins | sample Bog_T0_3_FD_202130 | JGI IMG/M metagenome (GOLD analysis project Ga0302320, IMG submission 202130) | Peat permafrost microbial communities from Stordalen Mire near Abisko, Sweden - Bog_T0_3 | ecosystem: Environmental > Terrestrial > Soil > Wetlands > Peat | place: Sweden: Abisko, Stordalen Mire...
CTTAAGAACCGTCTTTCTCAATAAAAACATGGGCTTTTTAACATTAGGAAGAACAAATCTTTTGCTGAATTTCCAAGGATTATGCGAAATTATCGCAGCTGACAGTGATGATGATGAAGCGTAATAAATTAAAGAAGTTTTTTAAAATTTTCCGCTGAAATTTTTCTTTTGTAAAATTTATTAATATATGCCCTGCCTTTTCTTGATTCTGACAAATGACACAGAACCATACTCCAAAATGGAAAAAGCATGAAGAAAATAAGACCATGAAATTTAATGAATAAATTATAAGAACATTATGGCGGATTTCTGAAATTCAAATTTTTCTTTCATGTCACGTTTTCTTTAAATCTCGAAATTTTTTTTCATTAAACATTTTTAATTGCCTTGTTTTTCAATAAAGTTTTTGAAAGTATTTTTTCTTTCTGTTATTTGAATTCTTTAATAATGAAAAATATTTTTCTTTTAATTCATAGAGAAATTAAATTAGAATCGTCTGCATTTATATTTTTTTGGATAAAATGAAAAAAAAAATTTATATGTCAAAAGACATTAAAAATGATTTCAAATGTCGAATTCCATGAAAATACAATTTTTTTTTTTCAAAAATATTTAAGGTCAATTTAATTTTCGATTCTTTTGGAATATTCGAGAATGATACTTTTCAATTGAAATAAAAAAAAAATTAATAGAAAAAATATTCGTTGCGTCGATTTTCCCATTGGAATTAAACGGGATGATAAATCAAAGCATGCTATAAAAGCACAAAGGATTTTTAAATTTAATAATTGCAAAAAAAACTCAAAAAAAAAAACACCCTAGGGTATGATAAAAGATCATGAAGCTCACAAAAGCCGCCTTCCTTCTCAATCAAGCTACCTCAATCGTTAAACGTACCAGTCTACAACCATCTGCCTTCTTCAGTTCCTTCAGGGCCACTACTTATGGCCAGCATGAGGAAAACTCTCTAGATTCCTGCTTTGGACTGCAAACTATTCAGTTCTATAGCAAGGAAATTGCCAAATCAGAGAAAAAACAAGAGACGCTCACAAATCTTTGCAATGATCCAAGAGATTTTGCGGTTTATTACCTCCAAGATGGAGAATTGGATGCTAAGGTCAGAAAACGGCGAGCTTCAAAGAGAAAGGACAGGAAAAATGGAAGAAAAGAAGCATGAGAAGAGAAAAGACCTATTAAAATGAAAGATGACTTATAATTAAGCCATTTAGGCTTTTTATTTTTTTTTTAGTTCATTAGAAATTTGAAAAAAAATGAAATTTTTTTGATGTTTTGTTTTCGAAGATTGTTATTTATTTGTTCGAAGATGTAAGAAAATTTAAATTTTAGGATGAGTCCGGAAAGAAGGTCTCACATTTAAAAAGAAAGAAATGAAAGTTTTTTAGAAGACTTCTTCTTCGATGACGAAAATTTTATTTCATTTTCTTAGAAATTTTTGGTAGTTAATCTCTTGAAAAAAGTGGGAATAACGAAAATTTGAATTTTTCCAATATTTAAAAATGAAGGAATAATTTTCGGAACATTTTCTAAGATTCTTTCTTAATTTTTTTTTTTTGGTTTTTGTTTCTTCTAAATTTTTCTAACATGTCTTGTCCCAAAAATCGAAAAAAATAAAAGCTCTTCCAATTCTTATTATAAAAATCAATATTTTTTATTTGTAATTTTTTATAAAATGCAAAATACTTCGCCAAACCCCAATCAAGTCACACCTGATGGGGTGCAAATGACAGGAAACATTGTAAATTCTCCTATTTTTTCTCATTCTAACTACTTTGTTTCTATTTCATTTCAGAATGTTAACCAAGTGGCTCCAGAAGGAATGACTGTTTCATAATCTGTTAAATTAATAAAAATAGCTTTGATATAATAGGGTATTTCACCAGAAGAACTTGAAAGATTGGAAAATATTGTCCAACCGATTGAAAAGAAAAATACCTTTAGCAACGCAAAAACTGAAAACGAGATTGAGTTTGGAAAAAAAAACACCATTAAACAAGATGAATTAGAAGAAGAAATTCAACAATTGTTTAAATTTGAATCGAATGACGAAGCAGCCATTGATATATTTATGATGAAACACGAGTATATTCTCAAAATAAATCATTATAAAAACGATTTTTCAATAGTGATGGCCTTCAAAAAGAGTTGCAAGCAATAAAGTATGAAAGAATTAAGATAAAACATATTTTTTTATAATATTAAGAAAAAACATCATGGAACACAATACACCTGATCAGAAAAAAGTTTTTTTTATTTTTGCAGTGATCAAGGCTGAAAAGGAAATGGCTGAGTAAACAAATCCAAATTCATTAACAGAAATAATTGTATCATTTTTAGTTTGCTCTTTCGACTATTTCGAGTCAAAGTCCTTGATGTTTCCTTGTCTAACAATTTTACTTTCAGTACCGAAATTAGGTAACGTTAGGAATATATTTTATTTATCATTAATTAATGAATTTGGTTAGAGATGAAATTCGAAGCCATCAAGAAATCCTAACTATGATTTTGAAAACATGCATTACTTTCAATTATTTGAATATATCAAAGTTCCAAAACATTTTTATATATTTAATTTATTTATTTTTAGGGAAATTTTGAAAAATTCGAATTACTACAAATGTGATGAGGAATTAATAAAACTTTGCATTGACAATGATTTTTTCAACTTCTTAAAGTCTTTTTAAATTTAATTGTCTCATATTAAATATAAATAATTTTTCAGAGATTTATTGAAAAAAACCAAAGATTATTTACAAGATCAAACAAAAAAAAACTACACATCTTCCAATCGATTTTCTCAAATGCAATCATATAAAACCCAATTTTTGCAATCCTTATCAATGACAATGTTTTTTATTTGATCAACTTAAAATTTTATTAAAAAAAAGACAAAATGCGATGGAGAAAAATGCCATGTTTTGGCAAGAACATGACCGAGCCAATGATAACATCCAAAAATGTATCTTGCAAAAACAAGAAAAAATCGCAATGTAAATTACTTCTAAAATTGAAAAACGTTATTTTATAACTATAGAAAACTTCTTGTTTATTATTTCATTAAATTCACTCGAAATTTCATGAAATACACAGTCCTCGATTTTGCCATAAGCAACGAATGTTATCTTTTCGTTAAGTAATTCTAATACTTTTCCTAAATAATAATTATTTTTTCTAAGAAAATACTTCGATATCTATCCGAAAACCCGTTATCGTATTCGTGACTTCAACACAATCTACAAAGTGGTTGAAATATTAGACGATGACGATTATTTTCTTCATGGGATTTTCCTTTTATCTAAGGTGAACGCACGAACTCTGAATGAAATTCATGTACGTATGATTATCGACCGTTATTGGCTTTTTTTGCGTGAGAAGCTCATGTTGATAACATATACACTAAATCCGATATTAGTTTGTGTGCAGATCATTGAGAACCTGAAAACCATTGCACGATTTTATGCAAATGTGAGGATCAAACTCCATACCATTATTGATGAATTCCTCAAATTAGCAGATTTGATCGGGGAGGAAATTTCAGATGAAATCATAATGAAAACAATACTTTTAAAGCCGTTCTATCCTTCTCAGATCCCCTTGTTGAAGATCCTTTATTCTGATTTGGATTTCTATATACCTTTGTTGAAATCGGATATGATTTCGGATATCGTGTCGAAATTATGGTTTTGTCAATATAATTGGACATTCAACTTCTTGAATAGCTCATCAGCCTTTAAAAACTTGGTGACTCATTTCGGAAATGAAGGCAATTTCGTGAATCCTCAGGCCTGGAGATTCAAAGTGAGCAAAATGGTCGCTGATGGGAAAGGGAAAAATGTTGACAAAAAAGCTAAAAGATCCAGTCTTATTGAGAAAGATGAAAACAAGGTAGATTATTCAATGAAACCTATTGGATTGATGGTATATAACAAAACACCCAATGGCGGTTATGTGGGAATAGCGAATTTTAATGTGAATTTCGAACAACCATTTGAATTCTATAAGAAAACAAGATTCAGTAAAGATGTCAGAATGACCAATCATATTTTCAGCTATTTCTTCTTTGAAAATTCCCCTGCCTTTAAAGTCATATTAGAATTTACTATCTATATGATTTTTTTCACTCTTGTGATTTGGAACATGTTCGAACTCTTCGCAGATAGGCGATATTTTGATAATTCATCAGTTGATCTCTTGAATTTTGCTGATGGACTCCTCGCATTGTCCGAGGGAAAAACTGGAACACCATTGTTTTATGAAATTTTAGCAAATTATAGTATGACACATTCTTATACTCTCAATCAAACCTTTGCAAGTTTCCAAGGACTTGGTGCAATTGGAATATCTAAAGAGGTATTGCCATGGCGTCAATCAGAAATTTCAGAGTTTTATGCCACGACCGATTCAGTCTGGAATACTGCAAAGCTGTTCTGGATTCTAAATATGTATTTCTTCACAACTATCTTACAAGACGTGTTTGAGATGATTTTTTACTATAAGAAATTAAAAAAGATTTGTATCACTGGAAAATTCATCATCGATTTGGTCTTGTGTGGAATCAATTGTTATTTCTTCTACTATTTTTTTTCGCAAATCCATAACTCAGAGTTAGTGGTTCAGAATGATCTCATCGCCAAATTTACGTTTTTGGAAAGAGTTATGATGTTCTTCGTTTTCATAATGTGGTTCAAATTCATTGTCTACCTCAAATTAACAAAACGGTTTGGGATTGTTGTGAAAGTCATTGAAAATATGTCAATGAGGCTGGGAACCTTTATGATTGTGCTTTGCATTGTCATTTTGGTACTTTATATTGCTTTTTTTTTGAAAATTTTAATTTCATTTATGATTAATATTAGATTTTTTCATAATTTTAAACAGTTATTTTTTTAAATTTTATAATATATTTTCCATTTTAATTTCTTTCATATTAAAAGGCTTTTGCGAGTGTTTGCCAATACCTTTTTGATGAGCCAGATCCAACTGATTTCAAGGGTTTTTTTAACACTGTTTCAACCTTGATTGTTTTCCTTTTTGGTAACGGGGCCCTCACTAATTTCAACGACTACCGTCTGACAGCTGGCCTAGTATTGAACGTATATACTATGTTGCTTTTTGTCTTGTTACTCAATTTAATCATCGCTATTTTGTCAAGTGACTTTAATGCAGTGAGCTCAAGAGGTAATTTGGAGAACGCTAATACTTTATATTTCAATTATCATTTGCGCAAGCCAGATAAATATTATTCGCTTTTTACATCATTAACTCCCCCTTTAAATGTGTTGGTCTTGTTTTTCCTGCCTTATTTGCTTTATAAACGAAATTCTAAACTCAATAAGATAGGAACTATGATCGGTTATCTGATCTATTCTCTTTGTTTCGTGATGATTTACTCATTAGTTAACATAATTTTCATAATTCCGCTATGTCACCTTAGACTTTTCTTCACTTTGATCATCAATATCATCATCAAGAGAAAATTTTATAAGAAAGGGACAATGATTTGGCTTTTATGGGTTGTTTGTGGCGTATTCTACATGTTAGGGATCTTTCTAATCCATGACTTGCCCCTTTTTATAAAGTCAATGTATTATCCTTGCACAATTAAAGACAGATTGGATGAAATCACGATGGAGGAAATCATGCTCATCGATTCCCAATGTGATATTCTCATCTCCAGCGGCAAAGACTTCATAACTCATGGAGAATTAACTGAATCCATCAAAACTGATCTTGAAAGAATAAATAAAAAGTTCAGAAGAAATTCGTTATTGCAACAAAGAAACAAAGCCTGGAACATTTTGCAAACTTTAGTGGGAAAAAATGCCGAAAAATTCGGACTTTCAAAAGGATCTTTCACTGCTAATAATAATAATAATAATTCTAATAAAAATGATAAAGGTTCCCCAGGACTTCAAAGGTCTGCGACCATTGCTAATTTGAGTGATAATGTGGAAAATGAATTAAATGTGTTCGTGGAAGTTGATAAAATGGAGGTGTTTAGCTTTTTGAAACAATTCAATGGGATCAATGGGATGATCGATGTCAAGAGGCTGAGGTTTTTGATTTCGCAAATCAAATTGTGCAAACAATTCAATTTGATGAAATTCAGTAAAACAAAACAGAATAAATTGATTAATGTCATTCAGGTCGTGGAAACACTTTCAGTGGAAAAGAGTGTTGTTAATATCATGGGAGAACAGGTCAGAAATTCCAAAATATTTGAAAATGTTTTGAAGAAATTTATTTGTTGAAAGTGGAGAAAAAAAGCAATAAAAAGGAATTTTTAATAAACAAAAAAAAAATACTGAGAAAATTTAAGAAAATCGGAAAATCATTTAAAATTTTGAATGCCTGTTATAATTTTAAAAATTTTAAAATTAAAAATAATAGACATTAATGAACTTTTATAGACAAAAACTGGAGAATTAAAAAACATTAAAATATTTTATTTACAAAGGGTGTCAAAACAAGTTTGGGCACAACCAAAGATAAATCAATGTCATCTTTAAAACTAAATTCCAAGTTATTCATTCTGGTTTCACTTTCCATTTCTTCCCTTTGAGTTTCAAATATCAAACTACTTTTATTTTCCCTCAAGAACTCCTCGAAACTATTGGGTGAATTATTTTCGCAATTTTCCGATAAATCAAATGATGATTTCTTCATTTCTGATGGTTTTGGATCATCTGAATATGTATTATTATAATTAAGGCTAGATCCACTACAGAGATCAGATTTTGAACAAATCAAGAAAGAATTAAGCTGTTGTTTTATATAAAAAATAATTATAAATGTTATATATTAAAGAGAAACCGAATAATTTTCCATATAATAAGGCAATGGCAACACGTGCAATGAATTCCTTGAATGTGAGATCTGCATAAATTTAGGCTCCATGCTATATTTTGAATGATTGATATCGCCTTCGTTTTGAATTTCTTCATCAAGGTTTTCAATATTTGAGTTTGCTATTGAATAGGCAATTTTTTTGGAATAGATAATTTCAGTTTTTGATTTGTTAATCAAACGTCCAAAGAAACTATTTTTAAATGAGGTGAAATTCTTCATCGAGCCTTGATTCGTATTGTTCAAAGTGCCATTCAAGTCAGTTGGTTCTTCCAACTTCGATTTGCTGTTAATTTGGAAAGATTGTTCTGTTTTTATTTTTTGATGTTTTTTTATCCATTTTTCATTACAGATATCTTGCAAATTGATCCTTTTTTCAGGGTCACGATGGAGCATTTTCCTCACCAATTTCTTTGCCTCTTTGCTATAATTGTTCCATTCACTTGATCGCATTGATATCTTTCCGACTTTGTTTCTTTCTAGAAGTTCTTTAATATCTTTTCCTTTGAAAACAGGCTTGCCAATAATTCTAAATTTCAAAAAAACATTTTACATTTTATGCGATTTAACATATATTTCTCTTATTTTTCATATTTGTGTAATAATAAAAATGCTCCCAGAAAATTATTCAAAAAATATCCCCCGAAAAAAGCCTATAATATAAATTAAATACTTACAACATATAAAGCACAACTCCGAGACTAAACACATCGATTTTCTGATCATAAGTCTCTCCAGTTAACATTTCGGGTGCCATAAAACCTGGTGTTCCGCATAAAGAATTGAATTTTGTATTCGGGAAAAATTCTTCAGCTAAGCTGAAATCCGCTATTTTCGCCTTCGAGTTCTTGCTACCATTAGAAAACAAAACGTTATCAGGCTTAATGTCTCTATGCATTATCCCATGGTAATGCAGAAAAAGCACACCTTTTAATATATCTGAGAAAATCTTATAAATTTGATGTTCTGTGGATCTTTGTAAGGTTTTGATTGTCTTGAAAAGATCCTTGCCTTCCATTAATTCGAGAATCAAAATCACCTCTTGAGAATCCTCGTAAACCTCAAAAAGCTTTATCACGAAAGGACAATCAGGTAAAAATCTCAGAATTTTGGCTTCTTTCGTTATGAAATTCTAAAGGAAATTTTAAATTTCTAGATTTTTGAGGTAAAACTTGGTTTTTAGCAATTTTTTCAGAACTTTTCTGAAAGATCTTCGCTGCAAAGAGTTGGTTATTATTCTTATTTTTCACAGAAAAGACCTCTGCGAAATGACCACTGCCAAGAAATTCCAGTATTTCATAATTGGCATTAAATTTCTGCAGAATGCAATATTTCTTCAGAATATTAATCAATTTAGCGAAGGTCTGTCCATCATTTAGAAAAAAAACCTTTTGCTTGTATGCTTTCTTGAATTTTATATAATAAACGAAGTCAGGATGTTTCTTTTCACGATCATCAAGGAAGCTTGATAGACTAAACATTTCCTTGAAATCCAGATATTTCTTCATTTGGCCTTTCTTCTCCTATAAAATATAAAGTATAGGAAAAATGATGATAATTCCAAAGAAAACAGTGAAAATGACGAATTTTTGGTCTAGAATCTTGAGGTAAAATTGGAAGAGAGAGTTGTTTTTTTTGAGCAAGTGAATAGGACATTCAAAGAGGATTTTTTTATGGAGAAAAGGTTCGTCATTCTTAGAAAATTTGTGGAAAAAATTGAATTTCTGAGAGTTGGTCATGATCAGGTCGGAATCAAATACTGACATCTTAGTATGAATTTTATTTTTTAATATTTGTAAAGAATGTAAATAATTTTGTTTTATAATTTTTTTAAAGGAAATATACTCATATGGAAAATGCTAAATTTTTGAATTTTATTTAAAGTTTTAAATAAATTAAAAATAAAATTTTCTTATATTCCTTCCGACATCCGTCTTTAGTAAAATTATCATTATTCATTGGCTCATTTCTTGCATCATTATCCTTAGAACCTTTAGGACTTGTTTCTTTGTTAGTTGAAGTGCTATTTTTTGAGAGTCCCTCATTTCCTCTAGTTTGATCTGTTTCAGAGAAATCTACAACCTTCGCATTATCCTCTTTAAAAATTGTTTGAATTGTTTCTTCATAACATAATTTCTCTTTTTCTGAAAAAACCTCAATCCTTGCAATTAAAATTGTATGGAATGTTTCTTCTTTATAGCAATTCCAATTTTCAGAGTTCTCTTCATTAGTTAAATTTTCATCCTCATCAAAGCATTTTTGAATTTCCATATCATCTTCATTGTCGAACAAATATTTCCCAAAAACACTCTTTAAACTGACGTTAGTATTTTTGTTGAAATTTTCATATATTCTATGGTAAAAATCATTGATTTTCTTTATTGAAGTTATTTTTCCATTGATCAATTCTTTCGCTTTTAATTCATTGCCGGAGTTCATATATAAGTGAAATAAATTGCGTAAAATTGAATTAAAAATGAAATCCTTCTCTTTAAATTCATGATTTTCGATGATTTCCAAAGATTTCAAAAACACTTCCTCTGCTTTTTTCATTTCATTATTTTTCTCATATAAATTTCCCAAATTGTTATAAGCAATGGCACTTGGCCAAGACATAGTTTTCAATCCATTTTTTTCCAAAGACTCTAGACTTTTCAAATAATATAATTCTGCTTTGGTTAAATTCCCTTTGACATAATATAAATTCGCCAAGTCACAAGCAATTGTAAAATAATCATTAGAATTTTTCCCATTGGGTAATTTTTTAATAATTTCAAGTGCTTTGAAAAAATATTTTTCGGACATAGATATATCTACACTTTTATAATAAATTCCTAATCTTTTATAGGAATCGGCCATTTCAAGACTATTTTCTCTTCCATTAATTTTAGAAATTTCTGAGCTTTTGAGGAAAAAATCTTTTGCTTTGTTGAAATTTCCTGAATCAAAATAAAATCTTCCCAAACTGTTTATACAAAATAAATAGAGATAATGATTTTCTTCTAGCATGTTCAAACTGTCCAAATAATATTTTTCGGCTTTTGCAGAGTTATTTTTCTTTTCATATAAAGACCCCAAATAACAGTTAATATAGGCAATTTGATCATTATTTTCAGTGGCATTTAGCTTTAAAATGTTCAAAGATTTTAGGTCAAACTTTTTCGCAGGGCAAAAATTGCCTTTATCATGTTGAATTCGGCCTAAATGACTGTAAATTATAGCTATGCTCCAGTCATTGTTATCAAATAATTTTGCTTTTATATTTAATGAATTTCTAAGATTTTTTTTTGCTTCTGAGAAATTACCAAGCTGATGATATATGACCCCTAAATCCATCAATATTTCAGCCATTTTGGAATATAAAATCATCAATGGATGTTTTTTTTTCATCAAGTAATCTTGATTTGTGATGAAATCTCTCATTTGAAAAAAATCTGCTGCATTATCATAACTTCAATATATTGTTTTCTTTTCATATTTGTCAAAATTTCAATAGATCTTTTGAGGCAATTAACAGATTTCAAAAGCTCCCCTTTCTTTTTGTAAAAATTTCCTAATATTAAGAAAGAATGAGCAGTCTTAAAATGGTTAACCCCATGTAAATTTGAATTAATTATAAGAACATTCAAAAACAATTTTTGGGTTTTTTCAAAATCTCCCATCTTTACACATAAATTTGATAAATTTTGATTAAAAAGTGCATTGAAATCATGAATTTTCCCATAAATTTTCTCAGAGATTGTCAAAGCTTGTAAGTAATAATACTTAGCATCAAGAAGATTTTCATTTTTTTCAGATAAAACACCCAAATTATTATAAATGATTGCGTTATAAAAGAAAGTCTCTCCATATAAACCTACATTAATATTAAAAGCCTTCCAATAAATTTGTTCAGCTCTTCTATTGTTTCTCATTTTTTCATAAAGATCTCCTAAATTTATTAAGGAAATCGAAACACTGAGATGATTTTCACCCAAGATATTCTTGAAAATTTCCAATGATTTTAAAAGACACATTTTACTTTTGTCAAAATCATTTGTTTTTTCATACAAACCTGCAAGATTTCCCAAGATATGTGCAGTTTCCATATGTTTTTCCCTGAATATAATTCCATTAATCTTCAATGCCTCGAGATAAATATTTTTAGCTATTTTAAATTCTCCTTTATTTTGCAAGAGAGTAGCAAAAAAATTCAATCTTTTGATCTTTAGTATATCATCAAGGCATTTATTATTATTATATATAATCTGTGATTTCTGAAAAAATCCTTGTTTTTGATATAGATTGGCAAGCAACAGATCTGTCATTTCCAATAAACTATCAGGTTGCTTTATTTTTTCATTTTTCAATTTCAAAGATAGACAATAAAATTCTTCAGCTTGAGAAAAATTCCTCAAGTTTTCATTTAACAGTCCTAAATTTTGAAAAGTTAATGCAAAGATCCTATATTTTTTTTCTAAATTAATGGCATAATCATCATTTTTCTGTAGAAATCTTTCATCATTTTCCTGTAGAAATCTTTTATAAAACCTCACATTTTCAAGAAAATATTTTTCTGCTTCGCAGAAATTCCCCATTTTTAAATAATATTTCCCAAAGGCATTGGAAACAAATATTTGTTCTAAATCTTCATCTTCTGATTCAGATGACTCTAATAAATGATTTATCTTTGAATTTTTATTTTTTATTTTATCCCTTATCCGCGACATATTTTGGAGATGATCATGAGCTGGCTTAATTTCATGTTCATCATAAAATTCATAAAGTGTTTTCTGTTTTTCAAATGTATCCTGAAGTTCTTTATTAGTCATTTTGTGACTCATTTTACGTTCTTGAATTTTTAATGCCAGTTTTACATATCTGGACATATTTGGAGGTTTGGTGACATATCCTTCTTCTTCAAATATACTTTTCAAATAAAGAAAATCTGGCCTTAGGAAAGGATTTTCTTCTAACATTCTTTTTAAAATTCCTGATAAAATTGTATAATCATTCATTTCCAAATAATGGATTGTTCTTGATATCCATAAGGAGTCTTTTCTTACCTTATAACCCATAATTTCCAAAACCATAAGTCCCAATGAGTAAACATCAGCTAAAAAAGGATTATATTGTGCTTCAAACTCTGAAAACCGCATTAATTTATCATTTATAAAGGATTGAATTTCTGGAGCCGCATAACATTCAGTATATCCATAAACTGTATTTGAGCTGATATTATCAAGATATTTGCTTTCCAATTCTATTCCAATTCCAAAATCCAATATTTTATAAAAGTAATTGTCTTTTTTCCTAGGATCTTCAATGAGAATTATGTTACATGACTTCACATCTCGATGAGCAATTCGATTTTCCTGCAAAATCGCAAAGGCTGCTATCAATTCTTTCAAAATAAATAAAATTTCACTTTCATCTTTAAAACTATGAGCTGCTTTTATTATTTTCTCCAAAGTCACCACACCAAACTCCATCAAAAAAACATGCGACTTTTTTCCTTCTCCAGCCATTTTAGCTTTGTGTAAACCAAAATATTTGGGAAAGTATCGATATGCATCTGGGAAGTTACGGTCTTTTCTGATTGCTTCCACCTTTTTAAGTAAATCGTCCTCACGGTAGATTGCTTCCAATAAAATGGGACGTTTTTCATCATCTAACTTTTTGAGAGCAA
>Ga0302320_10022248_pt1 | contig 12532 bp, 7 predicted proteins | sample Bog_T0_3_FD_202130 | JGI IMG/M metagenome (GOLD analysis project Ga0302320, IMG submission 202130) | Peat permafrost microbial communities from Stordalen Mire near Abisko, Sweden - Bog_T0_3 | ecosystem: Environmental > Terrestrial > Soil > Wetlands > Peat | place: Sweden: Abisko, Stordalen Mire...
GCGAACGGACTGTGATTCACCACGCCGCAATCCCAGTGCGCGTTAATACTGCAGGGCGAGGGGTCGGTACGGTAATGTTCGCGCAAGGCGAGTGAGGAAACGACGATACCGGCTACGGCGAGCACAATCAGCAACCATCTCATGTAATACTCCCAGACCAAGATAAATTTAGTTACATTCTGAAATAGATATTATCTACGATTTCGGTTAACCAATATCGGCGGAGCGCCGGGCGTCTCCGCCCGGCCACCGCAAATTTCGTGAAAGGACGGGCGAGGACGCCCGTCGCTCCACAAACAAATCAGTCGTGGTAACGCTGCTCGCCGGCTGGGATCGGCACGCTCAGGCGATTCTGGGGCGGAGGCAGGGGACACGTCGCATAGGCGGTGAAGGCGCAGGGAGGGTTGAAGAGGCGATTGAAATCGAGCCAGAGTTCGCCGGGCTGGCTTACGCCGTGGTCGGGAAGTTCGGTATAGAGAAAGCGTCCCGCGCCGTAGGTCGTGCTTTTGCTGGTGGCGTCCCGAAGAATAAAGAAAAGATCGGTCGATTTCGGATCTTCGAGCACGGGCTCGAGGCGGAGAACTTGTCCATCGACAGTAAATTCGGCAACGCCCGGCGCGGGCATGTGGGTGGTGGTGCCGAGTATGGTCGGAATGTCGAGCACCTTGGGCGGGTTGTAGGGGATCCAGCGCGCGTGCACGCGGTAGGTTTCATTCGGTGCGTACCACTTCAGGCCGTGGAAACCGGTGCGGGTGGGAGCATCCAGATCCTTGACGCGCAGAGCGAATTGGTCGTCGCGATGGATCGCTATGATGGTCAGCATGCCGATGGTGAGCTTGGAGGGTTTGTCGGCATCGTCGGAGACGAGGGCCTGCTCTTTCGCGGGTTGGCCATCCACCTGAAAGTCCCTGGGAAAGCCACCGGGCGGCGGCAGGAGTCGCAGAGTGCCTTTTTCCAGGCGCACGATCGCGATGTGGGCTGGCGCGTTGCCCATGATCTGAATGCGGCAGTCTTCAGCGGAACCAAAACTGTTGTCGCCTTCCTTCAGCCAGCCGAGGGCGATCAGGGAAAGCCAACCTTCGGGAGCCTGGAGGCTGGCGGCCCGCTTGGCGCGCCAAGCGAGCAGGTCGTGCTGCCATGAATTCTGATCCTCTGAGCTTTTAGTGTCTGCGCCTGCGGCGAGCGACTGCGTCAGCATCGCTACCAGAACGACCGTTACAGCCAGCAGGAATTTCCTTTTCATTTGCTAGTCTCCATTTTTTCGGGGTCTCAGGCACAGGACTTCCCCACACCAGATCATACTGCGTCAGCGGGTGGTTAGCCGGGAAACGCAACTTGCGATACAGTATTTCGAACCATTTCCTGCTGAGGAATATGAAAAAGTCACTGACCATCGTGTTCGCGTGGATTGCATTGTTGCCCTTCCATGCCAGGGCGCAGTCTGCACCGGTAAAGGCTGCTCCATTCCAGGCCGTTCCCGAACTTCCGTATCGGGTTGTGCCGCAGTTTTTCAAGTTCCCAAAAGGAATGACTGCGGGCGAAGCCTCCGCAGTCGCGGTGAATTCTACGGGGCACATATTTCTGTTCCAAAGAACGAAGCCGATGCTTGCCGAATACGATGAAGAGGGGAACTTCGTTCAGAGCATTGGCGACGGTCTCTTCTCGCACCCGCACGGTTTGCGCATAGACGCGGACGATAACATCTGGACGACCGACGACGGCAGCCATCTCGTGCTCAAGTTGGATCGATCCGGGAATGTGCTGCTGGTGCTGGGTCGAATCAACACCGGCGGAGAGGCGAACTGGCTGTTCAACAAGCCGGCTGACGTGGCTTTCGCGAAGAATGGCGACATTTACGTGGCGGATGGCTATGGCAATTCTCGCGTCGTGAAGTTCGATCGCGACGGAAACTACCTCAAGGCATGGGGAAAATACGGGACAGGCATTGATGAATTCAACTTGCCGCATAGCGTTGCCGTCGACAAAGAGGGACGCGTGTATGTTGGCGACCGTGAAAATCAGCGCATACAAATTTTCGATGCAGACGGCAACTTCCTGCAGCAATGGACGGGTATCGGCTACCCCTATGGCTTGCTGATTACGCCGGATCAGCACGTTTGGATGACGGATGGAGGATACGACCGGATCGTTGAACTGGATCAGAATGGCAAGATTCTGGGCGCGTTCGGCGAACCTGGGCATAAGCCCGGCCAAATGGCGTGGGCACACTTCATGGCCATGGGCCCAGATCAGAAGATCTACGTTGCGGACGTGCTGAACTGGCGTTTCGACGTGTTCGCCCGCACTGCGCCAACTGGGCATATGACCAAGTACATTCCGTCGGTAAGGATGTTTTGGGGCTCCGTACCGAGCGTGGGCTGGAGTTCGAAACAAACGGACATTCCCTTCAGATAGTGACTACGCGATGGCGAGGTAGATGTAGCGCAGGATGAAGAGCGCGGTGAGAATCCAAATCAGCGCGGTAATCTCGCGAACTTTGCCGGCCGCAATCTTCACCACCGTGTAAGAGATCAGTCCGAGGCTGATGCCGGTGGCGATGCTGAAGGTCAACGGTGTGGCGATTATGGTGATGAAGGCCGGAAAGGCTTCGCTGAAATCGCTCCATTTGATGTGCGAAATGGATTGCGTCATGAGCGCGCCTACCAGGATCAATGCGGGTGCGGTGGCGTAGGCCGGAATGGCGGTGGCGAGAGGCGAGCAAAAAGTGGCAATCAGGAACAGACTGGCGACGGCGACGTTGCTCAGGCCGGTACGCGCTCCGGCCGCGACGCCGGCCACGCTTTCGATATAGCTGGTCACCGTGGATGTGCCGGTCAAGGAGCCGAACAGGGTACCCACGGCGTCGGAGACTAGAGCCTTGCCTACACGGGGAATCTTGCCATTCTTGATGAATCCGCCCTGCTCGCAGACGCCTACTAGCGTGCCCACATTGTCGAAAAGATCGACGAACAGGAATGCGAACAGGATTTCGAGGAAGCCAAGATGGATGGCGCCGCGAAAGTCCAACTTCAGGAAAGTGGACGAGGGGTGGGGAAGAGACAGGATGGCGGCGGGCCAATGGGAGATGCCGCGCAGAATTCCCACGAGCGTGGTTCCGAAAATACCAATCAGAATTCCGCCATTAATCTTTCGCGCCATGAGGACGAGAGTCAGTACAATGCCGAAGCAGGCGGTTTGTACTTCCTTGTCGGCGAAGTTGCCGAGACCGACGAAGGTAGCCGGGTTTGCGACCACGAGCTTGGCATTGCGCAGGCCGACAAAGGCGATAAACATTCCGATGCCGGTGGCCGTAGAGAGTTTGAGGCAATCGGGCATGCCGTTGACAATCTGCTCGCGCACGCCGGATACGGTTAGGACCAGGAACAGGACTCCGGAAAAGAAAACGACGGCCAGGGCGGTTTGCCACGGAACATGCATGTTGAGGCAAACGGCGTAGGTGAAGTAAGCGTTTAGCGACATTCCCGGGGCAAGAGCGATAGGGTAGTTGGCGTAGAGACCCATCACCAGTGTGGCGGCGGCAGACGAGATGCACGTGGCAAATACGACGCCTTCGGCGGGCATTCCCGCTTGTGCGAGGATCTGCGGGTTCACGACGATGATGTAGGCCATGGTTACGAAGGTCGTGAGGCCGCCCAGCAGTTCTTGTTTGACAGTGGTATGGTTTTCCGCGAGTTTAAAGTAGCGCTCGATCAATCGATTTCCTCGGATGCAATTGAGTGCGTCAGGGAAACATAAACTTGATCATACAATCCTTCAATCGGAATCATGAGAGCTTGAGCTTGACCACTCTGAGCCAAATCGCCGTTACAATTGGGGAGACGAGGAATCTTTATGACCCTGAAGAATTTCATTCGATTCAGCAATGCGAAGAGTGTCCTGTTATTCTTGAGCACTCTGATTGTTACCGGAGCGATCGCCGTTAATTCCATCGACACAGCATTCGCCGCAGCCGCGGATTTTGGTCCCTCGAATCCGTTCTTTGCGCCCAGCGCACTGCCCTTCCAGGCTCCGCCTTTCGACCGGATCAAGGACGAGGACTACCAGCCTGCGATCGAGGCTGGCATGGCGCAGCAGCAGGCGGAAATTCAAGCCATCGCAAACAATCCCGATGCGCCCACTTTCGACAACACGATCGTCGCCCTGGAGAAGAGCGGGCAGTTATTCAATCGAGTCATGGAGACCTTCGAGGGCGTCACCGGCGCCAATACCAACGACACGCTGCAGAAGGTTCGGAGCATTGAGGCTCCCAAACTCGCCGCGCACGCGGACTTCATATTCCTCAACACGAAGCTTTTCGCGCGCGTAGCCGCGATCTACCAGCAACGGGCCACGCTCAAGCTTGATGCCGAAGCTCTTCGGCTGTTGGAGCACGACTACGACCAGTTCGTGCACGCCGGCGCCAATCTCTCCGATGCCGACAAGGGCCAACTCAAGAAACTGAACGAAGAAGCGTCGTCGCTCTCGAACACTTTCACCACGAAGCTTTTGGACGCCACCAAGAAGGGCGCCTACGTCACGACCGACAAGGCCACGCTCGCCGGACTTTCCGATGCCCGCATCGCCTCTGCCGCGCAAGCCGCGCAAGCGCGCAAGGTCGAAGGCTATGTCATTCCGCTGCAGAATACGACCCAGCAACCGGACCTCGTTTCACTGAGCCATCGCGCCACCCGTCAGGCGATCTTCGAGAACTCCTGGAACCGCACCGAGCACGGCGACGGCAATGACACTCGCGACACGGTCGCCCGTCTCGCCCAGCTTCGCGCTGAGAAGGCGAAACTCCTCGGCTTTCCGAGCTTCGCCGCCTGGCAACTGGAAGACCAGATGGCCAAAACGCCGGCAGCCGCTTTGCAGTTCATGGATGCGATCGTCCCCGCGGCAACCGCCAAGGCCGCCAGCGAAGCCAAAGATAACCAGGCTGTGGTCGACGCCCAGAAGGGCGGCTTTCAGCTCCAGCCCTGGGACTGGAACTTTTATGCGGAGCAGGTCCGCAAAGCTCGCTATGATCTCGACGATGCGGAGGTAAAGCCATACTTCGAGATCTACAACGTCCTGGAGAATGGTGTTTTCTACGCCGCCAATCAGCTCTATGGCCTCACTTTCAAAGAACGGCACGACATCCCCGTCTACCAGCCCGACGTGCGCGTCTTCGAGGTCTTCGACGTCAACGGCAAGCACCTCGCCCTGTTCTACTGCGACTACTTCAAGCGAGACAACAAGAACGGGGGCGCCTGGATGTCGAACTTCGTTGACCAGTCCCACCTCTTGGGGACTCAGCCCGTTGTTTACAACGTCGCCAACTTCCAAAAGCCAATCGCAGGCGAACCTGCGCTGATCAGCTTTACCGACGTCGTTACCATGTTCCACGAGTTTGGGCACGCCCTGCACGGCATGTTCGCCGACACCGAATATCCGACGCTCTCCGGTACGTCAACGGCTCGCGACTTTGTCGAATTTCCCTCGCAGTTCAACGAGCATTGGGCCAGCGATCCCGGAGTTTTTGCCCACTATGCGAAGCACTACAAGACCGGCGCTCCCATGCCGGAAGAGCTTGCGGAGAAAATCAAGAAATCGGCGACCTTCAACAAGGGCTACGACATGACGGAACTTCTGGCGGCGGCCGAACTCGACATGCAGTGGCACGCGCTGCCGGCGAGCGCGCCGCTCCAGAATCCCGATGTGTTTGAGAAGCAGGCGCTCGATAAGACTCACCTGAATGTCAGCTACGTGCCACCGCGCTATCGCTCCACCTACTTCGCCCACATCTGGGGAGGCGCGGGATACAGCGCCGGTTATTATGCCTACCTCTGGACGCAGATGCTGGCCGACGACGCCTACCAGTGGTTCGTGGACAACGGCGGCCTGACCCGCGCCAATGGCGACCGGTTCCGCCAGATGGTCCTCTCGCGCGGCAACACTCAGGATTTGGCAAAAATGTACGAGGCGTGGCGCGGCGCGCCACCCAACACGAAGGCGATGCTGAAATACCGCGGGCTCGAGGAATCGCCGGCAAAGTAATGCGCGGAAGATGCCTTCGCTCGTCGGGGTCTACGCCGGACTGGCTAAGTGTTGCCTCAGTGTTTCGCCGTCCAATTCTCCCTCCCAGCGTGCCAGGACCAGTGTCGCTACTCCATTTCCAATCATGTTTACCAAGGCTCTGAACATGCTTAGGAAACGGTCGATTCCGAGAATCAGGGCCATGCCTGCAACGGGGATGGTTGGGATGACGGAAAGCGTGGCTACAAGCGCGATGAACGATGCACCCTGCACGCCGCTGGCACCCTTGGAGGTAAGCACCGCTACGGCGAGAATGGTGAGTTGCTGCGTCAGGGTCAGGTGGGTATTGGTGGCCTGGGCCACGAACAGAGCGGCCATGGTCATGTAGAGACTGGTTCCATCCGTATTGAAGGTGAATCCGGTCGGGACGACCAGTCCGACGAGAGATTTGGAGCAGCCGAGCTTCTCGAGCTTGGCCATCAAAGTCGGAATCGCAACCTCCGACGAGCTTACGGCCAACACCAGCAGAATTTCCTCCTTGATGTAGGCCAAGAAACGAAAGATGTTAAAGCTGGCGGCCCAGGCGATCGCGCCGAGCACGAGGACGACAAAGAGCATCGAGGTGAGCCAGAAAGTCGCGATCAGCTTGGCCAGTGGGCCCAGGGAAGCGAGGCCAAACTTGCCGACCGTGTACGCCATGGCGCCGAAGGCTCCAAGCGGCGCGAATTTCATCAGAATGTTTACCACACGGAATACGACATGAGTGAGGGAGCCGACGAACTCGGCCAGCGGTTTGGCACGCGCTCCGGCAGCGGACAGCGCAAAACCGAACAGCAAGGCCACGAAAACCACTTCGAGGATATCTCCCTTGGCGAAGGCGTCGACGACGGTGGTCGGGATGATGTGCATCAGAAATTCGGTAACACTTTGCGCTTTCGCCTGGCCGGCATAATCGGCGACTGACTTGGCGTCGAGGGTAGCGACGTTTACATTAAAGCCGCTGCCGGGGCGCACGACATTGCCCACCGTGAGCCCGATGAGCAGCGCCAGGGTGGAAACGATTTCAAAATAAACCAGCGCCATGCCGCCGACACGGCCGACTTTTTTCAGGTTCTCCATACCGGCGATTCCGGTGACCACAGTGCAGAAGATGATCAGAGTGATGATCATGGTGATGGCACGAATGAAAGCGTCGCCAAGCGGCTTCATGGCAACCGCGCGAACCGGGTTTACGTAGCCGAGCACTATGGCCAGGACCATGGCCACCAGCACCTGGATCCAAAGGACACGGTAGAACGGTAGCTTTCCGGATGCCGATGCTTTGACAGGTCCCGCCTGCGCGGGTGGAAGGGTTGCCATCGTTTGTGTCTATCCCCGGTTGTTCGTAGATTGTGGAGAGCCGGGCGTCTCCGCACGGCTGACGGGCGAGACGCCCGTCGCTCCACCGGCCGATTTATTTCGCGGGCTCAGGTTCCAGCGTGCGCACCAGCCACGGAATGATCACCTCTTTGAAGATGCGTGGATCGGGCCAAACGCCAACTTGCCGACCGAGATGACCGCCCTGCGGGTTGACCCATGCCGTCTTCGGCACGTCGCCTTTGTTGAGCAGGAGGTAGATATCGTCGATCGGGACCTGGGTGTCTTTCACTCCTGCGAGAATGAGCATGGGCGACATCGGCTTGCCCAGCAGTCCCTGTTTGACCAGCGACATCTTCGGCAATACTTCCGCCATTTCATCCACGGTATGCACGTTGTCGAAAATCGCCATCAGGGCCGGAACCTGATCGAAAAGATATTCGCGATTGCCGATCAAGTCATTCATCAGAAAGTCCTTTTGAAAGAACCGGTCGGTGGGCGGGGACTGGGCGCTGGCTCCGCGCAAGCGGGCGTGCTCTACGATGGCCATCTTGGTGGCCCAATACGCACCCCAACTCACGCCGTGCATGGCAACGCGGTTCTTGTCGATCTCCGGTCTGGTAGCGATGTAGTCGAGAACACGCGAGAGCACGCGCTCGGCATTTTCACTGACTTTGATCGGCGACTGGCCGGTGCCCGGGCCATCCACGGCGAGAAAGCCGATGCCGAACGGCAGGATCGCGCTGAAACTCTCGGATAGATCTTCCTTGCGACTGTCGAGTCCGTTGACGGCCAGCACGAGGGGCACGGGCCCGGTGGCATTCTTGGGCAGGCGGAGGTAGCCGATGATTTCCTTTCCTTCGAAGGGAATTTTCACGATCTCCAGCGGCGGATCCCAGAAGCGGGCGTGGGCCAGGAAGGCTTCGATGGCTCTTTCGTAGGAGCGCTGTTTGCCGGGAGATGCCGGGATGGGCCAGCGTCCGAAGGAATAAAGGCGCCAGGCGCGAATGTAGTCGGCATTCGCTTTTGTGGGGTCGGTTTTCTCCAGCGACTTGGCTTCATTCATGTAGCGATCGGCCACTCCCATAAAAGCCGCCGCCCACTCATCTTTATCGCGAGTGAGGATGGAGTTGAAAGCCTCCTTGACGTCGCCGGGATCGAGGCCGATGAGCGGATACTGGCCTACTTCGGCGCGATGGATGGCTTCCGTTCTGATTTCGTCAATGGTGCGTTCGGCGCGCTGCTCGGAGAAGGCGGGGACAGCCAGCGGGAGGATGAGAGCCAGGAAAAAAGCTAATGACAATGGGAACCGAGCGAAATTGTAATGACGACCGAGTGGTGTTGGCACGGAAGAGAATCCTTTCAGGTGGAAATTCGTTGCTATTAAAAATGGGGCCGGAGGGGAAATTCCGACCCCGATTTGCAAAGCCAGGGGAATCAGAAAGCCAGCTTCAGGCCCAGTTGCACCGAACGCGGGCCTCCTGAACCGACGGCCGGGTTCGCTGCGGCGATATCGGGAGTGGCGCAACCGCATCCGAAGCCACCCGCGGAAGGATCATTGAAACCGAAACCATTCTGTCCGCCGTAGGGATTGGCGAAGTTGGGATGGTTGAAAATGTTGAAGAACTCCGCGCGGAACTGGGCGTGGAGGCGCTCGCCAAAATGCCAGTTCTTGGCCACCGAAAAATCGAAGTTGCGGAAACCGGAATCGGGGAAAATGTTGCGTCCCATGGTGCCGAAGGTTCCGAGTGAGGGAGGAATCATAATGGAGTTGCCTTTGGCGTAGCAGCCGTGGAAGGCCAAGGATTCGGTCGCGGCACCCGGGGTTCCTCCGTCGAGGGCAAGAGCTTTGGCGTTGCAGGCGGCGTTACTAGTCGGGGCGGATGGAGCATCGGTACCGGGGAAGAATGGGGTGCCGGTCGGCCCCGACTTGAAGTCGTTCGGGTTGCCGTAGAAATTCCAGCGGATGGGGCTGTTGGCTGGGGGACTGACGGGCAACGGACCAATGCCGGCAGCGTCGGTTCCCTCATCCATGGCACCCCAGTGCTGCGGGCTTTGCAAGGTGACAATGGAGTTGATTTCCCAACCCTCGAGGGCCTGGGCGTAGCCCTTTCTGCCGGGGATGGCATAGGTGAGCGAAAGCGTGAAGCGCTGACGAACATCGAAGTCGCTGTTGGCGTATTCCGCTCCGGGGTTATACGCATTCTGCGGCAATCCCGATCCGTAGCCGAAATCCCAGTTGGCGCCGACGTCATCGAGAGCGTGCGAGTAGGTGTAACCGGCCACCACGTTCAGGCCATGGAAATTTCTGGAGTTCAGCGTGACTTGTAGGCCGTTGTAATTCGAGCGGTAAATATTGCCCATCTGAAAAATGTTCGCAAGGTAAGGGAACTTCGTCGCGAACGGTCCCACTTCGGCGGCGCCGTCAGCCTGGCACGGCGCACCATTGTTGAGGGTGTTATTGACGTCGTACAGGAGTGGCCCGCCTGGAGTTGGGTTTGGTATGAGATTGTTGTTGCAAGTGACGATATTCGCATGTGGCCAGCCCGAACCTACCCGCGGCTGATTAATGTCGCGAATGCCGGTTAAATTGTCACCGTGGTTGCCGACGTAGGCCAATTCCAAGGTAAGGTTCGGGGTAAACGCGTGTTGCACGCTGAGGGTCCAATTCCAGACGTAAGGAGTGGTCAGATTGCGGTCCACGGTCATGATGGGACAGGGACTGGCGTTGCAATCGATCGTGGTGTTGTAGACCGGTGTATTATCCCAAGTATCTGTGATCGGGTTCAAAAAATTCTTGGTGGTGACGTTTCCGGTTTTGATGGTGCCGCCGGGTACGATACCCGCCGTGGGAACACTGCCCGGGCCAAAGGCGTTGTTGAAGGCGATGAACGACTGCCAGTTCACCGTTTCGTAAACCAGACCGCCGCCACCGCGGATCACCGTAGTTCCTCTGCCGTTGGTATCCCAGGCAAAGCCGAAGCGCGGTGCGAAGTTCTTGTGATCGGGATTGTAGAGGCTTGGGATCTGACCGGTGCCCGTTTGCACTTGCACTAAGCCGACGTTCGGGTCAAAGTTACCAAGCAGGTTGTGTGCCTCCTGCAGAACACTGCTGAACTCGTAGCGGAGGCCGAAGTTAAGAGTCAGGCTTCTGGTGGCTCGCCAGTCATCCTGGATAAATGCGCCGTAGGCCCAGTTGTGCAAATGCAAGGTCGGATTTCCGACTTCCAAGGTTGACTTAAAGGGCAAGCCGGCAAAGAAGTCCTCAAGTGGGGTCGAAGCCCCACTCAAGACGCCGCCCAGAAAGGTAATACTGCCCCGCGCGTTCCCGTACGCGGCATTGGTGACGTCGTTGTAGTGCAGGTCGCCGCCAAACTTGATGGAATGTTTGCCGACGGTGTAAGACACGTGATCGATGAATTGCGTAATGGAATCGGGTCCCTGGAACTTGGGCCACTTGAAGCCGCCCAGGGTCGTGAAGTAACCGCCGAAGCCGATGCGCGGCAAGCCGCCGGTGAACGGACCGGAGAGGCCGCCGGTGTCGAGCCCGTAGCTCGAGCCGGGTGTATTGAGATCGCCCGGCAGCGTGGGTTGGTAGAGGCGGTTATATCCGAAGCGCGCTTCGTTGACCCAGCGGGGACTGGGAGTCCACGTCCAGCTACCGCCAACCACTTGGGCGCGTGTGTGAATATCCGAGCGCCACCTGTTCTGCAATTCGGAAAAATCCTCGACCGTTCCTGTATTGTTGCCGAAAAAATACATTCCGCTTAGCCGTTGATTTTGGTTCAGGTTGAAGTCGACTTTGCCGATCGCATTGTAGACAGTTACGTCGTTGGGGAAGCCGTTCGGAATATTGATGTTCGGATTATTGTTGGTGGGAAAGCCAGTTCCGTTACAAGCGACCGTGCCGCCGGAGAGGGAGCAGCCGGCGATATTCAAACTGGCCTGACTAACCGGGACTCCTCCGGCCTGGAGGTCCGCTATCACGTTTGGGATGCTGTTAGCGCAGTCGCCGGTCATGGAACCGAAGAGGCAGTTGGGAGTGGGGACGCCGTTCACGATCGGTGTGGGCATCGGAACCATCGACGGACTAGTGACACCGCCATACGAATTTCCTACGTCATAGATCTGCCCTTCATAGGCGCCGAAAAAAAAGACCTTGTCTTTGACGATCGGTCCGCCGACACTGCCGCCATATTGTTCCAGCGTTCTTTGGAGCTTTGGGCTGGGGACAGAATTGAAGAAGTTTCGTGCGTCAAAAATGTCGCCGTCGCGGCCGAATGCGAAGGCGGTGCCGTGAATCTGGTTGGTGCCGGATTTGAGACCGACGTTCACCACCGCTCCAGGCTTCCAACCGAATTCGGCGGGAGCCAGTTCTTCCACGTTAAATTCCTGGATCGAGTCGATGGGCAGAATGGTCGCCGAATCGCCGGCGATACCGGCTCCGTTGATGATGGCTTGGCCGGAGTAGGGCTCGCTGTTGAACAAGCCTTCCACGAAATACGCGTTATCTTCGGCGCGCAGTCCGTTGGTGCTGGTCGTCGAAAATCCACCGCCGGGATAGCGTATGACACCGGGACGCAGTTGCAGTAGGTTCTCGTAGTTGCGGCCGTTCAACGGGAGGTCGTTGATCTCCGCGTTGCTTAGTGTGCCGCCCAAAGTGGCGGAGGTAGTATTCACCAGGGGAACCTCGGCGGTCACCACCACCGTCTCGGAAACCTGGCCGGTCGGGAGCGAGATGTCGACACGCAGATCCTGGGCAACTTCGACGACGATATTTACGCGCTCCACCGCCTTGAAGCCTTTTGCTTCCGCACGGACCTTGTAAATGCCGGGCTGCAGCTCGGGGGCGGCGTAGTCTCCCGAGGCGTCCGTGGCCACGGCTCGGGTGGTGCCACGCTGAACATCGGTGATGATCACGGCGGCCCCCGCTACAGCGGCGCCGGACTGGTCGGAAACGCTCCCGAGAATGCGGCCCATCGTGGTTTGGGAAAACACCGGAAGAGAGATGACAACGACTACGCAGACGATCTGGAAAACCCGAATGCCATTCAACGGAGAATGCATTGCAGCCTCCAAACTAGGGGGATGGAACATTTTTTTGGATCGGGCACCTAAACCACGGAAGTCAGGTAATGTCGCAAACGAAGTGCGATTGGAA
>Ga0302320_10022250_pt1 | contig 12531 bp, 11 predicted proteins | sample Bog_T0_3_FD_202130 | JGI IMG/M metagenome (GOLD analysis project Ga0302320, IMG submission 202130) | Peat permafrost microbial communities from Stordalen Mire near Abisko, Sweden - Bog_T0_3 | ecosystem: Environmental > Terrestrial > Soil > Wetlands > Peat | place: Sweden: Abisko, Stordalen Mire...
TCGCGCGGCCAGGCCGAGGCGCTTGGCCTCCTCACCGTAGTTTTTCTTCTTCAGAAAATTCTCCAGATAGACCGCGTGTCGGTGCCACAGATGCTCGTCGTGCCGCTGTTTGGCGGCCAGACGCGCGCCATACCAATCGCTGGCGATGATGCTCTCCCGGGTGAACAAGGCCCGAATCTCCGGGTGCTTCTCATCGCGGCCTTCGTGCGCCCCATAAGCCATGATATGCAGCAGGCTTTTCAACGGCGGACAGGCCATCTCGATGCTCCCGTCGGCAAAGTACCCTGCCGCGCACTGCCGGTGGGTCGTGATGATATTGTCCATGCCATCGGCGAACACTGCAAAGTCCTGTTTCTCCGGCCGCAGGATTTCCTCGGTGAACACGGCGTGCGGATAGTTGAACAACCGGCCGAAAAAAGCCCGCACAAAGCTCGCCGTAATGCGCCAGCCAAGCCGGCTGGCCAAAACCCGCTTCCCGGCAAAATCGAAATCCTCGCACCTCTCCAAGTATCCATTCTCAATCAGGTATGCGGGATGCCGCTCCTCCGGCGACATCCGGCACCAAAGTTCGGGAATCAGCAGGCTTACGTCGTGGTCAACCCGCACCTTTGGCCCGATGTAGCCGGCGGCGGAAATGAATGCGTCGTACCCGGTGAGCGCGTAGGAAACCAGGGCGGCATTCAGGTCAATGATCGGCGGCAGCGCGTTGAAGGGGCCTTTGGTCATCGCCCCTTCCGATCCGGCGCCCGTAGTCGAGGGCGACTTGCCGGTCATGCTCGAGATGAATTCCATGAACAACTCCGGCAGTTCCAAATAATGGATCGGATTGAACACCGCCAGCGACCGGATTTGCGATACGGGGTCCGGCGGATTGTTGCGGCGACCCGGCATGACCGCGCTGACGGGCGTGTGAAGCGGGGCGTCGAGCGGAATGCGCCGCAGCAGGCGCGCGGCCATTTCGGCCAGATGCGTGTCACGCGCGTGGGCTACGTCGGGCCGCTGTTGCAAGTAGCGCGGGTTCTTGGACGGTTTGCCGTCCACCAACCGGTGGTGACAGGACGAAACAAAATAGTCCGGCCCTTCCTCCGAGGCTGCCGCCAGAATCAGCCGCCGCATCGGCTCGGTATATTTGACAAATCCGATCGAGTCTTCCACCAGGTTGCGCGCATCGGCCCGCGTCAGCGGCTCGAAATTGGAAAGAAAATTGCCGGGTTCCGACAGGTCCTTTTCCGTTTGCCTGTCATAGCCGCGGTGGACCGCCTCGTCGGGCCTCTGGAAAAGGCGCGCTTCGCAATTGTGGACGAATTTGACCGAGAGGTTGGAATACTCCGGGTTCAGGTTCTTCAGCCTCTCTGCCGGCACCACCACCGACGCGGTTATGTCGTCCTCCATTTGCACTTTGGCCGCGGGGAAGAAGTCCTTGCGCAAGCCGAACACGCGCCAAGAACCATCCGTCTCGTAGCCGACCCGGAGGAAGTTGGCCACCAGCTTGCGTTTGTCACATCGCAACTCATTGCCGGGGGTGCCGTTGATGATGTCCACGCTGAGATGTTCCCGCCAATTGCCGTTCCAGGAGGGTTTGTAGAACCGTTTGACAACGAAGACCAATTCGAGAATGTATTGCGGGATTGAGTTGAGCCATCGGTTGAATCCCTCCGAGTAATCGCGGTCCGAGGGTGTGAACAGTTTCACAACAGAACCGAGCGAGCGCTCAGGGCTTAGGATGGGGCGCTTGTCCGTACCGGCTTTGGCGGGATCCTTGAACCGGCCCGAGTAATCCCGCGCCAGGAGGGCCTCAACCTGATCGCAGTCCTTCTTGAAATCCGCCGTAAACACTGGGCCGTAAATTATGGCATCGCTGATGGACTTGGAAATTTCGGATTTGCCGCCGCCCGAAACCGTGCAGGGCTTGTGGCAAAGGGTGCTTTCCGCCACCGTCCCGATCAGCCGCCAGGCATGGTTCAGCGAAGGCTTTTCCATCCGCACCTGGTAGCCTGAGGGGCGCACATAGACCTTGTCCGCCAGCAGCTTGATCGTCTGCTCGCCCGACGGCGTTGGCCACTTCACAGTCTGCTTTTGCAAATCGAAGCTAACATCCTGCGGCACGTAGATGATGCTCGCGTATTTCTTGTCCACCGCGTAACCTTCCGGCTGCAACTCCATTCCCGCGCCCGAAATCTTCAGAACCTCCTCGAACGAGTGGCCGCGGGAGCGGACATGCTTTCCGCCCAGAAATTCCTCCCCCAGATCAAAGCTGGCATACACCAGCGCGCCGCCGGCGTGTTCTTCCTCGCACAACCCGTAAAGGTTGGCCGCGTAGCTGATTTGCGTCTTCACCTCCTTCTTGCAATAGCCGAAATAGTTGTCCGCAATCACCGTCACGATCACGCCACGCCCGTCACGGGCCGTGATCTTGAAGGCCGCGCCGTTGTTGTAAAATTCGCCCTCCGTTTTCCAGCACATCCCATCCCGCCGTTGGCGCGCGGTCGCCCGGTCCCAGTGCGGCAGGCCAAGATTTTTCTTGGTCAGCGAGGTTAAATGCGGGGCGAGAATCACACAGCCGGTGTGGCCGGTCCAATGTTCCACGTCCAAACCCGCGTCATTCTCCGGCAGAAACGGATCGCCCGCGTTGCCAAAAATCGTCTCCACAAAATCCAAGTTGCTGACCAGGCTGCCCGGGGCAAAAAGCCGGGTCTCCATGGATTTTTCCTCGATGAAACCGGAGACCCCGGGGCAAACCACCGGCCGGAGCAACAGCGAAACAAAACACTCCGCCTGCGCCTCCTGCGTCGAAGTAAAAGGCAGGCGCAACAATTCCACCGGCGGATGCAAAGCCGCGTCCAGCAAGCGGCGGAACACCTCCTTCGGCACGGCCAATTTGTCATCCGGCACCGGCAATCCCCCTTCCGTCACATGAAAAACCCCCTGCGTGGTGCGGCGGTCGTTGACCGGATTGTGCAGCACTCCCTGGCGCACCCGATACGAGCGGATAATGTTGGAAAAAAACTCATCGCGATCCGGCGGCAGCGACAATTCCCGCGCCAGCCCCGCACTGTCCAGCACCAACGTGCGCGCCGGCCATTGGATCCCACCCCCGGCGTCGTATAGATAGTCGCGCAGAAACCGGTCAATGCGCCAATCCGCCGGGCAAAGATAATCCGCCAGCAGCCGCATCGTCTCCTTCTGCCGTGAGAACATCGGGCCGGCCATTTGTGGAAAGCGGCTCATCGAGCCGTTGCCGAAAGTGGGACAGCCCGTCATCGCCAGCCGCAGATTGATTCCCTCAATCAGCGTGCCGTCGAGCCGGTTTCGCGGGGCTGCTGCCTGCTTTGGATTGCCGTCATTCTGCATTCTGCGCTCTGCATTCTCCACTTCTTCCAGGCCAGCCGCCTGCTTGGGATTGATGCCGTGTGTCGTCGTCATCGCGGACGCCTAATTTTACACCAAATTCCCACCCGCGCAAGCGCCAAAATGTCCAATCCCGAGACCTCTTGCGCGCCTTGCGCCCCCGATCCGGCGTGCCTCTCTTCCCCCTCTCCTCCACAAACTTGTGGAGGGGAGGGCCGGGGAGAGGTGGCTTCCATGCGGTTCACTTGCAGCGGTTCCAAAAATATCTCGTCCACCCGATTCCGGGTCGTGTGTGGTTAGATTGCAGTTGGCTGGCGAATTGACACCGCCCGCTTTTCCTCAGTATCCTGCTGTATGATTTTTGAGCGCGATGAATCCGACACGGACGCCACTTGCCACAGAGGCGAATCTCTCCAAAAAGTTGCCGTTGAATCGCCGGAAAAGTGGTACATCCCGCTTGAGCATTATACCAGGGTGACGGAAAACTTATGCTTTGAGTTGAGGGAATTGCACGATCTTCGAGATCAGGTGTGGGCCTTGAAATGGATTGCGGGCATTCTCTTTGTAATTGTGGTTGCGTATATTTTCCGATTGCTGTAATTCCCAGATTACCCGGACACCACGCCCAATTACAGCCCGGCACACAAACCCCAAAAAACCTGTCAAGCCCTAAATTTAGCGCCAAACAAAGATTGTATTGACAGGAATCATATCCTGAAAGCATTTTCTTTTTGACAGTTCCAAAATGCCCGTTTCCAGAGGGGTCATTTTGCTAAATTGGTGGCATGATTATCGGGATTGAATCATTAAAACGTTCCGTGGCGTCCAAACGGGTTTGCGTCAAAGCCGCCGTCATAAGCGGATGGATGCAACGGGGCTGGCTTGGCGTCAAGCAGTCCAAGCTTCGCCATATATTCACGTCCCGTATCAGTTACCTGCCAAAAAGTTCCGCGGTTCATATTTGCCCCATCGGTATCCACAAATTTGCGTTTTATCAACTGGTCGAAAAGATAGTCCCCTTTGGCTTTTTGAAGGCCAAGAGATTGAATCAATTCACCGTCCGTGATGCCGTTAGGACCGTTGAAATTGGCAAGGGCAACGAGCATTTTCTTGCAAATGTCGTCCAATTCATCAGTTTTCGGCTGCGGTTGGGTCGCCTTCAACTTCGCTATTTCGTCCTTGAGACTGTTTTTTTCGTTCGCATATTCTTTTTCAAGTTGCGCGTAATTGGCGGCATTTTCTGCCGCTCTTTCCGATTCTTTTTTGTACTCCTCCATGATGGAGCGGATAAGGCGCTTTTGCTCGTTCACATTGTCCACACGAAAGATAAGGTCTTTGAGGGATTCCAAGGATTGTTCAATGGCAGTCATAAGTCTTTACCGGATTCATCGCCCAAAACCTAATCCGCCATGCTGGTCATGTCGAACAAAATTGCACTCAGCAACGCTCAGTCGTTAAGCCCAAATCCAGCCCGGATGTAGCCAACGGCAACGCCCTGCCGCGCACCAAAAAAAGATAAGGCTAGTCAACATTTCCACAGTTTTAAGGTTGGCTAATAATGGATAAGAGAGTTCCTTATTTAACCCCACTGGAAAGCAGTTTTCACGGAAAAATAAAAACGTGCTGGGGGTCAAACCATAACTTTACACTTGAAATAGGTTGCGGCAGGCGGATGCTGGCGGGACAGGACGCTGACGATCCACCACGACGCCCGGCGGCCATCCCCGCTGACGCCGCCTTGACGCAGCCATGCAACCTGCGAATTCCTCATCTGCGTCCATCTGCGTTCATCTGCGGGCAAACGCCTTCTCTTGTGGCAAATCCGCCTTTGCCTGGCTGCGGATTGCCATCCGTGCTGCGCCGTAGCGGCGAACTGGCGTTCGCCGCAAACCTTCGCACTATGTTTCCGTCATCCCCGTTAATCTTTTGTTCATTTTGTTGTGGACAAACATTAGAAACAATGTCATGCTTCTCCCGTGAAGGCCAATTCCACACACCTTCACAAAGGAATGAACGGAAATGGAAACATCAGGGTGCGGGACAACATACCTCCCATCCCCGGTCAGGCGGCTCCCGATTCGGAATCGGGACGCCCAAGAGTTCAGGACAGAGCACCCGCTCCGCCCTGCCGGGAAGGACTGCGTACTGACCCCGCCCCAACACACATAAATCAGGAGATCAACATCATGGCGCGTAATGGTAAAATTGCGCGGCTGCCCCGGGCAGTCCGCTCTCAACTCAACTCCCGCCTCCAGGAAGGCGAACAAGGCAAACCAATCGTTCAATGGCTCAACTCATTGCCGGAGGTCCAGGCGGTTCTCAACGAATCCTTCAGCGGACACCCCGTCACCGAGCAAAACCTCTCCGACTGGCGTCAGGGCGGCTTCGAGGAATGGCGCGTCTGCCAGGACCTCCTCTCCCAGGCCGCCGAACTGTCCACCCACCGGCAGGAACTGGAAGCCGTCGCGCCGGGCCAAACCCCGGCCGATCTTCTGGCCGAGGCCGTCACCTTCCGCTACAGCGCCATCCTGGCCGGCCAAGGGACGGACCTGGACGAACAGGCCCTCACCCAACTCGGCGCCCTGGGCCGCATCTGCCAGGCCGTGGTCCAACTGCGCCGCAGTAACCAGCACGCCACCCGCCAGAAGATCCAGTCCGAGCGGTGGGAACTGGAGAAGGAGCAAATTCGCTCGGATTGCGCCGAGGCGATGCAACGCAAAATCCGGGCGGCACTCGAGGCCCGGATCACGTCCGTGATGAAAATGCCGGAGTGGACCGAAAAACTCGGCAACACGCCAGATGCCGCGAGGACAGCCGCCATCCTCAGGGAAATACAAATCTGCACCGACCCGGCCAACTTCCACAGCGACGTCATAGGCAATCCCGAATGGGATGCCTGGGTGGAAAAGATCAAGAGGGAGGCCCCGCCCAAGAAGACCGAAATGCAGGCCGCGTTGGACACCTACCGCGAAATGGAAGTCGGCCTGGGCCTTCGCCCATCCGGCAAAAAAGCCCGCCACGCCAAACCGCGCCCAAAAGCCAGCCGCCGTGCCCGCCGCCGGCCCCGCGCCCGCCCCCACCACCACAATCCCGGCGTCGCCCGGTCCACTAAAGTCCATGACGTCCATGCCGTCCACACCGTCCATGAAGCCGAGGAGGCTCCTTCAGCCCCTGAAGTCCCACCGGCACCAGCCCCCGCAGCCGAAACCGCCGCCGTGCTTGATGTAGCGTCGAGCCTCCGGCTCGACACCCCGCCATCCCTCCCGCCGTCCACCGGCGATTCCGAGCCGCCAATCGTGCCCAATCGTGCCCAATCGTGCCTAATCGTGCCAAATCAAACCTGACTCGATCTGCCAAGCATCACCCCATCCAGTTGCGAAAGCCGGGCTAAACTTTGGACTCGCGCCACCGGGCGGATTTGCTAAATTATCCCCATGCGAACGGCGATTTATCCGGGCAGTTTCGATCCCATCACCAATGGGCACTTGGACTTGGTCCAGCGCGCGGCCAAGCTGTTTGACCGCGTCATCGTGGCCGTGGCCGTCAACGACGGCAAGAAGCCGCTGTTCACGCTGCCGGAGCGGATGGAGCTGGTGAAAACTTCGATCGAGGCGTTTCCCAGGGCGGAGGCGGACTCGTTTGACGGCCTGCTGGTGGAATATGTGGACAAACAGGGCGGGCAGGCGATCATCCGCGGGTTGCGGGCGGTGTCGGATTTTGAATTTGAGTTCCAACTGGCGCTGATGAACCGGAAGTTGAACGAGCGCGTCGAAACCATTTTCATGATGCCCAAGGACACTTACACCTTTCTCAGTTCTCGGATCGTCAAGGAAATCGCCCGGCTGGGCGGCGATGTGAGCAGCTTCGTGCCGGGGCCGGTCCGGCTGGCGCTCGCGGCAAAATTCAAACAAAAGGACCCGCCATGCCCCTGACCATCAATACCCGCCATCTGGAAGAAGAGGCCCTCAGCATCAAGGGTAAGCTGCCAGCCCCGGAATTGGAGCTGGACCACGCGGACGACCTAGCGCGCGCGCGGCTGCCGTTGTATTTTGACCTGACGGCGCGCCTGACCGGTCGCGACGTGCTGATCAGCGGCCGGCTGGAAATGGTGCTCGATTGCGAGTGCGCCCGCTGCCTCAAACCCTTCCCCTTCCGGCTGAAAATAGCGGATTGGCTCCTGCATCTCCCCGGCGACGGCCCTGACAAGCCGGTCTTGAAGGACGATTTGCTGGACTTGACGCCGTATCTGCGGGAAGCGATTCTGCTTGAGTTTCCACAACATCCGTTGTGTGATGGCAGTTGCGCCGGGTTGCCCAAGCGGGCAGACGGCGGTAATGAACAAGAAAAACGGGACGGCCGGACGCCAGAGACGTCGGCCTGGGCAGAATTAAACAAATTAAAGTTCTAACAGATAACAAGTTATGGGAGTTCCAAAACGCAAGCCTTCACACAGCCGGCAGCGCATGCGCCGCGCCTACAACAGCGTCCTCAAGCTGCCGCAGCTCAGCGCCTGCCCGCAATGCGCCGCCCCTTATATCCCCCACCGGGTATGCCCGTCCTGCGGGTATTACAAGGGCCGCCAGGTCATTTCTGTCCAAGTCAAGGGCTGATCCGGCTTCGCGGAGCGCGGACGCCCTTTCTCCGCGCTCTTTTGCTTTATGCGAATCGTTGTGGATGTCATGGGTGGGGATCACGGCCCCCAAGTCATCATCGAAGGTGCAAGGATGGCCCTGCAATCCAATGCCGCCATCACAGAGCTTTATCTCGTCGGCCGCGAGGACGAAATCAAAGCCGCCTTGTCCCACACCGGCTGCGCCGATCCCCGCGTCAAAATCCTCCACGCCGGCGATGTCATCAACATGGAGGACAAGCCGGTCGAAAGCTTGCGCCGCAAAAAGGACAATTCGATACTGCGCGCCGTGGACCTCCTCAAGGAAGGCAAAGCCGACGCCTTGATCTCCACTGGCAACACCGGCGCGATCGTCGCGGCCTCCACCATCCGCCTCCGGCCGCTGGCGGGCTTGGACCGCCCGTGCATCGCCACCGTCATCCCGGCCCCGGAAAATGAATTCGTGCTGCTGGACTCCGGCGCGAGCGTCGAATGCCGCCCGCGGCATCTGCTGGATTTCGCGATCATGGGCAGCATTTACTCGCGCGAGATTCTTGGCTACAAGTCGCCCCGCGTGGGCGTCCTGAGCAACGGCGTCGAACCGAACAAAGGCACCGAGCTGACCATCGAAGCCTGCAAGCTGTGCCAGAAGGCCAACTTGAATTTCATCGGCAACGTCGAGGGCCACGACCTCTTTCACAACCGCGTGGACGTCGTGGTCTGCGATGGCTTTGTGGGCAACATAGTGTTGAAGACCCTGGAGAGCTTCTTCAGGGGCCTGGGTGTCTGGCTCAAAACTGAAATCAACAAAAACCCCAAACGCCAGCTCGGCGCTTTGCTCGCCAAAAACGCCTTCCGCGCCATCGTACGCCGCCTGGATTCCGACGGACGCGGCGGTGCGCCGTTGCTGGGCCTCAACGGGACCATTCTCAAAGCCCACGGCTCGTCCCGCGAACGTGCCATTATGAGCGCCATCAATATGGCCGCCGAGGCCGTCCAGCACCATATCAACGACATCATTCAGGCGGAGGTGGCCCAGGCCACTGCGCGCCTGGCCGAGGCCAAATCATGACTCAGCCCCCCAAGAACTTCATCAACCCCCGCGGCCTGCACCAATTCAAAAGCCGCACCTGTTCCATCGTCGGGGTCGGCTCCTACGTCCCTTCACGCATCCTCTCCAACGCTGATCTGGAAAAGATGGTGGACACTTCCGACGATTGGATCACCTCCCGCACTGGAATCAAGGAACGCCGCATCGCCGCCAAACACGAGCACACCTCCGATCTTGCCGCCAAAGCCGCCCAACTGGCCATGCAGCGCGCCGCCGTCTCGCCCGAACAGATTGACCTCATCGTCGTGGCCACCATTACGCCCGACATGCCGTTCCCTTCGACCGCCTGCATCGTCCAGCGCAAAATCGGCGCCGCCCGCGCAGTTGGCTTCGACATCGAGGCCGCTTGTTCCGGCTTCCTTTTCGCGCTCGAAATCGGCCAGAACTTCATCACGTCTCATACCTTTGAAACCGTGCTCGTCATCGGCGCGGAAAAACTCTCCACCATCACCGACTGGAAGGAGCGCAACACCTGCGTGCTCTTCGGCGACGGCGCCGGGGCGGCGATTTTGCGCCACCGCCCAAACTCCCGGGGCCTCTTGACCACTTGCATGGGTTCCGACGGCAACAAAGCCGATTTGATTTCCATGCCTGGAGGCGGCTCGCAATCCCCGGCCAGCATCCATACCGTGACCTCCGGGATGCACTATTTGCGCATGAACGGCAAAGAAACCTACAAAAACGCCGTCACCGCCATATGCAGCGCAGCCAACGAAGCCTTGCGCCGCTGCCAGACCGACATCACCCGCATCAAGTGCATCATTCCCCACCAGGCCAACGGGCGCATCATTGAGGCCGTCGCGGAGCGTCTGGGCGCCAAGCCGGAGCAAGTCTTCATCAACATTGAAAAATACGGCAACACCTCCGCCGCCTCCGTCGCCATTGCGATGGACGAAGCCTCCCAGTCCGGGCGGTTCAAGAAGGGCGACCTGATCCTGCTCTTCGCCTTCGGCGCCGGCCTCACCTGGGCCGCGTCGGTCATTGAGTGGTGATCCATTAACCGACCCGAAGAATGCCAGCCAATCGAGATGGCAAATCCTGGGCAGTGTGTTCCAAAGTAATCACCGTCAGGGCCTGCCCATCCCAACGATAGAAGAGTGCGAAAACGGGGAAGCCCTGCACGGAAACGCGAAGAATGTCAGCCAGATCGGGAGATTCAAAACGAGCGGAATGGCCGCTCCGCGGATTTTGCAGCAATCGTTGAACCAGTTCGTGCGTCGCATTGACAAACTTAGCGGCGACTTGAGGACGGCCATCTTGAATCCTAATGCGGTCCCGATGGTGGCGCACACGCCGATAAAAAGCCGGATGAACAAGCAGTTTAGCGGCCATCAGCAATGACTTTCATGTTCTTTCCAAATTGCGCCAGTGTCACCGCCTCGGCTGGGTCGGCAAGGGCTTCGCGGATCCGGTCCTCCAGCCAAAGTGGAGGCGGTTGAAATCGGGCGGCAAATTGAGGCAGGCCGATCCGGAGAGCCTGCCGGACGACGTCAGCCTTGCATAATTCGGAAATCTCGATGTTGTCGTTGATTTGGGAGTTAAGCTCGTCGCTGATGTCCATTTTGGGCAACGTTTTCATGCAAGTCATTTTAACGTCATTTCGCCATTCGTCAAGCTTGCGCGCATTCAAAGGAGACTCGCTTGTGCCTCCTTCGGAGATTTTGGTTCGGCGTTTTCCGTTTTCAGTCCAAGGCGCTCCAAGAATTCTCTCTCCGTAATTATTTTCACCCCAAGCTCCCGGGCCTTCTCCAGCTTTGATCCAGCTTCCGCTCCGGCGATCACGAAATCCGTATTCTTGCTCACCGCTCCGGCGACACTCCCGCCGCGCGTGCGAATCTCCTCCGCCGCCTTGTCGCGCGTCATGGATGTCAAAGTGCCGGTGAGAACAAAAGTCTTCCCGCTGAACGCCAAATCAGCGGCGGCCCGGCTCGTGCCGCCAGATGTCAAGCCGCCCGGCGGATTGATTCCCAGCTTGTCAAGCCGCGACAGCACCTGACGCCCGGTTTCAGAGTGGAAGTAGTCCACAATGTTCCCGGCCACTTTGGGTCCGACGATCGTCAGAAACTCCGGCTTGGCTTTGCTCTCCTTTTCCTTCAGGCGACTAGCCCATTTTTCGCTTCGCCTGGCGACGCCCAGCTTTTCCAATTCCACGCCCAATGTCAGAATCTCCTGCTTCAGGCTCTCATACCGTTGCGTGCATTCGTCTCTGTCGTCTTCGGTCCGCGGCTTGTTCTCTCTGGCGAAGGGCGATGACCCGTCCAATTCATCATACAAAACCCCAAGCCGCGCGATGCCGCTCAATGGCTTGGACGCCGCCACATCCTGCAAATCCTTGTGAAATTTCGCGACCTCGTAAGTGATCGTCTCGCCCGCGTCTTCAATCCCCAGCGCCAAAAGCCAGCGCGCCAGCGAAAACGACCTCGCCCGCTGCGCCGCCGCGCAGACCTTTGCCGCGTTTTTTTCCCCAAAAATGCGCGGCTTCTCCTTCGTGCCGAGGTTCAGCGCCCCCAGTTGCGCCACTGTCAAATCAAAAACATCCAGCCACTCCTTGATCAGCCCGCTCTCCACCAGTTTTTCCGCAACCACGCTCCCGATTCCCTCGATGTCCAGCGCATTGCGTTGCGCCATGAACTGTACGCGCCGCACGCTTTGCGCCGGGCATCCGGCAATGTTCCGGCAGCGCCACGCCACAAATTCCGGGTCGCGCGCGATCTCGCCGCCGCAGACCGGGCACTTCCCGCCGACGGCCTTGCTAAGATCGAACTCCTTCGCATCCGCCGGCCTCTTGGATTTCACCACATCCACCACCTCGGGTATCACCATCCCCGCCTTCCGAATGATCACCGTGTCCCCGACGCGAATGTCCTTCTTCCGGATCTCATCCTCGTTGTGCAGCGTGGCCCGCGAGACCGTCGAGCCTTGCACTAAGACCGGGTCCAGCACCGCGACCGGCGTCAACACTCCGGTCCGCCCGACCTGCACCTTGATTTCCCGCAAAACAGTCTCCGCCGGCGTTATCCACGGGATCGGTTTGTGGACGATGGCGTAGCCGGGCGCGCGCGTTTTCGAGGGAATTTTCCGCTGGTCGGCAATATTATTGACCTTCAACACAATGCCGTCAATTTCGTAAGGCACCTTCGTCCTCAAATCATGTTCTTCGTCGTAATGGCAAACCACGTCGTTGCGATACCGGTCCAAAACCTCCTCGATTCCGGCACAGACCCACCAAACCGGCTGCGTTGGCAACCCGGCCTCCTTGAGAAATTGCAGCGACTCCGCATGAGTCCCAAATCTCCTGCCCTCGCAAACTCCCAAAGTGTAAAACACGGCGCGCAGCGGTCGTTTGGCAACGATCCGCGAGTCCAGTTGTTTCAGCGTGCCGGCGGTGGCGTTGCGCGCGTTGGGAAAGGGCGATTCCCCTGCCCCTTCGAGTTTGGCGTTCAGCTTCTCGAAATCCTTGATC
>Ga0302320_10022251_pt1 | contig 12530 bp, 11 predicted proteins | sample Bog_T0_3_FD_202130 | JGI IMG/M metagenome (GOLD analysis project Ga0302320, IMG submission 202130) | Peat permafrost microbial communities from Stordalen Mire near Abisko, Sweden - Bog_T0_3 | ecosystem: Environmental > Terrestrial > Soil > Wetlands > Peat | place: Sweden: Abisko, Stordalen Mire...
CTCCTCCGGCGTAGAGAGCCGCGACTGGCTCGCATAAGGCGCCACCTTGTCTCGCACTGGTCCCCACATCTTGTATAAGGGCTGATTGCACGCCTTACCGATGATGTCCCACATCGCGATCTCAACAGCTGCGAAGGCGCGCGCGGCGCTCTGATCGCCGCCCCGCCCCGCTGCGGCCGAAAGGCTCATCGTGGTGCCCCCGCCTGTGTCTTTCGGACCATCGGGCCGGGCCGCAATGCGCCTGGACGTGCCCATACCCGTCCAGTCCTTCAGGTTCGCCACCAGGAACTGCAGGTTGAACGGATCCTGACCCACGAGTTGAGCCTTCAGCGCGGGCAACTGCACCGGATCCACCGAAGGACCGATTCCTGTCAGCCCCTGATCCGTGTGGATCTCCACCACCGAGCCGCCGCCCACCCGAACGATCGCCGTGTCCCACGGACCCATAAAGCCCAAAAAAGACCCCAGCTCCTTGATCGTCTTTAGCCGAACGATCTTAACGTCGGTGATCTTTATCTGCACTCCCGCCAGCCGCGGCACCGCCGCCAGCGCGGGTAATGCGGGCAAGGCTTTGAGAAAATCCCTTCGTCTCATAACTCTCCTGAACGCCTTTTCAGCGCTTATCGAATCGCTCCAGCCGCCCCGCTTCGGCGGCAATTCGAGAAGCCCCGTAAACGTTGCCCTCGTGATCCACCGCGATGCCCTCAGATCCGCCGGTCATCCCATCCGGATTCGGAATGAAGCTGGTAACCTTGCCGTCCTTCACGCTGCCCATCCGAAAACCGCGGTCGCAACCGGGGTTATAGCCGTGCGAACCGGGCCGGTCGGGGTGCGATTCCGAGTCGCTCACGTAGAGCACATCGTTCTTGATATAAAGCCCGCTCGGCCGGCCAAACTGTTTCCACTCCGCGATAAACTTCCCGTCCTGATCCAGAATCTCAACGCGATTGTTAGACCGGTCCGCGACAAAGAGCCGCCCCTCAGAATCCATCGCCAGGCAATGCGGCTCCATCACTTCACCAGGCCCCGAACCCTGAGCCGCCAGCACCTTGATAAACTTGCCCGTCTTATCGAACTTCATGATGCGAGAGTTGCCCAACGTAGGCGCATGCCCCTCGGCCACAAAAATGTCTCCATTAGGCGCCACCAGCACCGCGTTAGGCGCATCGAAGCCGCCCAAACCCGCGCCATCGCCGCCCGGCTTACCCAGCGTCATCAAAACCTTGCCTTCCGGGCTGAACTTATATACCTGATTGCCCTTGCCATCCTTACCCACGCCGTCGGTCACCCACACATTGCCTTCTTTATCGACATAAAGCCCGTGAGGCATCATGAACAGCCCTTTGCCAAACTGCTTCAGCAACGCGCCGGTCTTTTGATCCAGCAGCAAAATCGGATCCGCATCCGATCCCGCACAACTGTTCGACCCGCACCGTTCATAGCTCCAGATATTGCCGTTCGGCGCAACAGATACACCCGATGTCGCGCCCCACTTTCTGCCTTCCGTTAAATGCCCAAAGGTGACGAACGAACTGTAAGGGTTGGGCACGTCTCCCGCGTTCGGCGGCGCATAGCTCACCTGAGCAAAGCCGGCAAGCGCCACCAGGCCCAGCCACCACGTCCCCCTGAACATTCCATTCCTCCCCTTAAAATTCAGCCTGCCGATAATATCAGAGTTTTCGCCTTAACTTCCCGATCTTCCGATCAGGTGGCGACGCCCGGAGATCTCCGAAAATCACTATATGAGGAGCAACAGGTTCCTGGCCGTCTTCGGGCTTGCCGGACTCTTAATCGCGCAAAACCCTTCCGGCCGCAAGGCCCCCGCTTTCGAGCCTGATCCCGCATTCCCCAGGCTCCCCGACAACTGGGTTCTCGGCAATGTCGCGGGCATTACGGTCGACCGCCATGATAACGTCTGGCTCATTCACCGCCCCCGCACCGTCGCCGCCGACAAAACCGCCGCGCCCCCCGTGATCGAATTCGGCGCAACCGGAAAATATCTGCAATCCTGGGGCGGTGACGGTGCCGGCTTCGACTGGCCCGACTCCGAACACAACATCTTCGTCGACCACAAAGACAACGTCTGGATCAGCGGCAGCAGTCCGGGCGGCCAATCCAAAACCGACCGCTCAGACGACATGCTGCTGAAGTTCACCAACACCGGAAAATTCATGCTCCAGGTAGGCGGACGCAACGCAAGCCTCGGCAGCAAAGATCCCAAAAGCGTCAACAAACCGGGAGACCTTTTCGTCTCCGCCAAATCCAATGAAGTCTACCTCTCCGATGGCTACGGCAACCGCCGTGTCATCGTTTTCGACGCCGATACCGGAGCCTTCAAACGCATGTGGGGCGCATTTGGCAAGCCGCCCGAAGACGACGCCGGCTCAGGCGGCCGCGGCGCTTCCGGTGGTCCCGCCGGCGTGCGTCCCGGGCGCGGCGCGGCCGCCCCGGTCCTCGAAACCGAAGGCGACGGCCCTCCGAATTTCGCCAGCCCCGTCCACGGCATCGTCGTCTCGAACGACAACATCGTCTATGTCGCCGACCGCAGCAACCGCCGCGTCCAGATGTTCACCACCGAAGGCAAATACTTAGGCCAGTTGTTCGTGAACCGCGCCGGTCCTTCGCCCGATTCGGTTTCGAGCATCGCGCTCTCTCCCGACAAAGATCAGCAGTTCCTCTATATGGCCGATTTTGGCAACTCGCACATCGTCGTCGCCGACCGCAAAAAACTCGCAATCCTCTATCAGTTCGGCATCAGAGGTTCAGCCCCAGGCGATTTCCAGGGCCTTCACCACCTTGCCCTCGATTCGAAGAACAATCTCTATACCGCGGAAGTCGCCCCCGGCGCGCGCGCTCAGCGGTTCACCTATAAAGGAGAAGAGCCGATTCCGTGAAACGCACCAACATGAAACAAGCCTCTGCCATTACCCTGTTCCTCGGCGCTCTGATTGTGAAACTCGCGGCTCAGGACCCCACCGGCTCGGTATGGGACGGCGTCTACACCCAGGCCCAGGCCGATCGCGGCAAGACAGCCTACACCGCCTCCTGCGCCGGCTGCCACGGTCAGGATCTGTCCGGAGGCGAAATCGCGCCGCCCCTCGCCGGCGGTGAATTCATGTCGAACTGGAACGGCCTGACTGTCGGCGCTCTCTTCGAACGAACCCGCACCGGCATGCCCCCGGGAGCGCCCGGAAAGGTCTCTCGCGAAACCAAGGTCGACATTATCGCCTACATGCTTTCGTTCAACAAATTCCCGGCCGGCGACCGCGAACTGCCCACCCAGACCGCCATGATGAATACCATCAGCATCGACGCTGAAAAACCGAAGAAGAAGTAGTCATCGCTTATTCCCCGCCGTATAGACTCCCATCCGTTCCTTCACCAGCCGGACCGTCGAATCCGCAATCGGAGTTACCGCCTCTGCGCCTGCCCGCAGAATCGAATCCACGTAGCCTGCCTCCGCCGCGATTTCCCGGTACCGCGCCTGCATCGGCTCCAGCACCGCAATCGTCGCTTCGGCCACCTGCTTCTTCAGATCGCCGTAGCGCATACCGGTGAAGTGCGCTTTCATGCGCTCATCCGGCCATTCGGTAAACGCCTGGAAAATTCGCAGCAGGTTCGCCACTCCCGGTCCCATGGTTTCGAAGTCGACAGCGGGACTTGAATCGGTAGTCGCACGCATGATCGTCTTACGAATCTTCGCGGGTTCGTCCAGAAGCGCTACCGCATGCCCCGCGCCGGTCGCGGACTTCGACATCTTCGCTTCCGGATCGTCCAGCCCCATCACGCGCGCGCCAACTGCTGGCAACTTCGTCGCCGGCATCACGAACGTTTCGCCGTAGAGCGAATTAAACCGCTGCGCAATATCGCGAGTCAGTTCCAGATGCTGCATCTGATCCTCGCCCACCGGTACGATCGCTGCCTGATACAGCAGAATATCCGCCGCCATCAGCACCGGATACTGAAACAACCCCGATCCCACCGATTCCTGCGCCGCGGCCTTCGCCTTGTACTGCGTCATCCGCTCCAGCCAGCCCATCGGCGTGACGCAGGTCAGCAGCCACGCCAGTTCCGCATGCGCGGGCACCGTCGACTGAGCCACGATATATGAATGCTTCGGGTCGATCCCCGCCGCCAGAAACAGCGCCGTCAGTTCCCGAATGCGCGCGCGCAATTCCGAAGGCTCCTGATAAACCGTGATCGCATGCAGATCCACGATGCAGAAAATGCTCTCGTAATCGTGCTGAATCCGAACCCAGTTGGCCAGCGCCCCCAGGTAATTGCCGATATGCAGATTGCCGGAGGGCTGAACGCCCGAAAGCACCCGAGGCGGAGTCATCAGGCCTGTTGCAGTTGCTGATGCCGCGCCCGCACGATCTGCTTCCGCTCCTTCAGATAGCTGAAAAACTCGCCGCCCTCGCGCAAACGCCGCACCAGCATTTGCTTGTCGGTCGCCATCTCGCGCAGGAAACGCAGAATCGGACGGTGACGGAAGTAGAAGCGCCGGTACATCCGCTCCACCGCGTCCTCAATTTCATCGGCGGAAAGATGGCTGTAGCGCAGCGTCGAAATCTGCAGCCCGTTGCCGTTAATCAGCGCATTGCTGTCCAGCCACTGGTTCTCCGTCGCCTGCCGGTACAACTCCGTCCCCGGATACGGCGCGGCGATGGAGACCTGAATCGAAAACGGATCGATCTCCTGAGCGAACCGGATGGTCTCCTCAATCGTCTCCTGCGTCTCGATGGGCAGCCCGATCATGAACGTGCCATGCACGCGAATCCCAAGCTTGCGGCAATCGCGCATGAACTGGCGCGCCGTATCGAGCACCAGCCCCTTCTTGATGCGATTGAGAATCGCCTGATTGCCCGATTCAAAACCCACCAGCAGCAGCCGCAGCCCGTTGTCGCGCAGCGCTTTTAAAGTATTGAAATCCAGATGCGCCCGCGCATTGCAACTCCACGTCAGCTTCAGCTTCTTCATGCCCTTCGCAATTTCGACGGCGCGCTCTTTGTCGATGGTGAACGTATCGTCGTCGAACATCCACTCGCGAACCCGGTCGCCGAACAGGGCTTTACCCTCTTCCATCTCGCGAATCACCGCGGCGGGCGACTTCGTGCGATAGACATGTCCGCCGATGGTCTGCGGCCACAGGCAGAAGCTGCATTTAGCAGGGCATCCGCGACCTGTGTAGAAAGATACATACGGATGCTGCAGGTAACCGATGAAGTACTTCTCGATATCCAGATCGCGATGATACACCGGCAGCACACTGGGCATCGCATCCCAGTCGTGAATCAGCTCGCGCTCGGCGTTGTGGCGGATCTTACCATCCGTATCGCGCCAGCTCAATCCTTTAATCTCGCCCCACGGCAAACCCTTCGCGACATCGAGGCAAGTGTAATCGAACTCATTGCGGCAGACGAAATCGATGACCGGCGCCTGCTTCAGAGTCTCGGCCGGAAGCACGGCCACGTGCGCGCCAATTAGTCCGATCTTCGCGTGTGGGTTCTTCGCCTTGATGGCTTCAGCGCAGGCCACATCGTTGTTCAGCGACGGCGTGCTGGTGTGCAGCACAAAAAGCTCATAGTCGTTCGCAATCGCCAGGACGTCTTCAATGGTCTGGTGATGCGGCGGAGCGTCCATCAGCTTGCTGCCGGGCACCAGAGCCGCAGGCTGAGCGAGCCAGGTTGGAAACCAGTAAGAAGTAATCTCGCGTTTTGCCTGATACCGAGCTCCGGCGCCGCCGTCGAAGCCATCGAATGAAGGTGGACTAAGAAACAGGGTTTTCTTCACAAACGAATCTCCCAAAGATAATGGACCATTGTCGCACTATCCCGGCGAGTGTTCGCAGGACAGGTTATCCGCCAATCGCGCCGTGTTCGCCCGGACCCGGCTGGTAGGTCTGACCGGTCGCAAAAGCCTTCAGGAATCCGACCAGCTGAACCATGCTCGAAGAAGGCGAGTCCCAGTACTCCGCCTTGTGAACCTCAACTTTCAACAAGGCCAGATTCGGATCCTCAAGCCCCTCCGGAAACCAGGCTGTATAGATCGGATTCCAAAGCTCTTTCGCCTTCGCCGCGTCATGCACCACTGAGGCGGTACCGGACACGGACACATACTTATTGCTGCCAGGTTCGGCATAACTGAGATTGACCTCGTGATGCCGACTGGCCTCTCGAACCTTCCTGGACGACGCGCCCGTGAAGAACCAAAGGTCGCCCTCAAACTCCGCCTGCTGAGTAGCCATGGGTCGGCTGCGCAGCACCCCATCGGCGTCTTCCGTGGTGAGCATTGCGATCTTAATGTCTTTAATAAGTTCCCAAAGTTTCTGAGCCATGCGGTGCAGGAAGCAATCGAATTGCCACGGCACGGAAAGTATCCGCGCTCAGGACCGTGCGCTCGAATTCAGGGTTTCGCCGCCACCGTCGCCCTTGTCGCTCCGGTGGAAATTCCGCCGTCCACCAGCATTGTCTGGCCCGTGAAGTATTCACTTGCATCCGACGCCAAAAACACCACCGCGCCGTCGAGATCCGTCGGAGTTCCCGGCCGCTTCATCGGGATGCGATCGACCAGGTATTCCACCCACTCCTTGTTCTCGTAAAGCACCGCGTTCTGCGCAGTTTTGAACCATCCCGGCGCGAGGCAGTTCACGGTGATTCCATGCTTGCCCCAATCGTCCGCCAGGCTCATCGTCATCTGCTTCACGCCGCCACGGCTGGCGCAGTAAGGAGTCAGTCCGGCGTAACCGAACACGCTGGTAACCGACCCGATATTGATAATTCGTCCATATCCGTTCGGGATCATCGAATCGCGCGCCACGGCCTGGGCCACGAAAAACTCGCCCCGAAGATTAGTCTCAAGCACCAAATTCCAGTCGTCCCATGTGAGATCGACCGCGGGCTTGCGCACGTTGAGGCCGGCATTATTCACCAGGATGTCGATCTTCCCGTAATGCTCAATCACAGCCGCCGTTGCCTTCTGAATGCTGTCGTAATTGCGGACGTCCAGTTCTACCGGGAAGGCTTTGCGCCCCATGGCTTCCACTTCGGCTTTGAAAGCGTCGAGGCCACCGCCCAGAGTCCGGCTTGTGATCGCAAGGTCCGCCCCGGCGCGAGCCAGCGCGCGCCCCATATACTGCCCCAACCCCCGGCTTGCACCGGTTACCAGCGCCACGCGGCCCGTCAAATCGAAAAGAGGTTTACTCACGGCTGCAGCACCACCTTCACCAGATTCGGTTCGTGATTATATAGCCGGTCGAACCAGGACGGCCCGTCCGCAAGCGGCGCAACCGCCGAGATCAGCGGCGCGACTTTGATAATTCCCTTCGCCATGAGGTCAATGCATTGCGGATATTCGCCGCACGATGCGCACGAGCCCTGCAGGCGAATCTGGCGCGTCACCACATACTGCAGCGGCAGTTCGATATCGGGCGAGAGATTGCCGATCAGCGTCACCGTGCCGCCCTTGCGCACTGCGTGGATCGCGGTTGCAACCGATGACGAATACCCCACGCTCTCAAATCCCACGTCGGCGCCATGTCCATCGGTCATCTCAAGCACAGCCTTCTTCACATCGGCGTTCTTCGAATTGAGCGTGTCGGTAGCGCCGATCGCACGGGCGCGTTCGAGCTTAATGTCATCGACATCGACCGCGATGATACGCGTACAGCCCGCGGCCTTCGCAGCCTGCAGCGTGACCGAGCCGATCATGCCGACCCCCACCATCACCGCGGTATAGCCCAGCTTCACCGGCGTAATCGAAACCGCATGCACCCCGATCGAAACCGCCTCAATGAGCGCGGCATGTTCAAACGGAAAGCTGTCGGGAAGCCGGTAAATAATGCGGCGCGGCACAGACACGAACTCGGCAAACGCTCCATGACGGCGATATTCAACGGGCGCGACTCCCACCACCTGGCGGTCGTCGCAAAGATTCACTTCGCCGCGAGTGCAGAAGAAGCACTTGCCGCAATAAACGGTGGAATCGAAAGTAACGCGGTCGCCGGCTTTCAGGTCTTTCACATTCGCGCCGAAGGCCGAAACCTCGCCGGCGGCTTCATGGCCCATGATCAGAGGCGGCCGCCGGCGCCCCGTGGATCCGTCGTAGCCATGGACATCGCTGCCGCAGATGCCGCACGCGCGGACGCGCACCAGAACATCGTCGGGGCCAATCTCAGGAACCGGCATATCGACCAGTTCCAGCTTTTTATATTCGGTCAAAAGGAGGGCATTCATAGACGCGCACTATTCTATCGGACGCGATGGAGCGTGCCACCGTAGGCCGGTAGGAAGCAGGAAGTCAATAGGACCGCGGTACCAGGAACCAAAACGGCTGGTACTCTTGCTTTCATGGAGCGCCTCCGGCATAATAACAACAGAACGTTATCTAACGTTTCGCTGGAGCTTAATTTGGCCGTTGTCGCCTCGCGCTCTTCCCTGGTTGGTGCTCTTCTTCGCACCGCTGCCCCCCTGCAAAGACAATATATCGTTGATTTTCTTCGCGGCTTGTCCCGCGACGAGCTTGAGTGCCTTTCCGAGTTTGAGGGAGCACGCGTGCTGGAAGCGCAGGACTTGTGTTCGTTTAACCCATACAATTTACTTGCTGATTTTTTTGACCCTTCCATTTGTGATCGCTGGTACAACTCCGACGATCGCGCTCATAAGACCTTTGTAGTTCTCGCGTGGCTCGAACGCTGCCACGGTATTCGCAACAGAACTGCCAGCCCCGCAGTCCACGCAATCTGAATTTCTGTCTCGTTTTGAGAATTTCCTCTATTTCCTGAACTAAGTGGTTTGCGACTCCGCGAACCACTCTTGTTGCCTTTTATCGCCTTTGCGGCGGGCGTTGCCGGTGCGACTTACTGGTCGCTTCCCCTCAACCAGGTTCTGTATGCGGCGTCCGCGTGTTCCGTTTTGGCACTGCTCGCTGCCCGGCTCGGACGCGGAGCTATGCGCATCGCTACCGGTGCGGCTCTTTTATTCCTCGGATTCGCACTAGTGGCCGCGCACCCTCCCGTGCCGCCGCCCACCCTCTCTGTACCCGACAACATCCCCGCAATTCTGGATGGTTGTGTGGTCGACCCCGCGCTGATCGCGGCCGATCGCGAAAGATTCACCGTTGAACTTGCCCCAGGCGCGCGTTCCCAGGTTTCCTTATTCGCCAAACCGACTGAAAGCTTTCCCCGCCTCGACTATGGAACGCTGGTCGAATTCACCGGCAAGGTCCGCACTCCGCATAATTACAACAACCCCGGCTCGTTCGACAACGCGCACTATCTCGCCCGCCAGAAGATCTACTGGACCGCTTCGGCGGATGTCAGCCAGGTCCGCAAACTTCCCGGCTCCTGCGGCAACTGGCACGACCGCGTCATCTTCGGAATCCGCACCGCTTCTCTCGACCGTCTCGACAGCCTCTACGCGAACGACGCCTATTCGAATGGCATGATGCAGGCCGTCCTCATCGGTGCCACCGCGAAACTCGATCGCATGTGGACCGAAGATTACCGCTCCACAGGCACCTTCCACGCGCTCGTGATCTCGGGCGGCCATGTGGCCGTGCTGGCGGCAGTCCTGCTCTTCTTCCTGCGGATCTGCGCGGTGCCGAACGGAATCGCTGCTGCGCTCACTATCGCGGCGGCGTGGCTCTATGCGGGCATCACCGGCTGGCAGGCGCCTGTGCTGCGTTCCGCCGCGGGCATGACGCTATATGGTGTCGGGCGCCTCTTCTATCGCGAAGGGCGTTTACTCAACATCCTGGCGGCCGTGGCGTTCGCCTTTGTTGTCGCCGAGCCCGAACAGTTATTCGACGCCAGCTTTCAGCTCTCGTTCCTCGCCGTGGCAATCATCGGGGCATTCGCGGCGCCCGCCCTGAATGCGACCTCGGGACCGCTTTCGCGCGGGCTCGACGCCTTGTACGATGTGCGGCGCGACATTCGGATGAATCCCCGTTCGGCGCAGTTCCGGATCGAGATGCGGTTGCTCGCATCCACCCTGCACATGGTCCTGCGGCTTCCCGAAAAAGCGGCGCGCGCCACCGTCATTGTTGTCGCGCGAGTCTCGCTCTACGTGTGGGAAATCTTCGTCACATCCTTCTTCATTCAGATCGGCATCGCGCTGCCCATGATTTGTTACTTCCATCGCGTGGCCGTATCCGGGCTCACGGCGAATGCGATTGTCGTGCCCGCGTTAAGCGCGGTGGTGCCGCTGGGTTTCATGGCGATCGCGCTGAACTCCCATCCTCTGGCGGCTGTCTGCGCGTGGCTGCTTCGGATCTCTCGTGACGCTGCGGCGTTTCATGCACGCTGGGAACCCGGCTGGCGCATCCCGACGCCTCCGTTCTGGCTGGGCGCCCTGCTGGTGCTCTCCCTGGCAGCGGCCGCGCTGCGCTTCCAGCGCCGCTGGACGCGCGGGGTTGCGTGGGTCGCCGCTGTGGTCACGCTCGTCGCCGTGGTGGCGCATCCCTTCGCGCCTGTAGTTGAGCCCCACTCCCTCGAAGTCAGCGCCATCGACGTCGGCCAGGGCGACAGCCTGCTCGCCGCGTTCCCCGATGGCAAGCTGATGCTGATCGACGCAGGCGGCATTCCCTCCTTTGGCCGTACCCGCAAGCCGGGCATCGATATTGGCGAAGACGTAGTTTCGAACTACCTCTGGACCCGCTCCATCAAGCATCTCGATATCGTGGCTATGACGCACGCGCATGAAGACCATATGGGCGGAATGAGCGCCGTCCTGAAGAACTTTCACCCGAAGGAACTCTGGGTCGGGGCGGTGCAGGAGAGCCCCGAGTGGATCGGCGTGCGCAAAACCGCGAATGAACTCGGCATCCCGATTCGCCTCATGCGCCGCTGCGATCCGTTCCTCTTCGGAGGCGTGAAGATCGCGGTGCTTGCGCCCGATGACGACTACGAAGCCGGCCTGATCCCGAAGAACGACGACTCGCTCGTGATGCGCTTCGAGTACGGCAGGACCTCGTTCCTCCTCACCGGCGATATGGAGAAGAAGATCGAAGAGAAGTTGTTCTATGAAGGGCTGCTCAGCCATGCGGATGTTCTCAAAGTCGGGCACCATGGCAGCCGAACCTCAAGCACCGCCGATCTTCTCGACGCCGTACATCCGGCCTTCGGCGTGATTTCAGACGGATTTGAAAACAGCTACGGGCATCCGCATCCGCTCACGCTTCAGGCGCTCGAATCGCGCCACATCGCCGTCTACCGTACCGACGAACGCGGACTCGTCCGCTTCATCAGCGACGGCAAACGAATTCACATCGAGTAAGGTAGGGTGCGGAAGAGGCGTTTGTCGTATTCGATCCGGCGCGCCCACTCGATCGAAAGTTTTCGGGCATCGCCATGAAGCGGATTGAGCAGGTAATTTGTCGATTCGGGCGAAGATGCGGACGGAACCGCGAGCAGCGCTGACCGACATTCGGAAAGCCAGGCATTACCCAGGAGTTGAGTTTCCGCCGGCTTCTCCCGCCAGTTTTTCGAGAGAGAAGCTTCGGGCACGCGGTCTAAACAAACATCGTCGGGAACGGCAACCTTGATCAGTTGGTAATCGCGTGACAACTCGGTCTGGTCGCCCTGCACATTAACGAGGACTTCGATCAGAGCGACAGCCGGATGCTCCTCCAGATAAACAACCCGCTTGCCCTCACCTGCCGTATGCCAGCGCGCCGTGTATATCTTTGCGCTCCGGCCTTCCAGATCGCGGTGATTGCTGATGCGCCAGAGAAACCTCAACTAAACATTCCCTCGTCAATTTGGCCAAGCATGTTCGTGATCACACCCGCGCCGGTTTCCCCCGAAAGCAGACTCAGATGGGTACGGTCGCCGATCCGGTCATCGTGCTTGCGCAGCCAGCGCAGCGACTTGTCCCGGTTCCCGAACACCCGCTCGGCGAACCACAGCACGCGGCTAACTCGTACCAACCGTTCCGTTTCCTCGCGAGAGAGACTCTCGCCGCGAGCCCTGCGGTGCTTAAGCGTCCGTGCCGGAATCACAAGGTCGGAAATCTCGGTCGACGTCAGGCCTTGTTCTTTGAGCGAATCGATACTGTCGAGCGGTAGCCCCTTCTCCACCATCACTACCGCTTCAAAATCGGGAACCGTTTTTAACAGGCTTTCGGCGATCACAATCTGCTCCTGAAGCCATTATGCCATTGTTCGATATGGCAAAGTGTCCGCATCGCCCCCGTGGGGTCTCATTTTATGTGAACCCCCGGCGCCGGGCCCAGCCCTGGCGGGGGCGGCGGCTCGAAATCCGTCAGTCGCAAACCACCTTGCTCGAAATCGCAACGGAAATGAGCTAACGGCCTTTTCGTCACGATGGTCGCTTCATCGGCATGCACCGATTCCGCCCAGCGGATCTGTAGAGGATTCAGATTCAGTTCAGCCGGAAACGGCGAGTACGAAATGGTGCTGTCCCCGAAATCGGCAACCGTATCTTTGGCGTGCACAAGCCGACCCGGCCACCGAAACAGCGACCGGCAAAGCATGTAATCGCCCCCCAGGAATCCGCCGGAAAAGCACTCTAG
>Ga0302320_10022252_pt1 | contig 12530 bp, 10 predicted proteins | sample Bog_T0_3_FD_202130 | JGI IMG/M metagenome (GOLD analysis project Ga0302320, IMG submission 202130) | Peat permafrost microbial communities from Stordalen Mire near Abisko, Sweden - Bog_T0_3 | ecosystem: Environmental > Terrestrial > Soil > Wetlands > Peat | place: Sweden: Abisko, Stordalen Mire...
TGGAGATCCGGGATGGTGCCTGTTGAATCCGCTTGCGATGCGGCTGAGGATCGCCGCAAGGTCGTGTTGATCGTCGAGGACGATTTGTTGCTTCGCTGGCCGGCGGCGGAATATCTGCGCGATCTTGGCTATCGAGTCATCGAAGCTGCATCGGGGGAGGAAGCGATCGCGGTGCTCTCCAGCGGCACGCGAGTCGACATCGTGTTTTCGGACATCAATTTGAAGGGTGAACTCACCGGGCATTCTCTGTCGCGATGGGTGGAGGAACATCGTGCCAATCTTCCGCTGTTGATCACCTCCGGCAGCCGCAATGCGGCCGCGTCCGTTTCATTGGGTGCGACCCGCGCGTTCGTGGCGAAGCCCTACGTCTTGGCGGATGTGGATCGACGCATCAAGGACTTGCTGTCGCCAAGTTAGAGTTCGGCGGGTAACATCAAAGTCCTCACCGCCGGAGGCTCAAATGTCGTTTCCCCGCGCAGGATTCTTGCTTTTCTGGTGTGTGCTCGGATTGCAGTCGGCCGCCGGCCCGGCCCGGTCGCAAAGCGCGCCGGTCACCCGCGGCCAGCTGATCGGCGCATGGCGTCTGGTCGAGCTCGAGTACAGCGGTCCGAACGGATCCCGGATCGATCCCTTTTATCAAAAGGATTCGACCGGCATTTTGATCTACGATGCATCCGGTTGGATGAGCGTGCACATCGTGGGACCGAATCGCCGCGCATGGGAAATTCCGGCGTCGCGGCTGTCTGCGCCGGCGGTTGCAGCCGAAACGGTGCTGAAAGAGGCGGCATTCGACTCTTACTACGCGTACTTCGGCACCTGGGAGCTCGATCCGCGTACCTCCGTGGTGACCCACCGGGTCTCATCCGCCCTCATCCCCGGGGAAACCGGGCTCAGTTATTTCCAGTCGGTTGCGCTGGAGGATGGGCGCCTGGTTCTAACGACTCGGGTTCGACAGGACGGCGCAGTGACGGTGCGCAGGAAAATCTGGGTCAGAGAAGATCCCGTTTGATCTTGTTGTCCCAGTGCTTTTCGAACACGACCTTGTCGCCCTCGAGCGCCTGAACGGATTCCTGCATGCGGAATTCTTCCTCGGTGGAGGTGAGCTCGAGCGTTGAGCGGACCGTCGTATCCCAGGCATCGCGCTTCAGGTGGCTGAACCACTCCAGCCGCCACTTCGAGCTGTTCGGATTTCCCTCTTTGATGGACATGTACCAATCGCTGCCGCCGGACATGGTGGTGCGGATGTCAGGCAGCGTTTCCGGCGGATCCCTGAGACGCTTGTGCAGATACACTTCCCCGTCGGCATTGGCGCCGGTTTTGACGATGCTCTGGTTCTTGAGTTCTTCGGGATGGGCTTCCACTCTGGCTCGCACGAGATCTTTCAGCAGCGCCATGGGCATGGTCGCCGAATCGGCGTCATGGGGCCGGATGGGAAGGGTCAGACGGGAGGCGCCCAGCGAGATGTTGAGCGTTACCGGCCGCGGCGAAGGCCACAGCATGGGCCACAGAGATTCGCTGATGGCCACGCGGATTCGATTGCCCTTCTTGAATCGGTGGGCGGTGAAATAACATCCGACCTCGACGTCGTATCGGCGATGGGGTTCCAGCGGGGTCGGAGATTCGTGACCGTCGCGATGCGTCAAGTTCAACACCCCATAGCTTACGGACCAGGACTTTCCGTCAGCGGTGACTTCGTTGATGCGCACCACGAGCTTGGCGACCGGTTCGCTCGAAGAGACGCGGATAAACGCCAGCGGCCGACCCACGATCTCCAGGTCGTCGGACAGCGGTGCGGTATCGAAGGTGAGCGAGCGTTTGTCGTCCGGTGTCTGGTCGGGCGGCAAATCGATATTGAGGTTCCACGGAAACCATTCCCGCTTGGTCAGGCCAAGCGTTTCCTGCGAGCGGCAAACCCGGACGACCTCGGCGCCGGCTTTATCGGTCAGACCATCCGGATTGAGGAAATAGGTTCTTGGCGCAATGTTCGCGGAGGGCCAAGTGGATTCGCTGACCCATCGACCGGGAACATCCGACGGCCACACCTCTGCAGCGGTTCGCTCTTCCATGAAGACGCGCAACATCGGTTCGTCCATGATTCCGGTGTCGATACCGCGGAGCCATTGCGTCCACCAGCGGACTTCTTCGGTGACCCAATCGAGCCCCGGCCCTGCGTCCGCCAGTTGCGGATATTTGTGGCCCCAAGGACCCATCAGCCCTTTGCGCGGTACGCGCAGATTGCTGAGCAGCCGCGGCAGAAAATCCCGATACGAATCGATTTGGCCGCCGACCGCGTAGACAGGGCATTTGATGCTCGAATAGTTGGTGGCCACCGATCCGTGCTGCCAAAAGCCATCGTACCGTTGATGCGACAGCCACTCAGCCAAAATCGGCGGCGTCGCGTTGAGCCGCTTCAGCCACATCTCCCGCCATCGCTCGCCGACGATGGCGGGATCGGGCGGCCCCACCAACACCGTCTTGAATTCGGCACCCCAATCGTAGTTGTCGAGTGTTAGCGCGCCGCCCACGTAATGGGCGTCGTCCGTGTAGCGATTATCGGTGGCGCACTGGGGAATGATGGCCTTGAGCGCGGGAGGCGCAAGTGCCGCCGCTTGCAAGGAGTTGAAGCCGCCCCAGGAGATTCCGCGCATGCCGACAGAACCGTTGGACCAAGGCCGGGCTGCGAGCCATGCGATGACCTCGAGTACATCGTCTTGTTCCTGTTGCAGGTACTCCCCCAGCAGCAGGCCGTCGGAATCCCCCGAACCCCGGATGTCCACGCGCACGAACGCAAACCCATAGGGTACGAAAGCTTCGGCCCAGCCGGTGTCTCGATGACGCTCGAAGTCGCGCTTGCGATAGGGAAGATATTCGAGGACCACGGGCACCGGCACGGTGTCGGCGCCCTCGGGAATCCACATGCGGGCGGCCAACTTCGTCCCGTCCTTGAGTTCGATCCATTCGTTCTCGATGTGGCGAAAGGAACGTTTCTCAGGCATTTGCCAGGGTTTGGTGCTGATGGACGATGGCCGTGCCGGCGCGGCGGCGCCTGCGATGACGGCGGTCGATCCGGCCAAAAAGATGCGTCTCGATATGGGCATGGTGTTTCAGCTACAGCAGATCGCGTGCGATCGTGCTTACCTGCTCGCGTTTGAAGATCTCTTGTTCGCCTTTTTTTGCCTGCAGCACTTCTCTCAATCGGAACTCCTGGGGCGTCGAGCTCAACTCGAAGCTTGCGCTCACGGTGCAGTCCCATTCGTCCCGCTTCCAGGCGGTCATGTTTTCCTGCGTCCAAATGCCGCTGTTCGGGTCTCCTTCCTTGATCACCAGCCGCTCGCTCGACTGGGTCTGCACCGTCGTTCCCACATCCGCGATGAGGGTGCTCTGCAGCGGATTATTCAGATTTGCCTCGGTGCCGGGCCCCATCTCGGTGTGCATGTAAGGACTGGTTCCCGGCGTGTGTATCTCGGGGATCGGGAACATGGCCTCCCGGGCCGGCATGGGACGAACCGGAAGGGCCAGGTTCGAGGCGCCGAGCGCCACGGTCAGCGTCGCGATCTGCGGAGATGGCCACACCAGCGGCCAGAAACTTTCGGAGATCGCCGCCCGCACTCGGCTGCCTTTCTTGAATCGATGAGCGGTCATGTAGAGCGGAATCTCGACGTCGTAGAACTCGCCAGGCTTGAGCGCCGTGGGATGTTCGTGCGAATCACGATGGGTAAGATTCAAAATCCCGTAGCTCACGAGCCACGATTTTCCGTCGGGCAATACCTCGGTCAAACGAATCGCGGCTTTTGCGACCGGAACGTTGGAGCTCAAACGAAGCTTTGCGAGCGGATAGCCCAGGATCTCCATATCGTTCTCGAGCGGCTTGGAATCGAACACCAGCGACTTCGCATCATCCGATGACTGATCGTCGGGCCGGCTCGGCATCCATTGCGGCTTGGTCATTCCGACGAGCTTGTCGCCAACGTAGCTGAGCTCGCCGTGAGCCGTGGGAGCGGCGGACAGCGCGCCATTGCCGAAATGAAGCACCCGCGCTTGAATGTCACGCGAGGGCCATGCTTTCTCTGCGATCCATCGGCCCGGAATTTGCGCCGGGTACACCTCGGAAAGTGTGCGATAGGGCATATAAGCCCGCAACATGGGTTCTTCCATGATCCCCGTATCGATGCCCGCAAGCCAGTGTTGCCACCAACGAACCTCCTCGTAGGCCCAATCAACGGCCAAAGGAGCCGGCAGGTTCGGCATGAGATGACCCCATGGGCCGATCAATGCCTTGCGCGGCACGCGCAGTCCGGCCAGCAGGCTCCCGACCACAGTCGAGTAGGGATCAAGCCAGCCGCCGACCACATACACCGGGCATGTGATCTTGGCATAGTCCGTGGCGACCGACCCGCGTTGCCAATAAGCGTCGTAGCGTTGGTGCGACGTCCATTCCTTGAGGATTGCGGGCGTCGCGTCGAGACGCTGCCGCCAGATCGCCTCCCAATCCGGCCCGCTGATCAGCGGGTCGGGTGGAGCGCCCATGAATACTTTGAAATAGGTGCCCCATTTGAAATTTTCCGTGGCGAGCGCGCCGCCGATGTAATGTGCATCGCCCATGAAGCGGTTGTCGACGCATCCCATGGGCATGATGGCCTTGAGCGCGGGCGGGGACCTCGAGGCGATTTGCAGCGAATTGATGCCGCCCCAAGAAATGCCGCGCATTCCCACCGAGCCGTTCGACCAGGGCTGACGCGCGAGCCATGCGACGCATTCGACGCCGTCGTCGAGCTCCGGCTGGCCATACTCGTCGGTCATGATGCCGCCGGAATCACCGGTGCCGCGGATATCGACCCGGGCAAAGGCGATGCCGTAGGGCGCGAGATTCTGAGCCGTCGCGTCGTCGCGTTTGCGAACGCCGTCGCGCTTACGGTAGGGGAGATATTCCCACACGACCGGGACCGGCCGCTGTTCGGCGCCCTCGGGTATCCACAGGCGCACGGCCAGCTGTGTGCCGTCGCGCAGCGGAATCCAGCTGTTCTCGATCACCCTGACCGGCCGCTTCTCCGGCAGCGTCCAGCCGCGGGCGGAAAAGGCAGTGGCTTGCGAGGCTCTGGCAGCCCCGGCAACGGTGATCATCGCGCTCGTCGCCGTCAAAAAGTCGCGCCGCGTGAGGCTCGATCCGCGCGATTCTGGTTCTTGCATCGCGGTACTGTATCGTCCTATCGAGCGAATTTACAATTGTTTACCCGCCTTGAGCGCATTCAGCCGTGCTTCCGCGTGCCGACGTCCACCGCGGAGGCATACGGGCTCGGGTAAACTCAACGAGGGCGCGTGAGCGCACGGCGCAACGCCAGGATGTCTCCGTGACGGCTGGAGATGTCCTTTCGATCGGCAGCCGTGCGCAAATCTCGCAGAATTTCGAGCGAGCGCATGAGCACCGGCAGCGGCGGCCCGCTCGCGGTGATGCCCTCGAGGCCCTGCTCGTCGAGCGCCGAGGCGGGCGACTCGATGAAGCGTTTGACGAGTCCGTCGTGATGCTGCGCGGCCGAACGGCCGAAAAGGTCACACACTTCGAGGTACGCCGCGGTATTTCGCTGAAACCAGTCCGCCCGGGCATGCTCGGGCGCGAGCCGCAGCAGTTCGTCGAGCAAACTCGTGCGCGTCATGCAATCGCGCAGTCGGGCCTGATCGCTCGGTATCATGAACAACATTTTGTCGACCAGGAGCTGCGCGTAGTAAGGATCGTTTGCGCGGCATAGCCCGAGCAATAGGTCGATCTCGTTGATTCCGGAGAAATCTCCCGCGTTGGCGCCGCGGTATTCCTGCCGTCCGACACGATATGGCTTGTAGTAAGGTCTCACCGAATAGAAAAACCTCGCGACATCCAGCTGCCGCATCAGTCGCTCATTGAAGCGCATGACTTCGCGCAGTGCGAGCTTCGCTTCGTCGAACAGCACGTCGGCGACCGGACTGGACACGCCGAGATGCACGATCCGGCCGAGCGCGTCGGCGGCACGCTGAAGAGACAGAATGCCCCGCGTGTTTTCGTCGATGAAGAGAAACTCGTCGGGCAGCGAGGTGAAGCTCTTTCGCACACCGGCGCGCGCCTGGTTGTGCGTCGCGAGATGCGCAGTCGAAAATCTTGGCGCCATGCCGAGGGATGCACCCAGATGAAGCGCCAACGAGGAGGCTTCCAGGAACGGCGAACGCTCTTCACGCGCCGGATTGGTGAGCTCGTGCCGGCGCAGCGCCGCGAGATACATGCCGACGCCGCCGAGAACTCCGAAAGCACTGTCGAAACCGTCTCCGGTATTTCCCTCGGCGAGCAGGTCCGCCACGTAGGTGCGCCCCTCGTCGCGCAGCGCGGCCTTGATCGAATCTCCCACGCCGATCACGTGGGCGCGATTCGGTTGGGAGAAGTAGAGGTTCTCGAGCTCCGTGTTCATTGCGACGAACGAACTTCTGATCCAATTCTCGAATGCCTCAGCCTTGCTCGTCATTTGCCGCTGTTTCCTTGAAATCGTTGCGCTGAGTATACGAGGCCGGCGCAAGTTCGGCGATTCGCCCGATCTCGCGGTCCGCTTGCAACTCGCGTATTCTTTCATCATGAGAGTCGTCGCGGCATGCCTGCTTTTCTTTGCATTTCATCCGGTATTTGCGGGTGATGCGCCGCCAGGGCGTTTGGTGCATCGCTTCGTGATCGTCAAAATCTCTCCATTCGGGACGGCGCAACCGTGAAAGTGGCGCTTCCCCGCGGGGAAGTGCCCCAGTGCTGGCCGGGTTCGCCGGCTTGGACTTCGCCGGAACCCTCGGCGATTTGCGCTATGGCCCCGTGGGGCGGCTCGCGTTGCTGGCGACCGCCGACGCCGGCAATGAAGTGGGATGAATTGGTTCGACCGCTACTTGAAGAGCCCGTGAGAGAGCCCGGCCCTATCGTTCAGCCGCGTGTGCGGTGGGCCCTCGGCTTGTTCGCGGGTTGTCTGGCGGCTGCCGCCGCTCGCCCCGCGGCGATTGCACCGATGGCGCTTCAGGCGGCGGCCATCGTCGATTCGATGCAGGTCGAAAGCCGTTGGCCGGCCGGCGTGCATGTCGACTGGGAAACCGGAGTTCCCGACGGCAGGCCGGAACGAGGCATCGGCAAGCACACGCATTGCAGCGCCTACGCCGCGGCCGCCGCAAAGCGATTGGACATATATCTGCTGAGGCCGCCGGAACACCCGCAAATGCTACTGGCCAACGCGCAGGTCGAGTGGCTGTCCGGAGCGGGCGCAAGGCAAGGTTGGAAGCGCGTTGAGAATGCGGTGGAGGCGCAGCGTGCCGCGAACCAGGGTCTGTTCGTCTTGGCTGCGTACCGCAACCATAACGACGAAAAGCCGGGTCACATTGCGATCGTAAGGCCCAGCGACAAGAGCGATGCGGCGATCGAATCCGAGGGTCCGCAGATCACTCAGGCAGGCGGCACCAATTATCGCAGCACCACGTTGGCGCAGGGTTTTGCGGGCCACCCTGCCGCGTGGAAGGGCCGCGAAGTTCAGTTCTATGCACATACTATCGATGCCGGTATGCTTGCCAGCCCCGTGCAGCGATGATCGTCTTGCATCGGCGGGCTACCAGCCAAGCTGCTTGAAGAGCACGGACACGCGATCGAGCTCGTCGAGAATCGCACCGGCGGCATAAACCTCTTGCCGCCATTTCATCCGAATGTTGAAATTCTCGGCATGAGCACTCTGCACCTCGACTTGAATCGCTTATTTGAATTTACGTGGCGCATTCTGGTGTTCATCGTCGCGATCGGCATCATCATTGTCGTGACCACCAACTGGACCCGGTGGGAGGGCGGGGCGGGCTGGCAGAGGACAACGGACGCCTATTTGCAGTCGGATCTGACGCCGATCGCCGCAAAGGTCGCCGGCTACGTGAGCGAGCTCCCCATCCAGGACTTCGATCGAGTGCGCAAAGGGCAAGTGCTGGCTCAATTGGTCGACGTGGACTATCGGGCGGCGGTCGCGCAGGCAAAGGCCAGCGTGGCATCGGCGACGGCCCAATCTGAAGCGTTGAAGGCTCAGCACCAGCTGCAGTTGGCCAACGTGCAGGCCGCACGCGCCGTGGTTGCATCCGCAGCGGCCGCTGCGGCGCAAAATTCGCGCGATCTGGCGCGACAACACCGGTTGCTCGAGACCGGATCGTCCTCCACCGAGGCCGGCGAGAAGCTCGATACCATCCGCTCCCAACTCGAGGCACAGCTCGCACAGAATCGCGCTCAGGCTCGTGCGGCCGAGCGCCTGCTTGCGGTGCTGGATGCTCAAATCGCGCAGAGCGAGGCGGCCATCGATGCGGCGCACGCCACGCTCGATACCGCCGAACTCAATCTCAGCTACACGACCATCACCGCCACGCAGGATGGAGTCATCGGTACACGGCAGGTCAAACCCGGACAACTGGTCGGAGTCGGCAGTCAAATCACCACCCTGACCCCGCTGCCCAATGTCTGGGTCATCGCCAACTACAAGGAGACTCAGCTCACGCACATGGCAGTCGGCCAAAAAGCGGAGGTCACCGTGGATACATTTCCGGGTCATACCTTGCATGGGCACCTGGTGGCATTCGCTCCGGCGTCGGGCGCTGAGTTCGCACTCCTGCCTCCGGACAATGCCACCGGTAATTTCACCAAGATCGTTCAGCGAGTGGCGGTGAAAATAGCCATTGACGACCCGGATGGCCTCGCAGACCGGCTGATCCCCGGCCTATCGGTCGAAGCCAAAGTCGATGCCCGGGACGGCAAGCGCCGATGAGCGCAGGCGCTCAGGTGCCGCCGGCGCCGGTCTCCCCGCCGACGACCATCCCGTGGCTTGGATTGGTGGCGGTCCTCATGGGCACATTCATATCCACCTTGAATGGCCGCTTGTCGACCTTTGGTCTCGCCGATATTCGAGGCGCCGTGGGCGCAGGAATCGACGAAGGCGCCTGGATCACGACCGCTCAAACGGTCGCTCAGATGTTCATTACCTTTGCGGCCATGTGGATGGGCATGGCTTTCGGGCCGCGCCGCGTATTGATCTGGGCGTCCATCTCGTTTGCGGTGATCTCGTTGCTCACTCCGCTCTCGGCCACGCTGCCCATGCTGCTGATCATGCAGTTTCTAGGCGGTTTGGCCTCGGGCTTTTTCATTCCCCTCACGCTGGGGTTCATCCTGCTCAATACGCCACCGAAATATTGGGCGTTCGGCATTGCGATCTACGCGCTCAATCTCGAGCTGTCCCTGAATATCTCGGCCTCGCTCGAAGGTTGGTACGTGGAGCACCACTCCTGGCGATGGATTTTCTGGCAGAACGTTCCGCTCGCGTTGATGATGTCGCTTTGTCTGCACCGAGCCACCGGAATCAAGCCGCCCTCGGTGCTGCCGTCCCCCGATATTTTCGGCATTCTCTCCGGCGGCTCCGGATTAGCACTGATCTACGCCGCGCTCGATCAGGGCAACCGTCTCGACTGGTTGAACTCGGGTCTGGTCTGGGGCCTGCTGTGCGCCGGCGGATTCTTGCTCGCGGTCTTTCTGGTTCACGAGGGCCGCACTGCGAATCCGCTGCTGAATCTCAAGGTGGTTTTCGGCGCGCCGATGCCGAGTCAATTTCTGCTGATCGGATTCCTTCGCTTGACGATTCTATCCACCGCCTACCTGATTCCCCTGTATTTGGGTTCGGTGCGGGGGTTTCGCGCGCTGGAGGTGGGTCAAACGCTCTTCTGGATCGCCGCTCCGCAGCTCATTCTCTGCCCTCTCGCTGCGTTGATGCTGCGGCGGACGGATGCGAGACTCGTCGCCTCGATCGGATTCATCTTCATCAGCGTGGCCTGCTTGATGGTGGCCTACAACGTGACGAATATCTGGGGCTCCGAGCAATTTCTTCCCTCGCAGCTGCTGCAGGCGGTGGGCCAGAGCTTCGCGCTGTCGGGCGTGGTGTTCTTCGGCATCCTGCACCTGAGACCGCAGGATGCACTGACCTTTGGCGCCGTGCTGCAGACCGCGCGCCTGATGGGGGGCGAAATAGGCTCGGCGTTCGTCACGACTCTGACCCGAGTGCGCGGGCAGGTGGCATCGAACTTGATCGGTCAGCACGTGCAGATCGGCGACGCTCGGGTGATTCAGCGCATCAATGCCTATGGGGCCGCAACGACACGGGTCCTCGATCCCGTCTCGGCCGCACGCCGCGGCGAGCTCGTGCTGGGCAGTGTGGTTCGGTCCGCCGCCACCACCCAGGCCGTCATCGATGGGTTCGTCGCGCTGGCGCTGCTGACCGCGGTGGCGCTGCTGATCGTTGTGTACCGAAGCGCGGCTCCGCAGGGCCCCGCATCCGCATTGCCGCTGTTCCCTGTGCGCGGGCCGAAGCCGCCGTGATTGCCCATCGTCTTTCGACGGCGATCGCCGTGGCAGCGCTCGCCGCGTGCCGGGTGGGCCCCAACTATCATGCGCCTGGGCTTCCGCCGCATGCCGAGGCGCCTCTGGTGTCTGTGAATGCAGCGGCGGAGACCGGCGATGCACCGCCGGATGCATGGTGGAGGCTGTACGACGACGCGCGGCTCGAGGGACTGGTGAAGGAGGCACTCGACGCCAATCGCACGCTGGCGGCGGCGGACGCGAACTTTGCGGCGGCCCGCGCAGTGCTGTCGATCGCCCATGCAGCCCGCTATCCGACGACGTCGGCGTTTGCCGGCGGTATCTACGGCCGCGATGCCATGAGCGATGAGATCCTGGAGCTCGGCGGCCATCCGCCGCAGACGATCTGGTTGTTCGAGGATGTGCTTCAGTCGGCGTATGAGGTCGACCTGTTCGGCCGCGTGCACCGGGCCATCGAAGCCGCCAATGCCAACACCGATGCCGTGGCGGCCGCGCGCGACGGCGCAAGGGTTGTGATCGCCGCGGAGACTGCGCGCGCCTATGCCGCGGTGTGCGCTCTCGGCGAGGAGATCGAAGTCGCGCGGCGTTCTCTCGCGGTGGTCTCGCACGAATCCGATATCACGGTGAATCGTCACGAAGCCGGCGGCAACTCCGAATTCGACGTGGCGCGCGCGAGATCCCTGGTGGCGCAAGTGCGATCGACCATTCCGTCCATGGAAGGCCAGCGCCGTGCGGCGCTTTTCGAACTCGCGGCGCTTCTCGGCAGGGCTCCTGCCGATGCGCCGACCGATATCCAAGACTGCATCGAGCCTCCGCATCTGGTTTCGCTCATACCCGTGGGCGATGGAGCGGCGCTGCTGAAGCGCCGCCCGGATGTTCGCCAGGCAGAGCGGCGGCTCGCGGCGGCGACCGCGGAAATCGGAGTGGCGACCGCCGATCTATATCCAACGATCCGGTTGGTCGGTTTGTATGGCGGCGCCGCATCGAAGCTCTCGGATCTCACCACGAACCTCGGGCTTACCTGGGGTGTGGGCCCGGCCATCAGCTGGTCGTTCCCCAACCAGGCCGGACCCCGTGCCCGTGTGCGGCAGGCCAAAGCCGCTCAGGCGGCGGCGCTGGCGTCGTTCGACCAAGTCGTGCTCACCGCACTCAAGGAAACCGAGCAGGCCCTCGTGCTTTACACTGCGGCACTGGACAATCGGCAGTCACTCGTCGAAGCACGGGATCAGGTGCATGCGGCGTTCAAGATCGCGCACGAAGAGTTTTTGGCAGGTTCCGTCAGCAATCTCGACTTGTTGACCACCGAACAATCCTGGGTGGCCCTCGATGCAGCGGTGGCCGCAGCGGATGCCGCGCTGATTCAGGATCAAATTGCCGTATTCAAAGCGCTGGGCGGCGGTTGGCGGGACGGGAGCCGGCCAAATTCATGAGAGCGGAATGGCATCACAGCCCCCGTCGTTTTGCGACGTCTGCCGGCGTCACCGCGGCGTGCTTGCCGCCGAAATGCGCGACCACATAGTTGGCCAACGCCGAGACCTCGCTGTCGGAGTACGCATCGGCGAATGCGGGCATGAAGACGTCCGCGCCGTCCACGCGCATTTTCGCCCCTTGTAAAATGATCTCGGTCACGTTGACCGCGTCGACGTCGTTGACCCCGCGGGTGCCTTTGAGCGCCGCATAATGGGTTTGCCGTCCGTCGCCGTTCCACTGATGGCAGCTCGCGCATGCACCCTCGAACAACTTCAGACCCTGTGCCTGCGCCTTGAGCTCGTCATTTCCCGGCAGGATGGCCGTCGATGCGGCGAGAGCCGGAGGTTGCGCATCGACATCGATGGGGTGGCTGCCCTCGCGGGCCGGCACGGTGCGCAGATAGGTCACCAGAGCCGCGGCATCGTTCGGATCGAGGAATTGCAGACTGTGAGCGACTGCCTCCCCCATCGGGCCTGACGCCGAGGCGTGTTCCAACGCGTTTCCCGTGGTGAGATAGGCCACTATGCTGCTGTCCGACCAGCCGCCGATGCCGTGCTTGGGATCCGAGGTGATGTTGTAGGCGCGCCAGCCCTGGAGCACTTCGCCCGCAAGCTCACGGCCGTGCTCGAGTCCGAACCCGAAGTTTCGCGGGGTGTGGCACTCGCCACAATGACCGAGCGCCGTC
>Ga0302320_10022254_pt1 | contig 12529 bp, 21 predicted proteins | sample Bog_T0_3_FD_202130 | JGI IMG/M metagenome (GOLD analysis project Ga0302320, IMG submission 202130) | Peat permafrost microbial communities from Stordalen Mire near Abisko, Sweden - Bog_T0_3 | ecosystem: Environmental > Terrestrial > Soil > Wetlands > Peat | place: Sweden: Abisko, Stordalen Mire...
GTAAAGATTTTCCTTGGCTCTCAGTTCTTTATCAAGCAACAGCTTCAAAAGGTTGAATTTCTTGGATAAGACCCCGAGGTGAATATTTTTACGAGAAAAATCTGAAACGATCTCCCCCATGAGCTTCGCCACATTCGTTTGATTTAAAAATTCATAGTCTTCTTTTGAAATTATTTCACTCTCTTCTTCACTTAAGTATTCATTAGACTCGTATAAATTATTCCTTATGTCTATGGAGGCACTATCCCTAATTAATTTATGATTGAGGTAGTTCTTTTGAGGAAAATAAATGTTTTGTTTTGGGAAAAAAAGGTAACTTTTGATAAGAATCGGAATTTTTTCACACAGGGTGTAAAAGGGATTGGCATGTCCATCAAATTCATCAAATGACATAGCTTCACGTAAAATTCAGGGGATTTCAATATTGAGTTGTTGATGTTTAAAAGGGTGTGATTGTTGGGAGCTGGGTATTTATATAACAATGGTGGCTTTTCCAAGAAATCTTGCATTTCGAAATATTTTTTTATATATTAAAATTTTGAATTTTTAAAGGAATTTGCTATTTAAGAATTAAAAGTATTTCATCATATAAATATAAAAAATCGCAAAATTCCATTCATGTCAGACTTTTCGTTTTTAATCTAAAAAAAATGATATTTTTGTTTTTAATCCTCAAATACCAAATATCTAAAAAAAATCATTTCCAAAATATATTTCCCAAATTTTATCAAAAACAAATTTAATTCCATATTTTATAACTTATCATTTAAAATGTTCATGCTTTTGGAAATGCAACTTTGGGAAACATCATTATATTCTTTAAAATTTTTAGGCATATTGACTGTTGTGAGATTCCTTTCTCTTGGGGGTGGCTTGAACGCACTTGATGAATTAAAATTATTCTTCTCGATTCTATGAATCTCTAATTTAATTTGTGGTTTTTCGAACCAGAAACTATTGATCAGGCATGATTTCCTCATATAATTTTGTGAGAATTTTTGTCTGAAAACTTCTGATTCCAAGAAATCATCGAAATATTTTTTCATATAACAAACCAATCGTTCGTTCAAAACTTGAAACAATCCATAAATTTCATTAACCAACTCATCGGGATTTTCCAAAATCATTGTTTCTCTCAATTCTTTGAATTTCCCTTTAATTTTCAACCATAACTCCTCAGTAACTATAGCAAAGAATGTTTCTGTGAAAGCTAATTGAACAGTTGCTGAATTTGTTGGATTATTATCAGTATTTTCAATTTCTTTTTTTATTATATGGTTGTTTTGTGCCTTTTCTATTGTTTCGTATAAAAGATCAATAAAAATTGATGTGGCTTCCATTCGGCTTTGAGAATTGATCAGGCTTCTGTTTTCTTGGGATTTGTAAAACAAATCGATAATCACCATCAATCCACTTTCATCGGGATGTTTCTGGTCGAGATAGGTCGAAAACCAATCCCTGAAATAAACTGATTTAAAATTTGTCAGGAAATCAGAGCCGATTTTTGCCACAATTTGTTGCAAAATTGTGACATTTTTCAATTCCTTGGTTTTTATCATGGAATCGAATTCGTTGAGAATTTTATTTTCTGTACTTATGGTCATTTGAGATTTAATATCATTCATCCTATAAACTATTGTTGAGAGAATGTTTTTTAAGTTTTTTTGTTACCAGGAATTCAAATTGCTTGAAGTTTGCAGAAAATATGACTTTTTTAATGTTTTTATTTCAAAAATGTTGTTTTTTTCTTTGATATCCGGTAGTTTAACCAAATTGGCGTAGCTCAATTCGATTTCCTTCTTTTTTTCTAGGTTAATATTTTTTAAAAACTACATTTTAAAAGATAACCTTTATCCTTGGGCTCATAATAAACGAGTTTATCTGTGAACAGCACGAAAATCTTTTCAACAAAATCTCCTTTTTTCGTTTTTTTTTTTAAATTTCCCGATCGCACAATTTTTTCTTCATCATATTGGTTTATGTCATTTTTTTTTTTTTTTTTTGGGGAGAATTTCGTTTTTAAAGTCCCACTATTTCTTTTCGAGTTCCGACGACCCACTTGAGGACTTGGATTTTGTAATATGTTGGAAGCACTTTCGTTTAAGCAAAATACAAAACTATAATCATAATTTTTTTCTTTTTCCCTAAGCATTGCCAAAGGACATTCATAGAAATTCAACTTCCTTTGAGTTATTATGTTGTTAGCTTGATGAACCCTTATCACCAAGAACAAGGCGGAATATTTTTTAAAAGGAAAGTCGCTGGTTTTTATAATTTGCTGACCATAAATGATGACTGGAAGATCGAATTTTAAAAGATCATCAATTATCATTAGGGTGATAGAGTCACATTTTGTAAAATCATCCACTGCCAAATATTTAAATGTTTTTAATTCAAAGTCTAGAAAGAGTTTCAAGCCGTCGTCAGCTTGATCAGTTTCTTTGGCTTTTTTATTAAAAATTTTAAAGAAATTCATGATAAATTGCGAAAGGGGCACCTTTGCAATAAATTTATAAACTCAAAACAAATTAATTGTCATTTGATTAAATCGCATAGCATATGTATATATATATTGAAGAATACAAACAAATTTTAAACAATATAAATAATGAGAATGCGCCCTGGATTTTAATTTTTTTCAAATTTAGTTGTTAAAAGATTGATGAATTCAGATTGGGAAATCTAAATAGAAAATTCATTGCATTTCTTTAAAAAAAAAATTTACTTTTCCATCCTTATTTGCATCAAATTCATCCAATAATTCTTTCCAAACCTCATCATTTATCAAGTTATCTCCCATCAATTGCGCCAATTCGTCTTTAGTAATAAAACCGTTTCCATCCTTGTAACTTTAGTACTTCATTAAAATTAAAGAAAATAACTAGATCAAATAGCTTAAATGCTTGTTCAACTTTATTCTTCGCAAGAAGTTTTTCACGTTTTGTTGAAGCCACCAAAAACTCTATTTTTTGTTTAAAAAATATTTTTTTTTTTTGTTCACCTGTGTAATCTATTTTCCCTGAGAAATTGTTATCAGCCTGTTTGATTATTCTTGCCACTAAATACCGAGCTTCTGCGTTGTTACCATAAATATTTGTATAGGCTTCAATCAATTCTTCAGGCGACAATTTCCCATCACCATTTGTATCCAAATCTTCAAAGCATTTTTGCAATTCCTCTTTTTCCTGAGGAGGGGTTAAATGTCCCACTATGAAAGTATAAATGGCAGCCTGAACTTGGTTCGTAGCCTAATTTATTCATTAATTAATACATTTTTTTATATTTACATGAAAAGCAGACAAATTTTGAATAACTTTGCTATTTATTATATTGTTTTTTGAATTTTTCTTTATCCATTTATGGTTCAAAGCTTCTTCTGCTGAAATCCTTTTAGATTGGTCATATCTCAGCATTTGTCTAATCAAACCTTTGGCATCTTCTGAAATATTTGCCCAATCAGTTTCTTTTTTAATAAATTCCAAAAATTTAAAATAATTTTTAATAAACCCTTGAACTCAAATTTTCCCAATTTTACTCGATAAAAAATTTCCTCTTGCGATTTCCCCACGAAAGGGGGGTATCCACATAAAAGAATATAAAGGATTACCCCGCACGACCATATATCACATTTTTCACTGTAGTTTTGATTCAAAACTTCAGGGGCGATATAATATGCCTTTTAAAAAAAAAAAAAAAAATGCTTAAAAATAAACAAAATTACTGTTCCTAATGTTTTTGTCATTTTTGTGTTCGGTTCGAATTTCCTCGATGTCCCAAAATCAATGATTTTAATCAAAGCATCGCATTTTGGAGATTCAAATACGATGTTTTCAGGTTTTAAATCTCTAAACTACATTAGAACTACCTCAAATGTCAATTTTTTTCACCTGTGAACGATATTTTGGGCATGGCAATAAACCACTGCCTGCAAAATTTGCCTCATAATGTTGGCAGCATGGGATTCTGTCAAATACTTCAATTTTTTCACTCTTTCGAATAACTCTCCTCCGCTGCAATATCTGAAATTTTTATCATATCTTTAGCAAAAGCTTACTACTTAAAAAAGTACTCTGTAATTAAGTAGTAGCTTTCCTCATCTTGGAAAAGCTCCAAGAGTCTGACAATATTCGGATGATCCAGGTTTTTCAAAATAAAGAGTTCAGCGAAAAATTTTCCTTCATTTTCTCTAATCAAGGAAGATTTTTTTATAATTTTCATAGCACGAATCAAGCCTTTAAACACTAAATAATTTTCTAGTATCGATAAAAAATGACCTGTAGCCTTATGAGTGACAAGCCTCACCTGACCAAAACTTCCTAAAAATTTACTTTATAAGAGAGGTCCAAAATTTTGGTTCACCTTTTCCTAAAAATTGTCCAACTGAATAATTCTCAAGAATGTTTTGAGTTTTCATATGTACAAAAATTTCCGGACCAAAGCCAATTTTTGCTTCTGAATTCTTCTTTTTGTGGTTGTTGTTCAACTCAGTTTCTGTTATATCTCCTAATCCTTCAATCCTAGGCTCTTTTTTCATATCATCTTCGTTTTTGTTTTCTTTCAATATAATAGCATTCTTCGCTGGGGAAATAGTTTCTTGAGTTTCTTTTTTTGGTTCATCTTTCAAAGATTCTTCCTTTTTTTCAATTATGAACAGTTCTTCCATATTAATTGTTTTTGTCTTTTGAATATTAGAAAGCTTGGCACTTTGAGGCTTAAAACCCTCCTTATTAACTATAAGATCTTTGTCTTTGTTCGATAACTTAATATTATCAGAAATCTCTTCCATTATTGGATTATTAGCGTTTGGATTTGCAGCTGAAAAATATATTAAATTGATGGAATTTTAAAAAAAGGAACCACTGATGTTCATGCAGCCCATTTTTTTGGAAAAGTTGAAGGAAATTTAAGAAAAAATAATAAATGTTTTTATAATTGGTTCTTTTCATTTTAAATCAAAGAAATCATTCAGTTTAAAGAAAGTAAAACTCAATTTTTATATATGAACATTAATAATAAAGACAAATAATTTCTTAAACAAATTTAAGCATTTGCAAAATTTACCTATCGAAAAATTTAAATATTTAATTAAAATTTTATAACATGAGGTGGTTTATTTAATTCTCCGATATATGATTGGTGATATATTCCAAAGCAGACTTAAACATTTCAAAATAATACAAATTATCATAATTGTTTAAAACTTTTTCATCCAATAATTCCTCAATAAACGCAATTTCTGTGTGCAAATTATGATTTTTCGAATTGAAAATCACATAACTATATAACGAAAGCAAATTATCAGCATCCAATTTGACTCTCAACTCATTAAACGCCTTCGTATCAATACTTTCGCATGATTTTAATATGCTGCCCCAAATTTTCTGGTGTATGCTTGAAATTATATCGAGTTTTTTTAATGGGGTTGACCTTTTTTGAATTGAATTGACGTTTTCTATTGCATTGAGATAAAGGTCTTTTCCAGTAAGGGAACTTGTGGTTGGGGTATTAAAGTTGAAAGAGAACTCTTTATCAACATCAAAGGATTCAATGAATTTGTATTTTGTTAGAGAAAGCATCTGACTTTTTAATTTGGATGTTTGAGAAGCTTTGGACTGGTTGATGAACATAATCATGATTTCGTAAATTTGGGGTATCATTTTAAAGACTATTTTATGCCCTAAATTGCACATTATAATTTTCATTTTATTTTTGTCGGTTAGTTCCAAGGAAGTGATCATTTCCTGACCCAAAATCATTCTGAATAAAAACTTTATAAGTTTGAACAAAGGCTTGATCAGGAAAAATTTGATATCATTAAAAATATCAGTTTTAATTTTCAAGAATTGGACCTCGTCGATTTTTTTGAGAAATTTTTTGTTGATGATATTGAAATCGTATTTCAGAAAAAAAATGGATTTGAATTTTTGAAGAATCTCCGTCAAAATATTCGAACAACTCTTTAAATCACTCATGATCATCTTTTCCAATTTTTTAAAACACACTATCGGGTTGATTTTTTTCAAATTGCTTGAAAGGGATGAAATAGTCTCTTGAAGAACGATCAGACCTTAAAATTTCAAATAAAACAATATTTTAAGAACAATTCTTAATATCTGACCTTTGTGATTGTTATTTAAGGAAAAATTCTCCCATTTGAAATGCAATGCCAAATAAACTTGTTTCATTTCTTTTTTTTGGCTCAAAATATCATCGTACATATCAATATACTCTTTATATTTATGCAGATTGGGGTGGATGATAGAGTATTTTTTCATTTTTTTAATAAGCTTGTGCTTGAAAAACTTTCGGGAAAATATAAATATAATGTTTTTACCTTAAAATAAATACATTTTGCTCCATTAGAAACTCGTCGCTGCATTTCCGGAAAGAACCAGATTCATCATTGATTTTTTCTCGAATTCCAATGCGTGAATATGAAGTCAGCTTCATTTTTGTCGGTTCTTGTATGCAAAAAAAACAGTTCGCAAATTGATTTCCCATAATAATGAGATATTTTAATTAAAAAATCCAAAGGAAAAATAATTATAAAAACAATGTTTATAATAAAATGTTCATTTTATTTAAATATAAAAAATCTAATCATTGAAAAAATACTTATATTAATTATTGGAAATAAGGATGTTCCAAAGCTGCTTTGGCTGATATTCTTTCATTCTAAAAATTTTAATTTTTTCTTTATTTAAATTTTTCAAGTTTACATGGTCAATTGTGAGCATTTTTTCAATTAAATCACATGCTTCATCTGAGAAATATTTTTTATTATTATTTGAAACAAAATCTCGAAGGTTATATGGTTTGGAGGGTTTTCTAAATATTTTATATCTTTTTTAAATGAAAATTTATATTAACCTCTTTATAATGTCCAAAATGCTTTGATCAACAGTTAAATTATATTTTATTATATAATTTAAAAGGGTTTCTTTTCCAAAAATTTGAGTTATACTCATAATTTGATTAATTAAATTTGACCCTTTGAAAAAAGGGTCTCTATTAAAGATCTACAAAAGAGTATAAAAAAGATGGAAATAATTAAAATTACTAGTCCTGCAAAAATGGCTCCAGTTGCCCAAACATCTGCAGTCAAAGTATACCTTTTATTTCCCAAAAGGATTTCAGGGGGCTTCATAAACCGAGAATATACCTAAAATTAAAAAATTAAATTAGAGAGATTCTTCAATATTTTTTAAATTCAACCTTAAGCCGATTTTCTTTTTCTGGAAAGTAAAAGTCGGCTGATCCAAAATCAATGAGTTTGGTTTTTTTGTTTTTAATATCAATCAGAATATTGTGTGGTTTTATATCCAAATGATAAACATTTTCGGAATGGCAATATTCGATCGCCTATAAACATTAAAATTATTTTTTTTTTTAATTTTTCAGAGTTTCGTACACTTAAAAGTTGTTTCATGTATATTTTTAAATCTGCAGGACTAATAACTTCTAGACTGTCACAACTTAAGCTATGTTCATTTGGAAAGTATTTCAAAACCTGAGAAATAAATTTTAAAATTAAAATAAAACATGCGAGAATTACAAGGCATAAAAGGCCAGAATCTTCCTCTATGAAATAATCGTTGAGTTCTATGATATTTTCATGTTTGAGAAGAGTTAATAATATTAATTCTTTTTTTGGAAAGAATCGATTCATTAACGCTGTTAAAATTGGAAAAAAATATTTAAAAAGGACAAAAAAATTTGAAAAAAACTTGAAGTTGTTATCGCCTTTATCACAACTTTCTGATTTTTTGGCAAATTTAGTGCTTCATAGACATCAGCACAAGCTCCTTTATTGATTAAAATATCTGCTTGGTAATCCACTTGAGTTCTAAAAAATGGAAATTTCATAAATAATAATAGATTTTGGTACCCCATATTCTTTAAATATGTTTCACTGCTCCATAGGGACTCCAAAGATTTGAATTTGGTGATTTGTTTTGAAGTTTCACTGAATTTTTGTATTGGTTTGCTGATGATGTTTTTTGGAGATATGAACTTTTTCCAAAAAGTTTTCATGATTTAAGATAAAATTTTATTCACATTATTATTGATTCACTTTTAATTCATTAAAAGTTCACATTAAAATTAAATTACAATAAAATCACCCTGAAATGGATGTTTTAAAGATCAATTTTTTTTTTTAGATTTTGCAATGTCATTTTAGAATATAAAATATTTGAAAAAATTTAATAAGTATAAAAAAAGATCAATTAAGAAAATTTTCCTTTTAAAAATTTCATTTGAGATTTTCTTCAAAACTTAAAATAAAATTTAATCATGGTCCCATTTCACTTTTTTTTGAATTTTCATCTTGTAATTTTCAGCAAGATTCTAAACAAACATCAATAAACAAACAAAAATATTTAATTTACGTCAAATTCATCATTCTCAACAGCTTTTCTTTTGAGGGTATTTTTCTTTTTGCGAGTTTCCATTATTTTTTTAATCTCCTCTTTGTTTTTTTCTGATTCATTTCTTTTAAGATTTTGCTTTTTGTCATTTTTTTCTTTCATTTCAACAGGCACTTTTTTTTTGTTTTGTTTTTTTTCTTTTTTTTGATTTTTAATTTGATCTTGTTTTTCTGGTTTTGTTTTTTCAATTCCAAATTGACTTGTTATTCTTTTATTCAATCTTTGTTTGATTCCTCTGCTTTTGATGTTTCTCATATATTCTTTGATGGTTTCATAATTTTCCACATCATTTTTATTTAATAGCTCCTCAATCAATAATTTATAGGTGTGTGTTGTTTTGTTCATTTCTTCTTTTTTCTTGGCATCCTTTTCATCAAGTTTTCTTTCTTTCTTCTTAGAAGAGATCGCTAGTTCGATTTTTTTAGTTTTTCTAATATCTTCAATGGAAAATTCAATAATTGGAGGTTTATTTTTATTGAATTCTGAATAATTTTCTTTCTTGGAAAAGTGAGTTATGAACTTCAAGGCGTCTTCTGGATCTACAAAATCAACAAAAGCAATGCCCTTTATAACAAAAAATATTTATTTTGCTTTTAAATAAAAACTTTTGATTTCGGCTCATTGTTTTCATTCAACATTTCCTTATTTCTTAAAATTTTGACCTGTATATCATTAGTTAAAAATTTCATATTATCGATGACTAAAAAAAATTTCATACAGTTTTAAGCATTTTTTTCTTCTTTAAAATGTTCGCCTCATAGTTTTTTTTGAAGTAGTTTTGAACTATCTCCTTGATCGAGCTTTCATCAAAATTTTTTTTGGGCAAATGTTTTATTAAAATTCCTTTCGAATAGTAAAAATAACTTCTAAAAAATTATTTGCTACTTGTTTCAGAAACGAAATAATTTGGATTTTTAAGTTTTTGTATCTTCTCGTCAACATAAGCCGCTCTTCTCTCCTGTTCTTCCTCATCTAGATCCTTTAAAAAATGTATTAAACATTATTTTGAATAAATACTTCTGTTGGTTGGAAAACACCGAATTTAGCTAAATGCAATTTTCTTTTATTTTTTCTGTCCAATTTCACCAAATGATCTAATTCCTTTATTTTTCTTAAATTCACAGGCTTTCCTTTATTTTCCTTTTCTTTTTGTGCAATTTCTGCTCGATTTTTTGCGTGCTTGGCTATGACTCTTCTCTCTTTTAAATTCAGATGATTCGCCTCCACTGAGTTTAAAACGGATGTCGAATTCATTTCAATTTTTTCACTTAATTCCACAATATAATCAGCAGTTTTTTTCTCTTTAAATTTGATAAAAGCTGTTCCTTTGTTTTGTAAAGTTTCTTTGTTTTTTACAAGCTAAAATATGAAATGAATAAGAGAAAAATAGATAATGATAAGGCACTTTAGCGTATTCAAAAGGGCCAAAATTATTGGCGAAATCTCTAAATTCTTTGTCTGTGAGTTCATAAGTCAAATTAGAAAGGAACACGGTGTTATCAAGATTTTCATCTTTGACTTCTGATAATTTTTTATCTTTTTCTTCCTTTTGAAGCTTTTCATCATCGTTTAAATTTTTTTCCAATTTCTCTTCCTCTTTTTCAATTTCATCATTTTCATTTTCAACATTCTCTTCATTTTCTTTTTCGTCTTCAATATTTTCATTATCACCATCATCATTCTCTTCTTTTTTTTCCTCTTCGTCTATTTTTCCTTCTTTCGCAGAGTGATCAACATTGTTTTTTTCATATTCCTTTTTGTCGAATGCTAAATCAAGTAAAACGGTCCTACCTTTGAAAGTTTTCTCATTTAATTCCTTACATAAAATGGAAATTTTAATGAATCATTCGTAAAAATACTTTAATAGCTTTCAAGGCGTGGTTTTTATTCGAAAATTGAACAAAGGCAAACCCTTTGCTTTTGTTCGTTGATGGGTTGATTGGGATATTCACCTCTGTGATTTCCCCATATTTTGATAATAGGTTTCTTAGATGTTTTTCATGAACATCATATACCAAATTTCGAATTACAACACGTCCCTCTATAAAAAAATAAATTAAATATGATAAAATTGGGACATTTATTAATTTGGATTACTTTTATTAGAAGCGGAAGACATTTTGGAGAGCCGAATCAAAAAGATTTAATAATATCTCTATTAATTTTGAGATTTCTTTTTAAAATGTTATTGAGATAAAAAACTCCATTTAAAGAGAAAATCTCAATAAATTTGAATATCATAGTTAATTTCATTTATGATTCTCCATTTTAAAGGAATCCAAGTGGAAAATTGATCAAATTCATTTTTCTTGCAGGTGCACTAACCCTCAAAGTCCCAATCAACATCCCCAACCAATTAGCATTTGCAGCCTCGTTGTGTATTCTTTTCAAGCATGCCAAAATTAAATCCGAATGAACAAAATTGTCATCGAAAATATTAGGAGCAGTGTTAGTTGCAGTGTAAAACTCTCCTACTGGTAGATTGTTCGTTAATACAAAATTAGTATTTGGGGCTTGGGTTGAATATCCTAATAAAAGGTTCGCGATCATGTTTCTGGGAGCTCCTGGGGGAAAATTAATTGGGTGGAAATTCAATATAACCCTTGGATCGTCTAATTGGGCGTTAGTTAAGCATTCCAATCCTTTCAAGCATTCTGTCATTTTTATTTTGCTCTCAAAGTCATCATGAACTACGGAATTTGAAGAGATTTCAAGCTTTTGAGGTTCATCAAGATCTGCCACGATCTCAAAGTATAAATTAAAAAATAAAAAAAAATACTAAAATTAGTTTTACTCGAATCCTGATGCAAACATCCAAAAAATCGATGCTGAAAGAACAAAAAATTGACCCTTTTAAACATTTTACTGAATAATTAGTTTTCTTGATTTTCCTGATTAGATCGCATAATTGATAGATAGTTTTAAACCAGGCTGAAAATGTGTAAGGAGGGTTGTTGTTGCCTTCAAAAATTCTTAAAATTTCGTAATCGTTTGTTGTTTCAAACTCATATTGATGACTCAACACCATGTTTGCTATCATTTGGGAATCAATGCCTCGCATTACATTATTCAAAAGGCATATCACTGTCAAAGGCTCATTTTCCAAAATTATGAAAAGCTCTTCCAATCTTTCTGGGGGGATATCGTAGATGTCCAGTGTATTGCTTGATTCCATTGATTTTTTAAAAGTGTTCAAGAGAAGCCCTTTCTTCAACTTGTGGATGTTTTTCATGTAAAAAACTGGATTTTCCTCACTATAATTATTCTTAACGAAACCCAATGTCCCTACAGCATCATAGGGCAAAAAAAATCTCTGACTTTCATGATAAACAAAGTTTGGAGCGGAAATTTCGAAAATTTCAACATCTGCAGAGACTATCACTTCCTTAAGAGAAATTCCAGGAATGATCAAGGTGTCATTATTAAAGCTATATTTGTTCCCTCCAATATTGAATTCCAATGAGTTGGTTGGTTTTTTCACTTTCTTTTTCAAAACAATAAAATTTTGTGGGCCAATATAGCTCTCACCCAATTGAGAAAGAAAAGGGTGTTTGATCTTAACTATATCATAAGTCCAACTACTGTTGTACAAGGGGTCAGACCAATATACCAGGCTTTTCGTAACTTTATCATTGTGTGAATGATGTCTGATTTTAACACCGTTGAGTTGCACTCTTCCAATTGGCTATATTTCCAAATGATTTATTTTCAAAAAATAAAGATACTTGCTTATTTTTGGTCTCTGTTTCTTTGGGTTTGGGAGACTTCGAAGGAGATTCTTTGATTAATTCCTGCATAAAATTAAGTTTAGTTATTAGAAGGAGATACGCTGTTTCCCACTTTTTCGATTTTGTTAAATTTTTCTTCTTCCTTTGAGTCTTCCACTTCATTTTTCTTCTCCTCCTCTCCTTCTTTTTCTGATAGCAAATTGTGTTGTTTTCCTTTATTTCCTGAAATGAGCTTTTTTCCATTGTTTGATAACAAAAGTATAATTAATAAAAAGCTGAAAACTTTGCATTTACCTTCTTAGTTATTGGGTTCTTCTTCCTCTTGAACGTTGGTGAAATGCTTTTATCAATTGGCGAATATTTTCTCTTCTT
>Ga0302320_10022255_pt1 | contig 12529 bp, 13 predicted proteins | sample Bog_T0_3_FD_202130 | JGI IMG/M metagenome (GOLD analysis project Ga0302320, IMG submission 202130) | Peat permafrost microbial communities from Stordalen Mire near Abisko, Sweden - Bog_T0_3 | ecosystem: Environmental > Terrestrial > Soil > Wetlands > Peat | place: Sweden: Abisko, Stordalen Mire...
GGTCGGCGCACTCCGACGCGCGGCGCCTGATCGCAGGAATCGCCAATGAACATCACGGCAGATTCGGTGAAGCAGCTGCGCGATCGCACCGGCGCGGGCATGATGGAGTGCAAGAAGGCGCTGGTCGAAACCAAGGGCGACTTGGATGCGGCGGCGGAGTTGATGCGCAAGAACGGGTTGTCCAAGGCCGACAAAAAGGCCGCGCGCATCGTGGCCGAGGGCACGGTGGCCTTGGATCGGCAGGGCTTGAGCGCAGTGCTGGTCGAGGTGAACTGCGAAACGGACTTCGTGGCGCGCAGCGATGAATTTCAGGAATTCGCGCGCGAGCTTGCCCGCAGCGCATTGCAGAAGTCGGTGACCAGTGCCGAGGCCGCGCTGAATCTGGCGCACGGCGCCGGCAGCTTCGAGGAGCGGCGGCGCGCGCTGATAGCCAAGATCGGTGAAAACATCGCCGTGCGGCGTCTGGCGCGCGTCACGGCGCCGACCGCGCTCGGCAGTTACGTGCACGGCAATCGAATCGGCAGCTTGGTCGCGCTGCAGGGCGGCGATGAGGCCCTGGCGCGCGATCTGGCGATGCATGTGGCCGCGGCCAATCCCGCCTACATCGACGCGGACGGCGTGCCGCCCGCAGTGGTGGACAAGGAGCGGGCGTTCTTGGTCGACCAGAGCAAAGACGAGAAGAAGCCGGCGGAAATCATTGCCAAGATGGTCGAAGGGCGGCTGCGCAAGTATTTGGCGGAAATCACGCTGCTCGGTCAGCCCTTCATCAAGGATCCGGACACGACGGTCGAGAAGCTGCTGAAGAAATCCGCCGCGAAGGTGGTGCAATTCGTGCGCTACGAAGTCGGCGCCGGCATCGAAAAGAAGCAGGACGACTTCGTCGGCGAGGTCATGGCGCAGGTGAAGGCCCAGGAAAAGCATTAGTTCCCATAGGCGCAGTCCCAAGCCCCCGCTTCCGCGGGGGTTCTTATATAGTAGGGCCAACAGATCATGACCGACAAAATCGCCACGCCACGCTACCGCAGAATATTGGTCAAGCTGTCTGGAGAAGCGCTGCTCGGGGACGAGGACTACGGGATCGACCCGAAGATCCTGAAGCGCATCGCCGGCGAAATCAGGGAACTGACCCAGATGGGCGTGCAGGTTGCCGTGGTGCTCGGCGGCGGCAACATCTTCCGCGGCGCCGGGCTGGCGCGCGCCGGGATGGACAGGGTCACCGGCGACCATATGGGCATGCTAGCCACCGTGATCAATGCGCTGGCGATGCAAGACGCGCTTGAGGGGCTCGGCACCTACGCCCGGGTCATGTCCGCGCTGCGCATCAATGAGGTCTGCGAGGACTACATCAGGCGGCGCGCGGTGCGCCATCTGGAGAAGGGGCGGGTGGTGATTTTCGGGGCGGGCACCGGCAATCCGTTCTTTACCACCGACACCGCCGCAAGCCTGCGCGCGATCGAGATCAACGCCGAGATCTTGCTGAAAGCAACCAAAGTCAACGGAATCTACGATGCTGATCCGCAGATCAATCCCGGCGCCAAGCGCTACACGCGCCTGACTTTCGACCAGGTGCTCAATGACCGGCTCAACGTGATGGACGCAACCGCGATAGTCATGTGCCGGGAAAATAATTTGCCGCTGCAGGTGTTCAACCTCTTCAATGAGGGGGATCTGATGCGTATCGTGAAAGGCGAGGACGTCGGTACCGTCGTCTCCGCCGCGCCTTAACGGAGGGCTTATGCTCGAGGACATGAAGAAGGATGCGACGCTGCGCATGCAGAAGTGCGTGTCGACGTTCAGGGATCAGCTGAAGAAGCTGCGGACTGGACGCGCGCACACCAGCCTGATTGAACACATCAAGGTCGACTACTACGGTTCGGAAATGCCGTTGAACCAGGTTGCGAACGTCGCGACCGAGGATGCGCGCACCTTGACCGTGACTCCGTGGGAAAAGGCCATGGTGCCGATCATCGAGAAGGCGATCTTCAAGTCCGATCTGGGGCTGACCCCGAACAGCGCGGGCACGATCATCCGCATCAACATGCCCGCGTTGACCGAGGAGCGCCGCCGCGACATCACCAAGGTGGTGCGCTCGGAGGCGGAGAATGCCCGGGTCGCGGTGCGCAACGTGCGGCGCGAGGTGATGAACGAGTTGAAGGACATGCTCAAGGAGAAGCTGATCGCGCAGGATGACGATCGGCGCGCCCAGGACGAGGTGCAGAAGCTGACCGACAAGCACGTCGCCGAGATCGACCATGCGATGGCCGACAAAGAGAAGGAATTGATGCAGGTCTGACCGCGCAAGACCCGCTCATCCATATCGCCATGTCCGATACGCCGCAGCATGTCGCAATCATCATGGACGGCAACGGCCGTTGGGCCAGGGCGCGCGGATTGCCGCGCCCCGCCGGACATCGTTCCAGCATCAAGGTGGTGCGCCGGATCGTTCAAGAGTGCGCCAATCGCGGCGTCAAGTACCTGACTTTGTTCGCCTTCAGCAGCGAGAATTGGCGCAGGCCGCCGGATGAGGTCGGGATGCTCATGAATCTGTTTCTCGATTCGCTGGTGCGCGAGATCGAGGATCTGCACCGCAATCAGGTGCGCGTGCGATTCATCGGCGACCGGGAACTGCTGGGCCACGAGCTCGGGGAGCGGATGCGCAGCGCCGAAGCGCTCACCGAGGGGAACTTGGGCTTGGGCCTGACGGTGGCGATCGCCTATGGTGGCCGCTGGGACATCGCCCAAGCGTGCCGATCGTTGGCGGCGGACGTGGCGGCCGGAAAACTGCTGCCCGGGGACATTACCGAGGCGCAGATCGGCGCCCGTCTCGCGCTCGGTGCAATCCCCGATCCGGACCTGCTGATCCGCACCGGCTCCGAGCAGCGGATCAGCAATTTCCTGCTGTGGAACTTCGCCTATACGGAATTGCATTTCTCGGATGTGTTCTGGCCGGAGTTCACGCCGGCGCATCTGGACGCGGCGTTCGAGAAGTATGCGCGCCGGGAACGGCGCTTCGGCAAGACCTCGGGGCAGCTCGTCGAGAGATCCGATGCATAGGCCGCTGCTTGCTTAAGCTGCGCATCTTCACCGCCTGCGTGCTCGGCTGCCTGTTGCTGGTGGGCGTGTTCATGCTGCCGCCGCGCTGGACCGCGCTGGCCTTCGGGGCCGTATTCACCTACGGCGCCTGGGAGTGGGCCGGATTCGGGGCCCTGCGCAGCGCTCCGGCACGCATCGGCTACGCGCTGTGCATCGCGCTGCTCATGTTGCTTGGCTGGGATTGGACCGACAACGCGGCGCATCTGACGACCCTGATGGCGGCTGCATGCGTGTGGTGGGCGATCGCGGCGCTGTGGCTCACGCTCGTCCCGTCACGCCACCGCGCGGCGCTGACGCTGCTGTGCGGCGCGCCGGTGCTGGTGCCGGCCTTCGTTGCCGTCGCCAGGCTGCTGTTCGCCTCGCGCGGCGCCGCCCACGGACCGGACATCGTCTTCTTGCTGCTGCTGCTGGTGATCGGCGCCGACATCGGCGCATTCTTCGCGGGCCGCAGTTTCGGCCGCCGCAAGTTGGCGCCGCGCGTGAGCCCGGGGAAAACCTGGGAGGGCGCGATCGGCGGATTGGCCGCAGTGGCGCTGGTCGCCTGGGCCGGAGCCGCCTATCTTGGGCTGCCGATCGGCGCAGGCGTCGCATTTGGCTGCGCCGTCGGCATCTTCTCGATCGTCGGCGATCTCACGGAGAGCATGTTCAAGCGGGCGGCCGGACTCAAGGACAGCGGGACCGTGCTGCCGGGTCACGGCGGCATGCTCGACCGAATCGACAGCGTGACGGCGGCGGCACCGCTTTATGCGCTGGGGCTATTCGGTTCCGGGGTGATCGCGTGAGCGCGCCGCGCGGTATCGCCATTCTAGGGTCCACCGGCAGCATCGGCCGCAGTACTCTGGCCGTGGTCGCGCTGCATCCCGATAAATTCCGGGTCTCGGTGCTCGGCGCCCACAAGAGCTGGCAAGCCGTCGTCGAGCAGGCGCAGCGCTTTTCACCCGACATGGTGGTGCTCATGGATCCGGACGCCGCCGTGCTCGCCCGCGAGGCGCTGCGGGCATGCGGCTCCAAGACCACCGTGGAATGCGGAGCCGCGGCGCTCGCGGCCGCGGTGACCGGAGCCAACGTGCACATGGTGATGGCGGCGATCGTCGGCGCCGCGGGGCTGCAGTCGACGCTCGCGGCCGTGCGCGCGGCGAAGCGGGTGTTGCTGGCCAACAAAGAGTCTCTGGTGATGGCGGGCAGGCTGTTGATGGACGAGGTGCGCAACGCCGGGGCCGAACTCATTCCGATCGACAGCGAGCACAATGCGATTTTTCAGTGCATGCCCGCCGGCTACCTTCCCGGCGTGGCCGCGCGCGGCGTCACGCGCGTGATTCTCACCGCCTCCGGCGGGCCTTTCCGCTGCGCCGATCCGGCGCAGATCGAACACGCCACGCCGGATCAGGCCTGCAACCACCCGAAGTGGAAAATGGGCCGCAAGATTTCTGTGGATTCGGCAACCCTCATGAACAAAGGCCTGGAAGTCATCGAGGCGACGTTGCTGTTCGAGTTGCCGGAGACACGGGTGGATGTGGTCGTGCATCCACAGAGCGTCGTGCACTCGATGGTGGAATACGCCGACGGCTCGCTGTTGGCCCAGCTCGGGGCGCCCGACATGCGCACGCCGATAGCCCAGGCCCTGGCATGGCCGGAGCGCGTCGAATCCGGTGTACAATCCTTGGACTTGGCGCAGATCGGCAAGCTGGAGTTCGAGCCGCCGGATCATGCGCGTTTTCCCAGTCTCGGACTCGCCAGGACCGCGGCGCGCGCCGGCGGTACCGCACCGGCGATGCTGAATGCCGCCAATGAGGTCGCTGTACAGGCGTTTCTTGACCGGCGCTTGAACTTTACGGGCATTGCAGCGGTCATTGACAAAGTGCTTCAGCGCCTTGACTCATCTCCCGCCAGCTCGCTGGGCGATGTGTTGGACGCCGACGCCGCGGCGCGACGCATGGCAGTCGCCTTGATAGCGCCGGCGCAGGGGGCCCTCGCATGAAGTTTGTTATTTTTTTCGTCGCGTTCATCGCCGCGATCGGGATATTGGTGGCGGTACATGAATTCGGTCATTACTGGGTCGCCAAGAGACTGGGTTTCAAGGTGCTGCGATTCAGCATCGGCTTCGGCAAGCCGCTGCTGACGCGAATTGGCCGCGATCGCGATCGAACCGAATACTGCATCGCCGCCATTCCCCTGGGCGGCTACGTGAAGCTCCTCGATGAGCGTGAGGGCGAGGTGGCGCCCGAGGAATTGCATCGCTCCTTCACCCGCAGGCCCGTGTCGCATCGAGTGGCGGTGCTGTTGGCGGGACCGGCGATGAATCTGCTGTTCGCGGCGGCGTTGTATGCGATCTTGGCGATGGCCGGCGCTGAATTCATCAAGCCGGTGGTGGGCCAGGTGCGCCTCGACAGCCCGGCCGCCATCGCCGGACTGCAACGCGGCGACACCATCGTGCGCGTCGGCGATCGCAGCGTCGAGGACACAGATCGACCTGCTGCGCCAGTTCAGCGGCGATGGAGTGGTTCCGCTGACGGTGCGCCGCGCCGGCGCCGAGATGACCCTCACCCTGCAGGTCGCCGATGACCGGCGCAGCTTGACCGAGCCGGGGAAGTTGCTGCCCGGCTTGGGCTTCGATCTGGCCACCTGGAATGCCAGTACCGTGATTCAGGCGGCGCCCGCGGACAGCGCCGGCGCGCGCGCCGGTTTGCGGGTCGGCGATCGGGTGCTGTCGGCGGACGGCCAGCGGATCGACAACAGCGCGCAGCTCGTCGACATCGTCAACGGCGCCCCCGGCCGCGACATCTCCATCGAGGTCGAGCGCTCGGGTGAGCGGCTGAGCATAGTGGCGCCGGTGATGCGGGTCCTGGAGCATGGCAAGCCCATTGGCCGCCTCGGCATCACGCTGCAGGAGGGGGCGCGAACCTGGCCTGCGGGCCTGGTGGAAATCCGCCGCGCCGGACCGATCGAGGCGCTGGGCATCGGGGTATCGAAGACCTGGGAGATGTCGGCCCTGACCGTGCAGATGCTGTGGCGCATCGTCACCGGCCAGGTGTCGGCCAAGAATATCAGCGGCCCGATCAGCATCGCGGAGTTCGCGGGCATCAGCGCATTTTTGGGCGTGAGCGCGTTTCTGGCATTCTTGGCGATCATCAGCGTGAGCCTGGGGGTGCTGAATTTGATGCCGGTGCCTTTGCTGGACGGCGGCCAGGTCGCGTATCAGCTGGCCGAAGCGGTCAAGGGCAGCCCGCTGTCGGAGCGCACGCAGATATTCGGCCAAAAGCTCGGGATCGCGCTGTTGGTGGTGTTGATGAGCCTGGCCTTCTATAACGATATCGCAAGACATTTGAATTAACGGGAAATCATGATCTATTCCAAGTTTGAGCCGCAGGAGCGGTGCTGCACGTTGCGCGCCGCCCACAGATATCGCACCTGGTCTTTGTCGCGTGCGGCTTGAATTTCGCGCCGGATTGCTGGTGGCGCTCGCTGTCCAGTTTCTCGAATCGAATGTGCAGGCGCAAACGGTGCAGGAGCCGTTCACCGTCGGCGATATTCGAATTGAAGGGCTGCAGCGCATCTCCGAAGGCACGGTATTCAATTACCTGCCGGTCAATATAGGCGATCACCTGGATGGCCAGCGCATCGGCGAGGCGATGCGCGCCTTGTACGCCACCGGCTTCTTCCGCGACGTGGAATTGCGCCGCGACGGCAACACCTTGCTGGTGGTGGTGATCGAGCGGCCCTCGATCGCGAAGTTCGAGATCAAGGGCAACAAGGACATCAAGACCGAGGATCTGCAAAAGAGCCTGCGCAATGTCGGGCTCGCGCAGGGCAAGACCTTCGACCGGTCGGTGCTGGACGAGGTGAAGCAGTATCTGACCGACCAGTATTTCAGCCGCGGCAAATATGCGGTGCGCGTGGACACCAAGGTCACCGATCTGCCGGGCAACAAGGTCGACGTGCTGGTCGACATCAAGGAAGGCAAGCGCGCCAAGATCGAGCAGATCAACATCGTCGGCGACTCGAAGTTCAAGGAAAAGGACGTGCTCGAGACCTTCGAGCTGAAGACGCCGAACTGGCTGTCCTGGTACAAGCAGGACGACCGCTACTCGCGCGAAACCCTGCAGGGGGACCTGGAGAAGCTGCGCTCGTACTACATGGACCGCGGCTATGCCAACTTCCAGATCGAGTCGACGCAGGTGACGATTGCGCCTGAAAAAGACAACATGTACATCACCGTCAACATCGACGAAGGCGATGTGTTCAGGATTTCGGAAATCAAGCTGGCCGGCACGATGGTGGTGCCGGAAGCGGAGCTGCGCAGGCTGTTGCTCATCAAGCCGGGCGATATTTTTTCGCGCAAGGCGGTGACCAATACGCAGCAACTGATGAGCTATCGGCTCGGCGCCGACGGATACGCCTTCTCGAAGATCGATCCGGTCCCGACGCCCGACAACGACAAAAAAACCGTGTCGCTCACCTTTTTCATCGAACCCGGCAACCGTGTGTACGTCCGCCACATCAATTTCAACAACGTCACCGCCATCAACGATGAAACCCTGCGGCGCGAAATGCGCCAGCTGGAAGGCGGCTGGCTGTCGAATTCCGCGGTCGAGCGCTCCAAGGAGCGTATCCAGCGATTACCGTACGTGGAGAAGGTGGACTTCGAGAACAAACCCGTGGCAGGCAGCGCGGATCTGGTCGATGTGGACTTCAACATCAAGGAAGGGCTGCCGGGGCAGTTCGGCGGCGGCATCGGCTATTCGGAAGCGCAGAAATTCAGCCTGAACGGCAACTTCGTGCACAGCAACTTCATGGGAACCGGCGAACGCGTCGCCCTGGAAATCAACGCCGGCAAGTACAGCAAGACCTACACCTTTGCGCACACGGATCCTTACACCACCATCGACGGCGTGGCGCGCACCACCTCGTTCACGTATCGAGACTCCACGCAGTTCGTGGCGGCGGCATCGAAATTTTCGACCAAGCAGCTCACCGGTGCGATGAACTGGTCCTATCCCATCACCGAATATCAGTTTGTGCAGCTCGGCGTATCGGCGAACAAGAACACGCTGGTGGTGTCGCAGGGCTACAGCGCCCAGCAGTCCATCGATTGGGTCAAGTCCAACGGCAACACCTTCACGCGCTACCTGAACGACACCAACGGCGACGGGTCCATCAATTCCCTGGACAACCCCTACACGGTGTACGGCAGCGACTTCTATACGTACGAGCTGACCGGAGGCTGGAGCCTCGATTCGCGCAACCGGGCGCTGTTCGCCGACCGCGGTCTGCGCGTGACGCTGTCCGGCCGGTACTCGGTGCCGTTCAGCGACGTGCACTACTACGCCACCAATTTTCAGCTGCTGAAGTACATTCCGTTATGGGGCAAGTGGCTGATCTCGTATAACGCGAGCGTGGACTACGCATCGGCCCTCGGGAAGACCACCAGCCTGCCTCCCTACCTCAATTACTTCGCCGGCGGCCCGGATAGCGTTCGCGGCTATCGAGAGAGCACCCTGGGACCCCGCGACAACATCGGCATCGGCGACCCGTACGGCGGCAACTTACGCGTGATAAGCCGTGCGGAGCTGATTTTCCCCGAACCGGAAAAGTGGCGGAGCGCCGCCCGCATCAGCTGGTTCTTCGATATGGGCAACGTATTCCAAACCGGGAATACTGTAAAATTCCTTGGCGAAGACGACATTACGCCGGTAAATTACCATTTCAGTTATGATAATCTGAAGAGATCGACCGGGGTCGCGGTCCAATGGCTTGCGCCGCTGGGCTTGTTCCGCTTCTCTTACGGGATACCGTTAAATGCCTATCCCGGCGACACGGTGAGATTCAACGACCAAACAGAGCGTTTTCAGTTTTCCATCGGTCAGGCGTTTTGACCCATTATTCGAGGTCTTAGAGAGCAATATGTCGACTTTCACTCGCAGCGTTCCGTTCCTGATCTTGAGTCTGTGCGGCGTGCTGGCCGCGGGACCGGCGAGCGCGGAAATCAAGATCGGGGTGGTCAGTTTTCAGAAGCTGTTGGAAGAGGCGCCGCAGACGAAAACGGCAATGCAAGCGCTGGAGAACGAATTTGCGCCGCGCCGCCGCGAACTGCTGACGATGCAGAACGATCTGAAGGCGCGCGACGAGAAGCTGCAGAAGGAAGGCGCGGTGATGGCGGAAGCCGATCGCGCCAAGACCGAAAAGGCGCTGCGGGATGAGCAGCGCGAATTCTCGCGCAAGGCCGGAGAATACCAAGATGACGCCTCGGCGCGGCGCAACGAGGAGCTCGGCAAGGTGCAAAGATACCTGGCGCAGGAAGTCCAGGGGTATGCCAGCGCGCAGGGCTTCGACCTGGTGTTGGCCGATGGGGTCCTCTACAACAAGCCGGCATTCGACATCACCGCGAACATATTGGCGCTGTTGGCGACCAAGCCCGCCACGTTGCCGGCCACGGCGCCTGCGCCCGCTGCGGCCAAGCCGTCGGCCACGCCTAAATAGCTCACGCCGATAACAGCCGTTCGCACTGGATGGTGCGCGAGTGCAGGGGGAATTCAGCCTAGGCGAGTTGGCCATTCGGTTCGGCGTTGCTTTGCGTGGCGACCCCGCGGTGCGAGTGTCCCGGGTCGCGACCCTGGTGAATGCGGGCGAGGGCTCCTTAAGTTTTCTGGCCAACCCGCGTTACCGCAAGCAGCTCGAGTCGACACGCGCGAGCGCGGTCTTGGTCTCCCCCGGAGACGCCGAAAAATGCCCCGTTGCGGCGCTCATCGACCCGAATCCCTATCTGGCCTACGCGCGCATTGCAGCGTTGCTTCACCCGCAGCCGCAAGCAAAGGCGGGGATTCACCCAAGCGCAGTGGTATCGGCCGGGGCAAGAGTTGCGCCTTCGGCCACGGTCGGCCCCTTGGCCGTGATCGAGGACGATGTTGAATTGGGTGAACGCGTGCACATCGGGTCCGGCTGCGTCGTGCAAAAGGGTGCGCGCGTCGGGGCGGACACGCGCTTGGGCGCGCGCGTCAGCGTGTGCCAAGGCGTGCAGATCGGCGCGCGCTGTATCCTGCATCCGGGCGCGGTGATCGGCGCGGATGGCTTTGGATTTGCACCCGACTCGGGCGGCTGGGTGAAGGTGCCGCAGCTCGGCAGCGTGCGCATCGGAGACGACGTCGAGATCGGCGCCAACACGACCATTGACCGCGGCGCCATCGATGACACGGTCGTCGAGCATGGGGTAAAGCTGGACAATCAGATCCAAGTCGGTCACAACGTGATCATCGGGGCGCATACCGCAATCGCGGGCTGCACCGGGATTTCCGGCAGCACCGCGATTGGCCGGCGCTGCATGATCGGCGGCATGGTCGGATTTGCGGGTCATTTGACCATCGCCGACGATGTGGTGATTACCGGCTGCAGCCTGGTCAGCGCCTCGATCAAGCAGGCCGGCACGTATTCCAGCGGGATGCCGACCGTGGAGACTCGGGCCTGGCGCCGCATGGTGGCGCATTTACGGCGTTTCGGGGAAAAGGAGCGAAGATGAGTGAAACCTGCAAGATGGATATCGAACAGATCATGCAGCAGTTGCCGCACCGCTATCCGTTCTTGCTGGTGGATCGTGTGCTCGTCTGCGTCCCGGGCGAGTATTTGCATGCCCTGAAGAACGTGACCTTCAACGAACCGTTCTTTCCGGGTCATTTTCCGCATCGGCCGGTGATGCCCGGAGTCATGATCATCGAGGCCTTGGCTCAAGCCTGCGGAATCCTCGCGTTCAAGACCGTGGACGTGGTGCCGAATACGCAAAGCCGCTTCTACTTCGTGGCGATCGACAATGCGCGGTTCCGCAAGCCGGTCGAACCCGGCGATCAGCTGCTGCTCAAGGTCACGCTGAAACGGGCGTTCAAGGGGATATGGAAGTTTCACGGCCTTGCGCAAGTCGACGGACAGGAAGTCGCCTCGGCGGAAATAATGGTGGCGCCCGAGGCGAAGGTACCCGAGCCGAAGGGGGAAGCGGGATGATCGATGCGCGCGCCGCGATCGATGCGCAGGCGAAGATCGCAGCGGATGTACACGTCGGGCCATTCACCGTCATCGGGCCGGAGGTGGAGGTCGGAGCCGGCACCTGGATCGGGCCTCACGTGGTCATCAACGGTCCGACGCGGATCGGCGCCGGCAACAAGATTTTTCAGTTCGCCTCCCTCGGAGAGGCGCCGCAGGACAAGAAATATAACGGCGAGGCGACCCGGCTGGAGATCGGCGACCGCAACGTGTTTCGCGAATGCGTCACGGTGAATCGCGGCACCATCCAAGACAAGGGCGTCACGCGCATCGGCAACGACAATCTGTTCATGGCCTATGCGCATGTGGCGCACGACTGCCAGCTCGGCGATCAGATCGTGATGGCGAACTGCGCCACCCTCGGCGGGCACGTCGAGATCGGCGACTGGGTGATCATGGGCGGACTATCGGCGGTGCACCAATACACCAAGATCGGGGCGCACTGCTTCCTCGCGCATAACGCCGCCGTGACCCGCGATGTTCCTCCCTACGTGCTGGTGGTCGGCCGCCCGGCGGTTCCGCACAGCATCAACTCGGTCGGCCTGCAGCGCCGCGGGTTCACCGCCGAACAGGTCCAGAACATTCGCCGCGCTTACCGCCTGCTGTACCGATCGGGACTGAAGCTCACGGCGGCGGTGGAGGAGCTGGAAGTCGCGGCCGAGACGCAGCCGGAGATCAGGCCCTTCGTCGAGTTCATCAAACGCAGCTCGCGCAGCCTCGTCCGCTAGCCATGCCGGATTCATTGCGGGTGGGTCTGGTGGCCGGGGAAGCGTCAGGCGATACGCTGGGCGCGGACTTGATCGCCGCCCTGCGTGAGCGCGCTCCTGGTTCGACGTTCTTCGGGGTGGCGGGACCGAAGATGCAGGCAGCGGGCTGCGAGCTTTGGGAGCCCAGCGAATCGCTGGCAGTCATGGGCTTGTTCGACGTGCTGCGTGAACTGCCGCGCCTGGCGCGCTTGCTCGCCCGCGTGCGCCGCCGCTTCCTGGCGGAGCGGCCCGACGTGTTCGTCGGCATCGATGCGCCGGACACCAACCTGAGACTGGCCCGGCATCTGCACGCGGCGGGCATCCCCACCGTGCAGTATGTCAGCCCGCAAGTGTGGGCGTGGCGGCAGGGCCGTGCCCGCGGCATGCGCGAGTCGGTGGACCTGGTACTGTGCCTGCTGCCGTTAGAGAAGGCGTTCTTCGACGCACATGGCATACGCGCCGAGTTCGTCGGCCATCCGCTGGCCGATGCGATTCCGCTCATTGTCGACCGCAAAGCCGCCCGGGCGGCGCTTGGGCTGGCCCAGGGAGCACAGCTCATTGCGCTGCTCCCCGGAAGCCGCCGCGGCGAGGTGCGGCGCTTGAGCGGCGACTTTGCCGCGATCGCGCGCTGGCTCAAGCTTAAGCGCCCGGAGCTGGAATTCATT
>Ga0302320_10022257_pt1 | contig 12528 bp, 8 predicted proteins | sample Bog_T0_3_FD_202130 | JGI IMG/M metagenome (GOLD analysis project Ga0302320, IMG submission 202130) | Peat permafrost microbial communities from Stordalen Mire near Abisko, Sweden - Bog_T0_3 | ecosystem: Environmental > Terrestrial > Soil > Wetlands > Peat | place: Sweden: Abisko, Stordalen Mire...
TTGCTTGTTCCGCCTCCCCATTGAAGGCAAGAATCGCCGACCCGTAGAGGCAGGTGCTTTCATGGTCGGGGAACTGAGCGATCGTCTTACGGGTTTGTTCCAGGCTTGCGGAGGCCTGCCCATCCAGGTGAAGCGCCCAGGCTAGGCGGTTCTGCAGCCAGGGCGAAAAGGGATCGATGCGAATGGCCTTACTTAGCAGTTCAATAGCTTCGGTAAAACGATGGCGGCTGACGGCGAACATAGAGCGAGCGCGCGTGGTCCAGATATCGTGGGGCAGATGAGTGCTGAAGGAGAAGGCCAGTAAGGCCGCGGGCAGGTCGCGGTCGAAGTGGAAGTTGACCCAGCCTAGGGCGGGCAGCAAGGCTTCGGCCTGATCGGGAAGACCGGGAATCGAGTCCGCCATGCGGTGCACAAGTTCCGCTGAAGCGCTCGGAGACATGAAGCCGAATAAGGCCTGGATAACGCACAGGCGCGCGAGATCGACCTTGGCGCAGATCAGCGTGGGATCAAGTTCGATGGCCCGCAACAGATGCTGCATCCCGTCTTGCATGCGGTGGCGATGAAGCGTCTGCCACTCATGGCGCCCGCGCAGGAAAATATCGTAGGCCTGCGCGTGCCGTGGGGCGTTCTCGTCCTCGACTTGGCTGGCGGCGGAGATGTCGAGGCCGGCATCCCGCCCCGGCGAGATAGCCGCGTCATGGGGGACCTCAATGCCCAGCCGATAAGCCAGCCGCTGCATCAGCTCCTGTTCCAGCACGGTTGTCTGATTTTGCGGCGCCAGCAGGTCTTCAACCCAGATTTGCGTGCCGTCCTCGACGCGGATCATCTCTGCCCGCAGCCGGTAAAGCGAGGAGAAGGCTTGCAGGGTTCCGGTCAGAACCAGGTCGGCCTTCAGTTCCCGGCCGATCTGCTGTGCGGTGAGCCCGCGCTGCGCCAGAGTGAAGACTGAATCCCTGGCCAGCACCGCAGTGGCAAAGCCGCGCGCGCGGGAGAGGCTGGCGGTGGTCTCTTCGGCTATGGCCGATCCGAGATATTCGGGAACAGAGTGCCCGGTAGCGAAGGGCATGATGGCCAGCCGAACAGGCGTCCCGAGCGGCTTCTCGCCGGCCCGTATGATTTCAGCCGTGAAGCGGTAGCCGCGCTTGTAAACAGTCTGGATGCACACCTCCGGCTCAAGCCGCGCGCGTAGGCTGGACAAGCACTTGGGAACGCTGTCGACCGTCACATGCACATCGCCCCACAAAGCAGATTTCAATTGCGCGGACGAGACCACCTGACCGGCGTGCGCCAGCAGCAGCCGCAACGCCGCCAACTCCTTGGGAGGCAGGTGAACCACCGCCTCACCGCGCCACAGCGTGCCATCGGCCTCCAGCCGGAACCCTGCAAAGGAACAGGCCGCCGCATTGCCCCGGCGGCCAAGAGCTGTTTTGGGGTTGGTATCTCCACGCCGACGGCCAAGGCTTGCTCCCTGGGCGCCCGTGTCTCCGCTTCGACGACCTGGACTTGTCCCCGTGGCGCCAGAATCTCCACTCCGGCGACCGGGACCTGTCTCCTCGGCGCCAGTATCCCCACGACGGCGACCAGGACCTGTCCCCTCACCCAAACGAGCAGAGTCCGCTTGTTGGGAACCTCGAGTCGCTTGCAAGCTGGGATCAGGCGTATCGCTGGAAACTGAGTGTGGCACTTTCTTCGCTGACATCGCGGTTCCTCATCAACTGGCGGCACGGTTGCCGATCTCTTGCCCATTGGGCAAAAAGAAAGGCAACGGCCAACAGTGGTCGCGGGAGTCTACAGGGGAAAGCCTGGAGGAGGAAAAATGAAAGCAGTAGTTCCGCGAATCCTCTGTGCTCAAATGAGCCCAGAAAAATTCTGTGACCTCCAGATTATCTGCTTTCTATATGCATAGGGAAGTGTGTGCCGGAGATTCTTATGATTTATTTATGCGCGAAGTAATCAAAGTCGGATTCACAAGTAACCATAAAGTTATTGCTACAGGTGGGAATATCCACGTTACTACTTCAATTTAGAGAGTGTTTCTCAAGTAAAATTATTTTCAGAGAGAAATTTTCATCTGTGGTCGAGGAAAGATACGAACAGCATACAGAAAAACTTCAGAAATTTATCAGAAAAAGCAGACCCGGCGGCTGGCATAGTAGGAGGTGGGAGTTTGCTATGTCCAATACAGTTTCCTACGCACAGTGGTCTCTTGAACCCTATTGCATCGGGATGAAGCTGCGCTCGCTGCGCACCCAGAAGCGGCTCACGCTCTCGCGCCTGGCGGCCGAGACAGGCTTATCCACGGCGTTGCTCTCCAAGCTGGAGACGGACCGCATGGTTCCCACGCTGCCCACGCTGGCCACCATCAGCCGGGTTTACGGGGTGGGGATGAGCTACTTTTTCTCTGAGCCCGCCAAGCACACGCTGTCCATCACGCGCAAAGCTCACCTCACAGGCAACAGCCGCGGAGTGGATTCAGTGAAGTCGATACCACTGAACGCGGTGACAGAGGGAACCCGGCTGGTGGCGCGGATGATGGAGTTTCCCGCCGGCGGAGTTTCCTGCGCCACGGATTCCTGCCGCGAGGGAAGCGCCCTGGTGTACGTGCTGGAAGGAAAGTTGCAGTTGGATGCGGGCGGGATGCAGGAGGTGCTGGAGGCCGGTGATTGCGCCTGCATGGAGAGCGAGATGGAGCTGGCCTGGAGCGCAGCAGGCAAGCATCGCTGCCGGATATTGGCGGTGACGCCAGCCGGGCCGCGCGCAGAAGGCTGAGCACACCGTTTTGTTGATCAGCGCCGCGTGATTTTACCCGCAGCGGGGCCAGTCTGTAGGATGGTTGGAAAACAAGGAGTTCGGCGCCATGCGACCCAACCTCAATCTGATGAAGGCAACCCTGACCGGCGCTTTGGGCGGGTTGCTCTTCGGTTTCGACACTGTTGTAATTTCGGGCGCCATTGATGCGCTGGTGCGGCTCTATCACCTTAGCCCGCAGGGCAAAGGCTGGACGGTGGCCATTGCGCTGATCGGCACGGTGGTGGGAGCTCTGGGCGCGGGTCAGGCGGGGCAGAAGCTGGGCGGGCGCGAGACGCTGCGCATCACCGCGGTGCTCTATGTGGTCTCGGCCATCGGCAGCGCGCTGGCCTGGAACTGGCCGGTGCTGATGGTCTTCCGTTTTATTGGCGGGCTGGGCATCGGCGCCTCTTCGGTGCTGGGACCGGTTTACATTGCCGAGCTGGCCCCGGCCAAGTGGCGCGGTCGGCTGGTGGGTGCGTTTCAGTTCAACGTGGTCTTCGGAATCCTTGTGGCCTACACCTCCAACTACTTCATTCGCACGCTGCACCTGGGCGCTACCGAGTGGCGTTGGCAGGTGGGCGTGGCCGCGCTGCCGGCCCTGTTATTTCTGGTGCTGCTCTTTGGTATTCCGCGCTCGCCGCGCTGGGCAGTCTCGAAAGGGCGCAACGAGGAAGCTCTTGCCGTGCTCAAGCTGATGGGCGAGCCGGAGCCCGAAGCTGAGCTGGCCGACATTCGCGCCGCATTGGCCGAGGAGCATGCCACGGCAAACGAGCCGGTCTTCCTCTGGAAGTATCGTTATCCGCTCTTTCTGGCCATCAGCATTGGCGCGTTCAATCAACTGGCGGGGATCAACTCGATTCTCTACTACCTGAACAGCATCTTCGCGTCGGCGGGCTTCAGCCAGATCTCCGGCGACCAGCAGGCCATCGCCATTGGCTTCACCAATCTGGTTTTCACCATTGTGGGCATGAGCGTGATTGACAAGCTGGGACGCAAGACGCTGCTGCTGATTGGCGCGGCGGGGACGGCCGGCTGCCTGGCGGCGGTTTCGTGGCTCTTTGCGACAAACTCCCATCCCGGCGCGCTGGTGTGGGTGCTGATCACCTACATCGCCTTCTTCGCGCTCTCGCAGGGCGCGGTCATTTGGGTCTACATCGGCGAAGTCTTTCCCAACGCAGTTCGCTCCAAGGGCCAGGGCGTGGGCAACGCCAGCCACTGGTTCATGAACACCGCCATTCAACTGGCGTTTCCCATGGTGGTGGCGCAGATTGGGCGCAGCGCTCCGTTTACCTTCTTCGCCGTGATGACGGGGATTCAGTTCCTGGTGGTGCTGTTTGTTTACCCGGAGACCAAGGGGCAAACGCTGGAAGCGTTGCAGCGCAAGCTGGTGAGAACTTAGCGCGGATACCCAATTGCCGTGCCCGGAAACGGAAGCCGGCAGCAACGGTTCATTGCGGTGAAACAGCCGGTGCTGCCACCGGCTCTTTAACCAGCACCGCAAAGCGCGGAAAGGCGAAGCTGCCGGCCGCGTCGTCGATCACGTTCAACTGGCCCACGTACTGGCCGGGCTTGAGCCCGCTGAGCGGAACATCCAACTCGATGGCCACCGCGTCGCGGCCCTCCACATTAACAGCCTTGGCCTGCACCAGCGGCGTTTCGTAAACTTTCGTCGAGCCTTGAATCAGTTCCAGGCTGCTGAGAAGATTAATCCCCGCCTTTGTGCCTTTGGGCGCATCGACAGCCGCCTTTTCTCGCACCGGAGAGTAGATTTCGTAGAGCAGATAAAGGTGCTGGTCCCGGCGGAAGACGTGGCTGATGTTAGGCACGTATTCCTGCCCTCCGCGTACCAGAGGGCTTTGTTTCTTGCTCGGCTGGCGCATCGACGCCAGCACGATGGAACTCATTTTCAGCGGCGCCTTCTTCATCTCCGGCAGCGTGATCTCGGCCTCGAAGGAGCCCATCTGCCCGGTTTGGTTTTCGCGCACGACAAATTTCAGGCGGTACTTTCCCGGCGGCAGATTGAAGCTGGTGGTGTATTGAATGTTTTTTTGCCGCGCCTGCAAAGCCGGATCGAGATTGAGCTTGACCGTCTCGCGCGCTTGGCCGATGGGCCGCTTGGCCTCGTCGATGACCGTGCCGATGATGTCCAGCGTGGCCTTGTCCGATTCTCGACTCTTGGGGTCGCCGCCCTTCACAAAAGGAATCTGCGAGCCGGGAACGATCAGCGAAACCGGCACAAAGAAACGGTTATCGTCGAGGCGGAAATACAGAGCGTCCAGATAGACAGCCATGTCGGTGGCCGGCAAGTCGCTGGCTAACTGCTCGTCAAGATCGCGCTCGTGGTCTTCCTTGCCCGCGTGCTGAAAGTCGGCGGGCGCATAGTAGCCGGGCCGGAATTCCAGCTTTACGTTGGGCCGATTTACCTTGATGGTCAGCTTGCGATAGCGTCCGTCGCGCGCCGCATTCGAGCTGTGGAAGCCAATGGCGTAGTAGGCCGAAGTGTCGCGCTGCACCTGCGCAAAGGCAGGAGCAAAATCATTGGAATCGAGGAAGGCCTTGCCACCGGTGTCGACGCTGAGCGTGGACATGATCTCCTGTGTGGCGAGGTTGGCGTTCATATTGTTTGTGAGCGCGCCGCCGTTGAAGGCTCCTGTGCCGCGCAGGCTGCCGGTGGAGGCGTCGCCCAGCGGCGAAACGGCCTGCAAGCCTCGCGTATCCACGCTGTAGATGGCCAGATTGGCGCGCACCGCGGCGTTGATGGCTGCCCGCAACGAAGCCTGGTTCTCGATGCCGTCCCGCTGGATGCCGCCGGAAAAGTACAGCAGCGATTTCTTCTCGGTAATCTTTTCCAGCGATTTTGCGACAGCTTTCAGGGCAAACAATTCGCGGTCGGTGTTGAGGTCGTTGTATTCGCTCTCGTCGGGCGTATAGCCTGTCGCGTCTTCCGCCTGGTTGGTGTTTGCCGTTGCGCCCTCGGCGAAGCCCTGGCCTTCAGTTCCGTTGTAAACGGCGACCTCGTTGATGAGCGCTTGTTTGTCGGCGGTAAAATCCTGGTCCACTTTGAGCGTGTTGCCCAGCGAGATCAGCGCCACCAGGTCAGCGGGCTGCATTTTATTGCGCAGAAACTCCTGCGCCGCCGCCACGCTGCGGTCCAGGTCCTCGGGCTGCATCGAGGTCAGGTCGAAGAACATGACAATCAACCGGTGATTGCGCAGGTCTTCTGGCTTGGCAACAACGACGGCCTTGTTGCCGCTGCTTCCGGTGGCCAGCCCGCTGACCGTGGCTTCGCTGAGCGGCGTGGCCATCTCCACGGTTTCAAAATCAAAGGTAGAAACCTGCTGCTGCTTTCCGTTTTCGAAGATGCTGAAATCGCTCTGCTTGAGTCCGCGCACCAACTCGCCGGTCTTCGTGTCGCGCGCCACCACGTTGGTCAGCACCAGTTCTGCATTCATCTTGAGCACGAAGCCGCTTTGCGGCGCGTTGGAGACCTGCGCGGCGGATGAATTTTGTGCAAAGCCCAGCCCTGGCTGCGCGCCCAGCGCCAGCGCTGCAAAACCCGCTCCGATTCGTTGCCTCCAACCCTTCATGAACTTCCTTTCACCGCTGACTCGCTGCTTTTCAAAACCTGAACCTGGCCGTAAATTGGAAGGTCCGCATGGCGGCGGCCGCGGTCACCTGCCCAAAGCTCGGCGAAGCCGCGTTGGTGTCCACACCCGCGTACTGCACGGTATTAAAAACATTGTTCGCAGTAGCGCGGAACTCCGAGCTGCGCGTGCCGCCCAGTTGCATCGTCTTGGCGAGGGATAGATTGTTCTGCACGGTTCCCGGCCCGGCGATGGAGTTGCGCGAAACATTGCCGCAGTTGGGGCAGCTTGGCGCAGTTGAATTGTTTGGTGGCTGCGTAAATGCCGCGGGGTTGAACCACTCTTTCAGCGAGCCTGCGCCCGCCGTAACCGAGACGCCTGTGTAATTCGGTCGCTGCGTGCCGGCTGTGCCGCTGCTCACGTCCGCCACGCCTGCCTGGTAAGCGGGTGTGAGCGGCGTCCCGGTGGCAAAGGTAAAGCTGCCGGAGATAGAGAATCCCTCCAGAATATGCGCGCCAACGCCGCTCGTAACCCAGAATTTGTCCTTGCCAAAAGGTAACTCATAGAGATAAGTTCCGCTGACTTTGTGGCGCTGGTCAAAGCTCGAATTGCCTTCCTCAGCTTTGAGGTCTTGCCAATTCTGCGCCACCACCGTCGATGTGCCGCCCACCGAGCCTGCGTTGTCAATGGAGTGCGAGTACTGGTAGTTGGCGCCTAAGGAAATCCCCTTGCTCAATCGCTTGTTGAGCCGGAACTGTCCCGCGTTGAATTTCGAGAAAGCAGCGGACTGCTCGTAGAAGAAAACCTGGCTGGTGGGGTCGGTCAACTGACTGCTGATACTGGCGCGCGGCGCGCTGGTGATGTCCAGATGATTGCCCCGCGATCCGTTGTAGCCCAGGTTCAGTACTACATTCCAAGGCAGCGACTTCTGCACGTCCAGATTCCAAACCTGAACGTAAGGCAATTGGTAGTGCGGATCGAGCGCGTAGTTGCCCACCGTATTCGGCACGGGAAATCCGTTTGCCAGCGAAAGGCAATCGCCCGCCGGGGGCGCGCAAGTTGTAGCCACTTCGTTGGTCTGCTCGTTCACAAACGCGGGCTGATTCACCATCGGCTGATGCGCCATGGTGGTGGCAAATGTAGCGTACTGGCTGTTGGTGAAGTTGATGCCATAGCCGGCGCGCACCACAGTCTGCTTAGGCAGCCGCAATGCCGCACCCACGCGCGGCGCAATGGCCGTGTGGTAGGGAAAAACCAGCGAGGCGGGCAGCTGACCGCTGACGGAGGGCGGGGAGCCGGGCTGCACCTCCGCAATCGAGGTAAACCCGCCGGCTGCATTCGTATCCACAAAGGCCATGTGGCCGTACTTCTCTGTATAGGGCGCGAAGTACTCGTAGCGCAAACCGTAGTTCAGGGTGAGATTGGTTCGCGCGCGCCAGTCGTCTGTCATGTAAGCGTCCCACACGTTTTCACGCAGGTAGCTCTTGCTCGCGGCGGAGTCGATGGTGGTCTCCTGAGGTTTGCCCAGCAGAAAATCCGCCAGCGAGGAGCCGGTATAAAGGCCGGTGAAGTAAAAGGTGCCGGTGGAGTTCGACCCGCCCAGAAAATCGCGGTGTACGCGGTGGTAATCGCCGCCGAAACGCAGGTTGTGCTTGCCGTAAATCCAGCTCAGCACTTCGGAAGCAGAGATGGTCTGCGTGAGCGCGAAGCTGGGCTGCGTCTCGCTCATTCCGGTAAAACTGCTGAGCGTCACATTGGGCAGGCCGTAGTTGAGCGGGCTCGAGTTCAACGCAACACTGCCAGGTCCCAGAATGCCTGATTGGCTCGCAATGTCGGTTTTGTTGGTGAAGAAGTTGGTTGCCTGGCTGGTGCTGCGATTCCAGTTGGCGTTGAAGATGCTTGTGATCTTGTGGTAGCCCACCGTGTAGCCGGCCTGCACGGAGTTCGCGCTGGAAGAACTCTTGCCGCCCAGTTGCGGAAAGACGTTCACCCTGTCCGCCGCCGAGTCAGTCCAGTTGTAGTTGAAGTTGATGCTCTGACGCAGCCCTTGATTCTGCGATCTGCGTCCGCCGCCGCCACGGCCAAGTCCACCTCGGCCGCCGGGCAGGGCAGCGTTCTTGCCCAGGCTGCGCATATAGCGCACTCCGGCCTGCGTCGAGTTGGTCTGCGCGGTGGTCAGCAGATGGTAGTTCTGCGCGTAGCCGGCCAAGTTGGGCGCGGGAAAATATTGCAGCAGGTTGGTGGCGGCCGGGACGGGCGTAACCGGACCAGCCAGCCCCGGAATGATTCCCGCGCGCTCGTTGTCTGTGCCGAAACTGCCGTCCGTAGGCACGGTTGCGTACTGGTCCAGGGGATTGGAACTGCGCTGGCCGCTGAGGGTCAGGAACATCATGTCCTTGCCGCTGGGCTTGGTCAACCCCGGTAGATAAGGCGGGCTCATGAAGGTCATCCCGAAGCGGTTGCTGCCGGAGGGCGGCTGCTGCTGCGATTGACCGCGCAGGCTGAAGGGTTCCGCGTTGAGCGCCGAGTTGCTGCCCATCCAGAAGATGGCGCCGTGCGGCTGGTTGGGGTTGAAGCCGCGGAAGTTGCCGCGTCCGCCTCCGCCGCCACTCCCGCCCGGCCCGCCGAAGCCGCCGCCTCCGCCAAAAAGGCCGCCTCCTCCTCCGCCGAAGTTACCGCCGCCTTGCCCGCCCGGCAGAACTCCCTGTGCGCGCAGCGTCTCCACTGCATCGCGGACGCGGTCCATGTCCATGCCGGCCAGCGGACTTACCGCGCCTGTTTGGCCGCTGATGGCCACGGATTCGTCTCCAAAGTCGGAGTTGCCGGCAATCGAGGGAAGCGCCGCGCCGGTTGAACTGGATGGCCCAGACTGGCTCTCGGTGTCGCTCGTGAGCGCGCTCATCAGGCTCAGGCTCTGCGCGCCGTTGGTCGTGAGTTGCTGGATGGTTGATTGGACAGCTTGCTGACTTGCGGCTTCTTTCTCCTGCTTCTGGGCCGCCCGTGAGGCCAGAAGCAACTCAAAGCTTACTGTCTGGTCGCGACTGGCGGCGTTGAGCAACGCCTCCTGCGAGCCGGGCGCAAAGCCCGCAAACTGGGTGCGGAGGACGTAGCGGCCATTTTGCGGAATGGTCAGGGTCCATGCGCCGGTAATGTCGGTGGTGGTGGAAAAGCGCTTGCCGGTAAGCGTGTTCTGGGCGGTTACGGTCACGCCGGGCAGCGGAAGATTCCCGCTTTTGACCATGCCGTGCAGTTTTCCGCCGGAAGGCGCCGGTGCGGTTGCACTCTGCGCAGCCGGTTCACTGCCGCCAGGCGTGCTCGCTGGCGCGGCCTGCTGGGCCGTTGGCGTGGCTGGCGACTGGGCCAGGGAGGCAAGACCGAATGCCACAAAGATTCCCGCCATAGCCGCCCAACGTATTGCTGTTCGCCGCATTCACGTTCCCTGACCTTTCGCTCTCTACTCATTCAGACGGCCCACGCGCCTCGAAGGTTTACGGCTTCTCGCCCTCTGCGCGGAATCAGTCTTCGGAGAACCCGATCACTTTGGTTCCAGCGGCGCGATAAAATCCCTTGCATTCTCGCTCGGACCGTGTTAACTATTATGTTATTAATCTATCGATTGCTACCGCGAGAGTAACCCCGGTGCATCGGAACAGGACACTCTCAATGTTGAAGATCGGCACATCCATCCGCGCTTTCCGCCTGCAGAAGGGGCTTTCCCAGGGAGACATCGAAAAGAAGACTGGCTTGTTGCGATGCTACCTCTCGCGCGTGGAGAATGGCCATACGGTGCCTTCGCTGGACACGCTGTCGAAGATTGCGCGGGCCCTCGACCTGCCCATCACCCAGTTTTTTGCCGATGACGCGCAAGGCAAGCAGCTGAACCTGCAAAAGCTCTCCGATGAGGAGCTGCGCTTTCTCAACCAGATTCGCCGCTATTCCAGCAATCTGAATGAGAGCGACCGCAAGCTGCTGCTGGCCATGGTGAAGAAGTTCGCCGCCACGGCGACGCGCTGAGCGGCCAGCCTTAGATCTCCTTATACGTCATTGCCTAAATGGAAGAGGGGCTCTGCGCCGTGCGCACCGGCCAGCAATGCCTGTTCTTCAGTTGCGTTCAGCGGCTTGTAGCTCTGCGCCACATCCATCGCCAGGTGGAAGTAGCGTTCGTCTCCCGGCGGAATAGCGGCGGTGATAGCGTGGCCGAGGGTCCAGCGCAAGCCGAGGGAAGCTTCATCCGGGAAGGCAGCCGGCTGATACCAGCATTTGGGCTCTGGATGGTTGTGTTTCTGCTCGGCAGGCCACACCGTCTTGGCCATGGATTTGAGAGCCAGAATGCCCATCTTCTTTTCCTGCGCCCGCTTGAGTATCTGCGGGCCAAAGTTGGCCTGGCTGAAAAGAACCCAATTGATGGGGAAGAGAATCGTGTCGAAGTTGTACCGGTCCATAGCCGCCAGAGCAGTTTCCGCCGAATGGACAGAAAAGCCGATGTAGCGAATCTTGCCTTCCTTTTTGGCCGCCTCCATGGTCTCGATGGCTCCGCTGGGACCCAAAACCTTGTCCAGATCCGACATTTTGGTGAGCGCGTGGAACTGGTAGAGGTCCAGATGATCGGTCTTGAGCAGTTTGAGCGACTGTTCGAGGTCCGCGCGCGAGTCGTCCTTCAAGCGGCCGTCGGTCTTGCAGGCCAGGAAACATTTGTTCCGATAGGGTGCGAGAGCCGGTCCCAACTTCTCCTGTGCGTTGCCGTAGCTGGGCGCAACGTCGAAGTAGTTGACGCCGCGGTTCACCGCTTCGGCGACAATGTTGGCGGCTGCGCCGGTCTCCTCGTTCATCACCAAAATTCCGCCGAAGCCGATCATCGAGAGCTGCTCGCCGGTTTTGCCCAGCGTGCGACGGGCGATGAGGCTGGTGGGTGTCGCGGTTGATGCATTAGCCCGGCTTGCGTATGCGGCAGCTGCGGCGGCAATTGCGCCCTGCTTGAGAAAATCGCGACGTTCCATGGTCTGCCTCCTGAGAGTGGGAATAAGACGTCCGGCTTACGGAAGTTATTCTTGCACAGAATCTATGCGGCGGGACAGTGCCTCACCGCGGCAACTGGGCCAGGTAGAAACTGAACAGCACCAGAATTCCCACCACCATCACAGTGGCTGCGCGAAGGCGGAAGAGAAACAGTTCGCGGGACGCGCCGATCCGGGGTACCATCGGGGCCGCGAAGAGCAATCCGCACAGAACGCCGCCCAGATGGGCAGAATTGTCGATGCTGATCCCGGTATGCCTCTCCACCACGCCCAGGCTGATGGTGAAGCCGATCACCAGGTTAATGGCGGCAAAGTAAATCACCGACCGGCGCAGCTTGTGCAATTCCAGCGGAGGTACCGGTAACAAGTGCGACTTGAGCAGGATAATCAGCGCTCCGGCGATGCCGAAGACTGCTCCCGAGGCTCCCGCGCCGGCAGGAAAAACCACAGTAGGGTCCAATACCGCTCCTGCAATATGGTGGTTTGCCCACTCGGCCTGATACAAGACCCATGCAGTGTAGTCATGCCGCCAGTTGTAGAACGTGGACAACAGATTGCCCGCGGCGCCGGTGAGGATGTACACCGTCAGTACGCCCGCCGAACCCAACAGCGGCTCGGCCAGCAATCCCAGGTTCCACAGGCACCACATATTCGTGGCCAGGTGCAAAATGCCCACATGTACAAACATGGCGGTGACAATGCGCCACCACTGGCCTTGGATGAGCACACTGCCGGCGTTGTCGGCGCCCCAGTACATCAGTTGATCGAGTTTGGGGCTGGACGCGCTGACATGGTGCGCGAGCATGGCCAGAAAAACCAGGCAGTTGATGGCTACCAGCGCATAGGTAGCAGGAGCGTAAGACCAAGAGGGACGCTGCCGGCGAACCGGGGGCGGCGAAGGCGGAGTGTAACCAGCCTCAGGACGCAGAATCTCCGGACTGAGACCGGGGCCTTGGGATGAAGGAGTGGGGGGAAAGCTTCCCATCTCTCAACTTTAATGCATTTTGGAGCGGGACTGTGCGCGGAAGTGTGAATTGCCTCGATCCCAGTGTACGGTGAATGAAACCAACGTAATTAAGTCCCGATTCGATGTACTCTGTTGTTTGGCAGCACAGATCCTGCACGGGAAGAGAATGTGC
>Ga0302320_10022258_pt1 | contig 12528 bp, 11 predicted proteins | sample Bog_T0_3_FD_202130 | JGI IMG/M metagenome (GOLD analysis project Ga0302320, IMG submission 202130) | Peat permafrost microbial communities from Stordalen Mire near Abisko, Sweden - Bog_T0_3 | ecosystem: Environmental > Terrestrial > Soil > Wetlands > Peat | place: Sweden: Abisko, Stordalen Mire...
GCGTCGTCGACGCGATCCTTCTTTTCTTTCACCTCGACCTCGGTCGAACCGCCGACGCGGATCACCGCCACGCCGCCGGCCAACTTCGCCAGACGTTCTTGCAGCTTCTCCTTATCGTAGTCCGAGGTGGTCTCCTCGACCTGCGCCTTGATCTGCGCGATGCGCGACTCGATGTCGGCTTTCTTGCCGGAGCCGTCGATGATCGTGGTGGTGTCCTTCTCGATGCGCACGCGCTTGGCGCGGCCGAGCATGTCCAACGTCACGTTCTCGAGCTTGATGCCGAGGTCTTCGGCGATCAGGCTTCCGCCGCTGAGGATCGCGATGTCTTCCAGCATGGCCTTGCGGCGATCGCCGAAGCCCGGAGCCTTGACCGCCGCGACCTTCAGGCCGCCGCGCAGCTTGTTGACGACCAGCGTCGCCAGAGCCTCGCCGTCGATGTCCTCGGCGATGATGAGCAGCGGCTTGCCCGCCTGCACCACGGCCTCGAGAATCGGCAGCATGCCTTGCAGCGAGGAGAGCTTCTTCTCGTGCAGGAGGATGTAGGGGTCCTCGAGCTCGACCAGCATCTTCTCGGCGTTGGTGACGAAATAGGGCGAGAGATAGCCGCGATCGAACTGCATGCCTTCGACGACGTCGAGTTCGGTCTCGGCGGTCTTGGCTTCCTCGATCGTGATGACGCCTTCCTTGCCGACCTTGTCCATGGCTTCGGCGATCATCTTGCCGATTGCCTTGTCGCCGTTGGAGGCGATGGTCGCGATCTGCGCGATCTCGGCGGAGGACTGCACCTTCTTGGCGCGGGCGGCGACGTCCTTGACGACGGCGGACACGGCGATGTCGATGCCGCGTTTGAGATCCATCGGGCTGAGGCCGGCGGCGACCAATTTAAGGCCTTCGCGCATGATCGAGGCGGCGAGCACGGTGGCGGTGGTGGTGCCGTCGCCGGCCAGATCGTTGGTCTTGGAGGCGACTTCGCGCACCATCTGCGCCCCCATGTTCTCGAACTTGTCTTCTAGCTCGATTTCCTTGGCGACGGTGACGCCGTCCTTGGTGATCCGCGGCGCGCCGTAGGATTTGTCGATGATGACGTTGCGGCCCTTGGGACCGAGCGTCACCTTGACGGCGTTGTTGAGGATTTCGACGCCGCGAAGCAAACGTTCGCGCGCGTCACGGGAGAATCTTACGTCTTTGGCGGACATGTTTTTGTGTTCCTTGTTTCAGATGAGGCGAGAAGGCTTCAGGCGGCCTTCTTCTTCGCGACGGCGGGGCCGTCGAGCACGCCCAGGACGTCGGATTCTTTCATGATCAGCAGATCCTGACCGTCGATCTTGACTTCCGATCCCGACCACTTGCCGAACAGGATGCGATCACCGGCCTTGAGTTCGGTCGCGACAAGCACGCCCTTCTCGTCGCGGGCGCCGGGACCGACGGCGACCACTTCGCCTTCTTGCGGCTTCTCCTTGACGGTGTCGGGGATGATGATGCCGCCTTTCGTCTTCTCTTCGGCTTCGAGACGACGCACGACGACGCGGTCGTGTAATGGGCGAAATTTCATGGGGCGCTTCCTCTGTGTGCATAGCGCGACGGGCCGAGCCTGAGGCCCAGGCTTGCGGCGGCGCTTTTCACGGCCCCTACATGGCCGCGATCGATGCGCGTTACAAGAGAGCGAAGGTACTTACAAGAGACGCTCGCGATCACGCCAGCTCCCGGAAACGACGTGAGTATTTCCCGAACCTTGTTATCGGCGCTCAGACGAACAGTGTCGATCCGGGCCGGAGCCTCGACGAGGGTTTGCGCGCGTATCTCCCCCACTTCCGTCGGCGCCACGGCTGGCGTGTCGTAACAAATAGGCGTCCCTCATCGATGAATAACCGCGGCGACACGTCAAAGGGGGGGCTCACTTCGGCCGAACGCGATGAGCCCGCGGTGGCGCGCGAGGCGCACGGGCCAAAGGCCGCCGAGGATGGGGGGCTCGATGCGGGCGCGCTGCAGAACGCGATCTTCAACAGCGCCAATTTTTCCAGCATCGCCACCGACGCCAAGGGCGTCATCCAGATCTTCAACGTCGGCGCCGAGCGCATGCTCGGCTATACCGCCGCCGAAGTGGTGAACAAGATCACGCCGGCCGACATCTCCGACCCCAGGGAACTCATCTTGCGCGCCGACGCGTTGAGCCGCGAGTTGGACGCGCCGATCACGCCCGGCTTCGAAGCGCTCGTGTTCAAGGCCTCGCGCGGCATCGAGGACATCTATGAGCTCACTTATATTAGGAAAGACGGGACTCGCTTCCCGGCCGTCGTTTCGGTCACGGCGTTGCGCGACGCGCGCGACGTCATCATCGGCTATCTGCTGATCGGCTCCGACAACACCGCCCGCAAACAAGCGGAGGAAGCTCTCCTCAAAGCGGGCGCGCTGCAGAACGCGATCTTCAACAGCGCCAATTTCTCCAGCATCGCCACCGACGCCAAGGGCGTCATCCAGATCTTCAACGTCGGCGCGGAGCGAATGCTGGGTTACACCGCAGCCGAGGTGTTGAACAAGATCACGCCCGCGGACATTTCCGATCCGATGGAGTTGATCGTGCGCGCCGAAGCGCTCAGCGTCGAACTGGAGACGCCGATCACGCCCGGCTTCGACGCGTTGGTTTTCAAGGCCTCGCGCGGCATCGAGGACATTTACGAACTCACGTATTTTCGCAAGGACGGCAGCCGATTTCCCGCCGTGGTCTCCGTGACGGCGCTCCGAGACGCGCATGGCGTCATCATCGGTTATCTCCTGATCGGCACCGACAACACCGCGCGGAAGCTCGTCGAGGAGGAGCAGAAAAAGACCGATCAGCGGCTGCGCGATCAGCAATTTTATACCCGGTCGCTGATCGAGGCCAATATCGACGCGATCATGACGACGGACCCGGCCGGCATCATCACCGACGTCAACCGTCAGATGGAAGCCCTGACGGATTGCACCCGCGACGAACTCATCGGCGCGCCGTTCAAGAACTATTTCACCGATCCGGACCGCGCCGAGGCGGCGATCAAACGCGTGCTACGCGAGAAGTCGGTGACCGACTACGAACTGACCGCGCGCGCCCGCAACGGCAAACTCACGGTCGTCTCCTACAACGCGACGACGTTCTACGACCGCAATCGCACGTTGCAGGGCGTCTTCGCGGCGGCGCGCGACGTGACCGAGCGCAAGCGGGTCGAGGCCGAATTGCAGCAGGCGAAGGCCGCGGCCGAAAGCGCGAGTCGAACCAAGTCCGATTTCCTCGCGAGCATGAGCCACGAGATCCGCACGCCGATGAACGCGATCATGGGTATCGCCAATCTGCTCGCCAAGACGAACCTGTCTCCCGAGCAGGACAAATACGTCCAGATCTTTCGCCGCGCGGGCGACAATCTGTTGAACCTCATCAACGATATTCTCGATCTGTCCAAGGTCGAGGCGTCGCAACTCGAGCTCGAGCAGATCGGGTTCTCGCTGCACGACGACCTCGAGAAGGTAATGGAGATGGTCGCGGCGCGCGGGGCGGAGAAGGGATTGGTGCTTCTGTGCGAAATCGCACCCGACGTCCCCGACGAACTCGTCGGCGATCCGGCGCGGTTGCGGCAGGTGCTTTTGAATCTGCTGGGCAACGCGATCAAGTTCACGGAATCGGGGCAGGTGTCGTTGCGCGTCGCGCTGGATGGAAATTCGGCGATTCCCACCGCGCTGCGATTCACGGTATCGGATTCGGGCATCGGCATAGCGCCGGCGAAACTGGGCCGCGTCTTCGAACGCTTCACGCAGGCGGATTCCTCGACGACCCGGCGTTTCGGCGGTTCCGGTCTCGGCTTGACCATCTGCAAGCGGCTCGTCGAATTGATGGGCGGGCGCATCTGGGTCGAAAGCGGGCTAGGCGAGGGCAGCGTCTTCGCCTTCGCGGTCCCCTTCGAGAGCTCGAACGCGACGACGCGACCTCAGGTGATTTCTCGCCTCGGCGAGCGCGAAGCGACGATGCCGCCGCTGGCGATTCTGCTGGTCGAGGATTCCGCCGACAATTGCACCATCACGATCGCTTATCTCGAGGATACGCCCTACAGCATCGATATCGCCGAGAACGGCGCGATCGCGTTGGAGAAATTCACGACCGGACAATACGATCTGGTGCTCATGGACCGGCAGATGCCGGTCATGGATGGTCTCAGCGCAACCCGCAAAATTCGCGCGTGGGAGCAAGCGAACGCGCGATGGCCGACGCCGATCATCGCCCTGACGGCGTCCGCGCTCAAAGGGGACCGCGAAAAATGTCTCGCGGCCGGATGCACCGCCTTCCTGACCAAGCCCATTCGCCAGGACACCTTGCTGCTGGCGATCAAGGAGCAATTCCGCGCGGCGTCGCGAGCGACGCCGCGGCGGGAAGCCGATGCGAGCGCGGCGCCGGACATCGGCAATCCCAAACTCGCCAGCCGTGTGCCCGCGTATTTGAGAAACTGTCGCCACAACGTGTTCATGATTCGCGATGCCCTGGATCGCGACGACTTCGACGCGGTTTCGCTGCTCGGTCACCAAATGCGGGGATCTGGCGGCATGTTCGGCTTTCAATCCATCACCAACCACGGCGCCGACATCGAACAGGCCGCCGAGGACGCGGACCAGGTCGCATCTCGCAGAGGCGTCGATGCGCTTTCTCTCTATCTGGATGGTCTCGACATCGTCGAAGCGCTTCAGTGACGCGACGGCTGCGTCGGCTGTCCCCAATGAAATCCAAGGGCGACCGCGATGATGGATAGGCTGCATGTGTTGATCGTCGAGGACGATCCGATGATCGCCGAGATAACCGAGGAGATTCTGCTCGACAACGGCTACGCGGTGTGTGGCGTCACGGGCTGCGCCGATGAAGCCGTGGCGATGGCGCGAAAGCGGAAACCGGATCTCGCTCTGATCGATCTTCGATTGTCAGATAACGGGTCGGGTACGGAAGTCGGGGCGCGATTGGTCCCGCTGGGACGCATCGGCGTGATCTACACCACCGGCAACGCCGCCCCACATGTCTTTCGAGATGCGATCGGCGACGCCTGTCTGATCAAGCCTTATGTTTACGAGGACCTCGTGCGCGCGCTCGAGATCGTGTCCACGATCCTCGCCACAGGAGCGGCAAGCCCGCCTTTTCCGAGGCAATTCCGTCTTTTGAACGCCGCCCGACGCGTCTGATTCTTTTGTCCGCCGGGAGTACGGCTCAGAGACGCGGCATATGTCAAAGTCGCCTCGCGAGGTATAAGTTCCGGGTAACTCGGCGGCTCCGCAACATGAATTCGAGGTTGAATTGATCGCGCTGCGCGTTCACCACAAAACCATCTATCGCTACCGGCGCCCGGTCGTCCTGGGTCCGCATCGCCTCATGCTGCGTCCCCGCGAAAGCCGAGATGTCCGGGTGATTTCGAACGAGGTCGTCGTGACGCCGCCGGGCGGGGTGACCTGGGCGCAGGACGTCTTCGGCAACGCCGTCGCCATGGCCCAATTCATGCAAATGTGCGACGTCCTGACGATCGAGGCGATCACCGACATTCAATTATATGCGACGGCATGGCCGGTGTTCGACATCGCGGCGTCCGCGATCGTCTATCCGTTCCGATATTCCGACGACGAATGGACCGACCTCGGCGCGCTGACGGTGCAGAACCATCCCGATCCGAACGCGCGCCTCGCGCAATGGGCGCGTGGCTTCGTGCGCGGCGTCACCACCGATACGCTGGCTCTGCTCAAGGATTTGAGCAGCGGCGTCTCCAAATGGGTCGCCTATCAGAGCCGGGAGGATGAAGGCACGCAATCGCCGGTGGAGACGTTGGAGCGGGGCTGGGGCTCATGCCGCGATTTCGCGGTGCTGTTCGTCGAGGCGGCGCGAAGCCTCGGCTTCGGCGCCAGAATCGTGTCCGGCTATCTCTTCAATCCCGATGGCGGCCTCGTGGGGACCTCGCAGGCGGGCACGACGCACGCCTGGGCGGAAGTCTTCGTCTCGGGCGCGGGCTGGATCAGCTTCGATCCCACCAATCAAGCCGTCGGCGGCTTCAATCTCATCCCGGTCGGGGTGGGCCGGGATATCAAGCAGGTCATGCCGGTCGCCGGCAGCTTCATCGGCGGCGGCGACGTCTTTCAGGGTCTCACCGTCGACGTTCGCGTCGAATCGACATGACCCGCGCCTTATTCGCGCCGCCCTTGGGCCCTCAGTTCGATTCGTTCCTCTTCGCCGCCATCGGCGAAGATCCCAATGGAAAAGAGATCAGCGTCCTCTCGGCGTTCGCGCGCACCGAACTCGATCCCTGGCGGGAGGCGGCGTCCTTGGCGCGCATGCCCCGCGACGCCGCGACGGCTCGACTCGAAGCTTTCATCTCTGCTCTGCCGAACCAACCCAACGCGCTCGTCCCGGCCAGGAGGATCGCGGGCGAGTTGATCGCCCTGTTGCCGCGTATCGAGGAGAGCCGGCCCCGGCTTCGCGAGGGATGGGCGCGGCCGGCGACGCGGACGCCGACGAAGGATGCCGCGCGGTTCGGCCTCGGAATCAGCGCGATCGCATGCTTGGTCGTGATCGCGTTTCTGTTCTGGGCGCGTCCGACAACGACGCCCAGCGGGCCGGACGGCGCCGGGGCGTCCTCCGACAAGGCGACTTCGCGAATTTCGCCGCCCGACTCGAACCCCTAGCCGGCGCCCACGATCGCTTTCAGCTCTTCTCGGCGTAATGGGTCTGCTTGCTCTCGTACATGCGTTGATCCGCGCGCCGAACGGCGTCCTCGACGTGCTCGCTGGCGCGCGTCGTCGCGCGTCCCATCGACAGACTGAGCGGGCGGCCGGAGTAGAACTGATTGTTGAGGTGGACGAGTTCGCGGATGCTCGACACCATCGCTTCGGCGTCGGAGGCCTCGGCGCTGGGCATCAGAACCACGAATTCGTCGCCGCCGATCCGCGCGGCGATATTGGGCTTTTGCGCGGCCTTCAATAGAACTTCGCCCACGCGGCGCAAGAGGTCGTCTCCGGCCGCGTGGCCGAAGACGTCGTTGATTCCCTTCAGTCCGTTCACGTCGATGACGATGATCGATGACGGCGTCTGCCGCTTGCGCTCGATGCGGTTCAGCTCCTCGACATAGAAATTGCGGTTCTTCAGCTTGGTCAGCGTGTCGTGCCGTCCCAGGAATTCGAGATAGGCCTCGGCCTTCTTGCGCGCGGTGATGTCGGTCAGCGCGACCTGCGCTTGCGACCAATCGTCCTCATGGCCGGGCAGGATCGAGAATTGCAGATGCAGATAGAGCTCGCCGCCGTCGAGCGCGTAATTGATCACCTCGCGCTGCTGGAACCACTTGCCGTGCCAGAGGTCGATCAGGGTCTCGCGAAACGAGACGCGCATTTCGTCGCGGAAAATCTCGTCGAGCCGACCGAGCAAATCCGCCTTATCGCGCGCGCCGAACAGTTTGACCGTGTGTCTGTTGACGTCGAGGATGCGAATTTCGCTCATGCAGCGCGTGACGAATTCGGGATGCACCTCGGTGAACACCCTGAGGTCCTCGATCCCTTGCGCGCGCAAGTCGTCGAACATCGCCTTGATGGCGCCGAAATCTTCCACCCAAAGCGACACAGGCGAATGTTCGAATAGTCCGTGGGCGTAGCGCTCGCTCATTTGATTGAGGCGACACGCGTCCTCGAGCGCCGTGATGTCCTGCGTGCTCACGAGCACCCGGCTCCAGTCGTCCTCGTGTCCCGGCATCAGGCGACACTCGACCGCCACATCCAGCCTGCCGCCCGACAGCGTGTAATTGACGCCGACGCTGGAGGAGACGTTCGCGTCCCAGACCTGCGCGAGTTCGCGGGGCAGGCAGGCGAGGAAATCGTCGCGAAACACGAGCTCGAGGTTTTCTGTCAAATGTCGCTGGTCGCGGGCTTGATAAAGCTCCAACGTTTTCGGATTGACCTCGATGACGCGCATCAGACGCGCGCAAGCCCGCGTGCGCTCGGGATCCGCCGACAAGAGATCGTAAAGGGCCGCTCCGTTCTCGGGTCGCCAGGATCGCAGCAGAGCCCTGACGTCGCTCCAGTCTTCCATCCAGAGCGGGACGGGCGACAGTTCAAAAATTTCACTCATCCGCGGCTTGGCCAGATTTGAGCGCGGTTTCGTCGCGGGGGCGGAACGGGACATGGGCAAAATCTCGTAAGGGAAAAGAAGTCCAGGCGCGCAATACAGGCGTGGCGCAGCTTCGTTCGTTTCGCTTACGATAAGGTAAATAAGTAAACGCAAGCTTCGTGCCCTGAGGCAGGAAAAGCTCACGTTTCTCGATAGTAGGCCGTCACGCCCCCGTTCGGAGCTCAGACGATGCTGAGCTTCACGTCGATGTTACCTCGGGTCGCGTTCGAATAGGGGCAGACCTGATGCGTCTTGGCGACCAGCGCCTCGGCGTCGGCCGGGGAGACGCCGGGCAGAGAGATCGCCAGCGACACTTCCAATCCGAACCCGCCCTCGGAGCGCGGACCGATGCCGACAGTGCTCGACACGGTCGCCTCGGCGGGAACCTTCGGACCGCCCTGCGAGGCGACGAATTTCATCGCGCCGAGAAAACAGGCCGCGTAGCCCGCCGCGAACAGTTGTTCCGGGTTGTTGCCCGCTCCGCCCGCGCCGCCCAACTCCTTGGGCGTGGTCAGCTTGACGTCGAGCGCGCCGCCCTCGACGACCGCGCGGCCGTCGCGTCCGCCGATCGCCTGCGCCGAAGTGCGGTAGATAACGTTCACTGACATGAGGTGTCTCCGTAGAATTAGATCGTACACGATTAGATCGCAAACGATTCATAACCCGACGGCCACGCGCGGTCAAGCGCTTGCGATCAGATCGCGCACGATATAAATGGAGCTATGCGCCCGCCCAAGCCCCAATCGCCCGACGAGGTCGTGAAACTCGACCAGATGCTCTGCTACGCCATCTATTCGGCGGGGCACGCGTTGAACCGAATCTACAAGCCGCTGCTCGATCCCTTAGGCCTGAGCTACCCAAAATATCTGGTCATGGTCGCGCTATGGGAGCGCGAGGGCGAGACCGTGGGCGAACTCGGCGCGCGGCTTTCGCTGGAGTCGAACACGCTGACGCCATTGCTGAAGCGCCTGGAGTCCGATGGCCTCGTTCGCCGCGCGCGCGACGCCGCCGACGAGCGGCAGGTGCGGATCGCGCTGACGCCGAAGGGCAGGGCGCTCAGCGACGAGGCGCGCGCGATTCCGGGCTGCATATTAGCCGCCTCAGGGCTGAACCTCGACGACGTCCGCCGGCTGCAAGGCGAGATATCGGCGCTGAGGATCGCGCTGGCTCAGGACACGGGCACCGTATAGTTCAGCGCGAGGCGACCGCCGTCGGGGTAGATCGTCTGCCCCGTGATGTAGGAGGCGTCGTCGCTCGCCAGGAACGAGGCCACCGACGCGATCTCCTCGGGCTCGCCGGCGCGGCCGATCGGCGTTCGCGAGAGCACCTTGTTCCGCGCCGCGTCGTCGGTCATCACGGCGTTTCGCGCTAAATCGGTCAGAATCGTCCCCGGCCCGATCGCCACGACGCGGATGTTGTGCGGCGCGAGCTCGACCGCCGCGACCTTGGTAAGCTGGTTGAGCGCGCCCTTGGTGCAGGCGTAGGCGGACAGCCCCGGAATCGCAAGCAGCGCGTTGACCGAAGACATGTTGATGATGACGCCGCCCTTGCCGGAGGCGACCATGCGCCGCGCGGCGAGTTGCGTGCCGATGAACGCCGAGCGCAGGTTGATCGACAGCACCTTGTCGAACATCTCGTCGGTCATTTCGAGCACCGTGGCCGTCAGGGCGACGCCGGCGTTGTTGAGCATGATGTCGAGGCCGCCGAATGCGATGATCGTTCGATCCACCAAGGCTTCGATCGCTTCGCGCCGGGTGACGTCCGTGGCGACGAAGATGGCTTTGCCGCCCGCCGCGCGAATCTCCGCCGCCGCCGCCTCGCCCGCGACCGCGTCGATGTCGCCGAGCGCCACCGCCGCGCCGTCGGCTGCGAGCCGCGTTGCGCAGGCTCGGCCGATGCCGTTGGCGGCGCCGGTGACGATGGCGACTTTGTCGAGCAAACGCGTCATGTCGAAGACTCCCGTTTCTTGACAGCGCTGTAGCACGGAACGCACAAGACGGGAGGCAGTGACGGGACGAGATGATGAGCGAGAGTTTCGACGTTGTGATCGCGGGCGGCGCCGTCATGGGCTCCTCGACGGCTTACCACCTCGCGGCCGATCCCGGTTTTTCCGGACGCGTGATCGTCGTCGAAAAGGACATGACCTACGCCAAGGCGGCGACTTCGCTATCGCTGAGTTCGATCCGCCAGCAATTCTCGTCGCCGATCAACATTCGCGTCGGGCTTGCCGGGGTCGCGTTTTTGAGGGCCGCCAAGCAGACGCTCGAGGTCGACGGCGAGGGCCCCGACCTGCCGATCATCGAGAACGGCTATCTCTATCTCGCCAGCGAGGCGGGCGCGTCGATCCTGCGCGAGAACCACGTCGCGCAGCGGCGCGAGGGCGCCGATATCGCGCTGTTGTCGCCCGACGAGGTGCTGGCGCGCTTTCCCTACTTCAACATGGAGGGCATCGCGCTAGGCGCGCTCGGGCTCAGCGGCGAGGGTTGGTTTGACAGTTATTCGCTGTTGCAGGCGTTCAAGCGCAAGGCGCGCAGCCTCGGCGTCGTCTATCGCGAGGACAAGGTCGTCGAGGTGTTTCGTGAAGGCGCGCGCGTGACCGGCGTGGCGCTGGCGAGCGGCGAGCGCGTCTCCTGCGGCGCCTTCCTCGACAGCGCGGGCGCTTCGGGCGTGACGCAGATCGCGCGGGGCCTCGGCGTCGAAATTCCCGTGCGCTCGCGCAAACGCTGCGTATTCCTCATCGAGGCCAGAGATCGCTGGCCGAACATGCCGTTGGTGATCGATCCGAGCGGCGTCTATTTCCGGCCCGAGGGCCGAAATTACGTCGTCGGCGGTCCGCCGCCCGAGCCGGATCTGGACTCCGACGATTTCGAGGTTGTCTGGCCGCAATTCGAGGAAACGCTATGGCCGGCGCTTGCGCATCGCATACCGGCCTTCGAGTCGTTGAAGGTGGTGCGCGCCTGGGCGGGGCACTACGACCTCAACCTCTACGACCACAACGCGATCGTGGGACGAATGCCGGGCTACGACAACGCCTTTATCGCGGCGGGCTTTTCCGGCCACGGCGTGCAGCAATCGCCGGCGGTGGGACGCGGGCTGGCGGAACTGATCACGCACGGGAAATACAAAGCGATGGACCTTTCGGAGTTCGCCTTCGAGCGCATCGCGGCGGGGCGTCCGTTGCTGGAGAAGAACGTCATCTGAGCGGCGGCGATCACCAGAGCGGGGCGCGGAACGGAAAGCCCTGCGCGAGGTCGAGATAGCGCGGCGATGCTCTATGGCTGACGCCGTCGGCGAGAATGATCTCGATGCCGTTGAAGTCGGTCGAGGCGAAGCAGGAGTCGAAGTAAAATCCGGCGCCACGCTGCAAGCCGAGGCGATAGACCGCCTTGGGTCCGCTCGCGTCGGCGACGAGCGGTTCGCCGGCCAACAGATCGAGCGCGGCCGGCGCCGGCATTTTCGTGATCATCGCGCGCAGGGGAGCGACGTCGTTGTCGTCGGCGGGGTATTTGTCATCTAGCAGGTGCGAGCGGAAATCCGCGACGCTCTTCATGGGAACGGCGGCCTGATCCACTCGCTCCTCCTGCTCGTTGGGATAGATGGGATTGAGATCGCCGCGGATGCCGTTCATGCAGGCCTGACGCGGCCAATCCTTCGACAGTTTCAACGGCGGCCCGGCCAAGTCGATTTGCAGCGCTTCGAGCCCCTCGGGCGTGCGGATCTGGCGATCGGTTCCCGCCAGCAGGCGCGCGAGAAAGCCGACATCCACCTTGCCGATGCGCGCGGCATATTCCAGTACGCTCGCCTGTTGGCCGTCACTCAGACCATCGAAACTCAATGTCGCGCCGATTTCCAATGAACGGCTGATCGCGTCGCCCGTGGCGCCGGCAATGGTTCCGCCCAGAAACGCGACCGCGCAGGCGCCACGGCAGGTCCGCCCGCGCGCCACCATGGTCGGGAGCTTGGACGCGCGAAAAGCGTCGCTCAGTCGCATCGCCTCGCCAAGGTCGCCGCCGGGCGAATCCAGCGCGACGTCGAGGTCGATCCCGCCCTGTGAATCATGAGGGGTCTTGGCGAGGACCGCGGCGAGTTTGGCGGCGTCGCCCGCGACGATTTCGCCCGAGGTTAGGATGGCCTTGGCGTCCAGCGTGAATTCCATCGCGGAGGCGGAAGCGAGGCTGGCGCAGAGCCACAGCGTGATAAGGGCGAATGTGCAAAGAGGGCGAGGCTTTAAGCCAATTCGTGATTGCGCGGACATCACAATTCCCATCGAACGACCGTAAGCTAAGCCAAAAGCCCGCAAAAGCGCAACCCGAGAGCAACCCAATGTCAACGCAACATGAGAATGTCCCCCTTTCCAGCAGCGTGAGAATGTCCCCTTGTTG
>Ga0302320_10022259_pt1 | contig 12528 bp, 14 predicted proteins | sample Bog_T0_3_FD_202130 | JGI IMG/M metagenome (GOLD analysis project Ga0302320, IMG submission 202130) | Peat permafrost microbial communities from Stordalen Mire near Abisko, Sweden - Bog_T0_3 | ecosystem: Environmental > Terrestrial > Soil > Wetlands > Peat | place: Sweden: Abisko, Stordalen Mire...
GAATGGAAACGCCCGGCCTCGGCTGGGCGTTTTGCTTTGTTATTCGTGCCGCATCAAACGCCGGGGGCCCCACCTTCGCCGCTGTTTTTGCGGACAAGGTGGGCTGGCAGGATGCATCAACCCTGGAGCGGCCTTATTCGACGATTGCCAGCAGGTCTCCCGCATTGACGGCGGAAGCTTCTTTGACGGCGATTCTGGTGACTTTGCCTTTCTTGGTTGACTTGATTTCGTTTTGCATTTTCATGGCTTCGACCACGACCAGTCCCTGGCCGATTTCGACTTCCTCGCCTTCATTGGCAATAAGGCGAACGATTTTCCCGGGCATGGGAGCGATGATCTTAGCGGGGCCAGCCACGTGTCCAGCGGCGATGCGGCTGCGCAGAGAGCGCGGATCGCGGACCTCTGCGTGGAAGCGCTCGGAACCGATGATGACGTGGGTATCGCCGAGAAGCGAATACTCGCGCTTGGCCTCGTAATGGCGTCCGCCGTGGATGATGGAGAGCACGTCGCGCGCGGTCATGACCACGTCCAATGCGAAGGGTTCGCCATCGACAATGCATTGGTAACCCTTGTCGGCGCGTTCCAGTTCTACCTGGTGCGAGTGGCCGTCGATCAGGACTTCATATTTCATCGTCCCACCCCCTCGGTTCGCGCTGCGGACTTCCAACCGCCGGACTTGGTCCCGGCGTTCTCTGCAACGATCATGCGCGGCGCGGCCTCGTGCAGTCCGTCCTCATTGCGGGCGGGTTGGGCACCGGGAGGTGGTTGCTGGGCAAAGATGGCGGCGGCAATCGCGACAATGGGAACGCGGCGGACGGTGCGGGCGTCCGCCTTGGGAGGCTGCTGCAAGAGGCGGTCGAGGAAACCGGTGTCGACAAGTCCGGCCTGGAAGTCCGGATCAAGCAGGATGCGACGGAAGAGCGAGATATTGGTCTTGATGCCGCCAATGAAATATTCGACGAGGGCGCGGCGCAGGCGGTTGATGACCTGCTGCCGATTTTCGCCGTAGCCAATCAGCTTGGCGAGCAGCGGGTCGTAGTCAAGCGGCACAACCCAGCCTTCATACATGCCGCTGTCACGACGAATTCCGGGGCCGGAGGGCGAGATGATGCGGGTGATCCGTCCCGGAGAGGGAAAGAAATTGTTGTCGGGATCCTCGGCGTAGATGCGAAGCTCCATGGCGTGGCCGCGCAAGACTACGTCCTCCTGCTTGAGGGGCAGAGCCTCGCCCGCAGCTACCTTAATTTGGAGTTGCACGAGGTCGATCCCGGTAACCATTTCGGTGACCGGGTGCTCGACCTGCAGGCGAGTATTCATCTCAAGAAAATAGAAGTTCTTGCCAGCGTCGACAAGGAACTCCACGGTTCCGGCGTTGAAGTAATTGGCTGTCTTGGCGACTCGGACGGCCACTTCACCCATACGGCGGCGCATCTCCGGGTCGACGAACGAGCAAGGCGCTTCTTCAAGAACTTTCTGATGGCGGCGCTGCACGCTGCACTCGCGCTCGGCAAGGTAAATTACGTTGCCCTGCATGTCGCCAAAGATCTGCATCTCGACATGGCGGGGGTTTTCGATGAACTTCTCGACGTAAACATCCCCGTCGCCAAAGGCGCGCTGGGCTTCGCTCTGGGCGCTTGCGAGGGCTCCGGCGAGCTCACCGGCGTTGGTGACCATTCGCATGCCCTTGCCGCCACCGCCGGCGGCGGCCTTGAGCATGACCGGGTAGCCGATGGATTCGGCGACGGCGAGGCCTTCGGCAGCACTCTTGAGAGCGGTATCGGTTCCCGGAACAAACGGAAGGTTGGCGCTCTTCATGTTCTGGCGCGCCTTGGTCTTGGAGCCCATCATTTCCATCGACTCGGGCGAGGGACCGATGAAAACGATTCCAGCCTCGCGGCAGGCGCGGGCAAAAGCCGCGTTCTCAGAGAGGAATCCGTAGCCCGGATGAATCGCTTCGGCACCGCTGCGGCGCGCCGCCTCAAGAATCTTGGCGACGTTCAGGTAAGACTCGGATGCCTGGGCAGGGCCGAGGTACTCACAAAAATCCGCCTTGCGTACATGGAGAGCACGCCGATCCACGTCGGAATAGACCGCGACCGACTCGATGCCCATCTCGCGACAGGCGCGGATGATGCGAACCGCGATCTCGCCACGGTTCGCGATCAAAATCCTTTTGAACATTAGGCAGTGTTTCCTTTTGGTTGACGACTTGCGGCAGAGGTCTGGATATTATCAAAAACTTACGCGCAAGGGGAACAGGGAAGACAGAGCAGACTGCGGAGGAAGAATGTTGCCTAGACCGGTTCCAGAGATGGTGTATCCCGAAGCTTCCGGCCATGGGCCGTTGCGACCAACAGCGAGCAACGGCTCAGCACAATCTACAGAGGACATAGTTTCTCTGGAACCGGTCTAAGTGAGGGTTCCTGACGCGCAGCAGGGGGCGCGGGGGCTTGAATCTGGGCTACGGGGTTGTGCCAATGATCGGGGACGCAAACGGCCTCTCCAGAGAGAGGCCGGCGTTGCTAACGGAAAACGGTAAAATGCTTACTTCCCTTGCGGTTGGTCAATGACAATTCCGCCGGGGCCCTGCTTGTTGGCCTTTTCCCTCTTGGTGGCAATGGTCTTGTCAACCCACCCATCGGCGGTCTTGAGGTCGGCGTTCCGGGCATCCGGTTGGTCGCATTCGTAGTCGGCGCGTTCACGGTACATCAGATTCATGTAAGCCATGGCGTCGTCATAGTCCTGCCGAAGCTGGAGGGCCTTGTTAAGAAGACTGATTCCCTCTTCCACGGAGGCGGCGTTATGCGTCTTTACGAGTTCGCAGACCTTCTTATCCTTGAGGGGATCCGTAGCCTTCATGCCAAGCTTGTTCCGCTGTTCCTGACGGAACTTATAGGTCTGGGTCCAATCGATGAAGGCAACTGAATAGTAGGATTCCGGATCGTTGGGATCTTTCTCGACTGCTTTGTTGTAATACTGCTTGGCATCGTCGAACTGCTTCTGCTGGAGGTACAGGTATGCAATTCCCTTGATCGAGTTTACGTTTGCAGGATCGACGGCAAGTACCTTCTTGTATTCCTCGATCGCTTGCGTAGCGTAGCGTTTGTTCTCGTCGGTTTCTGCGCCGGGCACATACTGCTGGGCATAAGCCGTGGCGAGATAGATGCGGGCGTTGAGGAGGCTGGGATCAAGGCTGACGGCGGTCTTGAAATGCTCGATGGCCTCTTCGTAGCGAGCGTTCTTGTATGATTGCACACCCTTATTCAGGTGGTCGCGAGCTTGGAGCTTGGTGCAGCCGGCCGCCGCCAATACCACGAGAGCGAGGGTTAAACCAGCCAGCACGCGTACGATTCTGTTCATTTGATGTCACCTTCCGTTGCCAATTTTGGCCGGGGTCTGAGGTCTCGGGAGAAATTCCTTGGCCGGATGCGCGGCAACGGATGCCGCTCCGGTTGCGAACGCTACTGACTCCTATGTACCGGGCACGGCTGGAACGCGGGGAATGCTGATTACGCAGCATTCCCCGCTCGTCCGGTTCCCGCAATCCAGCTACTGACCGGCTTCGATCTTTGCCGTAATGAGACCCACTTTATCCACGCCGGCTGCGTGGACCTTATCAATTACCTGGGCCACGTCGTAAAAGGTAAGATCCTCGTCACCCTTCACAAACGCAACTTTCTCAGCGCGCGTCTTGAAGATGTCCTCAAGCCGGCCCTGCAGTTTGTCCATCGCTACGTCATCCTGGTTGATCTTGACGGTGTTGTTTCTCAGCACCTGGACAACGATGGTACGCTGATCGGGTTCGGATTGCTTCTGCGGAGACTTCGGCGGCTGGGGAACCAGCGCGTCGAGCCCCTTAGGCGTGAGCGGTGTGATGACCATGAAGATGATCAGGAGCACGAGCAACACGTCGATCAGTGGAGTTACGTTAATATTTGCCTGGGGGCCACCGCCCCCGCCACCCACTGCCATAGACATAGTGGATCGCCTCCTACTTCTTGGTCTTGCCGGTATCCGGCGATTCGAGCGAACCCTGCTTGCGTTCTTCGGTCAAGAGGCCGAGTTGATCCACTCCAGCGGAGCGAACCTCATCGACGACCGCGACGACGTCGCCATACTTGGCGCCAGCGTCCGCCTTGACGAAGACACGCTTATCAACCTTGTTCGCCAGTTTGTCTTTTACTTTGTCGGTCAACGTTTCCGCAGTAACGACATCGGAATTGAAGTACACCTTCCCATCGCGCATGATGGCCACGATAAGGGAATCTTCCCTGTCGGCTTCCGGCATTTTGATCGGATTATCGGTCTTCGCCATGGTCACGCTAACGCCCTTCTGGAGCATTGGCGTGATGACCATGAAGATGATCAACAACACAAGCATGACGTCCACCATCGGAGTCACGTTGATATCCGAGTTGACCTCGGCCATTCTCTTTAGTTTGCTTCCCTTTGCCATTGCTTCCCTATCTCCGGGGTATGCCAGTTACCGGCGGGCGTTGCGACGCTTCAAGAAATAGTCGATTAGCTCGCTGGAGCTGTTTTCCATCTCCACGTCAAACGCTTCGACGCGACCCGTAAAGTAATTGAACATCCACACGGCCGGAATCGCGACAAACAGACCGACGGCGGTAGTCACCAGGGCTTCGGAAATACCGCCTGCGACTGCGGCCAGACCGGTTGCATGGCTACTGGCAATGCCTCTGAAGGCGTTCAAAATGCCGACGACCGTACCGAACAGTCCAACGAATGGGGCAGTCGATCCGATGGTGGCCAAGCCGGCGAGACCGCGCTTCAGTTCGGCATGGACGATCGCTTCGGCGCGCTCGAGGGCGCGACGGGATGCTTCCAGCTCTTCGCCCGGAAGTTCGTTGGACTCGCCATGAGCTTTGAATTCCTGCAGGCCGGCGGAGACGACTTTCGCCAAGTGGCTCTTCTTGTTGCGGTCGGCGACCTTGATGGCTTCTTCGATCTTGCCATCCTTAAGGGCACCTGCGACGGCCGGAGCAAACGCGCGTGACTGGCTGCGAGCAGCCGAGAAGGCCAGCGCGCGATCAATCATGATGCCGATTGACCAACCGGACATAAGGAAAAGGACGATGACGACAAGTCTCGCCATCCAGCCCATCTGCTTCCACATGCTGAGTGGATCCCAGGCGATTTCCGGCTCTTGAAAGAGCAGGATCGCGGCGTGTTGCATGTTGCAGAGGGCCAAAGTTGCAATGTTTGCGAGAACCATGAGTTGAATTTCCTCCTCAGAACTCTTTCAGACTTCTGATCTTATGTTGTTGCGCAGCCACAAGAGCGTGCGCGGTTCTTACGTTCTTGAACTTGTGTGCCAGACAGACCCGAATACATTACGACTCTGCCTGACACGAGAGATTCCTACCGGAAACAACGCTTGGCCGCAACCGGTGCCTTCCAGGCAACCCAGACCGGTGCAGTCAGCCGTCTAGCCGCCCGCCAAGGTGAAATTCACCGTCACCTGCGTATCCACTTCGACCGGCTCACCATTGAGGAAGTACGGCTTGTACTTCCACTGGCGCACCGCATCAAGAGCACTCTGAATCAGCATGGGATGGCCGCTGACGGCCTTCAGATTCTGAATCGTGCCATCCTTGCCAATCACAGCCTGGAGCACAACGGAACCAGAGATGCGGGCCTGCTTGGCCAGGGGCGGATACGCCGGCTGAACCTTGCGAATGAGAAGACCCGTTTGGACGCCTTGGGAAACCGTAATTCGCTTCGGCGTAGCTGCTTTCGGAACAGCCGTGGGAGCGGATGAAACGATGGAGCCCAAAACGCCCCCAACCACTCCGCCAGCCTGCCCTCCAGGTACGCCGCCAATTACGCCACCTACTACGCCGTTGCTCGGCGGGGTTTCATCTTCCCTGATCATGGCGATCTTCTTGGGAATCGCGGTGGGAGCCTTGAGTCGATTGTTGTCGATTTCCGTCGTAGGCTTGACCACCTTCACCACGGGCGCTGCGGCCGGAGGGGGAGGCGGTGGTGGTGGTGGTGGCGGGGCCACCAGGTAGCCCATTAACTGCTGCCTTGGAAGCGCTTCGGTATAAATCAGGGGAATCAGCACGAGCACACCGATCAGCAGAAACTGAAGCAGAAACGACAACAGAGTCGCCCACGGTCCACGCCGGTGCAGCCTTGAATTTCTACCGCCAGATTCCAAAAGGCTGTCTTCAAACATAAGCCTGTTCTCCGTAATACTATTTTCAATAGACACCGGGGGCGATGAATTTGCTCCCGAAATCGACCTCCAACCACAAAAAAAGTGAAAACGCGTAAACCTGCAGGCCGGAAAACTTCAGAATAGCCGGCACAACGGGGGGCCGACTATTTCCTTACGAAAACACCTGCGGCTGCGGCAAGGCGGCAGATCGCCAACCTTGCCCGAAACTGGATAGTTCTAAAGCCGTCTACTACGCCTTCGCGGGGGCTTTGTAGCGCCGACCCTCGTTGGACGAAGCGATAGGAGCTCCCGATGCGGTCCTTCCCCGCCACGTCTGATAGGCAACCAGCATGGGGGCGGCGATAAAGATCGACGAGTAGGTACCGATGATGATTCCAATGACGAGAGCCAGGGAGAACCCGTGTAAAACGTCTCCGCCAAATACAAATAACGCCAGCACGGTGAGGAAGGTCAGTCCAGAAGTCAGGACCGTTCTGCTCAAAGTCTGGTTGATGCTCTTGTTGACGATCTCGGTCAACGAGTCCTTCCGCAACAGCTTGATGTTCTCGCGAATTCGGTCGAAAACGACGATTGTGTCGTTCATCGAGTAGCCGACCAGGGTAAGAATGGCGGCGATCACGGTAAGTGAAATTTCAGTATTAAGCAGCGAGAAGGCGCCGACGGTGATGAGCGTGTCATGGAAGCAGGCGACCACGGCAGCGACGCCGTAGATCAGCTCAAATCGAACCCAAAGGTAGATCAACATGCCGAGCAGCGAGTAGAGCGTAGCCAGAACCGCCTGTTTACGGAGCTGGGCACCCACCTGCGGACCGACGATATCGACGTTACGCACGCCAAAGTCCGAGGTAAAGAAGTCCTGCTGAAGGATCTGTACGACCGGAGCCGGAGCTACCGAACTAGCATCGGCAACCGAAGCCAGGACTCCGCCGCGGGTTTTGTCGCGGAAATCCACGATGGCACGGGCGATCTTTCCGTACTGCTCGGGAGCATCCGTGCCGAGGTGGAGCGGGTCTGCCTTGAGCAGATAATCCTGCAGCGAGGTATACCCGATGTTGTTGAGGTCGGTTTTGCCGGACTCGGCGGAGGTCTGCAAGGCCTTGATGATGGATTCCTTGCCCTGATCGAGTGCCTGCTCGCTGGTCTCGCGAATGTCGAGCTTGATGAGAAGCTCGTTGCTGCCGGAGCGGGTATCGGCTTGAATGGTGGCATTTCTCAGGCCGGCGCGATCCAGTTCAGCGCGGATGGCATTGACGTTGGGCGTCTGGGTGAACTTGACGTCGACAACGGTGCCGCCCCGGAAGTCAATGCCAAGCGGAATGTGGTGCCAGAACAGCATGGAAGCGATGCCGGCGACGGAAAAAATCAGCGAGAGCGAGAGAAAAAACCACTTCTTGCTGAGAAAATCGATATTTGTAGACCTAAACAATTCCACTGTAGAAGCCTTCTACCCGAGAAGCGCGGGCTCCTCTGAATTTCTTGTGCGTCGCAGACGCGTCTAAATCCTTACATCGAGCTTGCAGCGGCAGGACTCCGAAAGACCCGGAGCCCTGGCCAAAACGGACTAAATCGAAAGCGCCTCGCCAACTTTATGCCGGTTGAGGATGCTGTCGAAGATGGTGCGCGAAACGAAGACGGCGGTAAACAGGTTCGCCAGCAGACCAAAGGTCAGCGTGACGGCAAAGCCCTTGACCGGGCCGGTTCCGAAGAGAAACAGAATCGCTGCCGAAACAATGGTCGTGACGTGGGTATCCACAATCGTCACCCAGGCATGGCTGAAACCTTGCTCCACAGCAGAGGGCGGAGTCTTTCCGGCGCGCAGCTCTTCGCGAATACGCTCGAAGATCAGGACGTTGGAATCGACGCCCATACCGACGGTGAGAATCAGGCCGGCGATGCCGGGCAAGGTAAGCGTGGCTCCGGAGAAACCAAGGAATCCGAGCAGGATGACCAGGTTCAGAATCAGCGCGAGATCCGCGTTTATCCCGGCAAAGCGATAGTAGATCAGCATGAAAACTAAAACGGCGATCATGCCGACCAGCGCGGCGCGCACGCCCTGATGAATCGAATCAGCTCCGAGCGAAGGGCCGACCGTGCGTTCTTCGAGATACTTGATCGAGGCCGGCAGCGCGCCTGAACGCAGGATCATCGAAAGATCCTTGGTCTGCTGATCGGTGAACGAACCGGAGATACGGCCGCTGTCGCGGATGGCTTCCTTGATGTTCGCGATTTCCTGCACCTTGCCGTCCAGCACGACGGCCAAAGGTTCGCCGACATGGGCGGAGGTGAAGGAGTAAAAGCGGTCGCCGCCGTCGCGGGTCAAGGTGAAGATCACATCGGGACGGCCAGTCTCTTCGTGTCCGGCTTCGGCTGCGCGCAGATCGCGTCCACTAACCGCCGAGACGCGGCTGATGAGGTAATAAACGTCGCCGTTTTCGTTGCCGCCTGCCTTGGTGCCGAGGCTCTTTCCCTTGATGATGACGGCATCTGAGGGAAGAATACCGCCGTGAGCGGAGAGGACTTCCTGCTCGCTGCTGTAGGCGCGCCCGTTGTCCAGACCCAGCCTGATTTCCAGCATGGCGGTGGACTGCATCACTTCCTTAACGCGGGCGGGATCGTCCACGCCGGGAAGCTGCACAAGAATCTGGTATTCGCCGAGGCCGTGTTCCTGAATCACCGGCTCGGAGACGCCGAGCTGGTCAATACGGTTGCGGATGGTCTCGATGGCCTGTTCGACGGCGCGCTTCTTAATGGCATCAAGAACCGTTGGCTTGAGGCCGACAGTCCAGGTGTTTTCGGCACCGGAGACCAGATCGTATTCGCCAAACTGGTCATTGACGAGCGAGCGTAGATCGCCAGCAGCACCAATGTCGACGCCGCGCAGCGTGATCCGCTGCGGATTGGCAACCGGGTCGAGCTTGAGGACATCGCCGTAGGTGACGTTCTTCTTTTTCAGCGCATCCTTGAGCCGCTCGATGGTCTGATCGGTTTCGGCGTTGACGGCGTCGTTCACCTGCACCTGGAGAATCAGGTGGGTTCCGCCACGCAGGTCAAGCCCGAGGTGGATGTTCTGCTGAATGCCAGCGATAAGACCGTTGGCCTTAATGGCCTCGATGCTCTTCTGTGGATCGGTTCCGAGGAAAATTCCCCATACAAAAACCACCAAGAGAGCAAGGATAAGAACTACTTTCCAAAGCAGGTTCTTCTTCATGGAAACCGCGACCGCCTAAGATTTCTTTGCGCTATCATCGACGGTGACCGATGCGATAGCGTTGCGAGCAACTTCAATTTTCAGGTTATCCGGAGCAACGCGCAGGAAGATGCTGCCGGGATCGCCGGCTTCGCCCTGCCGGATCGAAAGAACGATGCCGATAATTCCTCCAGTGGTAGTGACGCGATCGCCGGACTTCAGGTCGGAAAGCATCTTCTGCCACGCCTTCTGCTTCTTCTGCTGCGGCATGATGAGGAGGAAATAGAAGATGGCAAAGATCGCCACCATCATCGGGAGTGAAGTCATCCACGAGCCAGCTGTCTGAAACAAAATAAGGGATGCATACTGAGCAATCATTTCTTAGGGCTCCCGCCGCTTACCGGAGTCTGCATCTGCAGACCGCGGCATATGAATTGTATTTACCTGAACCGCAACCCGCCAACATACCCAGGGACACACCCTCAGGTACACGAGGAAAACACCGTTGGCACAATTATAGTCTGGTATCTGGGAGTTCAGATTACCGCGAATTCCAAGTTCCAGCACATAAATAAACGCGGTGACGGTTGCGCGGGTACAAACCCGGCGATCGGCAACGGCAAAGACCCGGTCTCAGATGGCAGAACGGGTATCTGCAAACTCCCCTGAAATAATAGTCTCTCGGACCCGGCGCATGATGTCAAGGTAATGCGCGAGATTATGCACAGTATTCAGCACCTGTGCCAGCACTTCCTGAGAAGTATACAGGTGCCGCAGATAAGCCCGGGAGTAGCGTGTACAGACCTTGCAGCGGCAATTTGGATCGATCGGACCCTCGTCCCGGGCGTAGCGCGCACCCTTAATATTTAATTTGCCCTCGCTGGTAAAGAGCAAGCCGTGGCGGGCGGCGCGGGTGGGCATCACGCAATCCATCATGTCCACGCCCAAGCGGACGTACTCGACGATCTCCTCCGGGGTTCCTACACCCATGACATAGCGGGGCTTATCGGCCGGAAGCAGCGGAATCGTCTCTTTGACCATTTCCCATGTTTTGTCGCGGGGTTCGCCAACCGAGAGGCCGCCAATGGCATAGCCGGGGAAACCGATTTCGACCGTACGCTCGGCAGATTCGCGACGCAGATCGGCGAACATACCGCCCTGTACGATCCCGAAAAGCGCCTGGGTCTGCTCTGAGCCGAGCTGCCGGGTTTTCTCCTCAAACCAAGGGACTTCGTGCTTGTGCGCCTCAAAGTATTGCTTGCTGCGAAGCGCCCAGCGCGCAGTCATTTCCATCGACTTGCGGGCGCGCTCATAGGTGGCCGGATACTCGGTGCATTCATCAAAAGCCATAACGATGTTGGCTCCGAGGCCGATTTCGGCGGCAAGCGCGGTTTCCGGCGAGAAAAAGTGCAGCGAGCCATCAAGATGCGAGCGGAACTGCACGCCATCCTCGGTAAGCTTGCGCAAGTCGCTGAGGCTGAAGACCTGGAATCCACCCGAATCGGTGAGGATGGGCTTGTGCCAAGCCATGAACTTCTGCACTCCGCCCAACTGGCGGACGGTTTCGACGCCGGGTCGTAGATAGAGGTGGTAGGTGTTGTTGAGCAATATCTGGACGTCAAGCTCGTCGAGGACATCTTGCGGGACTCCCTTGACGGAGGCTACGGTGCCCACGGGCATGAATACTGGGGTTCGGACCTCTCCGTGGGAGGTGAGGAAGCGGCCCGCGCGTGCGGCTCCGCAAGTGGCTTCGACCTGAAAGGAAAAGGACATGGAGATTTGATTGTAAGGCAGAGGAGACAAGGATGTGGAGTTGACAAAAGTGCCTTAGAACGGACTTTGTAATCCCGTAAAACAACTGAGTGTCAGTCTGCGTCTAGGCCTGTCATCTCGGCGTCAGCCAGATCAGCTGGCACCTTTATTACGCGGAAGCGGATCCCTTTTGTCATCGAGGGAGGAATTGCGTCAACGCGAAAGTAGTATGTTTTTCCTCCCTCCAACATGTATGTTCTCCCGTAGCGCTGATCGTCGCCAAAGATAAGGTGAGGTCCAACTGCAATGTCAGTAGCCCATGAGTGGAAATTAGAGATTTTGTGGACGGGTTGTTCGCCATCTATCTTGATGCTCGCATGCACATCCCTTCCCGGGAAACCAGTTACTCGATAGAACACAAGCTTCGCCGGGTGCCCCACCTTCACGCCGGGGTTTTCGGCGTTAAGGTGGGAAGCAATGCCCTCCACCTCTGCAATGGTGTTGTTACTGCAGTTGGACTTGCTCTTGGCTTTTGCTCCCAGATGCAGCGGCTCGTGCATCTCGGGACGCCTGCAGAACCCCAGGGTTGAACGTCACTGATTCCTAGGTTTGCGCCTCTACTGAGCCGTCGCAGTTCAGCGTTTCCGCCTCCGCCGAAATCTCAGAGATTTTTTCAGCTCCTCGATGACCTCATACACAATCGGGCAGATGGATGTGCGTTCAATCATGCCTATCGTGCGGGACACAAACCCCGGCTCGTAGAGATACGGGTACCCTCTGCAATCGGCTGGGCGATCCTCATAGACACTGCAGCGGTTGTCTTTCAGAAAAGGACACGGCAGCGTGCCAGTTTGCCAGGGATTATCGCAGTCCATTTCCGTTCGTTCCAGATAATTCTCGATGAACTGCCCGCGCTCGATTTCAAGACGCCGCGTCAGCCGGTCAATCTCTTCTTCACTGAACGTCGGTTTCTCCTGCCGACAGCAGTTGGCGCAGGTAGTGCAATCGATTCCAGCCCACACGCGATGAGTGGTCTCAATGACGAGCTTGTCGATCTCGTCCTCACTCCGGTCGCATTGAGTCTTCAGGAGCTGCCGGAATCTCCAGTTCTCGTCCTCTTTTTCCTTCGCCAGCTCGCGTATTTGAATAAGATCGAAAGCCATATATGGGGATGCGAATTGCAGTGTATAGGTGCAAGCGCACAAACAAAACGGGAAGCCACTATCAAGGCAACTCCAGAGTTACTGTTGGGGACAAGCTGGACTGCACCCCAAAAGTGAGACAGATGATATTTTGACAGTTTGCAGTGAAGGGAGGGACTGCAAATGAGTCAGGAGTCGAAGTACCGCAAGTTCAGCAAGGAGTTCCGCGAGTCGGCGTTGCG
>Ga0302320_10022260_pt1 | contig 12528 bp, 14 predicted proteins | sample Bog_T0_3_FD_202130 | JGI IMG/M metagenome (GOLD analysis project Ga0302320, IMG submission 202130) | Peat permafrost microbial communities from Stordalen Mire near Abisko, Sweden - Bog_T0_3 | ecosystem: Environmental > Terrestrial > Soil > Wetlands > Peat | place: Sweden: Abisko, Stordalen Mire...
CGGCATACGTTCGCTTCACGGCTGACGCGATCCGGCGTTGACCTCGTGACAGTGAAGGAACTCCTGGGGCATTCAACGATCAATACAACCATGCGGTACGCGCACTCGAATCACGACACGAAGGCGCGTGCGGTGGCGAAGTTGCCGACTAGTGACAAAGTAGTGACACAGGTGCCGAGAAAGGCCAAAAAGCCAAAAGCGGCATAGTGACACCCCTCGTAAGATGATGGAATCAGGTAAGATAGTAAACGGAGGAATGGCAGAGCGGTTGAATGCGCCGGTCTTGAAAACCGTTAGAGTCGAAAGGCTCTCGGGGGTTCGAATCCCTCTTCCTCCGCCATTTTAAATAACTGATAATAAGTGGTTTGCTCACAGCAGCTTCCAACTGTAGCGAGTTTGCGCTACAGTTGGGATGTGCGCGACATCTACGTGAGGCACCGGAATGACTGCCGGTACGCCTCGCCGAACCCCAAAAAGCCGACGCGTCTGCCCGCCAGGCTGAACTTTGGCTGCGGCTGTCCAATCTACGCAAGGCTCCAGGTCCGGCATCCTGATCCTGGCATCGCGCCATTCGAGTTCAACGGCTCGTTGAGCAAACTCGGAGTGCGGGAGAAACTCGCCGCAGAGGAACTCGTTGAGCAGTGGACGGTCCAATTCCTGTCAACCGGAGGCCGAACTCCTGATCCGAATACCTTCAAGAGCGTCGAACAGGCCATTCACGATTACCTCGCCGAGAAACGCGGAACGCTCGATGCAAGCAAAGAGAGCACGAAACTGACGATTCAGAAGATTGGCGGGATTCTGAAGCCGCTTGCACCCTTCCTGAAAGATCGCGGCATCGGGTATCTGAAGGATGTGAAGACGGAGCACTTGTCGGCGTTTCAGGAAATCTGGCTGGGTCGGTTGCGCAAGAACCGCGCAACCGGCGAACTCGTGCGGCAACAGAAAAGCCAACTCGGCAAGCAGAAGAACCAGGAGTTCCTGAAAATGTTTTTCCGCCGCGCACGCGAACTCCGGTGGATTCCCGAGAACCCAGCAGAACTGCTGCTTTCGGTCAGGACCCCGAAGATCGAAGTCAAGAAGAAGACGGCGGAGGAGAAGCAAAGCATCCTTGACGCGATTCCGCGCGCCTTCCCGAACATCGCGGAATCCGTGAGGGCATTTGTGCTGATTCAGAGGTACAGCGGACTGCGCTTGGTCGATGTCGTGACGCTCCGAACCGACGCCGTGCGCGAGGATGGCCTGATGATTATGAGCCAGGAGAAGAACGAGCAGCCCGTATTCGTGCCTCTCCCGCCTGTCGTGATCGATCTGGTCGGCAAGCTTCGACCGAAGAGCGCCGAACATTTTTTCTGGACGGGCACTTCGACGATCAAAACCGCAGTCAACGACTGGTCGGAAAAGATGCGGCAGCTTTACGTAGAGGCCGGCATCGAAGGAAAGCGCACTCACGAATGGCGCGATACGCTTGCCATTGAGGTGCTTGAGGGTGGCGGATCGCTCGAAGACGTTCAGTTGCTGCTCGGGCATAAATCGCGTAAGACGACCGAGAAATACTACGTCGCTCTGACGAAGAAGAGAATGGAAAGGGCGATCGATGCGCGGCGCCGGACGTGGGACGCGGATGTAATCAGCGTTCCTGCGCCCCGAAGTCAAAAGACGGATAATGTTTGAAGGGTTCCCCGATGTCTCTTGAACAGGCCATTCAGGAAATAGTGCACGAACTGCCGCCGCATAAACAGCGCGAGCTTTTCGACTACGCTTCACGTCTTCAGGCAGAGGGCGCGAAGAAGCCTCCGTTCCGGAGCATCGAAGGTTTATGGGCCCACCTGGGGATATCACTCTCCGCTGAAGAAATCGACGAGAATCAGCGCGAGATGTGGCGCAACTTTCCCAGGGAAGATATCTGATGCCGGGTGTCGTCGCCGATACCCACACCATCGTCTGGTATCTGTCGAAGGATTCCCGGCTGTCGTTGGCTGCGCATGAGGCGCTGACAATGGCGACTACAGTCGGCGATCTCATCCACATTCCGTCGATCTGCCTGGTTGAACTGACTTACCTTGCCGAGAAGGGCCGATTGCCTTCTGCTGCGCGTGAAGCGCTTATCGAGGCATTGGACGATCCTGCAGGTCCATGTACGCTCGTTCCGCTCGACCGGCTCGTGGCAGAGGCGCTGCAGTTCGTCCAGCGAACCGAGGTGCCGGATTTGCCTGACAGAATCGTCGCCGCCACTGCGCTGGCGCTCCGAGTTCCGTTGATCAGCCGCGACCGAAAAATCCGCGCGTCGCAGGTACAGACAATCTGGTGACATCGCTTCACCGCTGAACGGCGAGAGCGATCCGCCGGTGAATTATCTCCGTGGATTCGGGTTCGCGGCCCGTCATCTTCTGCCATTCGCGTGCGAACACACTCAGCGGGATCGTAAACGCTCGGTAGGGCCGCTTATACCGCTTGGGCCGGTACGAAACGCAGATGCCCTCCACCTGACTGAAGTACCGGCGCGCCTTCCAGTAGGACCAGCGTAAGATGGCCGCAGCTTCGTTGACCGTCATGCTCGGTTCGACGCCGAGATCGAAAAGAACCCGGTGCAGCACCTCGCCGGTTTGAGGCTCGGCGGGACCTTGCACGTCAAATGGCGTCGGGGCGATTGCTTGGCCTGCCATGGGTTTCACCAACGCGCGTTGTCATGCCGGTGCGCCTCATGCGAACGGCGTCTGTTCGAGTTGCTCGAACAGGTCCCGGCGCACCATGCACAGGCGCTGCTTTTCCACCAGCCAGAAGCCGGGTGCCATCCCGACTGCCTCTTTGAAGGTCAGCTTCATTTCGCGCATCTTGCGAATGTTTGCGCCGAACGTGTCTGGCGCTCTTTGAGGGATGCCGACCGAGGCCTGGACCTTATCACGGTTGTCGAGATACACCTGCATCTGATCGAACGTTTTGCCGTCACGTGCGACCGGCCCGAAATATTCGTTGATCCAGACAACGAGGCTTTTCTCCGCGGCGGTCTCCGCAATCGTCTTGAATCCGAGAAGCGTGTCATTCAACATCTCTCCGCCGCTGATCGGAACATGCACATAGACGCGGCGTCCCGCTTCGCGCAGGACCGCCGGGATATTCGATTCGACGACGTAGGTCCAAAAGGGCAGGAACGCAGTCGCGCCGTTGTCGACAACGAATACTGCCTCCTCGTTGAGGAAGCGGTCAATCAGCGCGTCGTAGCGGGAACGCATGACTACGCCGTCCTGGTTGACGAGGTCGAGCTTATCCACCGGAAGAGCCTTGTATTGGGCGAGTGATCGATTGACCGGATCACCGTCGATGCAATGCACAGGTTGTCCCCGGTGTATCAGGAACTCGGCGAGCCATCCGGCGACGACAGTCTTGCCGACGCCGCCCTTGCCCTGGAGAACCAGGTGAATGGTGGGAGTGATGGCGCAGCCGTTCGTCACGTCTGCTCCGTTTCCGTTCGTATTGTTTTTTGCCATGTATGATCTCCTTTCCGTCAAATCAGATTTCTGCCTTCTGGGTCGCCATCGTTGTGGACCTTTCGGATATCCAGCCTGGGCTTCGATAAAACGCTCATTGCCTGTGCCAGCGGGTCATCTCGCGTTGTCGGTGCTGCCGGAGTTGAGGCCCGAATCGAGAGGGAGCCACGTGGCGACGGCAATGGTGGGTTCAGTTCGGTGCGAGGGTGAACGAATTGTCCGACCGAACCTTCAGAACCGCGCTTCGCTGCCGCCTCGCGTCGGCGGATACGGCTGATATACGACGTCAGGCTGGTGATGCCGAGCCGGAGTCCTGCCTCATCTTCCAGCCATTTCCGAATGCTTTTCATGCTTTGTCCTCTCTCAAGGGCGGCATCGATTTCCGGCCAGAGCGCCTTGATCTGACCGGCCTTGGTAGCGGGTTTTTCCGCACAGCGCAGCGCGAGGCGGGAGCGCACGCGGGCGATCCAGTCATGCGGGTTTTCTGCTTCGTGTACGCCGGACAGAAAAATACCCTCTAAGTACTAAGGGCCTGCCAAAGGCACTTCGGGACGGGCGAACGCAAATTCTTGTTCATTCGCCCGAGCGGGAAATGGCCCTCTCAATAACCAAGGGATTCTGAAAGGCCATTCGGGACGCCTAAACGATTTCTCGTTGGTTCGCCTGCCGCGTGGAAATTAAGCCCTCTACTTGAATAAGCAATTGGCGAGGCGGAAAAGCCCAATGCGCGAGCTCGAAAAATTGCACCCGCTGTTCAGAACCGTACGGATGCGACGGATTGCGACAGTTCACGGCGGTTTGCGGCGATTTTCGACATTTCGAAGGCTCTGCGACAGATGACGACGGGTTGCGACAACTCCGTCAAACCACAACACCGCGCAGAGGCAGCAAACACCGGTAATGGAACATAAAGGAATCGTCGGACGCGTTTGTGTTTTTCCCGTCGCAAGCGGCGCGCGGTCAGGAGTTTGCGTCGTCGGACGAAAATCGACCGGTGTCCGACAAATGGCCGACACCGCGATTTCGGTACAAAATCACCCGGATTCCCAACCTCCCAGGAAACCTTCCACGTCCCTAAGTGCGTCTGGGAGGCCTTTAGTAAGTGAAGGGGTAATTTTATGCAGGAACGATCAGCAGCAGCCAGGAGCACCAGAATTACCATCCGTCTCAGCCGAGAAGACCAGCATAAGGTCGAGGAGGCAGCGAAGACGCAGGGCCACGCGAGCCCCAGTGCGTTCGTCCGCGCGGCGATACGGAACGAGCTGAACGGACGGCGGGAACAGACCGGAACGGAAGAGCGAATAGCGGGAGGGTTTGATCGCGTTTCGCGGGACATCTCCCGAGTTGGCCGGAGTCAGCAGGCTCTCTTCGCACTGGTGGACACCTTCGCCAAGACGATGCTGACCTGTGTGCCGGAACCGCCGTCCGATGCCAGGCCACAGGCCATCGCCCGCGCGCGAGACCGATACGACCAGCTCATGAAGAATGCCGGTCGCTCGATGTCCGGCGATGCTCGCTCCGCGATGCAGGACCTGGTGGATCATGGCGCGAACTGACGACGAGCGGGAAATCCGGCTGCGGCCACCGAAACCTCGCGTCCGCCGGAGTGAGAGCGCGGCATGGTCCAGCGGATTCCGCCTCCTGATGCACTATGCCCGGACCAGCCGAAATGCAGGCAACCGCGCCACCGCTGGCGGAAAAACGAGAGGTGCGTCTTCGTACCATCAGCGTTGCGCCGTTCGTGTGACGTATTTGAACAACAAGACGCGAGGCCAATGGAAAGCGCATGGGCGTTACCTGGCACGCGAGGGTGCCACCTTCGAAAACGATGCGAAGGCGGTGGGATTCAATACGGAGAGCAACGGGATCGACATTGCCGCGCAGCTCGAAGGCTGGCAGGCTGCGGGCGATGAACGGTTTTGGAAACTGATCGTGTCGCCGGAATTTGGTGACCGGGTCGATCTGTCCCGCCTTACCCGCGGTCTGATCGAGCGCATGGAGGACGATCTCGGGACGCCCCTTGAATGGGCGGCGGTTGCCCACCACAATACGGAGCACCCGCATGTGCACGTCGTCGTCCGGGGTCGTAGAGACGACGGTGACGCATTGCGCTTGCGCCGGCAATACGTTCAGAACGGGATTCGCGAAATCGCCGAGGATCTGTGCACGCGCCAGCTCGGGTACCGGACGGAGCTCGACGCGGCGGAGGCGGAACGGCGCGAAATCACTGAGACGCGGTTCACGTCGCTTGACCGCAGGCTCCTTAAGGACGCGCCGGGAATCGGTACGGACGCGGAACCGCAATACTTCGCTGTCACGCGGAATCCGATGCAGACAGGTTTGACCGAGACGGCCCACCTTCACGCGAAGCATGAGGCTGCACGCCTTGCAGTGCTCGGGCGAATGGGCGTGGCAGAATCTACGGGATCGAACACCTGGCGAGTGCGCCGGGATTTCGAACAGGTTCTTCGGGCGATGCAGCGAACTGCTGACCGACAGAGGACGCTCGCGGCGCACGGAGTCGTCATGTCCGATGAGCGGCTGCCCATCGAGGTGCTCGATCCGGCACGGCTGACCTCGGTCGAGGGTCGCGTGCTGGTCCACGGTCAGGACGAACAAACGGGGCGCAATTACCTGATGCTCGAAGGCACGGACGCGAAGGTCCATTACATCCACTACACGCCCGAGATGGAGGAGGCCCGCAGCCGCGGCGAGATACGAGCCAACTCATTCATACGTTTGCGGAGGCTGCCCGTGGCTCGGACGCTGATGCTGGATGTAGTCGACCTGGGTGATGCCGAGATGCTGTTGAACAATCCCCGCCATTTTGGTGAGGTCGCGCGTCAGCTTCTCAAGCGAGGCATCATACCGACAGAGGACGGCTGGGGCGGTTGGCTGGGGCGATACCAATCTGCTCTATGCACGACTACTCGGGAAATCGAGGAGCGCAACGAACGGGACTGGGTTCGCAAGCAGGAGCGGCGCCGGGATCGTTCGCGCGGACGATGAGTGTGATCCTCGCGCCTGGAATAGGCGTATTTTGAGATACCCGTGAGGCCCGCGTTGTAGGTAGGCTATTGGCGCGCCCGCCTGAAGAGGTATTTTTGCAGGTGCCGACAGCAAAATTTCCTAGTTACCGAGAGCTTACCGTGGTTGGGATTGCAGAACCCGCGCAGAAATATTTTTGGTTGGCTGCGTGTTAGTTCTTGGGAACGTAACGTTCGAGCCTTCCGACAAGCCAATCGGGGATCTGCTCGGCCAAGTAAACGACCTCTCCATCCTCAGCCTGCAGGAACACCTTGGGCATGACACCCCATTCGCTGTTGTCGTAAACGTGGAGGAAATCCATCTCCTGAATCGCGCGAAGGAGATTCCTGATGCTCGATTCATAGATGGCTCTCAGAACGGACTCCGGCGCGCTGTGGCCGCCCGCGTCAGCCCGCATTTTCACTCTTTCCAGATGCATCGAAAAATCCCGGAGCGCGACGTAACGCATCTCCGTCGTGAATCCGGCCCGCCTTGCAAGCGCCGCCTGATCGAACGTAATGCCGCTTCTGAGCGTGGTCTCGAACGCACAGCTCGCGCGCCGTTCGATGTGTTCCAGAACAAAAGACTCAAACAGAATATTGACCTCGTTGCGGATGCCGCGCGGGATGTTGACATACGACCCGCCATTGAGTGCGGCGGCACGATCATCCGCGTTGAAAAAATCAACGCCAAATCCGGCTACGGGGAAAGCTTTGGACTTGCCGGCGCCGGGTGGACCCGCGACGATGAGCATCCGGGGCGGCACCTATCCCCCGAAATCGCGGTCTGCCCCCTCGCGCATATCCGAAGGAAGATCGGTGCACACGCGTTTGCCGCTCTTGTCGGCGATACCGAGCCGCTCCAACTCCTCGGCTGCTGCCTTCACACGCTCGCCAGCCGCCTGCAAATGAGGATCGGTCTTCGGTTCCGACGGCCTCGTCGTATGAATAGTGGGCATTTCGTTTCTATTGTATTCCTTTGCCGAGCGGCTATTCGGAGAGGTTATGTGGCTGACTCGCGAGCTCCGCGGGAAGGGCGATGAAAAACACTGTTCTAAGCTGTTGCCGCGGACATATCAGGCGGAAGTGAGGGGGAACGACAAGCTAATCGTATATGCTTGGGCAAATCCCATTTATGTAGGCAATTTCAGTAAGGGCACAAAGCTGGAATTCAGGGTTGGCGTGCGCGAACTGGACAGGGCTGAACTCGCGGACGCGAAACCTGGACAGCGATAAACGGAGCGCAGCCCGATTCGAGGTTTCTCCGAAACGTTTCTGCGCCAGCCCCGTCCTTTCTATTGCGCGATCATTTGAATCGCGTTTGACCGTGGAATCCGGGTATCTCTCCTCTGATCATCGTGTAATTCGGGCCGCGCAGTATCTGCGAATGTCCACCGAGCATCAGCAATATTCGCTCGACAATCAGTCTGCCGCGATTGTGCGTTACGCCGAAGCGAACCGAATGACGATTGTCAGAACCTTCGAGGACGGGGGCCGCAGCGGTCTGGTTTTGTCGGGGCGAACCGGCATGCAGGAATTACTCGCGGCAGTGCAGAGCGGCAGCCCCGATTTCGGGGTTGTGCTCGTCTACGACGTGAGTCGTTGGGGACGCTATCAGGACTCCGACGAGGGCATCTATTACGAATACATTTGCAAGCGAGCCGGGATCGCCGTTCATTACTGCGCTGAACTGTTCCCCAACGATACCAGCCTGACGACAGCAGTTCTGAAAACCATCAAGCGAACGATGGCGGGTGAATACAGCCGGGAATTGTCCGTCAAGGTGTTTGCAGGTCAGTGCCGATTGATCGAGCTGGGTTACAGACAAGGTGGGCCGCCGGGTTTCGGTCTCCGTCGCCAATTGATCGCACAGGATCGGACCCCGAAGAGCACCTTGGCGCCCGGCGAACACAAGAGCATTCAGACCGACCGTGTGATTCTGATCCCCGGCCCGCCCGATGAAGTGGCTGTCGTTCGCGAGATCTATGATCGGTTCACTAAAGAGGATCAGAGCGAGGCGACGATTGCGGATGCTCTCAACGGTCGAGGAATTCTTACAGACCTTGGCCGCCCGTGGACACGTGCGACTATCCGCCAGATACTCACCAATCCCAAATATGCCGGCGCGAACGTATTCAACCGGCGGTCTTTCAAACTGAAAAAGCAACGGGTAACGAACCCGCCCGAGATTTGGGTGCGCCGCGACGGGGCATTCGAAGCACTGATCCGTCAGGAGCAATTTCTCGCGGCTCAGACGATCATCGAAAATCGCCACCACCATATGACGGACGAGCAAATGCTCACCGAGCTGCGCGGAGTTCTCGCGACAGTGGGCAGGCTGTCGGGAGTCTTGATCGATGAGACACCCGGCATTCCATCGAGCAGTGCATATCGACATCGATTCGGAAGCCTGTATCGCGCGTATTCACTTGTCGGCTACCATGTGTCACGCGATTACTCGTACGTCGAAATCAACCGGATGCTTCGCCGCGTGCATGCCGATCTCTGCGCGTCGATCATGGCTGAAGTCGAACGTGCGGGTGCCAGCATCGAACGGAATTCCGATACGGACCTCCTGACGGTCAATCAGGAATTCACAACGTTCGTGGTGCTGTCCCGGTGTCGGATCACGAGTGCGGGTCGTCAGCGCTGGCTGATCCGGCTTGAAGATTCGCTGAGACCCGATATCACCGTCGCCGCGCGGCTCACCCCGGCAAATGATGCAGTATTCGACTACTTCATCTTTCCGGGAATCGATTACCTCACCGCCGAACTGCTTTCAGATCGTAATCCACTGGCGGTGGACGTTTATCGATTCGATGATCTCAGTGCATTTATTCAGCTCGCAAAACGCGCGCAGATTGAGGCTGCATGACGGAAGACACTGTAACGCTCATTCCCATTTCAGAAATTTTCATTTTGAATCCGCGATCCCGGAACAAGTTGACGTTTGACGCAATCGTCACCAGTATCCGGACGGTGGGCTTAAAGAAACCCATCGCCGTGAGCAGACGATCCGTACCCACGGAGCAAGGCCACCATTACGACCTGATCTGCGGTCAGGGAAGAATAGAGGCGTTTCAGGCGCTTGGGGAAACCACGATTCCCGCAATCGTCAGGGCGCTGACGAAAGAGGAGTGTCTCCTACGAAGTCTCGCGGAGAATATAGCGCGGCGGCGTTCCTCTCCACAGGCTCTATACAGGGAAGTGCGCCGCCTCAGGGCGCGAGGGTACAAAGCGGCCGAGATTTCGCAAAAGCTGGGGATTCACTTCACCTACATTCACGAACTGATCAACCTGCTTGACAAGGGAGAAACACAACTGCTCAGGGACGTTGAGATGCGGCGGGTGCCACTGACCGTGGCAATTACGATTGCAAACGGAACGGATGCTGACGTACAGCGGGCACTGTCGGATGCATACCAATCAGGAGAACTTCGTGGCTCCCGGCTGGAGATCGTCAAAAAGATCATTGCGCGTCGGTCACCGGGTTCCGGCGCAGATTCTGCGATTACCAGCAACCCGAAGGTCATAACTTCAGCCGCGCTGATCCGGGAATATCGCCGCCACACAAACCGCCAGCGGGCGCTGGTCAATCGCGCCGTGGTCGCGCGTCGCCGCGTTCTGCTTATTACGTCAGCCACGAAACAACTGCTCCGCGACGACAATTTCAAAACACTACTTCGCGCGGAGTCACTGCTCTCGATGCCAGCGAGTCTGGACGCCCGAGTGAACCGCCCGTGAAGACCAATGCCTGAACCTACGAAGCTCGCTTTTCAGTCCAGACTGAAGAAGATCGGCACAACGGACATTTGTCCATTGAAAGATGAGATCACACCCGCCCAGAGATTGCACGCCAAGTATCGGCAGATCGCCGCGTCAGTGCTTCATATCGGGATGGTTGAACCACTGGTGGTTTTTCCGAACGGGCCGGATCAATACGTGCTCGTTGACGGGCACACGCGTCTCGACATTCTGAAGCAGAACGGATTCACCGAGGTTGAATGTCTGGTCGCCACCGACGACGAGGCATATACATACAACAAGCGCACTAACTATCTGCCGCCGATTGCGGAACACTTCATGATCCTGAAGGCGTTGACAAACGGGGTCGCTGAACAGAAGATCGCCGACACTCTGAACGTCAATGTCGGTGAGATTCGGAGAAAACGGGATTTGCTGAATGGCATCTGTCCCGAAGCGGTCGAATTGCTCACGACACACCGGGTCACTGAAAACGCGTTTGGGCTTCTTCGGCGCATGAAACCCGTGCGGCAAATCAGATGTGCCGAGTTAATGATCTCCGCCAACAACTATACCTATTCGTTCGCGAAAGCATTCCTTCAGGTGACACCGGATGAAATGCTGGTGAAACCGCCGTCGGAAAAGCGTCCTTCGGTCGTCGAAAACTCCACCAAGAAACTCATGGAGGAAGAAGCTCAGGCGCTGGTGGAGGACCTGAGACGGGCCGAGGAATCGTACGCAGCCGACATGCTCGACCTCACAACCTGTTGCCGTTACTTGTCGCGGCTGCTGAAGAACAACCGAATCCGGCGGTATCTTAGCAAGAATCACACCGACACTCTCGCGGAACTCGATCAGGTTGTAACCGAAGTGGAGCAGGAACTACGCAAACCGGTAGCCTCAGAGAGGAGGGAAAAACAGCGGGCCACCGGCTAAAGGCGGGGGCTGTGACGCAATGGTATGGGCATGATAGGCCAGATTTTCCGCCAGAGGTTTGGCCCATGTTTCCGCTGCCTCCCGGACACACTCACCGTGGAGTCTGTAGTACTTCCGCCCGTTTTCGAATTCCTCTTTGATCCGGCTGCTGACTACAGGTCGACGATCTGCCGGATCAACAGTTAGGTAGGTTGCCTTCGACGGCTCACCGTCGCGTGGGCCGCAAGTGGTGCTCGATCTTGGGAATCCGAGTCAGGAGAGTTGCGCCATACTGATTGAGTGCCTGAAGACGATACGGAGCGAAAACGGAAGAGCCTGCCAAAAGCCCTACAGCTTGCAGTCTTCCGGCGTGACGGCTGGCTTTGCTGCTGGTGTAAGAAGCCCGTCATTTTCCCGCCAGCGATGAAGTTTTTGGAACTGGAACTGAGAGGCGCGGGGAACACGGAACCACTGGCCTACTACCACCGCAACTGGACACGCGATGGCTCTCCGCTTCTGGATGAACTTGGAGCAACCATAGATCACGTGGAGGCATTCTCGACCGGTGGCGCATGCAACGAAGAGAATCTACGTACAGCATGCACAAAATGTAATTACCGAAAGAGTGCCGTACCCATGGCCGAATGGGACCAGCGCCACAAGCATAATCCGGTCAAAGGGAAGTACGGAGAACCGCAGTTCTGGGACGGACTGTCTTCTATGTTCGTCATATTGGCATTGCGATTTTCAGACAAGCTGACAGCCGGAGAGCGGGAATGGCTGAGGGCGCTAAGGGATGATCCGGCCTCCTCTCCCAAGCCGAAGGCACCAACTTCCAAATTCGAGGGCATGGGCGGCAAAAAAGACGGAACCACCTGGCCCGCTCCCGGCGGATGGGGCTCACCGGAACGGCCGTACTCCTCACTGACGGCCATGCAAAACGACTGCCGAAACTACAACCGGACTCTCCTCCAGTACCGCGAGATTTCAGCCGAAGGCCTCGCGGGGGAGTGGATAGCACTGGAGACGCCCGCACTTGACGAGATGTAGAATCAACGTCTATGGCAGAAAACCTGCGACGGTCCTTGCGATATTTCGCTCTTGCCTTTGGCGTGATCGCCAGCTTTGCCCAGCAACCGGCTGCGCCTGTGCCCGCTCCCGCCGCGCCCGATCCAGCGAAACCGATAAAGTTCGAACCGATACCTCCGAGGGCCGACGGAAAAGCCAGGGTATTCGTTAGCGAGAGCAGGACATTGTATGCGAACGGATTTGCCTTTTCGGTGAGGAACTTAACGATAACGGTGATGAAGTCGATCAACGACACCTGCCCGGACAAGGCCGTCATCGTGGACACC
>Ga0302320_10022261_pt1 | contig 12528 bp, 13 predicted proteins | sample Bog_T0_3_FD_202130 | JGI IMG/M metagenome (GOLD analysis project Ga0302320, IMG submission 202130) | Peat permafrost microbial communities from Stordalen Mire near Abisko, Sweden - Bog_T0_3 | ecosystem: Environmental > Terrestrial > Soil > Wetlands > Peat | place: Sweden: Abisko, Stordalen Mire...
GGTTGTGGATGGTGTTGAGGGTGGCGGAGAGAGACTCGCCGGAGTGCATGAGGTGACGCAGATACGCGCGGGAGTAGCGGCGGCAGACGGGGCAGTTGCAGGCTGGGTCTGGCGGGCCCTGGTCCTCGGCGAATTTTTTTCCTTTGATATTCAGTCGGCCCTCGCTGGTGAAGAGCAGGCCGTGTCGCGCGGCGCGGGTTGGCAGGACGCAATCCATCATGTCTACGCCCATGCGCGCATACTCCTCGATTTCATCGGGATAGCCGACGCCCATGAGATAGCGGGGCTTGTCGGCGGGCAAGAGCGGCAGCACCTCGGCAATCATTTCGCGAGTCAGTTCACGGGGCTCACCGACGCTGAGGCCTCCGATGGCGTAACCGTCGAAGTCCATCTCGACGAGACGCTGAGCGCTTTGGCGGCGCAGGTCGCGGTAGGTGGCGCCTTGGACGATGCCGAAGAGAGACTGGGTGCGAGATTGGCTCCCTGGTCCCCAAGTGCTAGGGACCAGGGGCACCCAAGGTTCTTCGCGCCACGGAACTTCATCGCGATGGGCGCGGAAGTGGTCGAGCGAACGGCGGGCCCAGGCCATGGTGAGGCGGAGGCTTTCTTCAGCGCGGGCGCGGTCGGCGGGATACTCCGTACACTCGTCGAAGGCCATGCAGATGTCCGCGCCGAGAGCGATTTGAACATCGATGGAATGCTCGGGGGTGAAGAAGTGGCTGCTGCCGTCCAGATGCGAGCGGAAGCGAACGCCTTCGTCGGTGACCTTGCGCAACTGGCTCAGGCTGAAAACCTGAAAACCGCCCGAGTCGGTCAGCATCGACCGCGGCCAACCGATAAAGCGATGCAGCCCGCCCATGCGCCGAACGGCCTCGTGACCCGGCCGCAGATAGAGATGATAGGTGTTGCCGAGAATGATCTCCGCGCCGAGACTTTCAAGCACATCTTGCGCGACGGCTTTGACCGTGCCCTGCGTACCGACCGGCATAAAGACCGGCGTCTCGACGGTGCGGTGCGGCAGATGCATCCTTCCGCGACGGCCGCCGGCTTCGGTTGATGCCAGTAGATTAAATTCGAGGCTCACTTGATGATTCTACCGGGAGTTCCAGGCATCGTTTTGAAATTGGACGACTGCATCGAATTGGCTGCGGGGATCTTCTGTCAATATTCTGAACAATTCCTCTACGCTTTTGCCGCAACCGGGAACGAGCAGCCTGGGCGCAATCTGGTTGAGTGGAGCCAGCACAAACATGCGCTGGGCCAATCGCGGATGCGGAATCTGCATATCCGGCTCACTGATTCTCATTTCGTCGAAGAGCAGAATGTCGAGGTCCAGTGTGCGCGGGCCATTGGCAATGCCCGCTGAGCGATCGCGGCCGAACTCCTGCTCGATGGCCAGCAACCCATCGAGCAACTGGCGCGGGGGCAAGGCGGTTTCCAACTCGACCACCGCATTGATAAAGCGTGGCTGCGCGGCAAAGCCCACTGGCGCGGTGGAGTAAAGCGACGAGCGGCTTGCGACGCGTCCCAGCGAAGCCAGGCGCAGAGCCGCCGCGGCCAGCGTAGCCTCTGGCACTCCGGCCCAACTGGCCAGATTTCCGCCCATTCCGATATAAGCAGTGTGCATGACATTCAGAGTAACGCGATTAGCCTGCGCACCCCGCCGCCGCGAAAGAAATTCTCAAGCCCCAAATCTGGTAGCATCCTCTTTGGAGATACTTCAAAATGGATGCTCAGCCCAACGTGAGCTTTGGCTCGCGGCGCAATGAAGATATTGCTCTGGATCTGCTCAAGTTTGTTGCGGCAACGGCCGGAGTGGGCCGCCCCGCCGCGCCCTCGACCGGCTTCAGCGGAGCCGCAGCGGCCAAGCCCGACGAGCATGTGAATCAACTGCTCTCACTTTACGGCCGCTGCCTCAAGGCTATTGAAGGCGAGGCGCCGGAGGCAGGCCAACGCCCGGAGCCCGTGCAGTTAGGACTGCGCCCCGAGCCGCCGCAAGCGCCGGAACAGGCCATTCGCGCGCCGCAAGGATGGATGCCGCAGCCGTGAGCCAAGCCACTTTGCGAGTCGCCGTCGCCGGGGCTGGAGCCTTTGGCAAGAATCATCTTCGTGTCTACCGCGAACTGGAGACGGCGGAGTTGGGTGCTGCTCTAGTGGCTGCTGTCGAGCCGAATGCGGCGCGGGCGGCCGAGACTGTGGAACGCTACGCAATTCCCGTTTTCTCGACCGTGGACGAACTGCTGGCCGCCGATCTCAAACTCGACGCAGCCACCGTCGCCGTCCCTACCGTGCATCATCATGCGGTCGCCTCAGTGCTGCTGGATGCGGGAATCGATTTGCTGGTCGAAAAGCCTCTGGCTGCTACGCTGGCCGAGGCGGACGATCTGATTGCGAGAGCGGACAGAAACAAACGCATTCTGCAACCCGGCCACCTTGAGCGCTTCAATCCGGCGGTGCTGGCCGTGCAGCCGCAACTGCGCCGGCCAATGTTTTTTGAGTCGCACCGGCTCTCGATTTTTACGCCGCGCGCGCTAGACGTCGATGTTGTTCTCGACCTGATGATTCACGACCTCGACATTGTGCTCACCTTTGCCGCTTCGCCGGTGCGCGAGGTTCGTGCCGTGGGGTTGCCGATCCTCTCGCCGAAGGTGGATATTGCGAATGTGCGGGTCGAGTTTGAGTCGGGCTGCGTGGCCAACTTTACCGCCTCCAGAGTTTCCACGGAACGCGTCCGCAAGCTGCGTTTCTTTGAGCCGCGTCAGTATGTTTCGATCGATTATGCGCGCAAGGATGTGCTGGTGATTCGCGTCGATGCGGAGGCGGGCAAGGCTTCGTCCGCCGAATTGCTAGCGTCTCTGCCGCCTCAGGTTGCCGCCGTGCTGCCTTCCGGCGTCGCCGAGGGAATTGCTTCGGGTAAGATCGACCTGGCAAAGGTTGACCCGGCAACGATTGCGCAGTTTGCCGCGATGGCGAAGATAGATCCGGCGGTGATCGCGCAGTTGGTGGGGCAATTTTCCAACCCTGTGGGAGCGAATGCGGGCCTCAGTTTCTCAAGGCCGGCAGTCACACCCGGTGAACCGCTGCGGCTGGAGATTACATCGTTTCTGGAATCGGTGCGAACTCGGCAGCAGCCCATGGTTACTGCGCGGCAGGGCCGCGATGCACTGGCGCTGGCGCTGGAGATTCAAGCCTCGATGGCGGCCCACGCCGAACGCGCGGGGCTTGGGGATTTCTTCAATCCCGGCGCCTAATCTCCCCATGAACAAGAAAAATGGTAGGACGGTTTTAAAATAAAATCGGCAAGTCAGCTTCCGCTGCGCGGAAATCGCGAGTTAGTGAGTTGGCGGCAGTTCATTCCCGCCGTAACTCGAGCGGGCGAGTCGGGCTGTGCCTTATGGACAGGGTTCCGATTGAGGTTTGAGCTATCCCACCCATGCGACAAGAACAAGTACGTCGCATGGATGGGGCACCGGGCATTTGCGGCTGTCATTAGCTGGTGGGCTTCTTTGCCGGCGCTAGTGCAGGCTTCTTCACTGGCGGCTTGGTGGCGGCGGGCTTGGTGGCCGATGCTGTATCGGCGATGGCCTGATCGATGATTTCGTAGAGCCTGCTACGGTCCGTGACTTCGATATAAGGGGCACCTTTGGAGTGGTCGGTGACGATCCAGATGGTGGGCGTGTGCTCGACGCCAATGCGCAGGCCTAGATCCTTGTCGGCCTTGACGTCGGCGGTCAGCCTGCCTTGCGGGTCGATGGCGAAGGGGAGTGCGATGCCGTGGCTCTGGGCAAACTTGTCAGTGAATTGGCGCAGCGCGTCCAGGGTGTACATGGAGGCCTGATTGGCGAAGACCTGGTCGCGGTACTCATCGCCGAGGGCCTTGCTTTTGGTGTCAAACCAGCGGGCATTGACGGCCGCCACGGGGCTCCAAACATGGCCGGGGATGAGGAAGTCGTGGCGCACCCAGGGGATGTGGTAATGGGCGACGGCCTGCTTGAGCAGCGGATTGGCGTGGGCGCAGTCAGGGCATTCCATGTCTTCAAACTCGACGATGGCGACGCGAGAGCCGGCAGGTGGATGCAGGGCCGAGGTGTCATGCACCTGGGTTCCAGGCGATGGCGGGGCGAACTGGGCGCGGGCGGCGGCAGTGAAAAACAACGCGGTGGCGGCAAGGGTGAGTACGAGGCTGCTCCGCATGGTGAGAGCGGAAAAAGGATGGGCAAGGACGAAAGAACGAGGCATGGTGATTGGACGGCTCCCTCTAACTAATTGTAACCACCTGCGCCACCCGCGGTGGGGCCAGCCGCCGCTTTCGCGGCCACCTGCGGTGGGGCCAGCCGCCGCTTTCGCGGCCACCTGCGGTGGGGCCATACGCCGCTTTCGCGGCAGAAGGTGAGTCGGTAAAACAATTCCGAGAAGAAACAAGCGTGGACCGGGAGGCCGGCGCTACAGTTTCATGCCGCGCGGGTGTGCAAAAGCCGGTGGGGGACTCAATGGAAAACCCTGAAAACCGGGTGGGTCACTGACGGTCGCGGCGACGGTCGGCAATCCATTGACGCCATTTGTAGTCGGCGAAAAAGGAGGCGATGACGACGAGAACGGCGAGGATGCCGAGGAGAATTTTCATGGCGTAATCAGGATCGCATGAATTGCAGGGAAAGTTCAGGATTGAAGTTTCCCAGGTCCCAAAATCGGGACCTGGGGCACCCAGCGGAGCCTGTGTGGAAGGGGAAGCTACTTCTGTGCTGTTTGGACGGGTTTCCGCGGGCCGTTGTCTTGCCCGTTGACCTGCCCATTGACCTGCCCGTTGACCTGCCCGTTGACCTGCCCATTGACCTGCCCATTCACCTGCCCGTTGACCTGATAGTTGAGATAGCCGGTCAGGTCGTCGATGTCCTGCCTGGTGCCGACCATCGGCGGCATGTAGCGGGTATAGGGCGAGTCGGGCTTGTGGTCGTGGAGCATGGCGATGAAGTTGCCGATGTTGGCGCGGTCGCGGCCGGCGAGCAGGTTCTTCAGCGGGCGATAGCCGGAGAGCGTGTGGCAGGAGCCGCACTCGCCGCGGAAGATGGCTTCGCCGCGGGAGTAGCTGGACGCCGATTGATCCCAGACCCACATGGAGTGGGCCAGATAGCCTTCCTGATTGATGCGGGCGACGTAGGGAACGCGGACGCCATTGGAGTACATCCAGCGGCCGATGACGTAGGGCTTGCGCAGCATTTCGCGGGAGTACTCGCCGGCGCCGGTGGCGATCAAGGCCAGCAGCAGAATGGCGACGGCGTGGGAGAGATTGAAGTCGATGGGATTGCGATAGGCAAGAAAATATGCGACGCCGACGATGGTGGCTGAGGTGACGACGATCAGCAGCGCGATGCGGGTGATGATGGAAAATGTGCCGGAACCAATGGTGTCGATGCCCAACGTGAGCAAGGCCTGCTGCGAGGCGGGAACCATCCAGAGATACCAGAGGAGGATGAAAGGCGTGGCGACGAAAGATGGCACGAGCCAGCGAACGCTCCACTTGACCATGCTGGTTTTGAGCTCGGGCTGCTTGTCGCCGTCGATGCGGCTGGCGGTGATGAGCGCCCAGATGCCGGCCAGTGAGCAGCAGACGCAGGTGCGCAGGAAGAGGCTGGGCCAGTAGGTGGGATTGAAGAAGGCGTACCAGAACTTGCTGGCCTCCTGGCCGGTGCCCGCAACGCCAATCCATGGGTCGCCGGGGGTGAGCATGAAGGTAAGAATGCCATTGATGATGATGAGCGTGAAGGCAGACGCAATGGCATAGACCCAGCCGACCTTGAGGTGCAGTTTCTCATCGATGCGGCCCCAGGTGGAGTAGTAGACGGCGATGGTGGTGAGCTCGACCAGAAAGAAGACCCACTCCATGGCCCAGCCGAAGACGAAGTTATGAATCAGTGTACTGGTGGCCTCAGGATGCGTGAGGCCGATGGCGAACCAGATGCCGACGCCGCTGACGGTGCCAAAGACGGCGGTGAGGATCAAGAAGAATTTGGAGTGGCTGGCCAGTTGATTGAGCCATGCGGTGCGGAGCGGACCTTCGGGCATGAGCAGGGCCTTGCGCTCGGCCATGGGGAGATAGAGGCCGCCGCCGACGGCGAACTGCGAGATCATGACGTGGAAGATGGCGATGATGCCGATCACCCAGCCGGAGCCGAGGTACGGAATGTCCCAGAATGGATAGTTCATGTTTTTGCCCCTAGTTCTCAGTTGTCAGTTCTCCGTTGTCAGTGAAAGAAAATGAGGAGTGAAACAGGCATCTCCACACTTTCATTCGCTCTAAGATTCTCCGACAACTGACAACTGACAACTGAAAACTGACAACTGGTTTGTTACCGAATCGTCCAGTAACCAATGATCGTGGTGGCCAGCAGGGCAAAGACCGCCAGCAGGCCGAAGTAATGCGCGGCGCGGGCGCGCTGACCGGATTCCCTGTCCTTGTCGTAGAAGGGAATGAGAACCCAGAGCGCGATGCCGAGGGTGAAGAGCAGAATGCCTGCAATCTCACCGGGCTCACCTTGCAGCCAGGGAATCATGCCCAGCAGCTTGAGCATTTCGAAGGGGCTCATGAAGTACCACTCGGGATGAATGCCGACGGGCGCGGGCGCGAGTGGATCAAAAGCTTTGCCGAGCGACCAGGGAAAGACCGAGGCCAATAGCGCCAGAATGTTGAGCGAGATCAGCCACATGGCCAGATCCTTGCGGAGGAAGTTGGGCATGAAGGGCATGGATTTGCGCTCAGGTGGCGGGAGGGCTTCAACGCAGGGCGGCGAGGCGTTGCCGTGGCGCTGGACTAGCCAAAGATGAAAGCCGAGCAGCGGCACGAAGATGGCCGGCAGCACCACCACATGCAGGGCGAAGAAGCGCTGCACTGTGAATTCGCTGACATCCGGACCGCCGCGCAGCATGTTGGCGATGGCAGGGCCGATCCACGGGATGGCAGCGGGAATTTGCAGGCCGACTTTGGTGGCGAAGTAACTCAGCTCGTCCATGGGCAAGAGATACCCTGAGAAGCCGAAGACCGAAGCTATTCCCAAAAGGGCCATGCCGCTGAGCCAGCCGAATTCGCGCGGTTTGCGGTAGGCCTTCATGAAGTAGACCGAGAACATGTGCACCAGAATGGAGAAGATCATCAGGCTGGCGGACCAGGCATGAGCGGAACGAATGAGCCAGCCGAAGTGCATGACGAAGGTGATCTGGCGGACCGACTCATAGGCCTCGGCGCCGGGCCGGAAGTAGACCAGCAAGAGTACACCGGTGAAGCACTGGACTAGAAAGAGAAAGAGCGAAATGCCGCCCCAGTAATACCAGAAGGACTGGGAGTGAACGGGGACGGTTTTGTGGCGCGCAAAGGCGGCCAGCTCACTCAATCCCAGACGCTCATCGATCCAATCGTAGATTGCACTTGTAGTCATGCCTTGATCCTTTTACAGATGACAGGTTACAGATGACAGGTTACAGATGACAGGTGACAGGTTACAGATGACAGTTATGCGCGGGAGACATCGACGCTGGTATCGCTGACGGTCACCTTGAAGAGCTTGAGCGGTTTGGGTGGCGGGCCGCTTACATTGCCGCCCGTGTAAGCGTTGTATACGCCGCCGTGGCAGGCGCAGTGGATGCGGTCGGCCTGCGGCTCATACTGCACGGTGCAGCCCAGGTGGGTGCAGACGGCGGTCATGGAGACCCAGCGGCCATCGGCGTGATGAATGAGCAGCGCGGGAGAAGCGCCAAATTTGAACATCAGCACGGAACCGGCGGGCAGCTTCTGCGCGTCTTTGAGCGAGACCTGGGTGACGGCGGTGGCCTCCATGGCCATCTCCTCGGGCGAGGCGAGATAACGGTAGATGGGATAGGCGAGGGCGGCGGTATAGGCGAGGCCCGCGGCTCCAGCGGCGGCGAGAAATGCGCGGCGGGTATTTCTTTCGCCGGGATATTCGGCTACGTCTTTGGGGGCGACGGCTTCGAGATGGATCTGTTCGGTCATAGCGATCTTTGCGCGCAATCAGGCCGCGCCCTCCATAACTTTTCTGGCGCGCGCAACAACCGACGCGAGCCAGCCGATAACGCCCAGGCCGCCGACAAAGAGGACCAGGAAGAGTCCGACGACCCACCAGTTGGTAACGACAGCACGATTCCAGACGTCGTATCCCTTGCCGAGCAGAGTCAGGTCGCGAACTGCGTCGCGGTAGACGACCAGCGTTAACTCAATGAGCACGGCCAGCAGAATACTGGCCCATCCGACCCAGCTTGCGGTGAGCTTGGCGAAGCCTGTGACGGCGGCCAGCACGACGGCAACCGCGACCAGGGCGAGCCAGCCGTAGCCGGCAAAGCCGTAGAACCTGTAAAAGCCATACCCATCTGGAGGCGCTGCCAGCATCGATTTGACCATGGCAGGCTGCACACTGGCGGCCCATACGCCCGCAGCCAGGTAGACGAGGCCGAAGCCCGCGGCGACCTTGCCGCCGAGACCGGCCAGGAAGCTCTTCTCGTCCGCGGTAAAGGTGGCGCGTCCGGCCAGGTAGAGGAGCCACAATCCACCGATGAAGAGGCCCCCGGCCAGCATCATCAGCCAGCGCGGCGTCAGCGTCGGATCGCCGGTGGGAAGATAGGCGCCCATCGCCGAGGCGGAGTACATTTGCTGCCATTTCTCCGGGCGCAGCATCAAGGTCATGTTGGTTGAGAGCAGGCGGGCAATGCAACCGGCGAGCAGCCATGCGGAGAATCCGGTGCAGGCGGCGAATTTGCCGGCCTCCAGCCGCGTGCTGAAGCGGTAGAGCAGCCAGTAGGTCAGCGTGAGCAGGGCGATGATCGAGATCCAATAGATGCCGATCAGCACACTGCTGGTGTAGAGGGCGCGGCCGTAGAGGACCTGGGCGAAGAGCAGCGGCGGGACGGCGAGGTTGATGACAAAGGTCATGACGACGGTGAGCCTGCGGGCCAGCGCGCGCGCGGTCACCGTGCAGCCCGGCGAAGAGCGGAAGAGGCTGAGCACGACGGCCAGCAGCAGACCGCCCAGCAGCATCTCGACGGCGACAAAGTGGAGCGCGAGGGTGACGATGTGCAGCAGCTTGAGGAGCCAGATGGGCGCGGGAAGCGGAATCGGGTCGACAGCGGGAAAAGATTGCATAGTTCCCTTTGCAACGTAGAGGATGTGTTTCAGACTAACACGGTCCAATTTGCCGTATGTGACGGCAGTCACAGGACTTTAACGGGACGCAAAAACTCTGCCGAAAGCTGGCACGAAACGATGGTATACCCCGGCTGCCGCTCGTCAAGAGCGAGACCATAAAAAAGTTTGCTTGAGCAAGAAATTCTTCCAATGCGGCACTCTTTATCCGGAACAGAACTTGTCTGATTCTTCCCAAAAGATGAAGTTTTACCGATTTGATTCCGTATAGTTCAACTGGAGAGAAAAGCTGGTGAGATTGAAGTCCAGTCCCAGCGAATGCTCTTTTGCCCAATCGACCCAACTTAGAATATGCCGCGGTCCGATTTTGTCGCGTTCGACTGAGGTTTCCGATTCCAGATTGATCGTGTGCAAATTCACTCGTTTCTTTCCCGGAATCAACGACAAGGCAATTTCCAGACAGAGCACTTCTGTATGTGGTTTTCGGCAGTGCCGTTCACCCAACGCAAGATTCACTGCAATAAGAATACGCTGTATACAGACGTGCCTCAGCTACCGCTGTGGCCATTTGACTTGAATGTCTCTGGCCTATGTCTGAGCAAGCAACCCGTACCGGCAAGCATCTGCCGCGTGATCCGGCGCGGTAGAGTTCAAGTCTTCAACGCGCTTTGGATCGCGTGAGAGCGTCGGCATAGTTGACCATCGCGCGTAGCCACTCAGGATCGTCAGCACACGCCGCGCAGAACTGTCATTGCCCTGAAATTGCCCTATGAATTGATTATTTTAGCTGCGGTTCGCTCTAGGTTATTGATTTAAATGGCGTCCCCGACGGGATTTGAACCCGTGTTATCGCCGTGAAAGTGGGAAACAGGCTGTTTTGCATTAGTTTTGGTGCATTTGCACTGGCTCGCAAGAGTGAGCGTAAATTCCATATAATAAAAGAGATAGATTCGTTTTCCCCTCGTATCGGCTTGCACCGTTTTGGCCTCGCGTACACCGCGCTAAGTCCCCGTAGCGTCCCCGCTTTTTGAGGCATTTTCCCCGCGTAATTGTTGGGCATAATGGAAAATTGACCTGCTATTTTTCTCTGAATCTAGCTCGTGTTCCGACACAAATGCACTATCTATGGTGCAATGTTGCCCGTTCAACAGGCCGCAACCTTGGGATTTCTCAGCATCTTGGCTGGGTAAGCGGCATCTAAACCAGCCGGATTCGCGCCCACGTCCGGGGAAGCCAGTGTCAAGGTTCCTATGTGTCAAGCGTTCGGCGTCTTGCGCCCCTGTTCTGGGAAGCTGGTAAGCTGGCAGCCTATGGCATGGCGTTTCCGTAAGAGCATCAAATTCGGCCCGCTCCGGTTGAACCTGTCCAAGTCCGGCATAGGGACTTCTATCGGCGTTCGTGGTTTTCGCGTTGGCAAGGATGCAAAGGGAAGATCGTACACGGCCACTTCGATTCCCGGCACGGGCATCTATAGCCGGGAGTATGCCAGCCAGGGCAAGACGGCAAGCGGGACTACGGTTCCCGGTTCTGGTGCCGCTGCCCAGCGAAGCAGCGGCGCGGGCTGTCTCGTGTTGCTTCTGGCGCTGGTGGCTGGTGGGCTGCTGGTCTACCTGCTCACTCCGAAGGCCGTTCCCCCGCCTGTGACTCCACTAGCGGTCGTGAGCACACCGCAAGCGCCGCCGCCCGTCATCCATCCCCGCCGCGCCCGCAAGGCCAGAAAGCACAGCCAGAAGCCAGCGGCGATTCCCACCAGCGCGCCGCCCACCAGTTCCCCGGATTAATCGCTGGCGATTGTTCAGTTCATCATCGGTTGCCGGTCGGCCCCGGCCTTTTCGTACATCCGTTGCATTTCACGCAGTTCTCCGTCCGTCAGCTTGGACAGGTCCAACGCTGGCCGCTCCGGTTTACTCTCTGGCGTCACATCGGCGATTCTCTGCGGCGCGTCCAGGCCCAGCAGCTTGGCGCGACGTTCCATGACTTTCAAGATCACATCGACATGGCGCGGGATGTGCGCATTGGGCCAATGGGCGCATTGAATGGCGTCCAGGCGGAGCAGTTCCAATGTCCGCAATCTGTCAGCCGAATCTTTCAGTCCCTCATCGAGATCGACCATTCCGGACATAACAAGCTGATATGCGCGGGTTTTTGAGATTCCCATGCCGCGCCCGATTCCGTCGTAGCTTGCGCCGGTTGACCGGAGATCAATAGCTTTCTGAATCTGCGCCCGGTTTACGATGCTGCGCTTGGATGCTCTTTGCGTCATTGCTCGTTCTCCTTATGTCGCCCGAAAGTGTGGCTTTTTTACCACACCGCTTTGCTTGTCACCGTTGGTTGTCGCCGTGGCAACTGGAAGCCGGTCACAGGTCAACCGAGCAACTTGGCCCGGATGATAGCTGAAACCCGTGCTTGTTCTTCATAATCACAGCCTGCCGCGTCCGTGTTGGCAACCTTCTGGGGTGCGTCCAGGCCCAGCAAACGCGCCTGCCGGTCGTACAGCCTCACCAGCGAGTCAGAGACACGAGGATTGCCACGCTCCGCCCACAGCGCCAATATGCCAGCGTCGATGCGGTCAAGCATCAGACGGCGCGTCTCAGTGGCGAGAATGGAACAGGTTTCGTCCAGGTCTTTCATGCCCTCGGAAACGATCTGGTAGGCGCGAACCTTGCTCAGACTCATCTGGTCCCCGATTTCTTGAAACGTCGCCCCGGTCAAACGCAGTTCGAGCGCCTGCCGGACCTGCATCAGATTCTTGATTTTGTTCCTGCCGATTTTCTGTGCCATGTTCACTCCTGTTGTGGGTTTCACTCTTTGCCGTGGGCGGTCACGTTTCAGGATGCTGGTAGGCGGCCAATAGCGGCCCGCCGCGCTTGCTGGTGGTCCGGGTGAGGCTAACCCCTCACGGTTGCCTCCGTGGCCGCTCCGTGGTCATGCCGTGTCCCGCGCCGGTCAAGCCGTCTGCGTCCGCCAGAATGAGCGAGTCCACAGTGTGCCGTGAAAGAAAGTCCAGGTCTTGCCAGTAGACAACCACCTTGCGCCGCTCGATTCTCAGGACCGCGCCCGGTTCTCCGAACGCACAGCCGCGCAAGCGCACCGCCGCGCCAATGGGGAACGGTGGCGGTCTGGTGGTCACTGTCTTGCGCTCATGCGGCATACGCATCCATCCGATTTTGCGGCCTTTCGTCGTGGATGATTTGCGCCGCTTTGCCACAACGTTTGCCGCTGGTGTGTTCGGTTATCGGGAAGCCTTGGCAGTATCGCGTTTGGTGGTCATCGGCTGTCAGGTATCCGCAGAAGGTCGTTTTGCACGATGGACATATCCAGCGGACAAGGTACTGCGCTGCGAATTGTGTCTCCGGTTCGGTTTGCATCGCTCATCCCCTCGC
>Ga0302320_10022262_pt1 | contig 12527 bp, 14 predicted proteins | sample Bog_T0_3_FD_202130 | JGI IMG/M metagenome (GOLD analysis project Ga0302320, IMG submission 202130) | Peat permafrost microbial communities from Stordalen Mire near Abisko, Sweden - Bog_T0_3 | ecosystem: Environmental > Terrestrial > Soil > Wetlands > Peat | place: Sweden: Abisko, Stordalen Mire...
CTGCGAACCAGCGCCATCCGTTGATGGCCATCACCCAGCACGGGGGGCCGCTCGGGCACGCCGAGCAAGCGGCGCGCCTCTGCGCGGCGGGCGTGCGGTGGATTCAGCTGCGCATGAAGGATGCGCCGTACGAGGCGTGGCTCGCCGCCGCCCGCGAGGTGTCGGCGACCTGCCGGGCCCATCAGGCGATCTGCATCATCAACGACAGCGTGGATATCGCGCTCGAGGTCGGGGCCGACGGCGTTCATCTCGGCCGGACCGATCTCGATTGGCCCGAGGCTCGGCGGCGGCTGGGACCGGAGCGGATTCTCGGCGGCACGGTGAACTACGCCTGGGAGGCGGAGAAGGCGGTGCGGGCGGCCTGCCTCGATTATGTGGGCGTGGGGCCGCTGCGGTTCACCCGGACGAAGAAGGAGCTCGCGCCGCTCCAGGGATTTGACGGCATCCGCTCGCTGGTCTCGATCTTGGACGGCATCCCCGCGTGGGCGATCGGCGGCATCGAGGTGGCCGACGTAGCGCCGCTGCGCTCCCTGGGAGCCGCGGGGACGGCGGTGTGTTCCGCGCTGCTGCGCGGCGACACGATCGACGGGAACGTCCGCGCTTTTCTCGCGGCGTGGGGACAAAAATCCTCCCCGGTCTCCCCGGTGAATCTGACGTCATGAGCGCGCGCCCCCTGATCATCGCCGGAGTCGAATTCACTTCCCGCCTTTTTGTCGGCACCGGCAAGTTCGCCTCGGGCCAGACGATGCGGGCGGCGCTGGCGGCGTCCGGCACTCAGCTGGTCACGGTTGCCCTGCGCCGCGTCCGCACCGACGGGGCGAACGACGACATCCTTGGCCATGTCGAGCCGCACCTGTACAAGCTGCTCCCGAACACTTCCGGCGTGCGCGACGCCCGCGAAGCCGTCCTCGCCGCGGAACTGGCGCGGGAGGCGCTGGAGACCAACTGGCTGAAGCTGGAAATCCACCCGGATCCGAAGTATCTCATGCCCGATCCCGGCGAGACCCTCCGCGCCACGGCCGACCTGGTGAAGCGGGGCTTCGTCGTCCTGCCCTACGTTCACGCCGATCCCGTGCTCTGCAAGCAGCTCGAGGAGGCGGGCGCCGCGGCGGTGATGCCGCTCGGGGCCCCGATCGGCAGCAACCGGGGCCTGGAGTCGCGCGCCTTCCTGGAGATCATCATCGCCCAGAGCCGCGTGCCGGTGGTCGTGGATGCGGGGATCGGCGCCCCCTCGCACGCCGCGGCCGCCCTGGAGCTGGGCGCCGACGCCGTGCTGATCAACACCGCGATCGCCGCGGCGGCCGATCCGGTCCGGATGGCCGCCGCGTTTCGCCTCGCGGTCGAGGCCGGCCGGCTCGGCTTCGAGGCGGGGCTGGCCGCGGCGGGGCGGGCGGGCCCGGCCGAGGCGCGCGCCAGTTCGCCCCTGACCGCGTTTCTCTCGGAGGCCGGCTCATGAGCTTCACGGCGCAATGGCGGCAGCACGACTTCGCCGCGGTGGCGGCGCGGATCGCCGGCCGCGGCCCGGCGGACGTGCGGCGGGCGCTGGACCGGGCCCGCCGCGGGCTCAGCCTGGAGGATTTCGGCGCGCTCCTTTCGCCGGCCGCGGTCCCGTTCCTCGAGGAGATGGCGCAACTCAGCCACGATCTGACGGTGGAGCGCTTCGGACGCACAATGCAGCTCTATGCGCCGCTCTACCTCTCCAATGTCTGTGCCAATGTCTGCACGTATTGCGGCTTCAGCGCGCAGAACCGCATCGCCCGCAAGGTGCTGACCGACGAGGAAATCATCCGCGAGGCCGAGGCCCTCCGCCTGCTCGGCTTCGACCATGTGCTGCTGGTGACCGGGGAGTCCGGCCGGGTCGGCAGCGCGTACCTCGCCCGGGCGCTGCGGCTGCTCCGGCCGTTCTTTTCCAGCCTGGCGATCGAGGTGCAGCCGCTCGCCGAGGCCGAATACTCCGCCCTGGCGGCCGACGGGCTCAGCGCCGTGCTCGTCTACCAGGAGACCTACGACCCGGCGGTTTACCCGCGGCACCACCTGCGCGGGCCGAAGGCGGACCTGGAATACCGGCTCGACACCCCCGACCGCCTCGGCCGGGCGGGCCTGAAGAAGATCGGCCTGGGCGCCCTCTTCGGGCTCAGCGACTGGCGGGCCGACGCCTGGTTCGTCGGCCTGCACCTGCGCCATCTCGAGCGGCAGTACTGGCGGACCCGCTATAGCCTTTCGCTGCCGCGGCTGCGGCCGCACGAAGGCGGGGACATTGCGATCACCCCATTCACCGAACGCGACCTGGTCCAGGCCGCATGCGCCTACCGGCTGCTGAGCCACGAGGCGGAAATTTCGCTCTCGACCCGCGAGAGCGAGGCGTTCCGCAACCGGGCTTTCCGGCTGGGCTTCACCTCCATGAGCGCCGGCTCCCGCACGAACCCGGGCGGATACGCCGTGGCGCCCGACTCGCTCGAGCAGTTCGCCATCGACGACGGCCGCAGCCCGGCCGAGGTCGCGGCCTTCCTGCGGCGCGAGGGGTATGAGCCGGTGTGGAAGGATTGGGATCCGACCTACGACGGCCAGGTCGCCGCGCCGCCCCGCGCCGCGCTCGCCTGACGATGCCGCCGGCCTTCAACTCCGCGGAGCTCGCCCGCTACCAGCGGCATTTCGCGCTGCCCGGCTTCGGGGTCGCCGGCCAGGACCGGCTCCGCCGGGCCACGGTGCTGGTCATCGGCGCCGGCGGCCTCGGCTGCCCGGCGCTGCTTTACCTCGCGGCCGCCGGGGTGGGGCGGATCGTCCTGCTCGATCCGGACGCGGTCGAAGTTTCGAACCTGCAGCGCCAGGTGCTTTTCACCACGGCGGATGTCGGCGAAGCCAAGGTCGCGGTCGCCGCGCGGCGCCTGGCGGCGCTCAATCCCCTGGTGCGGATCGAGCCGCACCGGGAGCGCTTCACCCGCGCCAACGCCCTGGCGTTCGTCGCCGACTGCGACGTCGTGGTCGATGGGTCCGACAACTTTCCGACCCGCTACCTGGTGAACGACGCCTGCGTCCTGGGCGGCAAGCCGTTTGTCTACGGGGCGATCCAGGGATTCGAGGGGCAGCTCAGCGTTTTCAACTGGCGGGGCGGCCCGACTTACCGGTGCCTCTTCCCGGAGCCGCCGGCCCCGGGGACCGTGCCCAATTGCGCTGAGGGCGGCGTCCTGGGGGTTCTGCCTGGGCTGATCGGGACCGGCCAGGCCTGCGAAGCGATCAAGCTGCTCGCGGGGATCGGCGAACTGCTGAGCGGCCGCTTGCTGCTCTGGGACGCCCTCTCGATGACGACCCATACTGTGGCGCTGGCGGCGGACCTGCGCGGCCGGGAGGTGCGGGAACTGCCGCCCGAGGGCTACGGGGAGACCTGCGGCGCGCCGGAGGAGCCCCCGGCCGAGGTCGGCAGCGATGAGCTCCGGGCGGCCCTGGCCCGAGGGCCCGGGCCGCAGCTGATCGACGTGCGCGAAGGCTGGGAGCGGGAACTGGGAGCGATCAACCCCTCGGTCCACATTCCGCTGGGGGCTCTGGAACGCGGGATGGCGGACGGGGAACTGGCCGCCCTCGATCCTCGAGCCCCGACGGTGATCTATTGCGCGGCGGGCGTGCGGAGCCTGCGGGCGGCGCAGATCCTGCGCGAGCGCCACTCGTTCCGTGCGCCGGCAAGCCTGCGCGGCGGCTACCACGACTGGCTCGCCAGACCGTCCTGACCTCGCCTTGAAAAAGCCGCTCTGCGTCCTCACGATCGCCGGCTCCGACAGCGGAGCGGGCGCCGGAGTGCAGGCCGATGCGCGCGCGATCCACGCCCTGGGCGGCTACGCCCTGACCGCGGTCACGGCCGTGACCGCGCAGGACACGCGGGGCATCGCCGCCTGGCGGGCGGTGGAGCCGGACCTGATCGTCGCCCAGATCGCGGCCGCCCTCGGGGATTTCGCGGTCGGCGCCATCAAGACCGGCCTGCTGCCGGGCGCGGCCGCGGTGCGCGCGGTCGCGAAGGAATTGGGCCGGCACAAGCGCCTGCCGCCGCTGGTGGTCGATCCGGTCGTGGCTTCGACCAGCGGCGAGGGCTTCCTGCCGTTTGCCGGCGTCAAGGCGCTCCGCCACGAACTGCTCCCGCTGGCCCGGCTGGTGACGCCGAACTGGCCGGAGGCCGAAATCCTGAGCGGCTGGCCCGTGCGCACGGACGCGGAAGCCGAGGCGGCCGCGCATCGGATCCTCAAGAGCGGAGTCGGCGCCGTGCTGGTCAAGGGCGGCCACGGCGGAGGCGACACCTGCCGCGATTGCCTGCTGGTGGCGGGCGGCGAGGTCCAATGGTTTTCCAGCCCCCGGATCGACACGAAGAATACCCACGGGACCGGCTGCGTGCTCTCCGCGGGGATCGCGACCGGGTTGGCGCGCGGCCTCAAGGTGCCGGCGGCGGTCGAGCAGGCTCGCGAGCTTTTGCTCCGGAGCCTCAAGCAGAACCGGCGTCAGGTCTGGGGCGCGGGACGCGGCCCCGCCTTTCCCGGCTGATCCCGACTGGGGGCGGATCGCCGGGCGCGCGGTTCAGCTCAATTGGGCTTGGGCGCGTCGGCCGGCGCAGCGGCGTCCTTCACCCGCGTGGCCTTCCAGTCGACGGTCCGGGCTTCGCCGCCATTGAACCCCGGCACGTCGATCGAGCCGGTGATCGTGTCTCCCGCCAGCTTGCCATGGTACTTGATCACCATCGCGCCGGCGTCGCCGTCGAAGGTCAGCGTGAAGGCGACGGCGTCGTCCTTGCAGGTGCCGTCCGCGATGGGCAGGTCGCCCATCTGGGTCGACAGGGTCCCGGAAAGCTTCCCGTCTTTGAGATCGAAGTGGGCGCTGGTATCGAAGGTCTGGTCGTTGAAGGCGATGCTCCACTTCCAGTTGCCGGTGGGATCGGCCGCAAAAGCGGCGGCGGACATCAGGCTGACGGCGGCCAGCGCCGCGAATGCAAAACGAGGGGTTCTCATCATAATTGGGATCTTGGGGTTGGGAAAGGCGATGAGCGCGAAATGGATTCGAGTAAAGGGGATTTCCTCGCCGCGGGCGCCCCGCTCGGTCCAGGGGAGGCCGCCTTGCCATTATCCTGGGATATCGCCGTGCCGAAGGTCGATCTCCCGGGTCCCTACCGATTCCACTTTTTCAGCCATGAACCGAACGAACGGGCCCACGTTCACGTCAAGCGTGAGGCCGCCATTTGTAAGTTTTGGCTTCGGCCAGTCTTTCTGGTTCAAAATCACGGTTTCGCCGCCCATGAATTGAACAGGATTGAACGCCTGGTCGAAAAGCACAGGCTCACGATTGAACAGGCCTGGCATGAGCATTTCCGAGACGTCCGCTAAGATCCTATCCGTCACGTTCACCGATCGTTTGATCACGGTCCGGCTGAGCGATGGACGGATCGTGAGCAACCCCCTGGAGTGGTACCCTCGCTTGCACCGCGCCAGCCCCGCCGAGCGCAACGCCTTCGAAATCAGCGGTGGCGGGTATGGCGTCCATTGGGAGGATCTGGATGAGGATCTGAGCGCACTAGGGCTCGCGCAAGGCGTGCCCTCGGTTGAATACCGGAAATCGACCGGTCGTCTCCCTCGGGGCGCCGGCGGAGTGCCGCCGCGCCCGGCGCGGCGGCTCAAGCACACCGGCTAGCTGAGCTTCACGCCCTTGGCCGCGGCGGCCCGGATCAGGGCGTCGGCCATGTCGGAGGGCGTGACGGCGACTTCGATCCCGCACTCGCGGAAGACGGCGATCTTGGCCGCGGCGGTGTCCTCGGTGCCCCCGACGATGGCGCCGGCGTGGCCCATTCGGCGCCCGGCCGGGGCGGTCGCCCCGGCGATGAAGCCGGCGACCGGCTTGCGGCAGTTCGCCTTGAGCCAGCGCGCCGCATCGACTTCGGCCGTGCCGCCGATCTCGCCGATCATGATCATGCCGGCGGTGTCCGGATCGTCGTTGAACATCTTCAGCACGTCGAGGTGCGAGGTGCCGTTGACCGGGTCGCCGCCGATGCCCACGCAGGTGCTCTGGCCCAGGCCGCGGGTGGTGAGCTGGTAGACCGCTTCGTACGTGAGCGTGCCGGAGCGGGACACCACGCCGACGTGGCCCTTCTTGTGAATGTACCCGGGCGCGATGCCGATGCGGCAGCCGCCGGAGGAGTCGGGGCCCGCTCCCGGCGTGACGACGCCGGGACAGTTCGGGCCCACCAGCCGGGTCGGCCGGCCCTGCATGGCCCGCTTCACCCGGATCATGTCCTTGACGGGGATGCCCTCAGTGATGGCGACCACGAGAGCCAGGCCGGCGTCCACGCCCTCAAGAATGGCGTCGGCCGCATAGGGCGGCGGCACGAAGATCGCCGAGACGGTGGCGCCGGTCGCGCGCATGGCCTCCGGGACCGAATTGAAGATCGGCACGCGGTGGGCGCCGTGCTCGAAGAACTGGCCTCCTTTTCCGGGCGTGACGCCGGCGACCACCTTGGTGCCGTAGTCGAGCGAGAGCCGGGCGTGGCGGCCGCCGAAGTCGCCCGTGATGCCCTGGACGAGGATCTTGGTTTCGGGAGTGATGAGAATTGCCATGGGAGTTAGGCGACGAGTTTGACGATCTTTTGGGCGGCGTCGGCCATCGAGTCGCCGCTGACGATGGTGAGGCCGCTCTGGGCCAGCGTGGCCTTGCCGGCGGCGACATTGTTGCCTTCGAGGCGCACGACCAGGGGGAGCTTGAGGCCCACGTCCTTCACCGCCTGGACGATGCCGGCGGCGATGACGTTGCAGTCCATGATGCCGCCGAAGATATTGACGAAAATCCCCTTCACGTTCGGGTCGCCCAGGATGATCTTGAACGCGGCGACGACCTGCTCCTTGGTGGCGCCGCCGCCGACATCGAGGAAATTGGCTGGATTGCCGCCAAAGTGCTTGATGATGTCCATCGTGCTCATCGCGAGCCCGGCTCCGTTGACCAGGCAGGCGATCGTGCCGTCGAGGGCGATGTAGTTGAGCGCGTGGTTCGAGGCCTCGATCTCCTTGGGGTCCTCCTCGTTGAGGTCCCGCAGGGCGAGGATGTCGGGATGACGGAAGAGGGCGTTGTCGTCGAAGGACACCTTGGCGTCGAGGGCCAGGACGTCCCCGGTGGGAGTGGTGATCAGGGGGTTGATTTCGACCATCGCCGCGTCGGTCTCCCAGTACAGCTTGAAGAGCGCCCGGATCAGGCGGTTGGCGTTCTTCGCCTCCGCGCCGGTGAAGCCGAGCTGGAAGATCAGGTCCCGGACCTGGAAGTCGGCCAGCCCGTAGGCCGGATCGACGAAGACCTTGAAGATCTTTTCGGGAGTCTGGTGGGCGACCTTCTCAATCTCGACGCCGCCCTCGGTGGAGGCGACGATCACCGGTCGCGAGGTGGCCCGGTCCAGCAGGATCGCCAGGTAGTACTCTTTCTTGATGTCGCTTGCGACCGTGAAGTAGATCGTCTGCACCTTGCGGCCCGCCGGGCCGGTCTGGGCGGTGACGAGCGTGTTGCCGAGCATCTTGCCCGCGAGGTCCCGGGCTTCCGCCTTGGTCCGGCAGAATTTCACCCCGCCCTTGAAGCCGTCGGTGAAGGTGCCCTTGCCGCGGCCGCCCGCGTGGATCTGCGACTTCACCATCGTGGGCCCCTCGGGCAGCTGGGCCAGGGCGGTGACAAAGCCCTCGACGGAGGTGGCAGCGGCTCCCTTGGGGACGGGCACGCCGTAGTTTTCGAAAAGCGCTTTCGCCTGATATTCGTGGATATTCATGGGAGGGAAGGGGGCGTGGAGCCGGCCAGAAAGGCGCGCTGCAGCTCCGCCAGCTCGCGCGCGCCCTTCTGGGCCAGCGCCAGGAGGCTCTGCAGCTGCTCATGGGTGAAGGTCGATTCCTCGCCGCTGGCCTGCACCTCGACGAAGCGGCCCTGCCCGGTCATCACCACGTTGCAGTCCACCTCGGCATCGCGGTCCTCGACGTAGGCCAGGTCGAGCAATTCGCGGCCGCCGAAGATGCCGACACTGACCGCCGCGACCGAATCGGCGAGCGGGTTTTCCGGGAGGCGCCGCGCATCGAGCAGCTTCTGCACCGCCAGGCGGGCGGCCAGGTAGGCGCCCGTGATCGCCGCCGTGCGGGTGCCCCCGTCGGCCTGCACCACGTCGCAATCGATCCAGAGGGTGTTGGTGCCGAGCTTGGCCAGGTCGATCACGGCCCGGAGGGACCGGCCGATCAGGCGCTGGATCTCCACCGTGCGGCCGTCGACCTTGCCCCGGCTGCTGTCACGGGCTTTGCGCTCCAGGGTCGAGTACGGGAGCATCGAGTACTCGGCGGTGAGCCAGCCCCCCTTGATTCCCTGCTGCTTCATCCAGGTCGGCACATTGGGCTCGATCGTGGCCGCGCAGATCACCTGGGTGGCGCCGAAGCGGACCAGCACCGAGCCGGTGGCGTAGGGCGCAATCCCCGCTTGGAACGAGACCGGACGAAGTTGATCGGGAAGGCGGCCATCGGCGCGCGGCAGGTTGGTGAGCATGGGTCCACGCCAACATTGAGCGGAGGAATGGGAAAAGGGAAGGCGAGACCGACGGCGATCCGGTCGCCGTTTGCCGCGGAAATGCCTCTCCGGGCGCCTATGGTCCGAGCACTCGGTCGCCCTCCGACGCATCCCCTCGGCAAACGGGGAACGGATTTGGAATCGAAACTGCGGCCCGGTCACTCCGCGCTGATCCCGGGCAGGCGCTCCTCCCGCTCGATCGCCTTGATCCGGGTGGCCTGGAGGGGCCCCTGCGCGGACATCGAGGCGATCAGCCGGTCGTTGAAGTCCTTCGCCGGATCGTGGCCGATCCGCTTCAGCGCCTGAGTGAGCGCGGCGACCTCCACCAGCCGGGCCATGTCGCGGCCCGGGCGGACATAGAGTTCGATGTGGGGGATCTGGAGCGAAAGGATGGGATAGAAATGCTGCTCCAGGCCGGTGCGCTCCTCGACCACGTCGGGCGTCCACTCCCGGAGCGAGACGACCATGTCGATGCGCTTCTCGTAGCGGACCGACTTCACGCCGAACATCTCCGCGATGTTGATGATGCCGATTCCCCGGCACTCCATGTAGCCGCGGTTGAGGGCCCGGCACGAGGCCATCAGCTCGCGCTCGTCCAGCAGCTTGATCACGGTCAGGTCGTCGGCGACCAGGGAGTGGCCGCGCTCGATCAGGGCGAGGGCGCACTCGCTTTTTCCGACGCCGGAATCGCCCCGCAGGAGCACCCCGACGCCCTTGATGTCGAGCATCGTGGCGTGCTCGATGACGCTGGGGGCAAACTCATTGTCGATGCAGAGCGTCGCGAGGTTCACGAAGTTCATCGTGATCAGCGGCGTGCGGACCAGGGGCAGCTTCATTTCCTCCGCCACCTTGAGCATGGCCTCCGTGGGGTTGAAGTTGCGGGTGAGGACCAGGCAGGGGACGCCCCGCTTGACCATCTCCTGGAAGATCACGGCCTGGTCCTGCGGGGTGCGGGTCTTCAGATAGGTCATCTCGGCCGCACCGAGAACTTGGATCCGCTTATGGGCAAAATACTTAAAGAACCCGGTCAGCGCCAGGGACGGCCGGTTGATGCTGCCTTCCCGGATGAGGCGGTGCAGGCCGGCGTCTCCGGTCACCAGGTCCATCTTGAGCCGTTCGCGGTAAGTCTCGAAGAAATGAGCGACCGTGATGCCGTGAATCGCCTTTTGCATGGCGGCCCTTCTAGCCCGAATCGGGCGCGAAGCACAGGCGAAACTCGCGCAAATCGCCGCCGCGGCGGTCCGCTCAGAGGTTGAAGTCTTCGCCCAGGTAGAACTTGCGCGCCTGCTCGTCCTTGATCAGGAACTCCCCGGTTCCCTCGGTCAGCACCTTGCCCTTGTGGATCAGGTAGGCCCGGTCGACGATCCGGAGCATCTCGCGCACATTGTGGTCGGTCACGATGATGCCGATGCCCTGCTCCTTCAGGTGGAGCATGATCTTCTGGACCTCGGCCACCGAGATCGGGTCGATCGCCGCGAACGGCTCGTCCATGAGGAGGAACTTGGGCCGGGTGACCAGCGTGCGGGCGATCTCCAGGCGCCGCCGCTCGCCGCCGGAGAGGGTATAGGCCTTCTGCTTGGCCACGTGGCTGAGGCCGAGCTCTTCCAGATGGTGGCGGACCCGCCCGGCGCGCTCCGCGCGCGGGACGCCGATCACCTCCGTGATGGCGAGGATGTTTTCCGCCACCGTCAGCTTCCGGAAGACCGAGGGTTCCTGCGGCAGGTAGCCGATGCCCAGCCGGGCGCGCTCGTTCATCCGCAGGCGGGTGATCTCCTGGCCGTCGAGCAGCACCCGCCCCTGGGTCGCCGGCACCAGGCCGACGATCATATAGAAGGTGGTGGTCTTGCCCGCGCCATTGGGGCCGAGCAGCCCGACCACCTCGCCGGCCGAGATTCGGAGGTTGACGCCGTCGACGACCGTGCGATTGCCGTAGGTCTTGACCAGGCCTTCGGTGGCGATCGCGGACCGGGGGGCGGCGGGCGGAGCGGCGCTCATCACGGCTGGGCGGCGGGCGCGGCCGGAGCGCCGGCGTCGTCCGCCGGTGTCTTGCCCTGGTCGTGGAAGCCCAGGTCCTTGATCGGGGGCAGGACCATGCGGACATTGGTGCCCTCGACCCGCTCCACGCTCTTGAGCAGGATCAGCTTGTCGCCGGTGGCGACCGAGCCGTTGGCATGGTCGGTGACCACGGGGTTCTCGGTCAGCGTGACCTTGTCCTCGAGGGGCAGGACCTCGGCCCGTCCGCAGGTCGCCTCCCGCTGGGCCGAAACGATCCGCACCTGCCCGGTGGCCAGGAGGTACTTGAACTTGTCCTGCTGGCCGATCGTCGCGGCGGGGTCGCCGGTCCGGCTCGAGATGACCAGCAGGCGGTTGCAATTGAGCTTGAGGTCGGTGCCGGTCACGACGACATGGCCGGTGTAAACGGTGGTTGTCTCGTTGGCCGTGCTCTGCGATTCGAAGACGTCGCTCGTGATCACGGTCGGCTGCGGCGCGTCGGCGGCGAGGAGCCAGGCGGCCGGCGCCGCGAGCAGAGCCGCGAGGGCGAGCAGCGGGAAGCGGGGGGGGCGTTTCATTTGAGAAATCCGGTCAATTGTTCCTTGAACTGGACCCGCACGTGGCGGCGGATCGTGATCTTTTCGCCGGCGCGCTCGAAGGTCCAGTCTTCGCCGGTGATCTCGCAGTCGTCGCGGATCAGGTCCACCGCGGCCGGGCCGCCGGCCCGCTGCTCCTTGTTGTAGAAGCTGGCGGCGGGGCTGCGCAGGACGGACGTGACCCGCGAGGCCGCGTCCCCCGAGAAGGCGATGATGACGAGGTTCACGATGTTGAGCTGGTCCTTGCTGACCGACTGGGCCTCGTCCCCGCCCAGCGTCATGGAGCGGTAGCCCTCGGGAGTGAAGAGGTAGAGGGCGAAGTTGTGCTGCCGGGTCTGGAGCGCCGGCGAGTCGGCGCCCCGGAGCAGGGCCGCCGGCAGCAGCAGGCAGAACAGGTAAAGCGCGCGGCCGCCCATCCGCAGTGAGTCCCTCATCCGGAGCCGGGGTTCCCTGCGGCCGCGCGGCGCGCCTCGAGGATCAGCTCGCAAATCTCCCGCACCGCCCCCCGGCCGCCCCCGCGCGCCGTCACGTGGCGCGCCGCGGCGAGCGCGGCCGGCATCGCCCCCGGCACGCTGACGCCGATCGCCGCCCAGCGCAGGGCCGGCGCGTCGATGTCGTCGTCGCCCATGTAGGCGCATTGGCCGGGCCCGAGCCCGAGGGCGCTGGCGATCTCCTGCAGGGCGGCGAGCTTGTCGGTGCGGCCCTGCACCAGATGCGGGATCTTGAGCTCGGCGGCGCGGCGGGTGGTGGCGCCCGACTGGCGCCCGCTGATCCAGGCGGTCGGGACGCCGGCGCGCCCGAGGCGGGCCAGGCCCAGGCCGTCCAGCACGGAAAAGAACTTCACCTCGTCGCCCGACGAGGAGACGCCGACCGAGCCGTCGGTGAGGATGCCGTCCACGTCCATGGCGAAGAGGCCGATGTCGCCCCAGGGCAGCGCGGGAGCTGGCTTCAGGCCATCCATGCGGTGATCAGCTCGATGACCTTGTCCTTGGCGGGCCGGAAAACCGCCTCGAGCTCCGCGGCGAACGGGACGGGCAGATCGAGCGAGGCGATGCGCAGCGGCGGGGCCCGGAAGCGGGGGAAATGGCGTTCGGTCAGCCGGGCGACCAGTTCGGCTCCGAACCCGTGGGTGCGCCGGCCCTCGTGGAGGACCACGAGGCGGCCGGTGCGCTCGAGCGAAGCCTCGATCTGATCCAGGGAAAGCGGCGCCAGGCAGCGCAGGTCGAAGAGCTCGAAAGTGGCCTCGTATTCGGCCGCCAGGTAATCGCAGGCCTCGGCCGCGAGGTGGGTCATCTCGCCGTAGGTGATGAAGGTCGCATAGGAGCCTTGCCGGAGCCGGGCGGGCCGCCAGACGGACCGATAGTCCGGGTCCCACGCGACCGGCAGGCGGCCCCG
>Ga0302320_10022263_pt1 | contig 12527 bp, 10 predicted proteins | sample Bog_T0_3_FD_202130 | JGI IMG/M metagenome (GOLD analysis project Ga0302320, IMG submission 202130) | Peat permafrost microbial communities from Stordalen Mire near Abisko, Sweden - Bog_T0_3 | ecosystem: Environmental > Terrestrial > Soil > Wetlands > Peat | place: Sweden: Abisko, Stordalen Mire...
CGCAGACCAATGGGACTTTATTTTATCTACCTCGCTAATTTTCTCCAGAATGCGGGAGTCGATGTCTTGGAGTCGATGTGAAAATTTATTATCCATGGGTTTATAATCTAATATATCCTATATATGAGATTATATGTGATAATATGAGAAAAAGCAAACATAAGATAGAGATTTTGATTGTGCGGGGAAATGACTTTATAAAGTTGAGATTTTACGGGCATGGCGCAAGGCTAAATCTTTTAAGACCGAGACGCGTCCGAGTCCCGCCGCCCCAACACGCAAGGTTCAATCTTTTAAGACCGACAGGCCTCATTTTTGCTACATTATTAAAATCACTTTTTGCCAAAAAATGGGCGACCCCGACAGGACTCGGACAATAACGACTCAAGAGCAGCTAAGACGGTTGTCTGGCCTCCTGCCTCGAGTGGTTAGCGCCTACGATCTTTTGAATTGTTCCAGCGGAACCGACATTCTCCATGCAAGTTCAAAAAGCGAACGGAACGTATCGGCGACCTCTTTGCTTTCAATAATCACGGCAAACAGCTCTTTCTTGATGGAGAGTATCGCCACCTGATCTCCGTAGACGGCGCCATCGATATAAAGATCGAATTCTTTTGGTACGATGCGGCCTTCGTAATTGCGACCGATCGCCGCGAAGCCAAAGTCGAGGTCTTTGGGATCGTGCGTGAGAAGATCGCGCACCGAGATATCCTTTGACTTGATGATCTCTTTCAGTTTATCTGCTCGCCCGACGAATTCTTCGGAAAGATTCTTGAGCGATCCGAACAGACAAACGGATGGGCTCGCGTAGATCTCATCGTATACTTTTTCAATGCCGCTTCTGCCTTCATAGATTCTGATTTTTGGTTTTATTTTTGATGATGCCATGCGCGCATGGAGCAAGGGTAATGCTTGCGCAAGGAGCTCTTCTTTTTCTTTGAGCGCCCGCAGGATGATGTCGGGCTTTTCAGCGGAATAAAACGCGCGTCGTTCGTGGTAGGTTTTTATGACAAAATTTTTCGCGTAGAGCTGTTCAAGAATAACATACGCCGTCGGGCGTTTAATGCCCGCCTTTTTCGCAATCTCGTGAACTTTTTCGCTGCCGAGATCGAGGAGTGCGATATAGACCTTCGCCTCCTTTTCGTCCAAGCCGACTTTCGTGAGAATTTCTTCTAAATTCATGTTTTTGGTATTTTTCGGGTTGAGTTATCCACAGGGTAAAAAAATGAGATTTTCGACGCAGAGTTCGTGAAAATAATGAGTTGTCGTCGGCTTTTGACAACAATCCGAAACCTTTAGTCATTGAACAATCATTTTCAATATCAAATTTTAGTTCTACGGCAAATGATTGTCAAATATTCTGACGACAAACTTTCAGAGACCAATTTTATGCTGAAAATAACGAAAATATTGCAGTTATCACCGTTGACAATAATCCAGGGCACGCTATATTTGCCTAGATGCAAGATTTATTTTTCATCGCCATCATTATCATTTTCTTCGCGGCGTGCCTGGCGTATCTCAAGGCCTGCGAGAAATTATAACCATGATCAACCTTATCATCGGCATTATTGCGATTGCGCTCATCGTATATCTTTTTGCGACGATGATCCGGCCGGAAAAATTCTAAACAGACATGCCCATCATCGACTGGCTACAACTCGGTTTGTTCATCGCGGCGCTCGTGCTCGTCACGAAATACCTCGGCGCATACTTAGTGCGCGTTCTTGACCCGGCCGGCAAAACATTCCTTGATCCGATTTTAAAACCACTGGAGAGATTGACCTATCGCTTGTTTGGGCTCGATCCTCAAAAAGAACAAAATTGGAAGCAATTCAGTGTTTCTATGCTGCTCTTTAGCTTCGTAAGTCTGCTGTTCACCTATATCATTCTCCGTATCCAGCAATGGTTACCGATGAATCCGCAAGGGTTTCCCAATCTCTCTCCGCATCTTGCCTTCAATACCGCCGTGAGCTTCACGACGAATACGAACTGGCAAAGCTATGTGCCGGAAGCAACGATGTCGTATTTTTCCCAAATGGTCGGTCTCGTGATCCATAACTTTGCCTCGGCGGCGACGGGAATCGCGCTCGCGGCCGCTCTTGTGCGTGGCATTGTACGGCATACGGCACAGACCATCGGTAACTTCTGGACCGATCTTGTGCGGTCAACCTATTATTTACTTTTGCCGATTGCACTCGTCTTCGCCATTTTTCTTGTGTCGCAAGGCGTAATCCAGAATTTCCGTCCTTATGCGACGGCGAACGTGCTACAACCCACGGCGGCCGTTACGACGCAGTCGATCCCCGAAGGCCCTTTCGCGTCGCAGGAAGCGATCAAAATGATCGGTACGAACGGCGGCGGATTTCTGAACGCCAATTCCGCACATCCTTTTGAAAATCCAACGCCATTTTCGAACTTTTTTGAGATGCTCGCGCTTATCGGTATTCCCGCGGCTCTGACCTACTGGTACGGCCGGATGGTGAAAAACCAGAAACACGGATGGGCGATCTGGACGGCGATGCTCATAGTGTTTCTCGTCGGTTTCGCGGTTGCGTTTCACTATGAACAAGCCGGCAATCCGATCCATCAGCAGATGGGCGTTTCGGCCGTGGGCGGGAACATGGAAGGCAAAGAGGTTCGGTTCGGTATTTTCAATTCATCGCTTTTTGCTACGCTCACGACCGACGCCTCGAACGGCTCGGTAAATTCAATGCACGATTCATTTACACCGCTTGGCGGTCTCGTCCCGATGGTGAATATACAACTTGGAGAAGTGATCTTCGGTGGCGTGGGTTCGGGGCTTTACGGAATGCTTGTCTTTGCGATTCTCGCGGTCTTTCTTGCGGGGCTCATGATCGGCAGGACGCCGGAATATCTTGGTAAAAAAATAGAAGCGTACGACGTGAAGGTCTCCATGCTTTCCGTGCTCGTGCCCGTGTTTAGCATTCTCGGATTCACGGCGCTTGCGTCGGTAAGTGCTTGGGGTCTTGCGGGGTTGAATAATAGCGGGCCGCACGGATTATCCGAGATCCTTTATGCATTCAGTTCCGCGACTGGAAACAACGGAAGTGCGTTTGCGGGGCTTACGGCGAATGCGATGTGGTACGACACGACGCTTGGCCTCGCGATGTTCTTCGGAAGATTCCTCGCGGTGATTCCAGTGATGGCGCTCGCGGGATCCTTCGCTAAAAAGAAACTCGCGCCGCAGGGTCCGGGGTCATTTCCGGTTACGGGACCGATGTTTGTGATTCTGTTGATCGGCATTGTGCTTTTGGTCGGCGCTCTTACATTTTTCCCGGCGCTTACGCTCGGCCCCATCGTCGAACACTATCTCATGCACGCAGGAACCCTATTTTAAACATCCATGACCATCAAAGAACACAACATTTTCGATAGCTCAATCGTCGTGCCGGCGATTGGGGATTCTTTCCTGAAGCTCAATCCGCGGCGGATGGTCCGCAACCCGGTCATGTTCGTAACGATGATCGGCGCGATCCTTACGACCTTCGAGATATTCGTGAGCCATGAACCGCGCCTATTCGTGGTTCAGATCGCCATATGGCTGTGGTTCACGGTGCTCTTTGCGAATTTTGCCGAAGCAATGGCGGAAGGCCGCGGAAAGGCGCAGGCGGATGCGCTTCGCAAGTCGCGCACGCAGCTTTTTGCTTTGAAATACAAAAACGACGGAACGTTACAGCAAATTACCGCGGAAGAATTGCGGAAAGGGGATGTTGTGCTGGTCGTCGCGGGCGAAATTATCCCGGGAGATGGCGAGATCGTGAAAGGTGCCGCGACCGTGGATGAATCGGCTATTACCGGAGAATCCGCGCCGGTCATTCGAGAGGCGGGTGGTGACCGGAGCGCGGTAACGGGCGGCACGAAGGTTCTCTCGGATCAGATCGAGATCAGGATAACCGCGAATCCTGGCGAAAGCTTCCTTGACCGGATGATCTCTTTGGTCGAGGGCGCAAAGCGCCAGAAAACGCCGAACGAGATCGCGCTCACTATTTTACTTTCGGCGCTCACCATCATTTTCCTCGTGGTCATTGTTACGCTTATGCCGATGGGCATGTACAGCGGCACAACGTTCTCGATCACCATGCTCGTTTCGCTTCTCGTGTGCCTTATTCCAACGACAATCGGCGGATTGCTTTCCGCGATCGGCATTGCGGGTATCGACCGCCTGGTCCAGCATAACGTGCTTGCGATGAGCGGCCGTGCAGTAGAGGCGGCGGGTGACGTTGACGTGCTGCTTCTTGATAAGACGGGGACCATCACGCTTGGCAATCGCGAGGCGGCAGAGTTTATCCCTGCGCCCGGCATAACCATGGAAGAGTTCGCCGATGCAGCACAGCTTTCGTCGCTCGCCGACGAAACACCGGAAGGAAGAAGCGTTGTCGTTCTCGCAAAACAGTTCGGTATCCGTGGCCGGGAACTAACCGAAATGCCCAAAGCGATATTTGTTCCGTTCAGCGCGCAAACCAGGATGAGCGGTCTCGATATGGAATTTACGAACTATCGCAAGGGAGCGGCGGAAGCGATCAAGAACTGGTCGCACGGAAAATTCCCTGAAAAAGTTCAGGAAGATGTCGAGCGGATAGCGAAGCTTGGCGGTACGCCGCTTGTCGTCGCGACGCAGGATAAAATTCTCGGCACGATCTATTTAAAAGATATTGTGAAAGGAGGCCTTGTTGAGCGGTTCAAGTTGTTCCGCGAAATGGGCATCAAAACCGTGATGATCACGGGAGATAATCCGCTTACCGCAGCGGCGATTGCAAAAGAGGCGGGTGTTGATGATTTCCTCGCGGAGGCTAAGCCGGAAGACAAGCTTGCGCTTATCCGCAAAGAACAGGCGGGCGGCCGGATGGTTGCGATGACGGGCGACGGCACGAATGACGCGCCGGCGCTCGCCCAAGCCGATGTGGGCGTTGCCATGAATACTGGGACGCAAGCTGCGAAGGAGGCGGGAAATATGGTGGACCTCGATTCCAATCCGACCAAACTTATCGAGGTCGTGGAGATCGGCAAGCAAATGCTCATGACGCGTGGCGCGCTCACGACGTTCAGCATCGCGAACGACGTAGCGAAATATTTTGCCATCATTCCGGCAATGCTTCTTGCCGTGTTTCCCGTCATTGCGCCGCTCAATATTATGGGTTTGCATAATACCTATAGCGCCGTTCTTTCCGCCGTGATCTTTAATGCCGTTATCATCATTCTGCTTATCCCGCTGGCGCTGCGAGGCGTGAAGTTCCGTCCATTGCCGGCTTCGGTGATCTTGCGCCGCAATCTTTTGATCTACGGCATTGGCGGCATCATAGCGCCCTTCATCGGTATCAAGCTCATCGATCTTATTATTACCGCGTTCCACCTCGCATAAATCCATGAAAGAATTCTTTCAGCAAATAAAAATATCGGTCGTTGCGACGTTGGTTTTCGCTGTCGTGCTCTGCGGCATCTATCCGCTTGTCGTTTGGATTTTCGGCCAAGCGATCTTTCCGTTTCAGGCGAACGGCAGTTTGATCACGAACAGCTATGGACAAGTGGTCGGCTCAAGGATCATCGGGCAAAATTTCACGGGTCCGCAATATTTCGAACCGCGTCCTTCATATGCCGGCAATGGATATGATCCGACAGCTTCCGGCGGAAGCAACCTGGGCCCGACTTCGCAGAAACTTGCGACAAACATAGAGCAGGCCATTGCGGCATATCGAACAGAAAATGAACTTTCTTCGACGACTGCTGTTCCCGCGGATGCCGTGACCGGTTCCGCGAGCGGCCTCGATCCGGATATTAGCATCGCAAATGCGGATATTCAGGCACCGCGCGTGGCAAAGGCAAGGAACGTGAGCTTGGCGGACGTTCAAGCGCTCATGAACAAAAATATCGACGGAAGGAGCTTGGATATTTTCGGTGAATCTGGCGTGAATGTGCTGACGCTCAATATCGCACTGGATCAAAAATATCCAATACAGAAATAGGTTCAAAGTTGCTATGATGTGACTATGAATCAAGGACATTCTCCGGAGGATTTTCTAAATCTCATTAAACGCGAAGAACGCGGGAATCTTAAGGTCTATATTGGTTCCGCTGCTGGGGTCGGAAAGACCTACCGCATGCTTCTGGAGGGAAAATATCTCAAGGAGCGCGGTGTTGATGTGGTGATCGGTTATATGGAGCCACACGAACGTCCTGAGACTATCGCTCAGGCAAAAGGATTAGAAGTCATTCCGCCGAAGATCGTCGAATACCACAATTTAAAGCTCCGGGAAGTGGATGTTCCTGGTGTCGTGGCGCGGCATCCGACCATCGCTTTAGTGGACGAGCTCGCGCATACGAATGCCCCTGGAAGTAAAAACAAAAAAAGATATGAAGATGTCGAAGAATTGCTGGATGCCGGCATCAACGTCATCACGACACTTAATATTCAGCACATCGAGTCGCTCTATAACGTTGTGGAAAAAGCAACCGGGGTAAAGGTTGCCGAGCGGATTCCCGATGCTGTTGTGGCACGGGCTGATCTCATCGTAAATGTCGACATCGAAGCGGATGATCTTATTGAGCGCCTCCGGGCCGGAAAAATATACAAACTTGACCGCGTGGATGCCGCACTCAACAATTTTTTCACAGTACAAAATCTTACGCGGCTACGGGAGCTCTCTTTGAGTGAAACGGCGAATCTGCTCGATAAGAGGCAACGGGAAAAATTCGATATTACCGAGAAGCCCAGCGCCTTGAATAAGGTAATGGTGCGATTCCGTGGCGGGGAGCCGAATGCCGAAGCGATTTTGCGAAGTGCGTCGAGACTTGCCGCTCAGCTGAACGCCCAATGGTACGCCGTACATGTTTTGACTGCCGCGGAGGAAAGTCGGGCCCTAGCTCCGCATCACGATGAGCTTGCCGCAATCATGAAACTTGCAGAGAGCATGGGCGCAGAGACCATTACACTGAAAGATGACGACGTCGCGCGAGCTCTCATCCAATTTGTGCGCGCGAATGGCATCACTTTTATCGTGCAGGGTCACCCATTAAAGAAGGCGCTCTTCGGCAAACTTCGGCAGTCCGTCACGGATATTCTCCTCGAAAGCTTGCCGGAGGTACATATCATTATGATCTAGAAATTATTATGAAGAACAATATCTCGAAAGCGGTTATTGAAATGGGCTTCATTATCTTCCTCTTTTATTCCAATCTTTTGATGGGTGAATTTGTGAGCTCGGGCATTGGGCAGGAAAGGGGCTTGGCATGGGCCATCCTCAATATTTTTACGTGGTCCAATTTTATCATCGCCGTAGTAGCCTCATTCATCGGTTATATCGTTTTTGAATTTCTTCGAAAGAAATTCTAGAGAATATAGGTTTCTAGACATGGTTCCGGGTGACCTATTCCCTATGGCACTAGGTCAGCCGAGCAGAAGCTCAAATAACGCTTACACTGCCTAGACGAAAGTCCGAGTCTTGCCCCCGCAACACGCAAGTTCCAATCTTCAAAGACCTACAGGCCTCATTTTCGCTACATTCTCAAAATCGATTTTTCGCAAAAAACGAGCCACCCCGACAGGACTCGGACTTTCCGAGGTCGAGATATTTCGACTGATGGCGAGTAGGCGACCGAGACGCATCTAATTCTAATTAAAAGAAGGCGCTATTTCAAAATTTGTTTTATAATCTATTAATAAAAACGTGATTATTTCAGGCGAACTGTTGAAACGGATTCGGGACGCTGACAGAAAGTATGAGAAAACTAACGTACGGGATTTTTCTTTGCCAAGATACAATCCAAAAACTCATTATCTTAAGCTAACGCGAAGCAAATATTTCAATGCCTTGGTCGTCCTTCGTCATTACACGAAAATCGCATCCGATTATTATTTCAATGTGAAAGAGGGAGCGATGTGTATTGATCTTTTTATGCTGACGCCGAGCATCTCGTCGCCGATGGGTCCAGGGTCTGACTCAAAAGTGATTCCAGTCAAATTTGGGAGATACACAACCAATCTCGTTGATTCTTCGCAGTTTGGATTCGAACCGCTTCTTCTGAACGGTATTAATAAAGTGTATTGCTATCTTCCTTCCATGCGTGGAGAGAAGCCCGACAAGCGGCATCTTAACCAATTCTTTCATTGCGAGAGCGAGATAAAGGGAACTCTTGAGGACATAATTCCCGTGGTCGAGGGTTATGTTAGAACATTGGCGGAGACGTTTTTAACAATGCCGTGCGTATTGGAAAGGATAAGCTCCGACCCCAAAAGATCTAAAGAGGGGCTGAGGAATCTTTTGAAGACAAAACATTTTCCGGCAGTGACGTTTGATGTGGCGGTGGACTTGCTCATCAATAATGGGGAAAAGAAGCTCGTTCACTTTACGCCGTTCGGTCGGGACATCACATCTGGCGGAGAGATAGCATTAGCAGAGCTACTCGGGTTCAAGACCCCATTTTGGATAAAATACTACGACCGCGACAGAGTCCCGTTCTATCAAAAGCCGTATCCAAAAAACAAAGAGAAGACGATAAATGCGGACCTCATTTTCCCCGCCCTTACAAAGCATTCGTTCGGTGGCGAGATCGTCGGATGCGGACAGCGCCAGGATGATTCACGCGAGATGGTGGATTCGCTGAAGCGACAGAAGATAGATCGAACTCCATACGAATGGTACATTAATTTAAGAAAGCTTCCCGCATATCGGACGACATCAGGATTTGGATTGGGGATTGAACGGTTCATCGCATGGAGTCTGTGTCGCGACGATATTAAGGACGGGATATTGTATCCGAGATTAAAAAACATTAAAACCTACCCATAATCATGGACCCTAAAGAATTCAAAGATTTTTTCTCTAACTATTCAAAGAACGTCGATAATGCGGATCAGCAAGCGTTTTGGCGCCTTTCCGACGCGCTCATCACCGCAATCATTAAGAAACATCTATCACCCTCACTTACGTCCGATCAAGTTGTTCTTGATGCCGGTGGCGGTACCGGACGATGGGAGACGGCGCTCTCAAAGGAGTATGGTAATAAGTTTATCATCTATGATCTTTCGGAGGATATGCTCGCGAAAGCCCATGAGAATATTGAGCGGGCTGGATTGTCCGCGCGTGTGAATCTCGTGCGGGGGAGCCTCGAGGATATGTCGCAAATCGCCGATGCGTCGGTCGACGCCGTTATTAGTATTTATAACCCGATTAGTTTCGTCGGGGATATTGATAAGGCGCTCAAGGAGATGTTCCGCATAATAAAGAAAGGAGGGGTTATCATCATAATGGGACAGGGCCGATATAACGCAATCGCTTCTAAGGTAAATAATTACACAATATTCCAAGAAGAGTTGTTGGCGATGGAAAAGACTTCGACGGTCCAATGGAATACGTATGTGCCAACATTAAAGGTTTTTTCGAAGGAATCTTTGGAAGAATATCTTACGACAATAGGATTTACGGTCACGAAGACGTATGGTGTTCCCGTTTTTGCTCAGCCAGGTCCGGAGGATTTCGATCCGAACAATTCTCTCAGGAGCAGAATTTCGACAGCGCTCGAAGATGAAAAATATTTTAAGGCACTTTTTGAGATAGAAATGAAATATAATAGCTTGCCGGAAGTTGCTAACAGAGGGATGAACATATTGTCCATTGGAATTAAATAGAGGCATGAATAGCAAAGATCGGCTTTCTGAAAAATATCCGTGGCTGAAAATAACCACGAGTGTCGAGAATTATGTTGAGCCGAATTATTACGACCGTCTATTGAAAGATTATGTTTTCAACAAAAAGTCGGACCTGGCTTATCTGAGAGATTTTTTTTCTTCTCTGCGTATTCGCAAAACCATAAAGATCCTGGAATTAGGTTGCGGCAATGGGCGCGCAACGAAAGTGGCGTTAACTGAATTTCCTAACGCGCAATTTGAACTCGTTGATTTAAGTCCGCGTATGCTGAAAGATGCGCGGCGGCGCTTTGTCGAGAGAAGAACGCCGATTCGCTATATACGCTCGGATAGTATCACGTACCTTGAAAATACGAATGAGATCTATGATGTCACATTCACTTTATGGAGTTTTTCTCATTCGACGCATCAGATATTATCGAAAATGGGGTTGCGGGATGGCCAGCGTAGAATCCAGAAGGCAATCAGAAAATTTGTTCTAAAAAATATGAAGGTTGGTTCTGTATTCTTTTTAATACACTTCGATTCGCTCTCTGATGAACAGAAAATTCTTATCCGTCAGTGGAAAAGAGTATATCCAATTTTTCGCGACAACAGGCGACAAAGCCCATCAAAGCGATGCACGGATGAAGTGCTCAAGGAACTGTCGGATAATGGGATCATTAAGTTTTCTGCGACACATTACAAGGGGAAGCCAATTATATATCGTTCGCTCGATGAGGCTCTCGAAATTTTCATGAACTTCCATATGGAATCATTTTTCAATAAATCTCCGCATGCAAAGGAAATCATCGAAGACCTGGCTAAATATTTCAAAAGATTTAAAAAATCAAATGGTTCAATCGAGATCACGCCAGGATGCTTTGTGTATAAATTCATTAAAATAAGATAAAATAAGTTCATGGGAAAGCTCATTATCCCTCCGCGAATCAAAAAAGGTGAATATGTTGGATTTGTAAGTCCTTCTGCTGGACCGTCTCCTTTGGCCATGCATCGCATAGAAAATGCAAAAAAAGCATTGGAAAAATTGGGCTACAAAGTAAAAATAGGCAAGAAAGCCCTCCAATCACGAGGAGATGTCTCCGGCACGATCGAAGAGAGGGTATCCGACTTACATGACATGTTCGCTGACCCCGAGATAAGGATGATTATGTGCACCATCGGGGGCAATGATAGCAACCAACTGATCAAACATCTCGATTATGACCTCATAAGGAACAATCCAAAAATATTTATTGGATACTCTGATATTACGGTCTTTCATTACGCCATACAATCTCAAGCCGGATTAGCGACCTATTATGGTCCTTGTGCCATGACTCAATTCGGTGAATATCCCGAAGTCCTGCCTTACACGCTGAAATATTTTAACCGTGAGGTTGTCGCTGGCGATGATACCGACCATGAAATTCCTGCGTCGGAGACTTGGACGGACGAATTTCTCAATTGGTTTAAAAAGGAAGATTTGAAGCGGGCAAGAACTCTGAAAAAAAATAACGGCTATGAATGGATAAAGAAAGGAGTCGCGGAAGGATCCGCCTTGGGCGGAGCAATCCTTTCCGTCAATCATCTTGCAGGAACTAAATACTGGATCGATCCAAAAGGAGCAATCTTTTTTATAGATATCTTAAAGGAGAACGATCTTTTAAATGAGAACGCTGTTTTTTCTTTACTGACCGATTTGGATAATTTGGATGTATTCGAAAAAATCAACGGTCTCATTATCAGCCGTCCTGCAGGATTTTCAGAAGAAGAGACTTCTCGTCTCAAAGAGAAAGTGCTTAGTTTTTTCGAAAATAAAAAATGCCCGATACTGTTTAACGCAAATATCGGGCACACTGATCCGATTGCGACCATTCGCTACGGTCAGAAAATTCGTCTCGATTCGTCCCGTGATGTCATCACCATGGTCTAGGCGTGGCGGAACATCTTATGAACGAGGTCGGCTCCGAATCCGCTTGCCATGCAAAGCTCTTTCTTGCTGTGAAGGAGCTTTTGCGTCCAATCAGTTAGACCGCCGTCAGCAAGCTGCAGGAGAAGGCCATTCTGATTGGTGCCGAAGATATGGAAACAAAGATTGGTGTAGTACCCAATCCCTGCCATTCTTGACAGGTGAAAATCGAAGCATGCCCATGGAAATTGCTGCCTTAACGAGGTTACGGCGCGTCGGTCCGTTTCCGTAAGCAGGTGGATGTTGGGCGCAATGCGATACCGATCAATCTGCGAACGATCGATATCGCCAATGTTCTTGACGACGCCGGGGAGGTTGATGTGATACGTCGCGAACGGATCGAAATCCGGGTTTTGGGCATTTTTCGTTATGATCCTACGATCAATGCCCGTTTCCGCGACGAGTTGTTCTATGATGCGAAGGTCCGAAAGATGAACGGTGACGTTTTCAATCTCAAACCCTCGTTGGTTAAGCGCGGCTACGAAATTCAGATAAATGGCGATATGTTCAGCCATGGTTTCCGATGAGAACTTTTCGTAGTCGCTCGCCCGCCCGGCAGTAAGCATGCCGAAGCACTTGAAGTGCTGCATGTATCCCTTTGTGCGATCGAATGGTTGGAGGCGTAAAAGTCGTTTGCTGGTGCAGAGATCAATCCTTGTATCGTTCGTCCCGTCAGAGTCCAGGAGCTTCCGTCTTTCCGTGGCGGCTTCTAGTGCGAGCGTCGTTGTAGGATCGCCGACCACTTCCATTCCTCGTAACGCGGAAAGCACATTGTTCTGACTGATTTTTCCAAGAGTGCCATTGGTACCGAGCGGCCCAACGGGAGATAATTCGACGGCCCGAAAGTATTGGGGCACAACATCATAGAAAATAGAATCGAATTTTACGAGATCTCTTTGGTCTAGTTCACTC
>Ga0302320_10022264_pt1 | contig 12527 bp, 11 predicted proteins | sample Bog_T0_3_FD_202130 | JGI IMG/M metagenome (GOLD analysis project Ga0302320, IMG submission 202130) | Peat permafrost microbial communities from Stordalen Mire near Abisko, Sweden - Bog_T0_3 | ecosystem: Environmental > Terrestrial > Soil > Wetlands > Peat | place: Sweden: Abisko, Stordalen Mire...
ATTGGCGGGATGTCAAAAAGGTGATGCAAGTGTTTGAATGCATCCTCCACACAGCGGAGAAGGTCATTCAAAGCACGGGTGCGGACTCCGAATTTTCAAAACGCCTGAAAGCAGAAGTCGAGAACATGCTTTATTATCTGCGCAAAGACGGATTTCAGTATGTGGACGGCAGGATTGTGACCGGCGCTGGGATGCCATCGCTGGACGGCATCAAGGAATCAGCCGCTGAATTCGATGCCAAGCATCTCGCGGAACAAATCCGCCGCATTGAACAATCCATCGAGTCCGACCCGGCGCTCGCCATCGGCACGGCCAAGGAGCTGATTGAAACTTGCTGCAAAACAATTTTGGCCGAGCGTGGCAAACCAGTCGAAGGGACACCGGACATGCCAACGCTCACCAAGGAGACGTTGAAGGAATTGAAACTTGTGCCGGATGGCGTGCCGGATTCTGCGCGGGGCAGCGACGTGATCAAACGGCTTCTCCACAATCTCGGCACGATTGGCAACGGCTTGGCAGAACTGCGCGGTCTCTACGGCACCGGCCACGGCAAGGACGGAAAAACCCAGGGCGTTAAACCCCGTCACGCCAAACTCGCCGTTGGCGCGGCGGCCACGCTGACAACATTTTTATTCGAGACACACAAGGAGACAAAATCATGAGTCGAAAACAATTCAGCGGCAACACGGGACGAGCAATTGCCGAACTGGACATTGACGCGTCAAAGTTATCCGGCTCCGGCGGCGCGGATTACCCGCACCTGATATGGCAGCTTCAGCTTGCGTTAATTCCGCAAAAAACGCCGCAAACCGATTATGCGTTTCGGTCGGTGACCGCCCAGCTATATTTTGCGGCAGGTCAGAAAATTGCCGATGCCCGCCCCATTCCTTTGAATCGTGTGATTCAAGGCCACCAAGACTATTGGGGAGAAGAATATCTCAATTTTGAATTCCCGCTGGATGTCCGGCGCATTGAGGCGATTGAACGCCAACGTCAGGGCGGCTCGCTGCAATTCCGCCTCGACGTGCAAATTCACGTTGACGAATACGGCGCTCTTCCGGCCCATGCGGAGTCAAAGCGCCCGGCGCAGTGGGGACTACGCGCCGTCCAGCGATTGATGTTGCAGGAGGCATTTCAAGTTCCGCAAACCAATTGGATTGAGCGCGTGCTGCCAAACGTCGGCTATGGCAAAGTGCATATCCTGGAATTTCCGGCCACCCCGATTGACACTTGCGCAGCGCTGGCTCATTCCTTCAAGGCGTTCAAGCAGGCGGAGGAACAGCACCGGCTCGGATTTTACGATGTCGCCGCTGGGCAATGCCGCGTGGCGATTGAGCCGTTTTTTGATTACGTCCCGGTTGACCCGGCTCACCCGGATTCACGAAAAATACCCGTTCCGAAAAAACATTGGGAAACCAAATTGGGCAAGGGGACATACGACTGGCTCAAATCAACGCTTGGCTCAATCAAAGATGCGGCCAATCCGCCGCACCATTCCCCGAACGAGCATTACAGCCAGTTGGATTCACAGATGATTCTCGCCGTTACCACGGCGGTCGTCGCCTACATTGCCCGAACGGTGAAGCCGGAGGATTTGAAATGAAATCCCCACAACTTGTGGTTCGAGACGCGCTGCTGCCCAAGCTGCTGTCCGGCGAGTTGCGCGTAAAGGAGACTTATGCCTGAAGCAAAAAAGCGCCATCGCCGAATGTTTTCAGTGAGCCACGAACTCGTTGAAAAATCGCGTGAAGCAGCTTTGGCGGCTGTTCAAATTTTCAATAGCCCGCAGGTTACTTTCAAATCGGAGATATTCATCGTCTTGATGAACATCGCGTGGACATATCTTTTGCACGCCTACTATCGAAAAAAGGGAATCGAGTATCGTTACTTTGAACAAAAAGGCAAATATCGCCATTTCGACCATACCAAGGCTGGTGCTTACAAATACTGGGAGCTTGAACGCTGCTTGACCGACAAAAATAGTCCGGTGGACAAGGATACGTCAAACAACCTTGGATTTCTCATCGGAATTCGGCACGAAATTGAGCATCAGATGACGACGCGCATTGATGCGACGTTAAGCGCGAAGTTCCAGGCCTGTTGCCTAAACTACAACGACTATGTCAAAAAACTTTTCGGCAATGAACTTGGAATTGATAAGCACCTCGCGTTCAGTCTCCAGTTTTCTTCGATTTCACGCGAACAAGCGGACACCTTGGCAGCGACATCGAACCTTCCCAGCCACATCAAGAGCTTCGTCGAAGGCTTTGAAGGCAAACTTTCGGACGAAGAGTTTAATAGCCCCAAGTTTGCCTATCGCGTGCTGTTCGTCGCAAAAACTGCGAACCGCAAGGGACAGGCTGATCAGGTCGTTGAATTTGTGAAGGCAGACAGTGAACTGGCAAAGCAGGTTAACGCAACATACGTCATCACAAAAGAGACGGAACGGCAGAAATATCGACCGGGAACAATTGTGGAATTGATGCATAAAGAAGGCTTCAAGCGCTTCAACATGCATGCGCACACGGAATTTTGGAAAGCTGAGGATGCGAAAAACCCGGCAAAAGGCCTCGGCGTTGAAGTGGAATGGAGCTGGCATTGGTATGAACCGTGGCTCCAAAAAGTTCGCGGACATTGCAAACAAAATGAGGCCGACTACAAATAATAATCCTCGCACGCTCGCAGCGCTGCGAGGCGCGCTGTGCCAAAGCTGCTGTCGGGCGAATTGCGTGCGTCCACGATAAAGTCGGGGAAAAATTAATTGCCTATGCCTACACCTACCGAAACACCTTTTGAAGTGTTTTATTCTTGGCAGTCTGACTTGCCAAGCGCGGTCAATCTTAAGTTGATCAGGAACGCCTTAAACCAAGCCGCTGGATTGATCAACGCTGAGCACGGCCTCAACTTACATGTGGTAATTGATGAAGCAACTCGCGAAGTTCCGGGTAGCCCCGACATCGCTGATTCAATTTTTGCAAAAATCAAGCAGGCCGATGTGTTTGTCTGCGACCTAACGAAGGTTACGGAACTCCGTAACGAAGCAGGCGAAATTCGGAAATATTGCAATTCAAATGCAGCGCTCGAATTGGGGTATGCAGTTCGTGTCCTTGGTTGGAACCGCATTATCATCGTTTTCAATGAAGCCTACGGTGTTGTTCCTGATGACCTGCCATTTGATGCGCGCGGCCATCGCACGTCAACATTTCGCTGCGTTGCAGAATTAAATGGAACTGGAAGGCCAACACCAGAATGCCAAGCGCAAATCAGTAATTCCACAGGAAATCTTCGCGCGACATTGGTCGAGGCACTAAAGCTAATTTCACGAGATAATCCAAAACGTCCCCACGAACTGGAAGCGAAATCACCGCAAGAAATAAGGCGTGAGCGCGATGTTGAACAACTGAAAGGAGTCTTCAATTTTATCCACCTGAAGATGCTTGACCATTTCATAGACCGGCTCGGCTATAGCAGAATCCCTGAAATAGGGCTTTCATTTTTTGAGGGGTTAGATCGAGTGGTAACTAGCGGTTCATTCCATATTTACGACGAAGAATTATTGCGTCTCGTGACAGATTTCCACACGAAATGGAAAGATTGCTTCCGCTATCTTAGTGAAATGGACGCAATTCCGAATCACACGGAATTCTATTTTCACATGCCAATGGATATTGCCAAGTCACAGGAGCAGGCCGACCATTGCAGGGACACCGGACGGTCGTATGGCCCATTAGGCGAAGCCTTGGATGCACTTCTGAGATACGTTCGCGTAAATTACCTTGAGATTGATCCAAATACATGTGGCTACGAAGCGATGAAACATTATTCGGCCACTTCAAAAAAATAAGGGCGCACCATGGAAGTCCTCGAACTTACTGCCACGCAGTTCCTCAAGCCGATGTCCACCGGGCGGAACCATCCGTTGCTGCTGGGGTGCGAGAATGCCGGCGGGAACAAGTTTGAAGTGGTGGTGAAGTTGCGCGGGCGGGAAATGGACGAGAAAGCCCAAATGGCCGAACTGCTCACCGCGCAACTGGCGGACGACCTGGGATTGCAAGCGCCGCAAGCGGCGCTGGTGAACGTGCCCGCCGGGTTTGAAGCCATCATCCCCGGGCATGAATTGGCGAAGCTGGTAAAAGGCAGTCCCGGCCTGAATTTTGGCTCGGTCCACTTGGGCGCGGGATTTACCACCTGGCCGCCGGGCCGCAATCCCGTGGGCGCGCAGCGGGATCAAGCCGCAGATATTTTTGCCTTCGACACACTTGTTCAGAACCCGGACCGGCGGGCGGTGAACCCGAACCTTTGGGCGCGTTCCGACCGGCTCGGTGTTTACGACCATGAACAGGCATTTTCATTTTTATCCTTGCCCATCATCGGCGGCGCGCCGAAGCCGTGGGTGGCGGCAAGTCACGGAAATGGATTTCGTTTTTTGGAACAGCACGTTTTCTACGGGAATCTGCGCGGCGGGCGGTTGAATCTCGGCCCGTTCAAGGAAAAACTCGGCGCACTGACCGATAAACGGATTCAAGGCTATCTTGAGACAGTTCCGGCCGGGTGGCTGGGGCAGAGCGATTTTGGCGGGCAGGTCGCCGGGTATCTCCGCGAGGCTCGCCAGCAACGGGAAGGTCTGGTAAATTTGGTAAAACACATACTGCGATGAAAACAACCTACAACACCATCACCCTGCGTTATCTGCACGACGTTGTGACCGGCGAATTTGCCAACATCGGGGTTGTGCTCTATTCGCCAGAGCAACGGTTTCTGGAGGCGCGTTTCACCACGTCCTACGAACGGTTGAACGCGATTTTTTTGAAGATTGATCATCTGCACTTTCGCGCCCTGATGCGTTATTTGGCAAACCGTTTCGACGAAATTGCCGCCGACATCCGCGATGGCTTGCACGTTCCGCCCGTGACCGCGCTGAAAGAAATTGTCCGCCAGGTGCTGCCGCCGGACGATAGCTCGCTGCAATGGTCGGAACCGGGCGGAGGCTTCACGGAAGATGCGGCGGCGACGCTGGATGAATTGTTCAAAAGGTCCGTCGAGCGATATGTCGCCGGCGCGGAACAGGTGAGCCGGAGCGACGAGGAAATTGCCAAGCCGTTCAAAGCCAGGCTGGGCAGGACGGCGGAGAAACTGGCGGAAAAGAAAATTGAAACGAAGGACTATCAATATGACTTCCGCTTCGCCTGGAAAAATGACATCTGGCATCTTTACGAGCCGGTTTCATTTGATTTGGTTGATCCGGGCAGCATCCGCGAGAAGGCGAATAAGTGGCTGGGCCGGGGAGTGGCGCTGCATGACGCACGGGAGAAATTCAAGATTCATTTCCTCTTGGGCGAACCGCGACAGGATGAAACGAAGAAGGCGTTTGAAAACGCGATTCATCTGTTGGGCAAAATCCCCGGAAACAAGGAGCTCGTCCGCGAAAATGAGTTGGAACACTTCGCGGAGCATGTGGCAAAAGAGATTGGCAGCCATGGCCTACCCGAAATTGTTCTGCGCGATAAACCGAAACGCCAATGAACCGGGGTATCGCAACGTCCGTCGTCGAAATTGCCGCGCTGCTGTCCGGCAAGTCGCGCGTGCCGGCCAAACGCACGAAATAAATAGAAAGGGAAAATTTATGAATAATATGCCAGAAAAGTCGGTGACAGACCGGAAGAAGCTGATGTTGCCACAGGAAATTTCAGAAGTGTTTTCCCAGCTTGGTTTGCAGGAGGAAAAGGAGCGCGAAAAATTCCGGTCTTTGGCCGAGGTAAAACAGCCGGAAAATGAAAGTGTCCGCATTTTGTTGTCCGGCACCACCGCCGGATTGAAGGACGCGCAAGGAGGGAATTATGCCTAATTGGAATAATATGCTCAATGAGGTCACGGCCATCGGCGGCGCGCATGATGTCCTTCGACGGCGCTACCTCAAAAAACTTCACGAGGAAACCAAGCGCAATGTCATCATCTATTACAGCGGCTGGTTGCAGAAGCCCGGCTTTCCCGGCGCTGGAATCAATGATGAGGACAAAAACGGCTTCATGACCACCATCAATGGCCTGGACAGGAAGTTGGGCTTGGATCTGGTCCTGCATACGCCGGGCGGTGACACGGCGGCCACCGAATCGCTGGTGGATTATCTGCGGCAAATGTTCAATGGCGATGTTCGCGCCATTGTGCCGCAGATTGCCATGTCGGGCGGAACGATGATTGCGTGCGCCTGCAAAGTGATTTTGATGGGCAAGCAGTCCAGCCTGGGGCCGGTTGATCCGCAGTTTAATGGCATTCCCGCGCATGGCGTGATCGAGGAATTTCGGCGGGCTTACGAGGAAATCAGGGTTGACCCGGCGAAAATTCCCGTCTGGCAGCCCATTATCGCCAAATATTCCCCAGCGTTTATCGGTGAGTGCCAGAAAGCCATCGCTTGGTCCGAACAACTCGTCCGCGACTGGCTCGCCACCGGGATGCTCGCCGGTGATGCTGCCCGCGATCAAAAAATTGACCGGATAGTTAAAGAGCTGACCGACCACGCATTGACCCTGTCCCATGCCCGGCATCTGTCGGCGGAGACGTGTGTCGAGATGGGCTTGAACATCGAGATGCTTGAGGCCAAACAGGAATTGCAGGATGCTGTGCTTAGCCTGCATCACGCCTGCATGTTGACCATGTCGCAAACGGGCGCCTTCAAGATAATCGAGAACCATCAGGGGGCGGCCTTTATCCAAGCCGCCCAAGTCGCGCAAATGATTCAAGGGATCAAATAGATATTAACAGTTTCGTCGCCGACGAACCGGACACCAATTCAAAAATTCATCTATGCTGAACTTTGATGAAATGAAAGAGGCCATTGCCGCCGGCGAAGGTGATGATTTTGAGGCGGACAAAGCAGACCTTGCGGCGACGAACTCATTTGTCGAGATGCCGGAAGGCATTGCGGTTAATGTTTTAGATAACTACTTCCCCGAAGCGCGGCTTTGGCGAGAAAATGACAATGTCGTTGTTGAGATCACCGAACACATCTACACCAAATACTGGGAGCATAAATGGCATGGCCGGGTGTATGCAGACGCGATGATTCGTGCGGTCAAACGGTTCATTGCGGAGGGCCATCCGTTTTCCGAAGGGACGATTGAGAATGATGATGACCCGCATATATTCATTCGCTGGCAGCTCAGGCTGCCCGCCGTCACACATGGTCAGAAAGTTGCCGAGGCCATCGAAGCGGCTTTTGAATTGGTTTGCTCCCGCGCTGATTTGATTCTGGAAAATGCCGAAACAGTGCTCGTGCTCGGCAAGGATACCGGCGAGGGCATGGAGCGATTGCGCCTCATTGCCGCCAAACTCGAGGAACTCGGGTATTACACCGTCATCATTAAGGATCAACCAGACAAACTTGGTGAGAGCGTCATCCAAAAAGTGATGCGGCACGCACTATCGTCAAAGTTTGTGCTGGTCGAGAACACAGAGCCATCCGGCCATCTTTACGAAATCCCGCACGTCGGCAAGGCGGCGGAGTGTGTGATTGCCTTTCTTCAGGAGGATGGAAAAGGGGCGACATGGATGTTTGAGGATGCTTTTGCCCGCAATAAACACTGGCAAAAATTTGTGTATGCTCCCGGTGCAATCGGAAATGCCGTTCAGGGGGCTGCGGATTGGGCAGAGGACTTCGTCAAAAAGTTTGGCGCTTTTCAACAACGTGTCCTGCCTTGGATGAAACCCGCAATAATACCATGATGTTCAGCGACAATTTTTACCATGCAAGCCCAGCCCAAAACCATTCGTGACATCCTCCACACCGGGGATCAATACATCATCCCGTTGTTCCAGCGATTCTACTCATGGGAGAAGGCCCACTGGGAACGACTGCGCATGGACATCTGGGCACTGATGGAAAACGGCGCGAAGCCGGTTCACTTTCTTGGGCCTCTGGTCTGCACTCTGCCGCCGCGGCTGCCCGGCAACAGTTCCGCCTTTCAGTTGATTGACGGCCAGCAGCGCGTCACCACGCTCACCATTCTCCTCGCGGCCATCCGTGATGTAGCGCGGTCGCGGAAGCTCAACGACTTCGCCGAGGAGGTCACCGAGGATTATCTCCTGTTCAAACGCAAGCAGGGTAGCGACCGCTACAAGGTTCTACCCAGGCTCGGCGACCGCGAAGTGCTCACCGCGATGGTTGAGGGGAATGACATGTCCGGCTTCGCCGACAGCCGTGTTTTTGAGGCGTGGAAATATTTTCACCGGCACGTCCAGCATTTGTCGCGCAAGGACACCCAAAACCAACTAGCTAAACTGCTGGATGTCATCACCAGCCGCCTGAATTTGGTAGCAGTTCTGATTGATGGCGAGAATCCCTACGAGATTTTTGAGAGCCTCAATTCCACCGGCCTGCCGCTCATGGAATCCGATCTCATCCGCAACTTCGTGTTCATGGCCATCCCGCTGGCCAAGCAACAAGAGTTCAATGACCAGCACTGGAAGGCGTTTGAGGAAATGTTCGACGCCACGGAAACGGAGGACGCCGTCGAGATGACACCCTTTTACCGGGATTATCTGATGCGGAATGGCCGGTATTCCAAGGAAGACGCCACGTTTGTGGATTTCAAGAACTTACATGAAGATGCCGTGCAGCAACCGGAGTCATTGATTGATGAACTCAAACGCTACGCCAGGCTCGACCTTATGTTACGCCGCCCCGGCTCGGTGAGGGATGACGCGCTGCGAGGCATTATGCGTCAGGTCGCAGGCATGGAAATCACCACCGCCTATCCGCTCATCCTGAACCTGCTCGACCGAAACGACCGTGGCCAGTTGACCAAGGAGGATTTGTGCGGCTGCATCCATGACCTCGTCAGCTTTGTCCTTCGCCGCTCAATCTGCGGCGAAACCACGCGCACCTATGGCAAATGGTTCGTCGAGGCCATCACCATGATCCGCAACAACCCGCGCGCCGACCTCCAAGCCTACTGGTTGGGCCGTCGTTGGCCCGATGATGCCGCCGTCCGTGACCGCCTGCCTACGTTTGAACTCTACCGCCGGGAAAGCACCAAGACCCGCGTGATTCTCGAAGCGCTGGAGGAAAGTTTCGGCCATCGCGAACGCGTGAACTTGTCCACGCTCACTATCGAGCATGTTATGCCGCAGACCATTTCCAACAACCGACACGGGAAGGCCTGGAAGGAGATGCTCGGCGACGATTGGGAAAAAATCCACGACACGCTGCTCCACACCCTCGGCAATCTCACACTCACTGGCTACAACACCGAGTTGAGTAATTCTGCCTTCGATATCAAGCAGGTCGAACTCGGCAGAAGTCATCTGGATCTGAACACCTATTTCCCTTCGCTCTCGAAATGGGATGCCGAAGCCATTCGTGCGCGTTCGGCAATTTTGGCGGAACGCCTAGTCACGCTCTGGCCGCGCCCGGCCAGCGATGTCGTTTACGCTGCTTCCGCCGAGGCCATGCCTGAACCGGAGGGCCTGACGAACGCCGCCAAGCAGCGCCTTGAGTATTGGCGTCAAATGGATGTCCGGCTCGAAGATCGGGGCGTCCCCCGCGGCCTCATCGTCGCCGCGCCGGATTCATCCATCACCGCCGGCATCGGCAATTCCGGGGCGGCTGAATTTGAATTTGGCTTCAATCAGCAGCGCGGTCGCATATTTCTTTCCCTGAATCTCTCCGACGAAATCGGAGCTTACATCGCCGGTCGTCTTTCCGAGTCCAAAACCGTCATTGAACAGGAATTGGGCCACGCGCTCGATTGGGAAATCCGCAACAAGGGAGGCGAGATTTCCATTTCCGATGAAGGTATTCAAATTCGGGATGAAAACGATTGGCCGGTCCAGCATGATTGGTTCGGCGACCGATTGGAAGATTTTCAGCGCGTGCTCCAGCCCCGCGTCGTCGCGTTGGAACAGGAAGCACTGAATGTCCCGGAACTCCGCCAGGCTTACGAACAGCGCGGCTTGCTCATCAAATATTGGCGTGCCTGTTCGGCGGTCTTGGCCGGTTCACAGCTTTCATTTCGCGAGAATGCCCCGGAGGCTGGCCGCACCCTCTGCCGGTTCAAACCGCTCGACGACGGTGTGTATTTTGGCGCACAATATTATCCAACCACTTCCAATCTCTGTGTTTATTTTGCTGTTTGGAGTTCGGCCGGACGCAACCAGCGCCGACTATACAAGGAACTGGTAGAAAGTCATATTCCGGAACTGGAAAAACAAATCGGCGAGACGCTGCATTGGGAAGACCCCTATTTCTGGGTTTCCGTCGAGGCAGACATCGCCAACGTGGCGGACTGGCCGCGCCAGCATCAATGGGTGAAAACAATGGCGGAAAAGTTCGTGGCGACATTCAAACCCCGGCTTGGAATCGAATAATGCCTCTCACCGAATCCATCATCGAAAATACCGTCCTGCGTGATGCGTTGCTGCCCAAGCTGCTGTCCGGCGAGTTGCGCGTGCCGGTCGTTTCTGGAAAAATGTCCACGGCAAACTGAAAGCACCCAAAAATCAGCATGGCTGCCAAAATCAAATTCAATCCGAGACAACTGATGGAAATGGCCATCGAGGTGATGAAACAATCCATCAATGAACCTCGCGCCGACAAGAAGGCCAGTCCGCTGGTGGGTGCCGTGCTGTTGAAGCCGGACGGGACGGTGGACACGGCGTTTCGCGGAGAGCTCCGGCATGGCGACCATGCAGAATATACTTTGCTGGAGCGCAAGCATCCTGGCGAACGGTTGGATGGCTCGGTTCTGTTTGCAACCTTGGAACCGTGTGCGCCCGGAGCGCGGAAGCATCCCAAGCTCGCCTGTGCCGAGCGGATCGTGAATGCCCGGATTGCCGAGGTTTGGGTGGGCATTGAAGACCCGGACCCAACCGTGGACCGGCAGGGCATCCGTTATCTGGAACTGAATGGCGTCAAAGTCCAACTGTTCGACCTCGACTTGCAGGAGCAAATTCGTGAGGTGAACAAGAAATTTATTGAGCAGGCATTCAAACGCGCTGCCGAGGCCAGGGCCGGGAAAACGGTCAAGCCGTCGCCACTTTCAAAATGGGATGAAGCGCTGGCCGGTGTTGGACTGGCCGACTTGGCGTCCGACGCTCTGGCGCGCTATCGCGAGCAAACGAAAATTCCAGACAAGACGGTATCTGCGGGATTCATTCATCGTTTGGAACTTCAAGGTTTGCTCCGCCGCCGGGGCGCAAAACTGGTGCCGACCGGATTCGGATTCCTGCTTTTCGGCAAAAAACCGCGCGAGGTTCTGCATCATGCCGGGCTGAATGCGACCATCGAGTTTCCCGACGGCACGCACGAGATTCAGAACTTCGATGGACCGGCCATCCTGATTCCTGATTTCGTGGAGGACTGGCTTCGTCCAAAGCTGCCGAACGTGATTGACCGGAGCCGGATGACGCGGGAAGACCGGCCCGCGCTGCCGTTCGAGCTGGTTCGTGAGGCGGTGATCAACGCGCTGGTGCATCGTGATTATGACCTGACCGGTGCCACTTGTCATTTGGTGGTCACGGCGGATACGGTCACGGTGCGCAGCCCCGGCGCTCCGTTGTTGCCCATCACCGTCGAGCAGATGCAGGCGTTCACCGCACCCATGTATAATCGGAATCCCAAGCTTCAGTTTGCATTCAGCGGGACAAAACTGCTGGAAGGACGCGGTTTGGGGATGAGGACTCTCGGTGCGGCTGCCAGCAAGCATGGCTTGCCGGTGCCGAAGTATGCGTTTGATGGAATTTATTTGAACCTGACCATTTACCGGCACGCGCAGGCGGCGGTAACGACTCTCGCCGCCGCAGTTCTGGACAAACTTAGCAAGTCGGAGCGGTCTGGATGGGAATGGCTCGCGACAAAAGAGACAATGACTTCCATTGAGTATGCCGAGGCTCTGAAGCTGCCTTATCGGACAGCGATGAATCATCTTCGGAGGTTTCAGGAGTTGGGAATGCTGGAAAAGACGGGTGCAGGCCGAGCGACTGAATACAAAATTCTACGGTCATGAACTTCGTTAACCATCCTGCCAATTCCCCTGCCAAACTGGCAGGACTCCCGGCGAGCGGGAACCGACAATCCGGAATCCTGCCATTTATCCTGCCAAATTGGCAGGAAGCGGAGGGAGCTTTGGGTCGGAACAGTGCCACGCGACAATTCTCGCGACAAAGTGTCGGGATTCCCGAGGGCTGGAACAGAGTGTCCCGCCAAACCTCCCGCCAAAATGGCGGGATAGCCGTGATCGGTGGATCGGCGTTTCATCATCCTGCCATGATGCCACTTGGAATTTCTACCCGGACATTTACCCGGACATTTTGTCCGGTGCGGGTCAACAGGAATCCCGACACGTTGTAAAAACATGAGCTTCACCGAATCTGTCGTCGAAGACGCCACGCTTTCATGGTTCGGTGAATTGGATTATTCGTTGCTACATGGTCAGGTCATCGCTCCCGGCGAAGCCGACACCGAGCGCACCAGTTTTGGCGAGGCATTTTTGCCAGAACGATTGCGCGCCGCTTTGCGGAAGTTAAATCCGAAG
>Ga0302320_10022271_pt1 | contig 12526 bp, 6 predicted proteins | sample Bog_T0_3_FD_202130 | JGI IMG/M metagenome (GOLD analysis project Ga0302320, IMG submission 202130) | Peat permafrost microbial communities from Stordalen Mire near Abisko, Sweden - Bog_T0_3 | ecosystem: Environmental > Terrestrial > Soil > Wetlands > Peat | place: Sweden: Abisko, Stordalen Mire...
CCGTAGATGCCCCAGGTCAAATAACCCATGACGACCGGATGGAAATCCATAGCCAAGGCGCTAAAGTAAAGCTTGGGTTGAATTTGCATCGGCCTCCAAGAGAGGCGCAGCGCCCGAGACAAGCGATTCAACCAAACCAAAGCATATTCCATGAAGCTGTATCATACGGTGGTTCTAAAGTTGACACTCTTAACCCTCCTGCTGGCCCTGGCCAAGGCTGGTGAGGCGCAAACGATTTACTCCAATCTTCTGGTCGGCATCGGCGGCGCCGGGGGCGGGGGAGGTTCCGCCGATTCCCTCGGAGGTTCTGCCGGTTCCGGCGGCACGGGAGGTATTGGCGGCGGAGGCGGCGGGGGAGGCAGTCAATACGCGGCGATCCTGGGTCAGGCGGGAAATATCGGTGCGGGGTTCGGCGGGGGCACGGGCGGCGACAGTTCCACTACCGGAGGCACGGCCTTGCAACGCAATCCAGCCGTGCCTGCACTCAACATTATCAGCAGCGCCACAGCCCTGACGGTGGGCGTTGGCGGCGGCGGGGGCGGCGGCGGCGGGGGTGGCGACTTGGGAGACGGTGCGGGGGGTCATGCCGGCACCGCGGGCACCCTGACTGTAACAGGAACATCGGCGAGTCTGTCGATTTCGGGACCCATTAGCGTTGGGGGTTCAGGCGGAGGCAACGGAGGCAACAGCGGCATTGGCGTTGGGAGTGGATTCGGCGCGGGCGGCGTGGGTGGTTCGGGCGCGGCTGGCACGCTCAATATCACGGCCGGGGCCACGGTCGTTGCGGGCAGCACCATTCTTATAGGCGGCAGCGCCAACAGCGGCACAGGGGCTGGTGGCACTGGCATACTCAATCTTTCCGGTGGCGGCTCGCTGTCTGGAAATTCCGGGCTAACAATTCAAAGCACGGGCATTCTCAACATTGGCGGGGCCACCGCCAATGCCAGCACCGCCGGTTTGCTTTCGACGGGTGACAATATGGTCAACAATGGCGCCATCAACTTTAACCAGACCGATTCGGCTGCCCTGGCCCAAACGATTGCGGGCTTAGGGACTTTGAAACAGGCCGGCTCCGGTGTCACCACTCTTACTGGCGCCAATAACTACTCCGGCGGCACCACCATTGCCGGGGGCACCCTGGTGGCCGCGAACGCCAGTGCGTTCGGCGCCGGTCCGGTCACCTTAATGAACGGCGGCACGTTGAAGGTCACGTCCAGCGGGCTGATTCTCGGTAATTCCTCGTCGTTGACCGTCAACGGCGCACTGGAATTCACGTCCATGTCCGGCGACATCCAACTGAACAACGCCGGCTATACCTTGAATGGCACCCTGGATCTGGACGATGCCTTCGATTCCGCTCCGAGCGGCACGTACACGCTTATCGCCGCGTCGTCCGGCAGCGATATCAGCGTGATTCTGAGCGGCTTTAATAATCCGAACGAGGTTGCCACCTTTTCCGATGGCCAGTTGACCTTAAACGCGGTTCCCGAACCGGCGAGTTATGGCGTACTGGCCGGACTGGGCCTACTGTTGGTTTCCTTCCGCCGGTTCCACCGGCAAGCCTGACGACCAAACTTTTCGAATGCTTTAAACCACCCTCAAATTATGACCGGCCATAAAACAACATTATCCGCTATCGTCTTTGGCGCCGGGTTAGCCGTTCTTGGCGGGGTGAGCGTCGAGGCCCAAACCCTTGAACTGCAGCTAAAAGCCTCCAACTATGATGCGGGCACCGGTGTATGGAGCGATTCAAGCGGCCAGGGCAACAACGCAACATTTGCCGGCGCCCCTTTACCAAATCCCACCCTGAGCCCGGGAGCCACTCCCAATGGCTTGGCGGCGGTCAGTTTGCTGGGGGGCACCAGTGCTTTTACGCTACAGAATTCCCTGGCGGGGGCCAGCGGTTACACGATTTTTGCCTACTGCGAAATCGCTTCGACGACGAGCAACAACAGTGGAAATGCGGATAGCGTGAATGCCCTTACCGGCAGCACACTGAATGTAAACGTCGGTGGCGCACTGGAATACAACGTAAATAGTGGACTGCAGGATGCCACAGTGGAATATGGCAACGACATTGTATCTGGAACGGCAACGCTATCCACTTCAAGTTTCAGCCTGATGGATCTGGCGATCGACGGGTCCGGTTCATCCGTTAGACTAAACGGCGCAGCGGATGGCACGGGTTCCGGCATGACATTTGGCGTTGGCGATGACATTGACACCATCGGCAATAATACGAGTGATATTCAGGGATTTTATGGAGAGATTGCTGAAATCGATATTTACAGCGGGGTATTGACGGACTCCCAACTGGTTTCGTTTGAGAATGGTTTGATTACAGAATACGGCCAGGTTCCGGAACCGAACGCCTGGATAATGCTGGCGGGCGGTCTCCTCACTTTGGTGGCAGTCGGGCGTTTGCGCCGCGCTTAAATTTTGAGCAGCCATTGAGTCTGCAATAATCGCAGCAGTGGTCGATGCCGATTCAGATCACCCAGTCCAGCGGCGCATCGTTTTGGCGGGCGGACTTGTCTCGGATGACGAGTTGTTTCTCATCGTAAACCACGAAGGAATCGGGCGGGACGCTGTGCATCAAGAACACATTGGCGCCGATGGAGGAGTTGGCGCCGATGACGGTTTCGCCACCGAGAATAGTGGAATTCGGGTAGATGATGACGTGGTCGCCGACGTTGGGGTGGCGCTTGCCGCCTTTGACGATACAGGCTCTGAATGGAGAAGCAGCATCGAGCTTAATCCACGCCGGCCAGCGCCCAGTCGAGGTGGCGCAATTGTTCGCGGATTTTGCGCCGCTCATAACGGTGGGCGAATGATTTTGTGCCGGAGCGGAACTGGGGATTCTTTTGATCCACGACTACGGCGGCCACGTTGTGGGCTTTGGAAGAGGACTGCGTTTTCATATTAATATATTTGTTGCTGGTATGGTTATTATTTATTGATGAGCAAGTTTTCAGTCAGCGAATGGAAAAAGACTTGCACGCGGGCTGCGGAGAAGTGCCGCTGCCCGCGTGCACTCTCCTTTAGTTTGAAAGGCAAATCCAATAAGATGACATGGTAATGCTTCGTTTTTCATGTTAAACCTCCAGTCATCCGGTGGGCTATAATAAAATCAGATTTCACTGATTGCATCTGCAATGATTGTATTAATACCATAAACAACTACTATGTCAATAGTTATTTAATTCATCATTGACTGCCGGGATCGCTAACGGTTAAAGCAGCGTCAAAACAATGTTTTGAGGTCTTGCCGGGGGTCGAGCTGATGGGCGGCAAGCCAGTCGGGATTAAACAGTTTGGACTGATACTTATGGCCGGAATCGCAGAGGAGCGTCACGATGGTCTGGCCTGGGCCGTGTTCCCGGGCGATGCGCACGGCGCCGGCAAGGTTGATGCCGGAGGAGAGGCCGAGAAACAGTCCTTCTTCGTTTAACAACTGGCTGATGATGGTCAGGGCCTCCTGGTCAGGGATACGATAAGCGTGGTCCACGGCAATGCCCTCCACATTCTTCGTGACGCGGTTCTGTCCAATGCCCTCGGCCTCGGAATCTCCGTCTTTGATGTCGGTATGGCCCAGGGTGAACCAGGACCACATGGCGGCGCCGAACGGATCGGCGCAAACGATTTTGACGCGGGGATTTTGTTCTTTCAGGAACAATGCCGTCCCCGCCAGGGTGCCGCCCGAACCGACCGCGGAGACAAATGCGGACACCGTACCGCCGGTCTGCTCCCAAATTTCCGGACCGGTGCTGCGGTAGTGCGCCAGCCGGTTGGCCTGGTTGTCAAACTGGTTGGCCCAGAACCAGCCTTTTTCGGCGGCCAGCCGCTGGGCGACATGGTTGTAGTTACCGGGGTCGCTATAGGGCTTGGCGGGCACGGTTATGACTTCCGCGCCGAGCGTGCGCAACAGGGTTATTTTTTCCGGCGATTGGGTTTGCGGAATCACAATGACAGTCCGGTAACCGCGGACATGGCCAATGACGCTCAGCCCGATGCCGGTGTTTCCGGCCGTGCCTTCCACGATGGTGTCGCCGGGTTTGAGCAAACCGCGTTGTTCGGCGTCGGTGATGATACCGAGCGCGGCGCGGTCTTTGATGGAACCACCGGGGTTCATGAACTCCGCCTTGCCAAGAATTTCGCAACCGGTCAATTCGGACAGCCGACGCAGACGGATCAATGGGGTGTGGCCAACGTGTTTATCAATGCCAAAATAGGTTCTAGCGCTCATATATACACTTAAATGGTCGTTTTTTGCCGTTCAAGATTATGCCCATCCCACCGCCTGTCAATGCGGCAATTGCCAATTTCCCGATGATTTAATGCAATCACGAGCAGTCACAAGCAATCGCGATAAAGTATTTGACAAAAAACGGGCAGATCTTAAGATTTTAAATAACTATAATTTGCGTAGTCATTTGATCGGACTACGAAAACAAACGCGGTATGACCGGCGAATGATGGAAGCCCGGCCAGAGAACTGGAGGACCAGGATGAAAAAAATTAACATGAGGGAGTCTGACCGGGCTACCGGAGGTTTGCTGAAACAAGATCCGAAACCATTATGAAAACCGGTTACGAACAAACATAACGAGCAAAAGCAAGAATTATGAGCACAACCAAAGGCGTTGCCACGCTGGCGCTGCATGCCGGCCAGACTCCCGACCCCACCACGCTGTCCCGCGCGGTGCCGATATACCAAACGACGTCTTATGTCTTCAAAAGCATGGCACGAGCATTGGCGGCGTGATCGTGGATGCCGGCAAGTTCCAATGGAACAGTGGGAAGTTTCCCGAATTCACCGAGCCGGACCCCAGTTATCACGGGTTGAAGTACTGGGATGCCCTAAGCAACGTCCCGGGACTGGGCAATGTTGCGTTCATCCTTAAAATCCGGGTGACGTTGCTCCGGGACATTGGCGCGGCGCTGAGTCCGTTTAATGCGCACGAGTTTCTGCTCGGGCTGGAAACGTTGCCGTTGCGGCAAAAGCAGCATTCGGCCAACGCGCTGGAGGTGGCCCGATATTTGAAAGGCCATTCGTTGGTGAGCTGGGTGACCTATCCGGGGCTGACGGATGATCCGAACCATGCATTGGCGGCAAGATATCTCAAGCAGGGGTTTGGTGGGTTGGTGGGATTTGGTATCAAAGGCGGCCTGGAAGCGGGCAAGAAATTCATCAATTCGGTGAAGCTACTGTCGCATCTGGCGAACATTGGAGACGCCAAATCGTTGGTGATTCATCCCGCCTCGACCACGCACCAACAGTTAACGCCGGACGAACAGGCGGAAACCGGTGTGACGGCGGATTATGTGCGCCTTTCGATTGGTCTGGAAGACGTGGCCGATATCAAGGCCGACTTGGAACAGGCGTTACGCGCGACGGCGTCGTAAAATGGTGCGACGCTTGCGCAAGGCATGAAGTACCACGCTGCCGGGGTTTCGGGGACGCTGGCCCCGGCGGCGTGGCAGGCATTCCCCGACCTCGTCCCGGAGCCACCTGAAAGCGCCAATTCCCACTTTTTGGCGGGACAATCATCCTCAACAGTTCCCATGCCGCAAAGGCTGGCATAATGCCGTCCGACCCTTGGCTGGCGCGCTACAACTTTGAATGCCGCTTCCGCGATCAAGATAGTCGTATTGCATTAAAAAATGGAAGAGTTGTATGGCGGCACTTTTTGAATAATCACCATAGTATTACTAAGCAATTGTATATTTCAAAAAAAATCAAAAAGTGGTTGACAGGCTAAATGCATCGTTTAATATACGACCATACAAGTCGCCAATAAGGCGAGTGTAAGTGGACCGGGGAGAATGCGATTCTCCAACTTCCCGGCCCGGAGGACGGGGCTCTTGAAGCCTTGTCCGACAAGAGAATCCGGCTCGACCCGACTTCGGGAGATCTTCAAGAGCTGACCAGTCCTTCTGGAGGTTCATCAACCATGAATAACAACGATTGCCAGAGTGACGTTTATCCATCCGGACAAACCGCTTGAGCCCGGGGTGATTTCCCTGCGGGGAACCCGTGTCTCGATCCGGCTGGGATGGGTGCGAACCGCCGGTTTAGGCGGAGGACCAGAAAAGTCATCACGCTTTGGCAGGGGAAAAGCAAACGAAATTTGAATTATGAATACCGCGCAAGTCATTGAAGACGTTTCAAACACCAGAACATTAAGAGCCCGACCAGAGCGTAGCGCGTTTGAGCCGAAGGCATTTTGCGGCCTCTCCTCCAACGGGAAGGCGATATCGGGACGGGGGGCCTTCACGTTGATCGAATTGCTGGTGGTCATCGCCATTATTGCAGTTCTGGCCGCGCTGTTGCTGCCGGCATTGGCCAGGGCGAAGGATAAGGGTAGGGCGATCACCTGTGTGTCCAATCTGCATCAGTGGGGTGTTCAATGGAACATCTACGCGACAGACCACAACGACTCGTTTCCCACCGGAGCCAACCCGGACGGCACCATTGACCAGAATGCCCGCGCGGCATGGTTCAACGCACTGCAACTAAGTGCGTCGCAACGCGGACAAATTGCCACCTGCCCGGTGGCGGCGGTCAGCAACCTGCTCACAACGGTGGCGGGGCAGAACGGATTTGGCGGATTGACCTCGGCATTTGTGTTCCCGACGCCAAGCGGCACCCAGGATCAATATGAAAATGGCGAACTCGGAAGCTATGGCGCAAACCTGTGGATATATAGCTGCCAGGTGCCGGAAATTCAGGGCCGGCTTCAGGCGAATCACTGGGCAAAGTTACAGGCCTCGACACAGCCGACACAAACACCATTGATGGCTGACAGCATGTGGCGTGGGGGCGGGCCATACTACGAAGGCGGGCAGGAATCCTATGGTGCTGCCACGCAACCGGGTATCTCCTCCGGGGACGCTGGCAGGGAAATGGAGCATTTTACCGTGCCACGACATGGATCGGGCAAGCGTACGCAGATGGTCTTTTTTGACGGCTCCGCGAGCGCCTTGAAAGTCAAAGACCTGTGGGGGCTCAAGTGGCATCGCAATTGGGATCAGGGATACGTTGCGAACATCATCCTGCCGCCATGGGTAAGATCGGAATAAATTCAATTTTATCAAACATTCAGAGAAACATTTTCTATCATGAAGTATTATTTTCGCCACAATTTTTGGATAATTTTGACGTTAATTGCCGGGCTGGCAGCCAACAGCCGGGCCGGATCCGTCTGGCAATTCGTATATGGGGGCTATGAAAGCGCATCGGATCCCACGGCACTTCGCGAAAGTGTTTCCACCCTGACCAACTCTGAGACTGATCCATACTTTCCCGACTCGTTGGAAACGGCCTTCCAATTGGACGACTGGTTTGTTTACGCCGGGCAACCACCGCTTTTCGGCTTGCAAGGCCGATATAACAGCGGAACCGACTACGGCACCTGGATCTTTGGTTATATTGAAGCTCCCTTAACCGGCCAATACACATTTAGTATTGCCAGCGGCGATAATTCGGTGTTTTTGTTAAGCACCAATTACAGCCCGTCAAATGAAGTCCAAATCGCCTATGAACCCGGGACCGGCAACCCCCTGTTTACAGGCGGTGACACGGATACGCGCAATTCGGCGCCGATCAGTTTGGTGAAGGGACAAAAATATTATTTTGATGTGTATCAGCAGGTCGGGCCAGGGCCGGGGTATGTTCAGGTGGGCTGGATTCGCCCGGATGGAGTGCAGGAACTGATACCCGCTTTGCATCTGGCCCAGTATGAAGGGTATAATCTTGCGACTGGAAACGGACCCTTTCTAGCGCCGGTATTCAATACGAGTTTGGGAGGTCCGGGCGGTTTGAACCGGGGAGACATCACCAATTCAGCCAGTCTGGCAGAAGGCCAGGAACTGTTGCTGCAATTGGATGTGGTGGCGGCGCAACCGACAACCTTTGTATGGAAAACCAATGGGGTGGTGGTTCCCGGGCAGAACCTGTCTTACTTTGACACACCCCGCACGCCAGCTACTTATAATAATCTGCAAATCCAAGGCTTTGTCAGCAACGCTTATGGTACTCTGGCCAGTTCCGTGGCCGCGGTGACAGTGACCCCGGACACCACGCCGCCGAGCATTGTCAGTGTGGACACGGCCGGTAGCCCGAATCTGCTGGAGGTGGTTTATAGCAAGCCGGTTACCCCAGCAAGCGCCACAAATCTCGCCAATTACCAGGTAACCGTCACCGGAGGTGGATTGTTCCCGTTCACGGTTACAAATGCGAGCCTGTCAGCAGATCAACAGACGGTGACCTTTACCGGGACATTCAATTTTGGCGTGGGAACCAATTACACCCTGACGGTGTCCAACGTTAGCGACCAGGCTTCCATCCCGAACCTCCTTAATCCCAACCCGACCAGCGCCCCGTTCACCCTGAGCGCTCCGCTCGGAACGACCTATAATTTTAATTCCGGCCTGCCCAGCGGAGTCAGATTATTTGGCAACGCTGCCATTGAAACCAGCCCCGATCCCAGCATTGGCAACTACATCGCCCTGACGGACGCCGCGCTTAATGAGAATGGCGCTGTTTTGTTGACCGCGCGAAACAACATTGACGAAGCCCATATTTCCTTTAAGGCGAAAATTGGCTCATCTGAGAATGGATCGACCGGTGGAAGCGACGGTGGCGATGGGTTTAGTGTCAATATTTCAGCCAATCTGCCACTGGGCACTTATAGCTCTCCCCAATATGGCTATGCCCCACCGGTCGTGGAACCCCAGTTCACCGTTTATTTCAACGCCCGCCAGACCGGCTTGAATCCGGTGGAGATCGGAGTTTCCTTGAACGATCAGGTGCTTACGAACATTCTTGCGGGCACAAACTTCACCAGTATGAATGGCATACCTCCGATTGCCAGCGGTGATGGTCACTGGGCGCCCGTGGATATCAACCTGCATCGGGACGGCACATTAGACCTGGCCTTTGATGGAGTGATTCTGCTGACCAACTACCAGACTGGCTGGGTGGGTTTACAAAGTGCGCAAGTGGGCTTGGACGCCGCGACGGAGGTATGGTATGAAACTCATTACATTTCGGATCTCTATGTCAACTTCTATGAAGGGTATGTCGGCAATGTCGGGCTGGACGCCAGCAGCGTGCTGGGCGGAACTTTCCCGGAAGGCACGACCGTAACGCTCAATGCTGTGCCGACAGGGGCCGGACCAGACACTTATCAATGGTATGATAACGGGGTGGCCATCTCCGGAGGCACCAATCGAGTGCTGTCATTTCCGGCGGTAGTCAGTGCCGCCGGGAATTATTCACTGGCCATCAGCAATTCCTTCAGCGGTTTTGTCAGCACGCCACAAAGTGTGGTCATTCCGGCCAATCTGACACCCCCGACTGTACTGTCCGCCAAGGCGGTGGCGGGAAGTGTCAACAAGATTTTTCTAACCTTTAACCAGACCCTGGATACGGTCAGCGCGACCACTCCTTCGACCTATTCCTCCCCGTACTTTGCGGTCAGTTCGGCATCCCTGAGCGCCGATGGCAAAAGCGTGACCCTGGTCACCAGTCAATTACGGTATGGAACGACGTATCCACTGAGCATTTCCGGATTGGCGGATACTTACGCGCATCATAACGTTTTGAACGCCAATCTGAGTGTTTATGCCGATCTAAGCTACGACGATGAAGTCATGGCCGATCTGCCGGTTCGTTACTATAAACTGAATGAAACCAACGGGACGGTGGCCTACACACTGACCACCGGGGGAGATACGATTAATACCAACGGAACCTATCAGACATTGTCCACCCTGACGAATGATGAAATCCTGCCGACCCTGGGGGTTCCGTCGATCGTACCCTCCGCGGTCAATGACACGGCCGTCACTTTCGTGGCCGGACAAAGCAATCAGGTCGCCATTCCCAATAATGGGGACATAAATGTTACACGGGGTCCCTGGCCACAGCGGACGATTGAGCTCTGGTTTAACGCGAACAGCTTTCCGATTGGCCAGCAACCAAATGACAACGGCACCTTTGGCCAATTCCACGCCGTCACCGGGCTTTGGGAGGAAGGCGGCAATCTTCGCGACATCGGAGTTTATCTTTGGAACCCGACCCCGGTTGCCAGCTCCTCGACCAACCCGCCGGCCACCGCGCTGCTGGCCTTCACGGCCTACAATTCCACTGCTGACGGTCCGGGAGCACCCTTTGGACTCCTATTGAATCCGCCGGTGTACACCACTTATCCCGTCAGCACCGGGGTTACCTACCACGTCGTGGCCGTATTGGATGGCGATCCGGTGGGGACAACTGGCGAATTGAGGCTTTATGTTAATGGTCAGTTGACCGGCCGCACCACCAACGGCGTGGGCCAGATTTACGATCATAATGGATCCATCCACATTGGTTCCGGTAACGGGCGCTCCCATTTGAATGTGAGCGGCCAGTGGGGATATTTTGACGGCACCGAGCAGGACGTGGCGATTTACGACTCAGTTTTGTCGTCCAATGAGATTGTCGCGCATTACCAGGCAGGCACGGGAGCGAGTCTGGTGACCACCGCTCCGCCGACGCTGGTGTCCGGTATCAATACACAGGGCGATCCGCGTCAGTTGCAAGTGGCATTCAATCAGCCAGTCTCGCTGCTGACGGCCACCAATCTTGCCAATTATATCCTGAAGACCAGCGGCGGGAGCACCGTAGGAATTTTATACGCCCAGCTGGGTCCTGACCTCAAAACCGTCAGTTTGAATTTGAGTTCAGCCAACGCCTTTGTGGTGGGGAACAGTTACAATGTCACCGTGAGCGGCGTGGCGGATATTTTGTCCTCCGCCAACGTGGTTGGAACGACCAATTTATCGTTCACTTTTGCCTCCGCCGGGGCGGTGCAAATTGTCGGCGGCGCCAGCACTCTTGGCAGTCAAACCGTCACGGAAAATCAGACGGCACAGTTCTCCGTGGCGGCCGGTGGCCAGGCTCCTTATGCCTATCAATGGTATTACGATAACAACGCATTGATCGGCCAGACCAATGCTAGCCTGTCGTTTGCCGCCGCCTGGAATTCGGGCGGTAATTACGCGGTGGTGGTGGGCAATCAGTTCAGTTCCGTCACCAGCAGCCCTCCCTCGGTACTAACAGTGCTGCCGGATGTCTCCGCACCCCAGCTTGTCGGCCTGCGTGGATTGGCCGGGTCGCTGAACGAAATTGTGCTCACATTTAACAAGCCTGTCGACCCGGTCACGGGCACCAATCTGGCCACCTATTCCATTCCCACCAGCGGCACCACCGGGCTGACCCTTACGGGGGTGGCTATTTCTACGAATGGACTCCAAGTCACGCTGACCACCACACCCCAGGTTCACGGGCAGACCAACCAGATCACCATCACCAACCTCAAAGACCGTTCGCATGTCCCCAATTTGCTGACGGCAACGGCGCAGTTCATCTCGACCATCAGCTACCGGGACGAGGTGCTTTCCGAGCCGGGGATTGTGCGCTATTTCACGTTTGATGAGACGAATACCACTTCTGTAAACTCGCTGGTCGCCAAATATGACACGTCGCCGCTGAATATTGTCGGCAAGGTAAGAGGCAATGTCAGTTCATCGGGGGTACCCGTCTTGGGGGTGCCGGGTCTGGTCCCCAATATACCCAACAACACCGCCATCAGTTTCAACGGCAATGGTGGAACCAACCGGATTGAACTCCCTAACGGGGCGGACATTAATTCCACACTGGGACCGTGGTATCAAATCACCACGTTGTTCTCCTTCAAAGCCAGTGGTTTGCCCCAAGTGGTACTCAATTCCGGCGTCTCAACCAATTATCAGATTCCCATCCTGTTTTCCGACTTGCAGTATGCGCTATACCTTTATCCCACGCAAACGAACGTGAATAATCCTTCATCGGCGCAGCTGGTGTTTGAGGCGCAACAAACCTCGAGTTCGGGAGCCGGTTCTCCCTGGGGTGGCAACACGCCGGCGACCGCGACATATATTCCATATACAATTACCACCAACAAGGTCTATAACGTGGTTGCGGTATTGGATGGCAACTCGGGCTTCGTGAGCGGTGCCTTGCGCCTCTATATCAACGGAGTCAGGGTCGGCACGGTGGATGGGATTGGGGCGATCTATCAGAATCCCAATGACCCGCCGGGATTCAGCCAGGGCTATGTCACGGCTTACACCGGCCAGGCCGCGACCATCAATCCGGAGCTGGTTTCGGCGACGGCGCCCATTGGCACGCCATTGAATGGGGTGATTGACGAGTTTGCCTATATCAACCAAGGGACGCTGTCGGATGCGCGAATTGCCCAACTCTATGCCTACAGCCAGACGAACTGGGCAGACACGGGCTTTTCGATCGTCACCAATAGTCTGGCTGCCGCTCGTCCTGGCATAGGTTTTTCGCCCGCCACGGGAAATGCGCTCAATTTGAGCTGGTCAGGCAGTGCCAGCGGTTATTATCTGGAATATACGACCAATCTGGCATCGGGAATCTGGATTTCCAACACGGCAGTCCCGACCGTTGTGAATGGCACGAATTTCATCACGC